>Ga0194133_10008671_pt1 | contig 11820 bp, 7 predicted proteins | sample TA2KigOf40mmetaG_FD_155448 | JGI IMG/M metagenome (GOLD analysis project Ga0194133, IMG submission 155448) | Freshwater microbial communities from Lake Tanganyika, Tanzania - TA2015055 Kigoma Offshore 40m | ecosystem: Environmental > Aquatic > Freshwater > Lake | place: Tanzania: Lake Tanganyika...
ACCCCTAATGAAATTTTTTTTTACAGAAATCTGTTCAAATTTATTTTTGGCATTCTGGGGAAATAAAAATACAGTTATTACCATGGCATCAGGCTGGGAATCTGGGGGTTTGGGGCTCGAACCCTGGCGGCTCAAGGCTACCTTTGACCCCAGTTTGCCACAAAAAATAACAATCCAACCTAAAGATGGGCCCTGACCCGACCCGACCCGAGCTTACTTTTGACCTGCAGTAAATAAGAGGCCAACCCGGCTTTGACCTGGGTACTTTCCGACCCGACCTGAGGCGATTTTTTTTATCCGAAGGGAAATAATTGAAAAATTTGACATTTTTAGGGGAAATTTTCGAAATTCTAACCCAAACCTGAAATGGCTGACCTGACCCAACCCGAGACACAAAAAATTGACCCGACCCGACCCGGGTCAAAATTTTTGACCCGGACCCATCACTAATCCAACCTTACCTTACCTAACCTGTAATTCCCGGCCAAGTGTGGCATCAATCAAAAAAAATTGGCAAGGCGTACTAAAAAATGTTAAAACATTTTTTGCAGATTAAAAATGGGACTAAAAATTGTCTTAATGCTATTCATATCTTCATAAAAGTTATTTACAGAGTCATCTAAGAAGGCCCCAATCCTATAGGCAGAATTTTTTCTGCAGAGAGGCTCAAATTTTTTCATTGGGATTCAAAGATGTAAAATAAATATTTTGAGATTTTTATTTCACTTATACACTAAATTATTAAAAATGTTTTGAAGCTGTATCCAAGTTGTTAATGAAGTGGCTAATATTTGTAGGTCAAAGGTTTTGAATCAAGTTAGGTTTGATCCCAGATGGAGACAAAAAACTTAGTTAGAACTCTGGAAAACATCAAAAAAGTGCTTTTTAAACCCCAATGTACTTTTAAAAAATCTTTGATAATTGGCACAAAGATGTAAAGTAAAAATTGTGACAAAAAAATGGTGTGGCCTTCCAATGACTCCCCCAGTTTTGAGAAAATTGTTGAAGACATCCTTCTTCCCATATTTTAACTAGCCTAGTTTGTACCGGACTGCCGACCATTACAGCCTAGGAGGTTTTTCCCCCCGGTGGGGCAGAAACTTGTTTTAACTAGTGGTCGGTATGCTTAACCATTCAAAAATCCGGGTTTTCCTCCATCGAGCAAACTGTAATGGCAAGACCTCAGGCAAATATATAGGGCCATTAGCGAATAGTTCATTTCTGTTGTTCATTCAAATAACTCTGATAAGGTGTTTATAATTATCTCTTGTAAACATGTTTGAGTTTAATAAAGCAATAATAATAATAATAATGGTGACAAAAATGGTGCATCAAAAATCTATCATATTACAGTTAAGATTTTTGCGGGACCTGATTTCTTCCATTTTACCTGATGATGTTTATTGTAAAACAAATGAAAATAAATTAATGGAAGTGATGAACAAAGATGTGGTGGAAACGAAAAGTTGTGCATGAAATAATATCCAACTTAAATCGGCTTGGGAATTGCACTAGTCGGAAGCACTTTACACAAAGAAATGAAAAGATACCTTTTATGGTTGAAAACAATGCTGTTCTTCTTTCTTTGAGCAAAAGTCGTCATTTTCGTCTTGAGTTTTTCCAACAAACTTTAGGTTTTCTCATTTTAGGCTGCAAGAAAGTTTCCAGTCAGTCAATCCAAGATGAGAAGTCATTTTCTTTTTTGTCATCGGTTCTGTGGTCAAAATTTTGGAATCACATTACCAATAAATTGTGAAAGACCCTAACCTTAAAGTGGATCTCATCAAGCAATATCTTTGAAGGTTTAAAGTAACTTTAAGATTCTTACTTTAGAAAGAGAATGTCAAGTGATCTTTTATCTTTTTGATGTGAGCTCTGTTATTCTTGGAACAATATTACAATAAAGAAAAAGATGTGTCATTATTATAACAAGAACTTGTCCACTTAGAAGTGAAAGGCAGATCAAAATGGATAATTGAGCATAGAAATAAGGCAAAACTTTGACAAAGTAACACACCCTTAAAAAAAAAGCAAAAAAAGAATTGAAGTATCAGAATGTAACTCTCATTTGGTATGTCTGGTTCTTCGTTCAATTTGTGTTTTGTGTGGAAATTTACAACTTTTGATTGAGAAAATATTAAATACAAGTCTTATACAAAAAAAAATTAGGCCTAATACTTTTATTTTAGGGTTTCCTTGGATTTCAATAGTCATCTAATGGCTATAACAAATACCAGCTAATCAAAGAATGAAAAATGAAGTCAATATATGATAAGAAAGAATTTCTTAGCATATGTTTGGTGTTTTTGCCCTAAAAAGTAATTGTCTTTAAAAAAAACTTAACAAGAGAACTAAAACCTAATTTATTCTGTAAAACATCAAAAGAAGTCTGTCTTTCAAGTTTTGAAACAACCTCAAGAATGTGCTTGCAAGGAAATTTCATTTTGAGCTCTTCAAACAATTTTCTCCACTTCTTTTACCAAGATTTGAAGCCTGTCTGTATCCATTAAGAAATATCTAAATATGGAAGCATAAGCAAGTTGATATTTTTAGAAAACCAATCAAGATGTGACTTGAGGCAAACGACCATGGCCTGACTTTATTAAGATTTTCAATTGTTTGTTGCTGTTTTATGCCAATGATCAAAGTATTTTCACTGTTTTATTGTTTTCGACATTGGCATTCTTGGTCCAAAATCAACTTTGTTTTAGCTTAAAAAGAGCCACTTTTCCTCATTACTTTTAGATAGTTAATGGGATTAGGATTAACATTGTGGGTTGAAAACGACATTGCATCCATAAAATGGAAATGACAGCAACATTGCCAGAATTCCAATTGTGGTAAAGATTAACTTATGGTTCGCATCTATTGATATTTTGATTGAAATATTAATTCACAAAAGTTAAGTTCTAAAATACATATAAAATTCTCAACCATTTTATATTTCTCATTTTATGTTTGAAGTTTTTCTTGACTGGATTTAGAAAACCTGAGGCAAGAAAGGAAATTCAAATGACTTAGAAAATGTGTTTGTAAGCGGTTTTCTTCAAATTAAAGTAAATAGAAAATTCAAATTTGACTTTTCAATTTCAAAAATCAATAATAACTGTTTACTAAGAAAAGTTCGCTTAGGAAACATTTTAAAATGATGCAACATGATCATTTTATATCACCATAGCATTTATCAATGGTGATTTGCAGCACATATTAAAACATTCTTTGTAGAATCATTCCTTTGAGAAGTACTCTTTCCTGACTTTCTCATATCTTATACCTTTTAATAAGAAGTCTCAACATACTAAGACAATGAAATGCTTCATTGCTTTTGAGAGGAGTAAATCAAAGACAACTTGATAGGCAGCAGAGGACGTCAAGCAAGGATAGGGACAACACATAATGATGGTTGGAAGGGATGCAAGTATTGGCAGGGGCAGAGGGAAGGCTTCTTTTATAGACGAATTTCATTTAAAGCTTTTATTATAAGGATTGAATATCACAACGGGTAATACTATTTGATGTTACAATAGCATAAAAACTCTTAGTAAGGTATTATTTTCTGTTCTATTCTTTGGGTCCTGTATCACAAAGCCCTCTCTTTCCCTCTTTTGGAGGGCTCTCGCACTACAGCCCTTTAACCTTGGATAATTTCACACACCTTACAAGAAGGACTGGGTTTTCAATTGTAATGTTCATAAGAACTTCAGTTTTGAAATTGAATTAATTGAAAACACACGTGACATTTATTTTTGTTAGACTTGTTTACGATAACAAGACTGTCGTTCATAAACCAATGTACAATGTAGAATGATCTGGTTAAAGTTAAAATACAATTAATTCTAATTAATAAGTAAGAGATAGAATCAAATTACTGTCACAAATCAATGTAAAGTCAATCAGTATCACAGAATAAAGTTATTGTTATAAGATAGTAAAATATCCCAGTTTTTGAGTATAGTGTAAAAGTGTAAAACGGCACAATAAAATATCATGCTTCAAATAAACATTAATTTGGTCTTTTGTATTAAGCATTTCTGGCCATTTATCACAAAAGTTCATAGTAATTTCATCTTCCAAAGGACTGCTTACCTATTTTCTTCTTGGATGAGTGGAAGAATAAAATTTTTCCAGTTCTTCTTTTGACATACCTATTTTCAAGTATGATTTCTAACAATCTCCAGATGATAGGGAGCTGAGAAGTGGCAATGATGTTGAGTAGCTGGTAAAGTGAGATGGTAGCACCCAACCAAGGGTGTCTAAGACGTCTCTTGGGAAGACCCGTAGCCAATCTTTAACAGCGACCCTCAGAAATTTGTAGTGTAGGATCTCTAATTTTTGTTTTAACTTCTTCAAGGAAGAGTCATACCAAACAGGCATTCCCTTGTAAAAGGACCCAAAGTGTTGAGCTGTACAGACCGTGAAAAACTCATCCTGTGTTTGGTGGTGTTCGATAACTTTGGATCCTGAAATCTGCTTAATTTGCCATTGAAAGATTTCTTAGCATGGGACACAGAGAAACACAAGCAAAGATTCCAAAAGAGTTTAAACATTTTCGGAAATAACCATATTTTCTTCTTCAACTCGATTGAAAAATTTATTTATTTTCCTTGTGCCAATCACAACATCCAACTGTCTAGAATGACAAGAAACAAATCCATTTGTCCGCCTGTCAGTTTTGAAGGATTTCGAAAAATTCCATATGGAAAAAAATCTGATCCCAGCCAATGTTTTACTGTTGGAAATATTGCTTGAGTGAACACACCAGTAAAATATGCCTTGAGGATAAGAAGTTCGAAGCTTAAATCCACCCCTTGGGGAGCTATTTATTTTAACACTTAACCCAATTCTCGATATATAGATACTACTTGCAAATAAAGGACAATTTATATGAACCATCCAATAACTCAATGTAACAAAAGGATTTATTTTATCGATCCAACAAAAAGGTAATTTCTTAAACCCAACCAAAGATATTCAACTTTTGACGATGAATTGGAAAATGACTAGGTGTGTTTTCTGGCATTGATTTGAGATTTTTTTTGATGTGAAATAAAAAGTTTTGAAAGTCTAGATCCGTGGCGATTATCCTCGAGTACAACCGATCCGTGGATCAAGGCAATCTGGAAACTTTTCTCCCAAGAAATGGCCCTTTTATGTAGGGATGTCTATTTAAACTTTTCCTTCAAAATGAAACAAACTGAGAGCCATATGTTCATGAAAGAACTATATCTTCTTACATTACATAAACAAACTCACACACAAAAAGAAAACTTTTAAAATTTAATTTCTGAGGAGGCTTCTTGCTTTCATGTGTCTCTTATCCAAACTTGTTTATAGGAATTGAAAAAGTTTGCATTCACCAAACCCATTCAAAGTAAGTAAACCATTTCAGTTTAATGTTCAGTGAAGTAATCAAAGTTCTTTTGATTTCAAAAAGTTGTAGGTTTCTTTATTTCCATAGATGCAATTTCATATTGATATCAAAGGAAAGGTGCTATAGTGTATTCTTAATAACCAAGTTTACAAAAGTCAGAGTAATAATAATCATCTGGTGCAGAATATGCTCTTGCAATGAATTACACCTAGGTTTGTAAGAGACTTTACAATGATTTTATTTCAGCGAGCGAGCGAAGCGAGCAGTGGAGTTTAGTATTTTTGAATGGCATTCGAACCCAATATGGATGTCTGACTCTCCTTCACTTTTACAACTCTTCCCTGAGTTTTGATGAAAAAAATTGGTGCATTGGATAGAGAAATTTTTTGCCAACAATTTGGCTTACCAGATTTTGAATTTTGTCTATTTGCTGAGATATTAATTTTTGCTGTTTTCTCCCTGATATTTGATGCAAGAAAGACAAAAATTAGTGCATTGGGTAGAGTAATTCATTGGCAAGATTTTTGTTTTTACCAGATTTAGAAATTTTGCTAAGAGCGGAGATATTTAAGTTCAAAGTTGCTAAGCTAATGCGTTTAAGAAATACAACTAAACTGGTATGCACCCAATTTCAACTTTTGACTTACTCCTTTAAAAGCTCTCAGAATTTTTAAGCAAGAGAAAAGTTTATAAAATAATATTTTTACTAAAAACTTGGTCAAAAATGTGTATTTGTAAAGATGTAAGATGAAAGTCAAATTTTTTGAAAAAGGGCAACTAAACTAGTTCATACAAGAGATACCCTTGCAAATGTCTCACAATCTTTTGAATGATTCACTCATGGCGCAGATTGGAAACAACCTATAGGTTGGCTAAATATCTCCTGTTTGCTCAAATGCTTAGTAAGGTATTTTTCCTCTCGACAAAAAATATCCGTCTACTAAATTAAATAACTGATCAGCCATGGTTAAAAAAACTGGGTAAATAGTTTATTCTAGTATCTAAAAATGATTTCTTAGCAAGCTTTTTATGCAGCAGTTAATCAAATTTAGATTAAACCATCGGAGATTAATTGGTTTGAATAATTGAAGATGATTTTGATGGATTGGTAGATTACCAGCTCGAATCTTAGAGTTGCCAAAACATTTGGTCCATGAAGGCTACTTTGGTTCATCATAAAGGATTTCCTTAATGATACTAGAAAAGTTATCCTGAAGAACTTCAATCATTTTCAAAGCAGAAATTAACTGGTTTGCTATTCAAAACATCTAGCCAATTCACAGTCTTATCAGTTTAAGAGTCTAAAACAACTAGAAATGAAGTTATGAAGAGTTGAGCCCTTGAACCTGATCTCATAATCAATGTTTAGGCTACTTGTAGAAAATGAACCTTTGAGGGGATTTCCTTCCTCAATTACGTCAAAGAAAACTTTTCAAATCCTTTTCCAGCATATAAGCTTAGTGGTTTTTCATACTCTTTATAGCAAACCAACGCTTGGCAATGCTATAAACTACTTTTTTGAAAGAAAGGTTTCCTTCACCTCTTCATTGGTGCTGACATTTTCTTGGCAATACATCCACCTGAAAATTGGTAATTCGTACATCGGCAAAGTTTTGTTTTCGCAGAAGTGAGGCCAAAATTTGCTCAAGAAGTTCAAAAAGAAATGCTGTGCTTTTATTAAGTTATTTCAACAAAAAAATAGAGGAAGCAAAATTTGATGGAAGTATATGTAGCTTTTCATCTGCAGGCTTGGAACTAGAAACTCTGAATTCCCTCATTGTGTGCAAAAGATGAACAAAATAGATTTCTTTCATCGATCAAAAAGATGGCTGACAGTGCATCAAAAGAATTGTACATTTCTATTTGTATTGAACAATTATGAAATTGACTCTTTTTATCAATGTACAAGTTGTGGGTAAATATTTTGGATTTTATTTCAGATGGATTCACTCAACTTTGACAAGAATCATTCAATAGTTTGCACAATTATTCTTTCAGATGGTTTCATGAAAGTATTTTGTATTTTCATTTTGTCTTTTTCTTTGAGCTGTTAGAAAAGTAGCCAATATTCTCACTTTTAAGCTACTTATGGTAAATGACTTTAATGTAAGCTTCTCTTGGGAAGGAATTATTGATGAGATCACTAGACTTCCATTTGTTTTTCCAGATCTCAGCCTCTATAAGAAAGCTTGCAATGTCTAACTTTTCTGAGAGTCGGACTAGTTCTCCTTCGACCTATGGGTTTAACATGTAAAAAAAACTACCTCAGTCTTTGATTGTTGTACATTCTATCAACAAACTGTGAAATCTGAGATTGAAGGTTCTGCTTCTTTATTGCCAGCTATCACTGCAATTTTTCACCCTCTTTTGCAAAAAAACACTGTCTCAGCTATATCCTGCTGTGACCCTAATGGGTATACCATTCATATATTCATTGCCTGAGTCAATACATGGCCGAGTGGTCAAAGGCATCTGATTGTAAACTTAGATCTAAAGTTGTGGCTTCAATCCCCGGCCATGCCAGCAATTTTTTAACCCCAGATTGCAGATATGAATATGGCATCCTCAGTCAGGGTAATATAAATCTGAAATGACATAGTGTTCTATCTCAGGCTTCTTTTTAATGTGTTGATCGCTTTTTAAGATTGGATGAGTCTATTCTGCACCAGATTATTGTTGTTATAATTACTGAATCTTAAATTGGACTTAAAAATGAAACATTCAACTTATCAAAATTACAAAAAGTCTCAAAGACTTCGGGGTTTCTGCATCTGCATCAACATAAGTCTTGACTGGTGTGGGAAAGTGGTAACTGATTTTTATTCAAGAGAGCTTAAACCTGAAGCAAATTTAGAAAATTCAAAATAACTTAAGTCATTTGTTGATAAAAAATATCCCACCAGAGGGAAAATCTACTCTTTTACTCAGCATGCTGCAAACTGGAATAAACTATGAAAAGTATCAAAAGAAAATCAACTCTAGGTTCCTTCTGATTGAATCAAGATAGAGTTTAAGACCATAACAGTCAAACTCCAGTCTATTGGAAACATTGCTGATAAAATTATCAAAGGATTGTTACACTATTTTTTTATGGGAAGTTTTAGAGTACCCGGTCTAGATTTGCTTTTGCGTTCTACAGCTTTATTCATTACTCAGTAGGATATCCTGATATCTTATTTTAGCACCAAGAATTTTGTTATTATTACTATTTTTATGATATTAGAAAAACAGAGGATTGTAGTTGTACTTTGGAAATTTCAATGTACCTACAAATCATGGTTTAAACAAAAAGTTCCTTTTCATCAGGATATAGAGCTCTACACAATGAGAATAAAAAAAAGGTTTTTTTTGAAACTATTGGAGAGAGGATTTCTTAGGGACTGCCACCTTACAATAAGTTAACATGTAAAACAATATAAGGCTCTAAATTAGCTTCTCTTCCCTCTAACTGAATTCACCTTTAGTAGAAATTATTCAATTTTAACAAATTTTACAACCTTTGAAATTTTTCCATAATACCTAAATTTGGACTTGATTAAAAATTAACAAAGGATTTACATTTAGAGTTGGATTTGTATTTTAAATAAATCATTTAATGATTTTCATAAGTGGGTAGTTGGTTTTGACAACTCAATGAGCAAATATATAAATCAAATATTTCATTTCAAATTTTTTTAACAGCAGCTGTTATCAGTTTTATTGCTTTTCTCATAACCAATTGATTTTTAACTATAACAAAAACTTTAAAAAGCTTAATTCACTCCAAGGTCCTGACTTGATAACAGTTGCCTAAACTCAATGTCCATTCCAGTTCATAAAATTGCCAATAAAATTGCACTCATTTTACTCATTTATCATTTTCTTAAACAAATCCGAATGCAAGTTACAAATGGTACTAAACAAATATCTTTTTGCTTAAAACTATATTTGATTTGGATTAAGCAGATTTGTTTATCTGAAAATATTTGGTTATAAATACAGGTAAAATGGGTACCAGCCAATGATCAAGCCATTGAATGTGTTTAAAATTATAAAATGTTTAGCTAATTTTCCAACAAACCAAAACAAGTACTAACTCAAAGTAAAGTATTGAACATCACATTTTTCAGAATACTGGAACAATTTTTTCGCAAAAACATCTCATTGTATATGTCATAATGAAAGCTAATATTAATCGGGTGGAAGCATTTGCAAATAATGGTCTCACATTCACACAATACTAACATTTTTTTCACCACAATCTACTCATTTCTATTTATTGATCGCCTTTGATATCCTATTGTGAAATACGATCAAGACTTCTGAGGCAGTTGATCATAACAATAAGCTAGAGAGAAAATTGTTCTTGACTATTACGCTGTACCAATTTAGCTTTTTTTGGATTGTCCAAAGAGGCAATATATTTTTTGGGTAATCATAAAATTGAGATAAGACTTTTCTTACGAACTCTTCTTTTATTCTTGACAATTCACCAAAAAAAGAACACAATTGTCAATGGTTTGTGAAACGCTGCCAACATTAAAAAAATGAAAGCATAAAGGGAAAAAAACCTTTTGTTGATAGTTCAAGGGGAGAAATCCAAACCAACTTCTAATTCAGTATTTTCATCAAAAACTTTTTTTCTGCAGACTTATTTTTCTTTGTTAAATGTTTTTGGCTTTGTCAAAGCCGCTTTTCGGGATTTTTGGAAACGAGTTCAAAAATTGATAACTTTTTGAAACAGAGTATTGAAGTTTGGGATTTTCGACTCAACTTTGAAGATACAGTAGTTGTTTTTGTATTAATAAAATTGAGGTAATGTCCAAGTACCAAAAGACAGATCTGTTCGGCACTATTTCATATCTACATTTACATATAATATCTTTTTCAGTACGCCTTGCAACTCGCAGTCATTAAAGGCACACTGGTTGATTTTTTGATAATTTTTTTGCGTGTTTTTTCACCCGGGCAGGAGTCAAACCCGGGTTGCTGGGATAGAATTCCAGCTTCACCACTTGACTACCCTGACTCACATTTTTTGAAGCTCCATTGATCACAAACACAAGCTTTAGAGTTGTAAAGCCAAGAGCTAATAGCAGCTCTGAGCTTAAAATGAGTTCTGACAAGAGTTATTGCAAATTTTGCAGTTTTACAGTTGTCAAAAAACTAAAAATATGATCCTGAAGACAGACAGAGGTCAAATATTGATGAGTCTAAATTAAAAATAAAGTAGAATTTGAAATCACCTCGAACTATCACAGAGAATTGATTTTAAGTTTAATCATAGAGCATGATGCATGATTGTTTATTGCATTGCAGAATTAAATTTAATGGCACCCTCACAGTTCAGTCTGTTAGGGAATGCATTCTTTCCTATTTTCAACTGTGAGGTGTCCATCAAAGTCACCTTTTCAGCAGCCCTATAATTAATGTAGGCCGAGGCAAGGAGTCTTATTGATAGGTTTGGACTGTTGTCAAAATTGTAGAGAGTGATGGCAAGAATTGACATTTGAAAACCTCTTCCATTGGGCAATTTTAGCTTTTTTGAAGATTGTGTAAAGGTTTGTCAGTGGAGTCCTATTTGTAATGTCCCCAAGGGCACCTCTTAACACTTTATAATACCTGCAGGTGGTTAATTAATCCAACCAGATCTGGGTGACATAATAATTGTCTTATTCTTTGAAACAAACATGTCTTTAGAGGTATACAAACTGGTACACTGCGCAGATGATGTAGGCCTCATATTTTTAAGCCAAACTAGTGAACCGGGTCAATAAATTTTGGGTTAATTTTTTGTAACTCGGGTCGGGTTAGCCATCTATGGTTTGGGCATGAAAAATTAATGTCAAAAAAAATCTCTTAGGGTCAGATCAAAAAGTACCTGTTGTTAAAGGCAGGCCAGCCTCTTATTTACTGCGGGTCAAAAGTATATGGTAGGGTCGGGTCAGGTCAGGTCAGGTCAGGGCTCATCTCTAAGCCAAACCAAAAGAGAACAGTTGAGGGAGTCAGCGTGGCAAAAGTGGTAGAGAGCTGGATTTCTATCCCAGCAACCCTGGTTCGACTCCCGCCCGGGTATCTACCACGAAAAAAAACACCGTCAAAACCACCCAGTGTGCCTTTCATGATTTCGAGTCGCAAGGCGTACTTAAAAAAATGTGGGATTTGAAGTCTACGGGAAGAGAATTCCATAACAGTGTGACTCTTATTAATGTTGCATTTGCAGATTGTAATAGAATGAGTCGTTATTAAATAAATAAATAAATAACATGACCATGATGCGTTCAATTTTTTTTTACGAAAAAAGGACATTTCAAAATTGTTAAATGAATTGGGACATAAAAACAAAAAATTACAATTTTATGAAGTTGTTACAGTTTATTCATGTAACAATTGCACAATTTTTACATGTGACCCAAAATGTTTATCATTTGCACAATTTTTACCAAATTCGTACTTTTTTTTGGCAACAA
>Ga0194133_10008672_pt1 | contig 11820 bp, 11 predicted proteins | sample TA2KigOf40mmetaG_FD_155448 | JGI IMG/M metagenome (GOLD analysis project Ga0194133, IMG submission 155448) | Freshwater microbial communities from Lake Tanganyika, Tanzania - TA2015055 Kigoma Offshore 40m | ecosystem: Environmental > Aquatic > Freshwater > Lake | place: Tanzania: Lake...
TTACATAATAATAATAATAATAAGCTTGTGCAGTATAGACTCAAGCAATGTTGATGCGTGACCAACACCTTTATATGAGTCCCGCCATAGATGTTTATGGCCACTGCAGATTGCTATTACCCTGACTGATTGATTTTTTTGCAATCAGGGGTTGAAAAATTGCTTGCATGGGTGGCTGGGGATTGAACCCACAACCACAATCTTAGATCTTAGTTCTCAGTCAGGTGCCTATGACCTCTCAGCCACGGCAACCCCATTATTTAGAATTTTATTGTCCACCATACTACCAAGATCCTCAGGTTGGACCCCGAAGTCAAATAATGGCAGGGCTTTGCAAGTTGAAAAAAAATATCCTATGGACTCAGGCTGCAGTGTCCCTGATGTTTTTGAGCAAATATCTGCTCTTCAGCACACTTGGTTTTCAATAACATATGACTTTGTCTGGCAAGCACAACCTTTCATTCACTTTAAAGTTTGTCCTGATGTAATCTCCTATTGATCAGTTTAGCAAAAAAGCTCAATATTTCCCATTTTACCACATTTGGCGATAGGATTTTTAACTCGAAAAAGGATTTTTATTTCACACGTTCAACTTTATTGAAGAAAGCAAAGTAACACAAAAAAACTGGAGGAATTTTGACAAAAAAAATAGGCAAATAGTTGTACATGGATTAGGAAAGAAAATGGGGTTGCTTCAGCTCAAATAAAAAGTATGGCGATGAACATGTTTCTGAGGTCTTGGTTCATTTTTCAGCTGCCTTTCTTTTAAGGCTGAGGTTGCATTTGTCATCTTTTTCAGTCTTTGGTACAACTGGAGATGGAAATTTCAGGTTTGAGATCCTCAAGTTTAAGCTTATAGTTGCACAATCGGCTGAGGTTTTTGACTGAGATGCTTTCGTTGTCTCCGAAAATGATGTTGCTCGAGGTTCTACCCGACTCGAGTTCATTACCTGAATCCTCGTCTGTCGGCCTCCCTTTTTTTCTGAGGTAATGAATCACTTTGGAGGATAGCTCGAGATAATCGAAGGCGCTTTTTGCTCTAATAAAGATCCTGTTTTCTGCCTCTGCAGGATTCCTCGGACCCTCCTCGTCTAAATCGTCCTCGTGTGGAAAGACATGTTCAATTTCACGTTGGATGGCCATTCGGAATCTATCTGTTTCCCACATCACGTCCAAAAGGTAATCTAAATGTGAATAAATAATATATTGTCTATTTTATTGGAAAAAGAATAAATATCTCACTTAATGCCACGTGTTCTTCACTTTTAATGCCCTCTTCTTTAAGAAGCTCTTCTAGGCAAGCAGCAGTCATAAAGTTACTCTCCTCAGGGTCTGGGGCTATTGGACTGCTGCTTGCATCTAAAGTTTTTTGTTTTGGACGACATTCTGCAAAAAAAAATTTGGAAAATTTCATTTTGAATTTTAACTCTGATCAAAAGTAACTGCAATCACTATTTGAATTCATTATTTTCTTTATTGATGAAAATTTAATTTGTCCTTGAAAATCACGTTTGTTTGGCAGTACAAAAAAAAGTATGAATGCAATGTATTAAAAAAATAACTTTACTTTTTCTTTTTTTTACAATTTGTCCATTTGCATTACTTCTTGTTTTATTTGGCTTGTTCTTTTTCATCTGCTCAGTATCCTGAAGCACAACTGGGCCGGCACAACCTCCCATGACGGGTAGGACGTGGCAGACACCTCAACCTCCTTGTGGAGGAGATCAATTTTCAACACTGCTTCAACATGTTTTCTCAAGTATGAAACCTCAAGTAACTAAAACACAAGAAGTTGTATTTAAAAAATAAACACCAGAAAATTTATCGATTTTTAAATGAAATTTTGATCTTTCTTGCTCGACTGTGAGATGATTACTGTGAGGAACCAAGGTGAAAAAGAACGATATAGGAATAAAGAACCCCAACACAAACACACTCACCATCTGTCCCTCCCTCCTCTCTCGCATTCAAACAACGTCTCTTTCTACAATTTTTTTTTCGTTTATATTATACTTTAACGAAAAAAATCTTTTTTTCTAAACACTCATGTTTTTTCACATCATTTTTCTATTTAAAAGATTTTTCTTTAAATATTTTGCATCAACAGAAAATTCATTTTATTGAGACTTTTTTTTGCATTTTTTAGCTCTTCAACAACAATGAGAATAAGAAAAATATTTCTTGGTTAATGAAAAATGCTTTTACATATAAAAAAGTCTTTTATATTTAGGTCACACATTCTTTTTTCCTGACTTCTCTCGGGGTCTTTTTTTTGTCTATGAAGTGTCTCAAGGCAGTTCAACGACCTGATAAAGGTTCAAGGATAAATGATAAAAAAGCAAAAATTAATATTCTTTCATTATTTATAATAGAAACATCGATTTTTATCATCTTGATAGGCAGAAAATGATTTTAAAAAATAAATCTTTTCATTCGATTTTTGTATGTGTGTTGTATTTTTGGTTTTACGTGTATCTTCTGAGTCAAGGCCACGTTTTGGAGTGAATAAACTTTCATGGTCAATGTTTCTCACGGGTGAAAGGGAGAGTGGAGATGAAAAAAAAGGAAAGGAACTGAAACTGTTGATGTATTCTTAAACACAAAATGGGGTCAGAAATACATCCAAAATAATTTTATCAGATAAATATAAACTTTCTGATGTTCTAAACAATCTCTAAATCGAGAAGATTTTGTAGGGGTTTTTTTTGCCTTCAAAAGTGAAACTGGAACAAAAGCATGTGACAAAAAAACACTTTCATTTTTACTGCTTGTGTGCTTTTCTCTTCCTACTCTCACTCTAGAATAGATATTCATTTTCAATGATAACTTAACTGACATTTTTAAGGGTTAAAACAGTTCATGAAACATTGAATGATTTTATACAGGATTAAATACTTTCAGTATCTTTAGAAGTAAGCAAAAAAATATTTATTGAAAACATTTTTTGTGATACAATGCAGAGTAAAAATTTGCAAACATTATTATATGTTAAGAATATAAAAAGCTCGATTACATCCTTTGAGAAAACAATGCAAGACATGTGAAGAAAGTCACTATGGCCATCCAAGGTAAAAAAGTTTTCAAAAATCCTGTCAATCTGAAAATAAATTTTAAATTGATAGAATATATCTAAGTTTTTGGTACGATAAGGCATATTTAAAAGATGTACCCAACAAATTTTGCTTTGAAAAATACCATGAAACATAGAACCACCATGTTCCAATCAGACTTTCTTTCATAAAACATGAGGTTGAGAGCTCTGGCCACATGGCTGTGGCAATTATCACAAAACAGATTGTGAATGCGATGACTGTAGATTTCAGAGGCTTCTGCCACGCCACGATCCCAAGCTGAGGCCCCACCTAGAACACTAATGTTATTCAACCTTCATTTTTTTGCATTCTTCATAACTTACTAACCCATTGCTTTGTGACAATCTAGCTGAAGATACCTTGTTGGTTTGCCAAAAGCCATTTGGTTGTGGCCCACATAATATGGTCCAGCAAAATCCCTTATGATCCCACTCGTCGTGCAAATGCCCATGTGGCCAATAAAGGGAAATAGCCAACTGGAAATACCAAACTTGATGTAAAACTTTAGCAAAATTGAATTTGATTCTAATTTAGGCTCACGTCAAAAGAGGTATTGGTGTCCACACTATGCAACAAGGGTATCGATTCCGTTGAGGATTGACCTTATCTAATTCCATGTCGTCTTGAATCTCGGTCTCTAAATCCTCCTCATCCACTTGTACTTTCATTTAAACAGCCATAAAGGTTTTAAATATCAGCAATCAAAAGTAATAAAGTTGATATAAATATCATCAAAATTCTTTAATGATTAATCAATATATAATTATTTCTTTTTTATATTCTTGACATTTTTCATTGCAAACAGCTGAAAAATGTTTATTATTTCTTTGTTATTAAGTTTATAGCCTGGATTCTTATTACTTCAAGTCAGATTTTGCCAATGGCGTAGCAACAAAAGCACTAAAATTTATAGAGAAAATCTGCAAATTTTAAGATTAATTTTTAAGAAAATAAGCTGGAAAAAGATGCCTCTTTAAAGTCCTAGTAGGATATTTCAGCAAACAAAGAGTCTCAGTTTGGGGATTTAGGTATCCACCAGAAAGAGGTCTAAGATTCTATCAAAAAAGGGGTCAAATTTATGTAGACAGCACAAACTTTACAAAAATTGAACAACAGTTGAATATTTCTTCACTTCAAAGATTTGCCGCCTCTTCAATTACTTTTTGATCAAGATATCTTTGCTCACTCCCTTTGACAAAAAGCACCTGTCAAACCCAAGGTGAACCCTTGATTTATTGTAAGGATTCAAGCCGACCAAAAACACTCCTGAGCCTATCAGTTAAAACACAGATGGTATAAAAGAACACCCTTTTGGGGCTGGTTTAAGGTAGTTTTGCATCAGAAGTTGCACGATTAAGACCTATACAAATATGTGTTCCCTAACTGACTGGTTGTCAGTCATCTGTTGTTTATTCTCCTGTTGCTTTTAAAATTATCATCTCAGTCCAAGGTAAATTAAACATTCGTATATTACTGGACTCTTTATTTGTAATGGGAGAGATAGAAAACTCAGATAAGAAGTTAGGGTGATTGATACTCAGTTGAGTGAGAATGTTCACATAAAAACATCTCTACATTTATGTCACTTCCTGAGTACCATATTTATATTTGCCTTAAAAAATAGCAATGCTGTTTAAGAGGTCTTATCAGTTTCTTGATTTTAGTTACCTTAAGAGTGGATCAAAGATCTGAAAGGAGATAATTTGACTTTAGCCAAGAAGTAATCTAATATACAGACATGTTGCTGGATTCAAATCCTAGATTTTACAAATTAAAAGGAGAGTCATAATTCAATTGCTCAAGACTTTAGCCAAGTTTAACAGAGACAAGTATTGGAATGGATCTAATTTTCCACTGAAGCAAAAAAACAATGTATAATTTATTGACACTTTTATTATGTCGTTCGTTTACTTAAATTAACATATCCCACACCAACACAAGTGTGCAATATTTTCTCAGCTCCTAAACTTAACTCATCATCTTCGTTGCTGTAGTTCTCAAATTTAAACACGACCTCAAAAAAGTCTTTCAGATGTTTCAAAAAATTGATTGTGAAGTCTGTGAGTGGACCAGTGACTACTCTGGCAACATCTTTTGGACCTAATGCTGCAAGTAGAAGGGCTAAATGTTGGGCAGTTGAGTCCACACAACCTCCACGAAATATTTCTTCCAGCAGTGCTTTAGCTGCATTAAGTCCTAAGTCTTCTGGCAGTATTGGTTCTTTTGAATCCACCGAGGACAATTCTGCACTCAAAAATACTCTGAAAATAATAGAGTCAGAACACTTGCTATCTCCCATTTAAAAAAATATTTTAATGATCTTACCCACTGTTTGTTTCAGCTGTAAGGGTCATTCCAAAACCTTGAGGTACATTTTTGAATGCGTTAAATCAACTCTTAAGATAACCTAAGTACTTTTTTACCTGGTGATCTTCCAGAATTTTTCCCTTTTGCATGGTCAGCATAAATGTAAACGTCTGGTAAAAATTTAAGCAATAAGCTTTTTGCTGATTCAATACATCTATTTGCAATTGTTGGAGACACACGTGTCGCCCATGCTACTCCTCTTATCCGCTTTATTTTTCCCTAAATATCAGTTGGTAAATTCTAAAACAAATCTCCTTTTAAGTGAAATGAAAACTACGTAACTACATACCTGATCCATAATTTGTTGAGCTTTCAATTCTTTCCTTATAGGACAATTGAAAAGAACTAATCCACCACCAGCAGGAACTGCCCCTCTGTGAAGAACTTTGATTTCAAGACCTTCGTTGATGACTAAATACCTAAAATTTTAGTATTTTTCAATTTTTTTTAAATGGCTCTGTGAAAAAAGACTTCAGCTTACTTGCTTAAAATGGAGAGTGCACTTTGTTTGAGTAAATCAGGTGATGGATCAATGTCGTTGTTTGTAACACCATGAAGTGTGACGCTCAACGGATGCTTACAAAAAAGACCTAAACATAGAAGGGGCTCAAGGAAATAACCTATCCCTCTCTCAAGACTACATTGATGGTCAATCTTTCCTCCGATGAGAAGACCTTTTATGGAAAACTAAATTGGGGGATCGTAAACTTAATACACACATTTTTTTGTAAATTACCTGGTTGATAAAATAATGAAGTTCCCGTTTCGTTGACCTCAATTTTTGACCCATTTGTAATTTTATCAAACAGCCTTATAAGACTTGCCTCATACTCTGTCAATCCTAGATCAAAAAGTTTAGAGAATATGTTAGAAAAAAGCATTTAAAAAAGGGTTTTTCTCTCCAATTAACCTGGATACGTTGCTTTTGATCTAATGTTTTTCACCCGAATGGACTTTCCACTGAGAGTTGCCAACAAAAGACGAATTCTCAGGAAATTACTTCCCTCGAATTCAAGGACACGTCGATTTGTCACTAACGAAGAAGCTGCCATCCTCTTGGATTTTTGAATAATTCTTAAACAAAACTATGTTGAGCAAAGTAAAGAAGTAGAATCATGAGTTAATTCCAATTTCTAAGAACTAAGAAGTTGGAATAATATGAAAACAAAACCTTAAAGTCTGTGACCCACGTGCGTTGCAATCAAAACAAATATAGATGTCTATGAATAACACATATTGTAAATCATGTTTTTTTCTCGCAACCTCCTATTTTTGTGTCAGGTTAAAATCGAATTTATTCTCAGAAAATCTTTGTTGAATTTCACTTTGTTTACAAATTAATTTTTTTTATCATGAGACATTAAGATGTCAGACTCAGAAGGTAATGTTTTACAAGTTGATCTTCCAATAAATGATCATTCAGAAGCACTTGCCAAACAAAATACTAGACTTATGCCAGTTTTTAAAGTCGAAAAGTTTAAAAAAGAAGCAAAGAAGCACTGGGATTTATTCTACAAACGTAATGAAAGTAGGTTTTTTAAGGTGAGGATTTACTCTAAACTTTAATAGTATATTTTTTGTCTCAATATACTTATTGCTTTTATGATTAGGATAGGCATTGGACTACAAGAGAGTTTCAAGAGCTTACAAATTGTGAGGATCAAAGCGAGACAGGTCAATTGATACCTTGCCTAAATTACAAAGAATTGTAACTATGAAACGTTTTGATCTTTTTGTAGGACAAAAAAATCTCTTAGAGATTGGCTGTGGTGCAGGAAATTTTGTATTTCCTTTGCTTGAAGAAAAGCAAGTCAATTTTTTCATTTATGCATGTGACTTTTCAAGGTACTTTAAACAAAACATTTAATAGTACAAATCTTTTTCTGCTCTGTTGCTTGAAAGTTACAAACTTATTATTCTTTTCAGCAAAGCAGTGGATCTGGTCAAGAGCAACTTGTTGTACGATGAAACAAAAATAGTTGCTTTCCAAGCTGACCTGACAGGCAAGCACTAATTGATTAGCGAAAAAAACTTTTCCAATGAGGTTGAATTTTTCTAGATATTACGAGTTTCACATCAACAATCCAGCATTTATCCATGGACCTAATCAGTTTAGTCTTTGTTCTATCTGCACTCGACCCGAGCAATTTTGCTTTGGCCTTTCAAAACGTATCAAGACTACTGAAGCCAGGAGGACTTGTCGTCCTACGCGATTATGGCCTCGACGACATGGCCATGTTTCGGTTCAAACCTGGAACAAAAGTGTCAGATCGACATTACGTTCGACATGATGGCACAATGACTTATTTTTTCACCACTGACGAAATTTCCATTTTGGCTTCTCAGGCAGGTCTAGATGTTGAGTCCAACGAGTACATTTCACGTCGAACAGTCAATATTAAGGAGAAAATTGACGTATCAAGAGTTTTTATACAAACCAAAATGAGAAAAAAATTCATTTAAAAACTATTTAAGAAGAATTTATCAGGGCCAGATTTTATTTCTTCATGATTGATCTTTGTTTGAGAAAATGCAAATCTTGAAATAATCAGTTTGCCAAGTAATGAAGATTCCTTTGTGGAGTTCCACGGCCTTGTCTTATTAAGGGCTATCGATTCTCGACTTCTGTCCCCAAGTCATTTAATGATAAAGTTAAAAAATATTGGTTTGAATTTAAGTGCTTTTATTAACAGCATAACAGTTTTGACAAAAATGTAATGTGACTTTAGTTAAGATAACAATAACTAGATCAAACAGGATCGTAAATGAGTGCAACAAATATGAGTTAAGATTCGAGAGGTTTGTGTCTTCTACTCTTCACTGGAACCTCAATGGCTTCAACCTTTCAATTTAAATGGTGACACAAAAACAAAATGCATTATAGGAATACATGAAAAAGCTCTCCGCCAAAGTCAAACGTGCCTGCCTGTTCTTCATGCAGAAAAAAGTAAAAGCAAGGAACAGAGCCGATGACTAAGACCTTATATTTTTAACTGGGAATTTTTCAAAAGGACTTGGTTGCGTTTCAAATGCTTAAAGTTCATGTTGAGAGACAGTTAGAAGTTTAAAATTTAAAAAGGGTAACTAACATTCGAGAAGAAATTTTTGGGGGGTTGCACAAACCCATGCTGTTTCATTTTTTGAATTATTATCACAACCTTTTATAGATATTCTGGCCTTGATCTTTGGTTTTAAAAGTCTTCATCACTCAAAGCAACGTGATTTTTTTTATAAAGTCCCATGGGTGGAGACCAATTGGGTTTGAAGATTTGGAGAGAAAAAATTATAAACTGCCAATTTGAGGTAAGGCTGAAAAATGTTGAGCAGCAAAAGAAATTTAAGAACAGAGTTTGATGTGAAACCAAATCTGAAAAACTTAAAGATGTTATTTTGGCTTCAAGAGCAATTTGAGTTTTCTAAAAATTTAACAAAGATGGAAGCTGTAAGCCTAACAGCAGTTTCTTGGGGGAAAATTCAATCTCTGTTGCACCGGTTTTTCTATGAGTTAATCGATGAAAAAGGAGGTTATGACTATAAACCTCATTACTAATTAACAAGTAGCACCTTATTAAGTAGTTCATCCCATCAACTCAATTCCTAGACATCTGTAGACTGGAGTTTAGCGTTTGATGACAACTTCGGATTGATTTTTGGACTAGCAGAATTATTTGTTCCAGACTGTGTTGGGGTCTTACGACCATGGCTACTTTCACCAACTTGAGTGGGTGTTTTCCTGCCCTGGTTGTCTGCAGACGTAGGTGTTTTTCTACCGTGAGGCTCAATATTGTTGACAGGAGTCTTTCTTCCTAGGGCTTCATTCGTAGGTGTTTTACGACCAGTGGATTCCTGAGAATGGGCTCGGTGACCATGGTTGTTTTCCATGTTGATGTGCTCGCTGCCAACTTCTGACGAAGTCACCTTTCGGGCCTTTTTAGACTTTTGGGCCAACACTTTATCCAATCTTTTGATGAATTGGGCTATGTCTTTGTGCGTCATGCCAATCGATGCAGCAGCAGTTAAGTAGGGCATCTCTGTCATTGATGGGGAGTGTGAACCCCAACCTAAAATTAATTTTGGAAGATCACAATTTCTTTGTAGATGAAATCTTAATATTGTCAGAATGATACCTTTAAATACATATCCTTCGATGCTTTTGACTTCTTTTCCTGTGACAACACGGACACCCGAAACACCCCTTTTGAAAAGCATGGAACCTATTTCCGAAACACTCTTGGGATCTTGATCAAACCCAATTGTGGTCAGGGTCATGGCTGGAAAATGTCAAAAAGTTTTATATTTCGTATTACTATTAAATAACTGGTAATAAATTTTTACCCAACGAAATTGGATTGTTTTTTGTCTCTAAAACTCTTTCTCCATAGGCCTCAGCTACTCTAGAAAGTTCTTGTTTGAGGAGCAAATAGTTTTCCTTTCTTTCATTGACAAGCTCCTTGTAGCCTGTAGAGCCCATTTGAAGAAGGGTGATGAAAAGGTCCAGCACTGGGCCAGACGAAGCTCGACCTAAAAGACTTTACCCCTAAAGAAACAAGTAAAAAAGGCTTATCTCATTGAATCGTACCTGGATATGTTGCACTGACTTTTTCTATGAACTTTTCGTCAAAGCCAGCAATTATCGATCCACCAACTGGCACCATGAAGTTCTTGTCAGTGCTTTGAACAAATGCATCCACGCGACGACCTTTATCCAGCCGCCCAGCTTCCTCGAGTATGCTCATACATTTGGTTGACTAAATAGTTTTCTCTGATATTAAGCACATTTTTCAAAATAACTTTAGTTTACAGTATTTACCTGAATTCCATAGGCATTGTTAACAAGATGGGGAATGCCCAAGTTGAAGCAGATTTCTGCCACAGCTGGAACGTCATCACAGACTCGAGGAGCGAAACAGCTTGTGCTTGAAATAAATTAAAAAATGATTGAAAAGACTCTGTTAACAGCACGACCAAATTCAAATAGGCATTGAAAAAAAGTCTCAAAAGGGAATGCGTGCCACGTGCTGTCACACGAAATGATCATGAATGAAAGTCACTTAAGACTTTAGATTTCCTGTTTGAGGGCACGAAAGCTCTAGAATTAAACTTCATTCACCAAGTGATAACGGCTGCAATGTAATCTGGTCCACCTTTCTCGATCACAATTTGCTCAATAGCGTGCTTGTTGGTCCGAAGCTCGTCGCCATATCGAACCTTGAAAAAGAAATGGTCAACATGAGAAAAATGTCAAATTTGTGCATCAATGAAGAATGGATTCATATGAAAAGAAAAGAATAGTTTGGCTTTTTCACGCATAAAATATTTATGAAGAGTGGAAACATCTTATTTCCCTCGGCTACATCCTTTCATCAGAATAAACAAAAGTCATAAACCATGAAAAGACATTGGTCAAGTTATGTAAACAGATTGTTTCGATACAGAACAAAAACACATCTCAGTTCAAAATTAACATTAATTGTATCTGTTAAAATTGTGACCCAAACTTTTTCTTTTGACTCGAAGCAATAGTATGACAGAATAGTTGTCAATATTTCATATCAGAATAAAGTTTTGGAGCTAGAATTAGGGTCTGGAATTCTTTTAGAGAATGACTAAATATTATAAAAAATATTTTACCAGCTCTAAAACTATTGGTATATATCCAGCTGTAATAATAGCCTTGAAACAGCTTTTTTGATCGATTCTGAAAAAAGTTGAGTTATTTTTACAAAAAGTACCTATTTGATGAAATCTAAACTTTTGGTACCTTGACCAAATCACGTATTTGGATTGAGGTCTTTCCGGTCTAATACTCGATAAACACAATGCCATGGCCATCCCTGTGGCGACTGGAGCCACAAAGCAATCTCGACAATGTTTCATTCCATTTAGTCGGATAAGATCTAGTGCAAGCTCGTTTGTCAGCTGGTAGAGAATACTGGACCCCACAGCCTTGGGTTGGACTTCACGGAGATCACCTTTGGAAATGGAAAAACTAAATAAAAAACCTATTTTCATCGTCTTTTATTTATCAAAATGTTATTGGATTTTTTTGCAATCTTATCGTAATAATTTCTATGAAAGAAACGAATGACTTGGATGGCATTTACTGCCACTTCGGAACATGCATGGCTAGCAGTTTTCATAAATCTTTTAGTTAGTACTTCGAGAGGGGGGCAGCTCTAATGATAATCTAATTTTTGTCACGGAACCATCAAAAAAAGGATAAATGAGACGAAGAAAAAAATCAATTCACACCAAACAAATGCATCAATGTTGATTTATTTTAAGAAAAACAAATAGATTTCGACGTAAAACCAAGACATGAAAAATTTAATTTCAAGACGAACGCACATTTTGGCAGCTT
>Ga0194133_10008677_pt1 | contig 11817 bp, 4 predicted proteins | sample TA2KigOf40mmetaG_FD_155448 | JGI IMG/M metagenome (GOLD analysis project Ga0194133, IMG submission 155448) | Freshwater microbial communities from Lake Tanganyika, Tanzania - TA2015055 Kigoma Offshore 40m | ecosystem: Environmental > Aquatic > Freshwater > Lake | place: Tanzania: Lake Tanganyika...
TTGACCAGGGTACTTTTTTACCCAACCCGAAGGGAAAAAATTGAAAAATATGACATTTTTGGGGGAAATTTTCCAAATTCAAATTCAAACTATAAATAGCTGAACCGACCCGAGCAACAAAAAATTGACCCGACCCGGGTCAAACTTTTTTGACCCGGACCCACTAAATATAGATCCACCAGAATGTCTGTACTGCCAAAATCATGGATCCACTTCTTATTTTTATTGATCCGCCTTCAAAGTATATAAATCTGCTTCTTCCTCTAATAAACAGTTTGTATATCCTTGGTCTTATTTCTTGACATTCAATTCTCCTCACCCCTATTCACCATAAATCTAGACTATTCCTGAGAGCGCATACATGCTAGCCTTATGCAATCTCGTAAACGGAATAGCACTGACCTGGTAAAATTCCACTTAAAATCTCATGGAATAAAAGTCAGAGTAAATGCTCAAAATACCTTATTTAAAATAAGGGTGAAAACTTACTAATTAAACTTAAAACTAAAGCCTATAATTATCCTACACAATTTTACATTTAAGAATAGTAGAAAATAACTAGTTGACATGTTTAGGCACGCAAGCTAATTCATCAACATTAGGAAGCAAGAGCACAGTGATCAGGTGCGCTTGGGAATCAAACATATGTAGATAGGTATGTGAACAAAATAATGAAGTTTTGAAAATAATAAAAAGTAAAAAGTACCCAGATCCTTATGGGCTATATTAATGTTACCATTGGCCTCAATTCAAGCTTGAAAATAAGGATTGAAATGAAAAAGGTGAACTTTACAAACTGAGCTGGCTCATAATTAAAGTTTTTGTTTGTTTGGAAGTGGATTAATTTTGGTTGAACCAAGGAGATTGTTTATCATTAATTTTCGGTAGCAAAATGGTTCTAGTAAAAAAAAATCAATTTATCTTTTTATGAAATGTAAAGTGTTTGAGGGTGCAACTTCCTTCAGTTCCTCTTCATCCAAAAATTGTTGGAGTCACCAGTCTTTAACCTATCAACTAACAAAAAATTTATTTTGCTTCAAGATGAAAAAGCCATACTAAAATTAAATTAAATTCTAGCATGATTTGTTGTTGCATTTTTTAATTAGTAGCAATTTGCAAAATTGATTTGGATTGTTTGAACACTTTTTGCTCTCATTTTTCTTTGCGTTTGCTGTAATTAAAAAAACTCTTTGACTTCCCATCCTTTAAGGACAGTTAATAGTAGTGCAAAATTCATGAATCTGTTGCAGAAAATGTTCAAAATTCTGATTTAAATATTTAAAATGAAAAATATCTACCATTCCCAAAATTTAACCAGGGATTGTTCCTTCAGCTGACTGAAATACACAATAGTAGTGAAGGGATGAATTCTTGTAAAGTCTAATACTTTGGTATTTGAAGAATCAGTTCCTCAACTGATTATAAGCTGTCAATCTATCAAGTAATGTAAAGATATAATCATAGAGTTCAGAGAAAAGATACTTAACAACATCAGGGACACTGCATCCTGAAACCCTTGGATGTTTGTTTTCAACCTGCACCGCCCTTCCATTATTTGACTGCGGGGTGCACCCTGAGGATCTTGGAATTGTGGTGGACAAAAAATTGCTAATTATTTCATTTTAGGAGGAATAGATGGTGCAGATTACAATAAAATCTGACCAAATTAGTCTTTGCATCTCAAATTATGGAATAAAGTAGTTTGGCAAAATTTAAGGTGAATGAGTGGATGCCCAGTCAGATTTTGATTTCTAGACAATATCATTTGTTATTTGAGAACCAATGTGTACTGAAAAGCTGTTTTTTGCTTAACAACATAAGGGATACTGCAGCCTGAAATCTTAAAAAGTTTTTTTCAACCTGCACCACCCTTCCATAATTTGACTGCGGGGTCTTACCTGAGGGTCTTGGAATTGTACTGGATAAAAAATTGCTAAATAACTCATTGTTCAGATTTCAATACAATCTGATCAAATTAGTCTTTGCATCTCCACATTAGTTTATTGACTTGGTTGGGACAGCTTAGGTTAGGTTAGGGTAGCAATAAATGCCTGAGATATTTTTTTTCAGCCTGGACTGCCCTTCCATTATTTGTCAACGGAGTCCACCCTTAGGATCTTGGAACTGTGGTGGACAAAAATTGACAAATAACCCATGTTAGGAGTACTAGATGGAGCAGATTTCAATAAAATCTGATGGAGCTTTTGGTTTCCAGACAAAATCATTTGTTATTTAAGAACCAAGTGTGCTGAAAAGCAGTTCTTTGCTTAACAACATTAAGGGCACTGCAGCCTGAAACCATGGAATTTTCTTGACTTGGTTGGGGCAGGTTGGGTTAGGTTAGGAAACCCTTTGTGTTAAAAGGATGTGGTTTTGGTTGGGACAGAAGAGTGAGAACTTGATAACATAGTTTTGATTAATTTGGGGTAGGATGGTGACTTCGGTCGCTTGGCAGGGTTTGGTATTTTTCCCTGGGCAAAAAATACCCATTTACTTAATTACAATAATTCAAATAGAGAATTTTAATGTCGAACGACTGTTTGGTTTTCTAGCTCTGTGATGTGAGCATATCAAGTCTTTTTCAGTCTCAGCTACAGGGGAATATGAACATGTTCAGGGAATGCAGGGGTTTGAGGAGTGTTGGGGTTGCAAGAGGTAGCCTACATTCATATGCTGGGCCCCGGTTGGCTAGTACGAATATTATTGATTCTGACCCGAAGACTTTTCTTACTTATAAAACAATTTTCACTCAAAGCAATAAAAAACCAACTTTAAACCCCAAACAATGGGTTAGTAAAAATTCTGTGCCCCTTCAAAAGAAACACAAAAGCAACGATTTTATTTTCCTGACAAGCAAAAAATTCTAGATGTTATATATACTTATGTGACAATTTTATCTTGACTCTACCCTTCATTCAATCAACTTTGAAATCTGGAGACAATTTGTTGTGCAATAAAAGATAGTAAAAATTTAGATATAGGCTCAGACAGGTTGGCTAGTTTTAATTTTGATGACGTTCATCTCATTATACACTTTTGCTGTTTATTTGAATTGAGACAATGGAAAGTGGTGCCACCTAGAATCCGGTTTTTCAACTAACATTTCTGTTTTGAGAGAGGCTTAGAATAGAAAGTAGTTGTTGATTCAGTGACACCCAAAATAATTTATCCTTCTTTTGAGCATTTTAGTATGAGTCTCTGTCTGGTTATTTAATTTAATCCTATAGTTTGGAAAGCTTTTTTTCATTTTTCAGGATTTCTTACTGTACGTGAGAAAAGAGTTATCCGGAATGTTTGAATGATTGAAAAATGGGTTTTCCATATAACTATATATTCTATGAATGGCGTCCAAGGTTACACACAGTCTTCGATATGAGTGAATTGAAAACCCATAAAATTCTTCAAAAAAACTTTTCAGATTGATTGGACAGCTTATCCAAGGTTAAGGAGCTGATTATTCCATCAACATGAAAACAATTATCATCAATTTTATGGTGTTTCCTGTCTCTTTTAACTAGAGATAGGCCCTGACCCTTGTGTGCTTCTGACCCACAGATTTTCAACAGGCTGTGGTGTTTAATAAACCTTTGAACAGTTAGAAATTTAGAAAAGAATAAAAACAAAATCCCAGCAAAAAGACATTTCTTATAAGAAAACGTCACTGTGTACATTCCATATTGTTTTCTTTATCTCATACCCACCTCTCAATCTCACAGAACATCAAAACTTAACGGAATAAATGAAAACTATCACCAAACCTTTAGAAAATTAAGGTAATGACATAAAATAGAGTAATCATTGAATCAAAGTTTATAAAAGGAATCAAAAATTGAAAGTGGATGCAAGAAACCATTTTAATTATTCTATTAATTCGAATTAAAAATAAAAAAGGGTAAAAATGACTTTTAGCCTCTTTGCTCACCCTTCATTTAAAATGGTAAGAAATGGGTCCATTAAACAAAGTGACATTGCTTAACTGTTGTCGTTTTTCATGTCCCACTTATGTGTTGTGTCACATCTTAAATTTTGTTTAGATCAGTATCTCTTAAGAGTAGACTCAACTGACTTTCGGCTTGCCTCAGCTCGTGGTTGATGCATTGAAAAATATGTTTGAAAGAATCAAAAAGGGGTTCTAAACGCCAACAAAAAGTTATCTTAAATTCAATTTATGGCTTTCGTTATGGCCTCATTGTCAAATAAAACAGAATAAAATTAAATGTTACAACAAACTTTATTAATGTGTCAGAAGATCACATTCGAAGTCTTTGTTTCTTTCATCTATCTTCCTTTCTTCTTTCTAGACTGAATTAATTGACAACTTTTGAAAATCTTATCTCTAATCTGTCAAGGGTAAGATATTATGGCAACAAAATCAATTCTTGATGTAGATTATTCCATGAAACTTTTTTAATCTCAAATAAAATTGTTTGATAAAAGATTTATATTTTTCTTTATACTTTCGTTTAGTTCTTCACCATTGTAATGAAGAAGAGAAGTTTCAAATTTACTTTTTGGCTTGCATCCATCTTTGGTCTAGCAATGAAACAACAACTCAACAAAGATCTCAATCTTCAGCCCATATAAAATGACCATTCTAGCAGACTTAATCAGTGTCAATGATCTTCAGTGAAGACAAACAAAATGAAAGGGGGAAATTGGAAGTAGAATCATTTTATTCCAGATGTATAAATACTTTTCAGCACATTATTTTTTATTGTACACATAATTAAACAAATCAAGTGTTCAAACCACAGCATCAATAAAATTTGAGCAAGTGTCAAAGTGATTTGTCCACCTTTTAGATTTTAAAGGTTTGGTGTAGAATCATGGGGTGCAGGCGTATTTGCATAGGACCAAAAAAGAAATAAAAAATGATCCCCCCAGGGAATGTTGAAAGTTAAAATGGTTGATATTAAGTGAAGATTTAGAAGATACAAAGGCAGCTGACCCGGCTAAGACTTAGTTTTTTACCCAACCTTTTTATTTTTTGAGAAATTTTCCTGATCCAAATCAACCTGAGCAAAATGGAAACTTGATTTGACCCAACCTTTCTTTGGCTTGGCCAATCTTTTTAGGTGGGAGTAAGTGGTTAAGCTAGTATTCTATGTGATATTAAGCTAAAAGTGGATTCATGGAGGTCTGTGAGGGTGATACGGGTAATGAAAGGTGCTATAAATGCTCTGGTTTTGAGGTAAAGGGATTGGAAGTATGGATTTAACAAATGATATTCCTGCCAAGGGGAGAAAAGCTAGGTTATTAAAAAATAATGCTAAAGTAATTTTTGGGGAGCAAGTGTTTTTCATTTCGGAGGAAAATATTTTAACCTGTTTGTGAAAAGTGTCCGCCTAGTTATTAAACCTGTCTTGTCTTTTGATGCATTTGTCTTGACATCTGGAATCATGAAACACACGACTGACATGACAAGATGAAGACTTTTCAAAATCACTTTTTTTTGCAAAACTAATTTTTTAAAGTATTTCTTTTTTGTTTACCGCTTTTATAGTGTGAGTTTTCTTGAAAATAATTCTTGTTTGTATCCTGTGAAAAAGTACAAAGACTAATTTAGTTTGAAATCACCTTTGCAAAGCAAAGAAATAGACAATCTACCCTTTAGTCATTTCTATATATTTTAGCCAATTTCATCTAATGGAGTTGGTGGTTTAGATGACAGAATCCCTCTCGCTGTCTATGGTGATTTTCAGCCACTCCTACTCACTCAAAAGCTTAGGGATTTAACAAAGACTTTCAAAACTTGAGGGAAAAACTTTAGCCACATAATCTCTCAAAAATCTCAAACCAAACCATTTACTTTTTTGTTTTTTTCTGGTGTTTTTAACTGCATGGACAGACTTCAAAAGAAAAAAGAAAAGAAAAGATATACATGGTTCTGTATTAGACAAAAAAAACAAAGGCTGTGTGTGACTTTTTCGTCAAATCATTTATAATAAATGGTAGGTTTTTTCTAACTCTGTTTTTTTGCAGAGAATTGACTCCATTTGTTACGCCATGCGCTTTCATTCATCAATATTGAACTGAAGTTCAACCCCACTGTGAGAATATGGATATGCCAATTTTTGTAGCTTGAAACAAACTTCATCCAATTTTAATAATATCTTTGTAGAGCTAACATAGTTTTTTGCTTTGATCAATCATTTCTGGTTATATGTATGTGATTATTTTTTCTGAAAAAAGTTAAATTAATTAGCGCTTATAGTTTGACATTTTTTGTCAAACTGCAATTTCACAAAATTCGTTTCAGCTTGAATCTTTCATTCTTTTCATTTTCTTTTACCCGAAAAAAAGCTTTTAGATTGTCCCAACCCAAAAAAATGTTTTATCTCTGAAGCTAAAAAGTATGAGACTGAATAACCATAAAATAATAAAAAAGCAGAAACCTTTTAATGGTGTTGTCCTCCTATGGTCCAGATGTTTCACTACAATGCAACAGGCAGTTGTTTGACACAATCATTTCACCATCATTTTATCAATCCATTATACATTTTAGTTTTTTCGGGGGTTAGGTTAAGAAAAGCCAAGGTGCCTCAAAAACATTCAGCCACAATGGTTCCACATTTAAACTGCGAAATCAATTCAATTAAGTTCAACAATAAGAAGTCAAGGTTTTCTAATCTAGTTACAGATTGAAAATAAAGGAAACTTCTTTTTTTCAATTGTATGCAATTACAAAACTTTTTTTCTTTCTTTCATTTAAGGGGTACCCCTAAAATTCTCGATTTTATCTGCAAAAAAGCCTTCAAAGATTTATTAGCCTCGTTTAATCCACTCCTTGGTTGGAAAAGGCAGGAGAAGAACGGAGATCTTAAAACAATTTATGCTGTGTCACAAAAAATTCCAGAAAAAAGGAACCTTTCAGTGACACTTTTCTGCTGACCTTACATAAAATATCTTCTCACCTCTTGTTTCAGACTTTAACACCAATAAATACCTTTGGCTGATTGCCTGAAGGTATTAAGTTCTTTTAGATCAAGAAAATTCATGAACCTGCATAATTTTAAAACCGCAAAAAAGTAATTTAGACGAAAAAGCTTGCCTGGGTTTTAGTCTATATATGTGGAGCTTTATATTCTTTCTATAAATGAATTCTGCTCAAGATTTTTTTACAATTTGAGTATCTATCAAAAGGTTTAGCTATACAAAATACTATGTTAAAATTTTGACTCCGCTGGATGGGGATGCCAGGTTTCAAACCATTCTGAGAACCTTCCCTAGATTTTAGCATAGTCAATTTAAAATTTTATTGTGATTGACTATATAAAAGATGTCTTTTAGGGACAAGCTTTACAATTGCTCTATTACAGAGACCCATGATAACATTTTCAGCAATCAAGAGTCAAAGGTTGTCCAAGGTGGGATTCAAATCCACATCACTTTGGGTATCCAGTCAAATGCCATGATTTTAGGTCACAATGACCTGATTGTTCAGATGTGAAAAAATGGCCTTGTCCATTTTTACCTAGAATGTTTGGTAATATAATTTGAAGTTTTTAGACCTCAATATCAAGACACTGGAGAGCAAGGTCTGGTTAATTGTCAACAAATTTTGTAGGGATTTGGGTGAGCAAGCTTGGATGTAAAAAAAGACACAACAGTTTAAAAAGTGTGATTTTGAAATACTTTTTTTGATATAATCAAAGATGTTTTCCATTTGATTGGCCAACCATTGCAACAAAAATCCCTTTAAATAGTAATAAAATACACGATCCATATCTAGATTGTGAGAAAGTAATCCATTTATTTACGCCTTGATGCTTATCATGATGGAGTTTAAATTGACAAAATAAAGAATTCAGCTGCTGAGACTTGAAACAAGAAAATTAATCAATCTTTTCATAATATTCTTTCCAATGGTAAAGATCCACCTCTAAGATCCCAATTTGTTGACATATATTGTCGCATTAATTATACGCCTTCTTTACCCCTTGCATAAACAATTGAAGGTTCTCAACTGAAGGGGCTGGTTGGGACACTGGAAATCTACAAAAATCGACACTTTAATTCACTTATAGCATCAAAAGTCTGCATCCTAAGTTAAAATCCAATTGTTTATTGATTTGACAGCAACATTTAGAAATAAAAGATGTTTGTAATTTGCCAATATCTTAACAAAAATAGTTTGGTGCTTTCATTTCGTCTTTGTTGTTTCTAAAAGAGATAAAAGGCGTGTTTGGCCAACTGCGTTCCATTCTATGCAAAATGAATTGCATCTAAAGTAAGCTGGTTTTCTGCCATTTGGATCAGATGTCAACTGACAGCTCTGGAAAAAAGCACTTTATCCATTTTGTCAATAATTACTCAAACAAAGGATTGGGATTTGTACAAAAAATGCAAATTATCTGACTGACACAAACAAACTGTGTTTTTACACTGAACAAAAAAAACCTGTTCTACCAAAACAAAAATTGAATGGGTGAATCAACCAAAACCTCCTTTTGTTTCAATGAGTCTTATTGAGTGAAGGAAAAAAGCAGGAAATGGTATGGGAAGGAAGTTCAGTGGCCACCAAGTCACAGCCATGAGGGAGAATAATCAATATCTTTCTAATATATATAATTGGTCAAATTGAAAAAATAGATCTTGTGATTTTTTTTTTATTACATCCCCCAATTTTTCAATCAAATCGCATCTTTTTAAGTAGTAAATGAATTTTATTCCATCAATCTTTAAAACCTCTTTTCTCCATCATTTCTTTTTACAACCCTAATGTGTTTTATCCATAAAATCCAGATTCTGATTGGGCTTTGGATATCACAATAAAAAGGAAATGTGACTCACCCTCCCCTTTTTTTACACACTTACTTTACAGAAACATTCTTCTACCTCATACAGAATTCAAAGCATTAAAGTTACTCCAAAGAAATTGACACACACAAAAAAAACAGATTTATCAATTTCTAATGACCCCCATCTCTGAATAGCTTTCAACTGAACATAAAAAAAGAATTTTTTGCTTTCAAAACTAAATACTGTGGGTCACAAAATAGTTGCTCAAAATTATCAAGAGAGATAGGTCTGATGGTTCAATTTATTGCCAATTTACCACTTAGATAAGGTGATATTTTATTTTTTATTTATTCATAAAGGCTCGTTCACATCACACTGGTTAACTCTGACTAACTCAATCAAGAGTTTCTTGCCACGTGGCTTAGCACTCACAAAATGGGGTTGATTTTTCAGCAAAATAATTAACTATCATGTCTAACTTTCTTTAGCTCATCACCTTAAACTAGTAAAATTGAGTCAATTCCAAAAATTATTTATTTTCACAAAAAAATATTCAAGATTTTGGAATGAATGAGTGAATGAGATCTTTTTGAATGATTTATATAATGAAACAGTATGGGTTTATTGCTTATAATCCACATAAAAAGGCACTTTCCACAATCAAGTAAAGTTTTGGCAAATCTTGATTTCTTGTAGAATTTGATCCTGATTGAGATGAACTGGTTTAAAGCATTTGCGATAATGTTGCACAAAATCCTGGTTGTAAAAATTACTGCAAAAATATTTACAGTTTTTGCATCGAAAGCTGGGCACAAAGCAGATGGAAGAGGACGTGGGAAATACTCTGTTTTTGCTTGTAAATACAAAAGTATTTCTCTCAAAAAAGGAGGAATTTCGTAAAAGTTTATGATCAAAAAGATGTGAATGAACTTCTTTCGCATTTTTCCGATTCAGGTTCCAAACTTTTTGACATTCAAGGCATTCAATACGACATAATAAAGGGCTGACACCACGAGAAAGGTCATTGCAAAGAGTGGTGAAGGACTTTTGACTGATGGTTGAATCAATTTTCATGCATTTTTCAATATTCAATTTGGGATTGGAGCTTTTTAACAACTTGTAAATGTAATCAGGTTCTGTAGTCTTTGGATTTTCATTGCAATCTTGTTCTTTAAGAAATCTGGGCTCTGGAGTGACAATTGCAACCTTCTTCACATTGTTGCTGTTTGTGATTCCTTGGTCAGTGATGTTATTGTTTTGCAATTTGTTTCCAGCCATTTCCAGCTTGCCCAATGGTAATTTTTCTAAACTCTGTTGATCTTTCTGAACATTGGGAAACAGTTCTTTTGTGCTTGACGTGGACAACTTTGCCAACTAGAAGGGAGAAAAATATTTTTCAATTATTAAATGCCAAGAAAAAGGGTCTGCCTATTCTTCAAACTTCATTTTGACAATAGAAAAAGTACTTACCAGTTCGTTAAGCATTCCTTTTACATAGTTGTTGCATTCTTTTCCACTTCTTAGTTCATGAAAAGTTTTCAAAACTTTTAAACATTTGACACAAACAGATGAAGAGTCCGTCTTTTGATCCAAGATATGACCAAACTGACCTTGTTGGCAAAATTTGCAGAAAATGATGCACTTTTTAGAATCTTTATAATCTCTAGACAGCATGGAAGAAAAGCAAGAATCACAAGTGGTTGAGGTCATCCAGTGTGGCAATCTTGGGTCAGAGTGTTCCACACTGGATCTGCAAACTGTGCATTGTACAAAAGGGTGTTGACATTGACTCAATTCTTTTAACTTTTCCTTGCAAAAGCAGACTGAAAGTGCTTTAACCCTTTTCAAATGCAATTCTTTGAACCCTTCTAGATGTAATTTCAAATTAGAGACTTGTTGGTCACAAAAGAAACAAAAATTAGATATCTTTTGATGGCACTGTTCCAAATGATGAGCTAAATTTTGCATTCCTGATTCATTCAAACTGAATGAGCTTCTGTTACAATTTGTACAAGCCACCATGGCCTCAGCCGTGACCTCCAAGTCTGCAGAATTATGGGTTGTCTTCACCGGTTTCACAACTAACTTCACACGAAATTTACAGCTTTGATAGAAAGTAGAGAAGGATGATAAGTTTGAGCCTATCAAACCTACTGCAATGTGATTGCAAATTTTTTCAATATCCTCTTCAGTTTTCAATGGAAAGTGATCATCACATTCTAAACACTTGAACCTTGTGAGACTTTTCATCTTTGAACTTTCTGAAGTATCCAAAGAAGACTTTTCGCCCTTTTTCACAACTGTTTTTGCCACAACAAAATTCACAGTTAAACTTTCTTCATTGTTGACTTGCAGAACTTTGGACAACGTTAAAGGATCATTTTCTCCTTTACACAAATACTTTTGAAGTTGGTGGTAAATGTTGTTGAGAAAATCATCAATTTCCTGGAAAAAAAGATTAAAAAATTTATTTTTACACACAATGATCTTTGAAATTATTTGAAGGTGTTAATTGCTTCTTCAAAACATGCATATCCTCCATAAAAAAGGGCTGTAAAATTATTTGCAATTGTAAAATGAGAATAGAGTGTGTAAGAATAATTTTTTTTCTAATATAAATTATCATCTGAAATGGGTATAAAAAAATTATTTTACCGCATTTTGAGTGAGAAATTTCCTACGCCTTTTACACCTGCATTGCCGCTTGCGCTTGCGGTGGTGGTGGTGTTTTTTACAATCCGGCTTCCTACAGCTGGAGTGGGAACTTTTGATGGATGAATCTGCTTTTTGGTCTTGGGATAGGTTCACTTCAGCTTCATTAAATTCCAAGTTAGAATTATCTGTCTCTAATTGAGTAGAATCTTGTTGGGTTTCTGACTCAAACTGAAGTTTGATCATTTTTGGAAGGGACAAAATTTGCTCAGAGCTGTTGAGCTGTTGATCTGCCTGATGCTTAGATGTGGTCCAAACAGTTTCTTGATAATTTTTTTCTTGTCCTTGGTTTGTCCCAGGGATTATTTGCATTTCAATACTCTCTCTGAGAGATGTCAACATTTCCTCTGCTTGCCTTGCTGT
>Ga0194133_10008679_pt1 | contig 11816 bp, 8 predicted proteins | sample TA2KigOf40mmetaG_FD_155448 | JGI IMG/M metagenome (GOLD analysis project Ga0194133, IMG submission 155448) | Freshwater microbial communities from Lake Tanganyika, Tanzania - TA2015055 Kigoma Offshore 40m | ecosystem: Environmental > Aquatic > Freshwater > Lake | place: Tanzania: Lake Tanganyika...
TGCAATTAGCAGCGCTATTTTCAATGACCCCAACAAAGTTGAATTCATCACCCTAAACGTAAAGACAAGATTTTTAGCACTTTCCTCAAAGAAAGTGGATGTACTGTCTAGAAACACCACCTATACCTTTGAGCGTGATACTGCACTTGGTATCACTTTCACTGCCATCAATTTTTATGATGGCCAGGGATTTTTAGTCCCCAAAAAATACTATATCAAATCCGTATCCGAATTAAATGGCGCTACCATTTGTATTATTCCAGGCACCACCACCGAATTAAATTTGGCCGACTATTTTTCTCTCAAAAACATTGAATACAAACCGATTGTTGTGGAGTCTACTCAACAGGCCATCATGGCTTATGAGCAAAATCGATGCGATGCATTTACCACCGATTCTTCAGCATTGCATGTCAGCAAAACCCTGCTGCAAAATCCAAATGAGCATGTCATTTTAGATGACTTCATTTCAAAAGAGCCTTTAGCACTGGCAGTTGCTTCAGGCGATGATAAATGGAGAAAGCTAGTATCCTGGGTGGTTTGGGGCATCATCGAAGCAGAGGAGCTTGGCATTAACCAAAACAATATTGACCTTAGCCAAAAAAGCAATAATCCCAAAATCAAAAGACTTCTGGGTATTTTACCTTTAGCAGGCGCTGATAATATCGGCCTTGAGCCTAATTTCATGGCTAAAGTGATCAAACAGGTTGGCAATTATGCTGATATTTTTGATCGTAACCTAACCCCAATTGGCCTTAAAAGAGGTCTAAATCGACAGTGGACAGACGGCGGACTTTTATATGCCCCTCCGCTAAGATAATATGATAAAACAAAGCATCAATGGATTATTCTCAATCATTGCGCTCACGGCTCTTGCGATACTTCTTATCAAACTCAATCAGAACATCAACCATCAAAATTTAGAATTTGGCTTTGACTTCCTATTCAGCCAAAGTGGATTTGATATTGGTGATACATGGATTGCACACACACACGACCAAACTTATGCCCATGCAATTTTAATCGGGCTTTGTAATACCTTCATTCTAGCTATCGCATGTGTTTTATTATCAACTTTAATCGGCATATTTTTCGCAATCCTCTCAACAAACCATTCTCGATGGCTAAAACTTTTGAGCAGCGCCTATATTAATCTCTTTCGAAATATTCCACTGTTGGTTCAGATCCTGTTTTTTTATACCTCAATCCTTTATTGGCTACCACCGATTGAAGAAACATTGCAATTTGCAGATATTCACTTATCCAACAGAGGTTTATTCTTCCCAAAAGCACCATCGATCGCTTTTTTACCCCTGCTGCTCATCCCCCTGATTTTCATCAAAGCCACGTCTTTTAAAAATCGCAAAAATCTTATTCTTGGCCTCATTATCATTTGGGGAGTCAGCTTATTTTTTTATGACTGGCAAATTCCCACCAGAACTCGATTTTCCTTATCTGGCGGTGGTCAACTGAGTATTGAGTGGTTCACGCTGCTAATTGCACTGTCCATTTATAGTAGCAGTTATATTGCAGAATGTATCCGCGGAGGTATTCATGCAATTCACAAACATCAAACAGAGTCAGCTAAGTCACTTGGACTCAATCATCTGCAAATCATGATAAAAGTGATTCTACCTCAAGCAGTGCCCATTTTTATGCCCGCACTGCTTAATCAATACTTAAACCTCACTAAAAACATCTCTTTGGCAATTGCCATTGGTTATCCTGATTTTTTTGGCATCACAGCTGGAACGATTCTAAATCAATCTGGTCGCAGTCTTGAATGTATCTTAGTGGTCATTTGCATTTATGGGCTCATCAATACCATAAGCACCTATTTTATTGAAAATATTAGCTATCCAAAATGGAAAAATCATGTCTAATATCCATTTTCTCATCGATTTCTTACTATTTGGCTTTTTCCCAGAACAGCAGCGATGGCGGTTAATGATCATCTTGTTAATATGCCTGAGCCATACATGGCTCACTTTAAAATTTGCCCGCCATAGTATCCCATTAAAAACCTTCATCTTGTGCTCTTTTTGCCTGCTTACATCCAGTTGGTATTTGGCTTTTGGGGACGGCTGGCTGCTTAACATCATCCCAACAAATCAATTATCAGGATTTATACTCAATATATGTTTGGCTTACTGGAGTATCCCGATTGCCACAGTGATGAGTGTTGGCTTTTGTTACCTGATGATTTATCAACCTGAGCTTTGGCCAACTCATTGCTTTGTAATACTTGCCAAAATTATTCGATCCATCCCCTTGATCACATTATTGTTTTTTATAACTCTCATTCTACCGATGATGACAAACATTGAAATCACTCGCTTTCAAGCAGCACTGACTGGCCTGATTATTTTCCTTATCGCCTATATTGTTGAAGTATTTAAAGGCGCACATCAAGCAATTGATACACACCAGCATGAAAGTGCCGCTGCCCTGCAAATCACTGGCATCAGAAAATTTATCCACATTGATTTACCCCAAATCATAAAAAATAGCATTCCATCTTTAATCAACACCTATATCGGTCTTATTAAAGATACTGCCCTGGTTACAATCATCGGCCTTTCTGATAGCCTTGGGAATTTGCAACTATTGATCGCGAAATATGAATTTAAACATGATTTTTTACTGCTTTTTGCAATCATTGCTGCTTTGTTTTGGATGCTGTGCTTTATTTGCAGCCTTTTTGGCAAAAAACTAGAAAAGGCGATTGTTTATGAATAACTTTATTGAGTTTAGAAATGTCAGTGCGCAAATTGATGATAGAACCATTTTAAAAGATGTGAACTTAACGATACATCAAGGAGAGCATGTTGGAATTATTGGCCCATCTGGCTCTGGAAAGTCAAGTCTTATCAGGACAATCAACAGACTATTACCCATCCATACAGGAAAGATTATAATCAATGGAAAAGACAATCATACAAAAAATCTTCCTCAGATTGGTATGGTATTTCAGGCTTATGCGCTATTCCCGCATTTGACTGTGCTTGAGAACCTGACACTGGCACCTTTGCTCCACGGCGGCAACGCCAAAGCGCTAAAATGCAAAGCACAAGCATTGCTTGAAAAAGTCAGGCTAGCAGGATTTGATGACCGGTATCCAAATTCCCTTTCAGGGGGTCAGCAGCAAAGAATTGCAATCGCCCGCGCCTTGATGATTGATCCTGAAATCTTACTCCTGGACGAACCAACCTCAGCCCTGGATCCTGAAATGATTAATGAAGTTAAACTGGTATTACAAGATATAATTGCAAACAACATGACCGTTCTTATTGTAAGCCACGACATTGCATTTATCAAAAAAACCACTTCTCGAATCTTATTCCTAGAAAATGGCCAGATCATATCAGATCAATCCCAAAAAGATTTTTTCGAGAACCCAGCACACGCAAGGCAAAGTGAATTTATCTCCCAGTTAAACCATTAAACCTTGGATTTTTTGACCAAATCAGTATAATGATTTTTGGTGTAAAATAGAGCTATTATGAGTCAAGATCAGCAGCCAGCGTCCCATTTTGTTAACATGGAAAAAACCATTTTGGATTTTTGGAAAACGCATGATGTCTTTCAAAAAAGCCTGGAGCAAAACAAAACACACACACCTTTTATTTTTTATGATGGCCCGCCTTTTGCAACCGGACTCCCCCATCATGGCCATCTATTGGCCTCAACCATCAAGGACATTATTCCCCGCTATCAAACCATGAATGGCTATTATGTTCCTCGTCGCTTTGGCTGGGATTGTCATGGCCTGCCCATTGAGCATGAAATCAACAAGCAATTTGGTAAATCCACCGGCGAGATTGTCAGTGAACATGGGATTGCTTACTACAATGATGCCTGTCGCCAAATCATCATGCGCTATCGTGAGCAGTGGTATGACACCATTAACCGCATTGGCAGATGGGTGGACTTTGACAATGACTACAAAACCATGGACATCTCCTTCATGGAGTCTGTCTGGTGGGTCTTTGGCCAGCTTTGGGAAAAAGGACTGATCTATCAAGGCAATAAAGTAGTGGCATATTCCACCGCCTTACAAACCCCCTTATCTAACTTTGAAGCAGGAAGTAACTACCAAACTGTTCAGGACCCTGCTATCACCGTCACCTTTGCATTAAAAGAGGACAATGTCGATCTTTTGGTTTGGACAACAACACCATGGACCTTACCATCCAACATGGGCATTTGCCTGAATGAATCACTGGAATATATTCAAATTCGAATCCCAAATCGTCAGCGCAGCTTGATTGTGGCCAAAGACCGGGTTAAGACACTTTTTCAGGAATACCACATCGAAAAATCCATTAACCCAAAGGACCTGGAGGGGAAATCATACGCTCCACTATTTCCAAACCCCTTATTTCCTAAGTCACATCGCCTGCATACACTGTTTCTAGATCATTTTGTGACCAACCAAGATGGCACAGGACTGGTCCACCTGGCCCCTGCATTTGGAGAAGATGATCAACGGGTTATGCAAAATGCCGGGATTCATGACCTTTTCTGCCCAATTGATGATAAAGGCCATTTCACCAATGAAGTCGATTTATTTCTCCAAAATCGTGATGTTTTTGCATGCAATAACGATATTATTCGTCATTTAAAAGAGAATGGGGCTCTGATTGACCAAAAAACCATCGACCATCCCTATCCACACTGTCCAAGGTCTGATACAAAGCTCATCTACCGCGCTGTATCTTCATGGTATTTAAATGTCACCCAAATCAAAGACAAGCTAATTAATAATCTTGGAAAAACTCAATGGATGCCAACTCACGTCAAAGAAAAACGCTTTGCAAATTGGCTTGAAAATGCACGTGATTGGGCCATTTCAAGAAATCGCTATTGGGGTAATCCCATTCCACTTTGGATCAATGATGTCACCCAAAACATCATCTGCATCGACAGCATTGAAAAACTCAAAGCCCTATCAAGACAAGATGTGACTGATCTACATCGTGAATACACAGACATCATCACATTCAAACTTGACAAAGAAGAGGGTACCTACAGGCGCACTCCAGAAGTCCTTGACTGCTGGTTTGAGTCAGGTGCAATGCCGTTTGCTCAGAGCCATTATCCTTTTTCTGAAAAACACCTTGAAAACATCTTCCCGGCAGACTTTATTGCCGAAGGCCTTGACCAAACCCGTGGTTGGTTTTACACCTTGCATGTGATTGCTAGCGCCTTATTTGATAGCCCTGCCTACAAACATGTGAATGTAAATGGCATCATTCTAGCCGCTGATGGCAAAAAGATGTCAAAACGACTAAAGAATTACACCCCACCGGCACTTTTAATGGAGGAGCATGGCGCTGACCCTTTAAGACTGTATCTGATTCATTCAAACCTACTTAAAGCAGAAGAAATGCGCTTCTGTGACTTGGGCATCCGTGAGATGAGCCGGAAAGTTCTAATGCCCTGGTTTAATGCATTTTCATTTCTACAAACCTATGCCAGCCTAGATCAGTGGCAGAACCATCCCAATCAATTGCCCACGACCCATGTGCTGGATCACTGGATCATTTCCAGACTGCAGTCACTTAAATTAAATATTGAAAAGGCCATGACAAACTACGCCCTATATTTAGTAGTGCCTGAGCTGGTCACATTCATAGATGAATTAACCAATACCTACATTCGACTCAACCGAGCTCGATTTTGGCAAAATGAGATAAACCATGATAAGCTCAGTGCTTATCAAACACTGTTCAATGTATGCTTGGAGCTTAGCCAAGTCATGGCACCATTTTGCCCATTCATGTCAGAACATATTTATCAAGCTCTAAAACCTTTTCAAACCAACAACAGCCCTCTTTCAGTGCATCTTTGTCATTATCCAAAAGCACATACTCAACTGATTCAAATGGATCTTGAGCAGTCTGTTAATCTCATGAATGATATTCTTATGTTAACCCGCCAAAAACGCAATGACAGTGGCATCAAAATTAAAACGCCACTCTCTGAGTTAAAAATCATTCATCATGACAGGCACGTTCTAAAGACACTTGGCCAATTACAAACCATTATTGCCAAGGAGCTAAATGTCAAGCAAATCCAATACGATGAAAATGACATCAATTATATTCAGTATTCAGCAGCCCCTGATGCCAAAACACTGGGTAAAATCTTTGGCAAGGGATTTAAAGCAATCGATCAAGCAATTCGCAATCTCAGCCATGAGGATATTTTGAATCTTTTAAAAACAAAATCAATATTCATTGATGAGCACGTCATCAGTCTTGACCATATTTTTGTTCGCTGCCAAGCACTCTACCCTGAGGAAGTATCAACCAATCAGCACATTGCCATTAGGCTTGATACCACGCTTACCCCAGACCTTGAGCAGGAAGGATACGCAAGAGAACTTGTCAGCGCCATTCAAAAAGCGCGCAAAGATTCTGGATTTGCGGTGGATGACCGAATCAATATCACGTTAATTGCAAATGAGGCCCTAAAATACATGATCCATTGCCATCAGGATTACATTCAGTCAGAGACCCTTTGTGCTGAGCTAATGTTTAAATCGTTCGCCCCGGATTTTAAAATAGAAACACCTGCAGGAGAAATTGGCTTCTGCCTTGAGAAACTTGAAACATCTGCCTGAAAAGCCAAAATTGTGCTCGCATACAATCCCAATATGAGCCGTCTATTAAAATAATTATTATTATTTTTCAAAATTAATGCTTTGTTAAGTTAAATTTTAGTAACCAGCGTCAAGCCTGATTTTAATCCCCCCGATTTTCAAGATTTATCTTTTATTTTTGACAATTTATAGGTAGAATGAGTTAGCTTATAATCAAGGTTAATTTACTATGTCAAGTGCATTTGAAAACCCTTTAATTTCGGTAACCCAAAAAAATCCATTTTTAGTCCGTCTTTTAGAACTTCTTGGTGCTATCACCGGTGGTTTATTATTAGGCTGTGCATCTGGAGGATCAGTTTACTTAGCAGCTCAGGCTACAGGGCTTGTAGTGGCTGGAGGTGTCTTAAGCGCAAGCATTTTTGCCTTGGCCTTGAGCGTTACTCTTGCTGTTGCTTGGGGACTGATATACTATAAGGCCATTGGTCAAGCACTGATTCCTCAGTTATTATTCAGTCCAGAAGAAAAAGCAATTGCAAAATTTAATAAACAATATGATAAAGACCTTGCTTTGGCAACGCAGCATCATAATACCCAAGCTACTCAAGTAGAATCTGGCGCCGAATATTCATTATCCGACTTTCTGATTCTTCAACAATTTAAGTACTTAATTGCTAAACAGCTCCTAAGGGATATAAATCAGTTTGAGCGAACCAGTACTCTTTCAGATTGGGATAAGAAAATTCGCGGATTTTTTTTCCAAAAATCATTCGAACCACGCACAGCTTGGAAAACTAGTGTTAGTTTCCAAACATATAAAGCATCAATAGAGAATGGAAAAAACTCATTTATTATAGAGAAGGTTTTAGATGTTTTAGCGAAAAACGAACATTTAGCATCAAAAATAATAACTGAATGGCACTCTTATAATCAACAGCTCTCAGGTGATATTAATCCCAATGCTGCTCGCGACGTAGTTAAAGAATGGCTGCAACGAATTCCTGAAACCAGTGATGAAGCAGCCAAAGATGCTTTCGCTCGCATCCAGACCCGTTATTCAATCAAACTCCCAGGACATAGCTGGTTATTTCGGATCCTATTTGGCATTGTCAATGTGATTGCTATCCTCAATGCTACTCTTGTCAACAGTATTGGCATGGGCGCCGGCGGCCTGGCGATTGTCAGTGCAATCCTTGGATTGATGGGAGCATCACTGAGCCTAACAGGAGCCTTCACAACCATGGCCATCTTTGCCTCTGGTGGATTTGCAGGTGCATTTTACTTAACCCGCAATACAATGAAGGCATCTGCTCGTCGATTCGCTCACTGGTGGAAAGCCACATCAAGCAATGATTCGCTTAAAGAAGCTCATTTAAAGCAGACTAACCGTATCTATGATAATTTCAAATCAAAAAACACCCTCAGTGTTCAGACATTGCCATTTTGGGTGCGAATGATTTTGGCATTTTCCTGTGCTGTTGGATTCGCTGGCTTCAACCTGGTTACTGGTATGACAGCAATGGCTATTTGGTTTACCCCAAATGCCATTTTGGACCCGAATCTCGTTAGAAATCTTGTGTCAACCGTCCAGCCCTGGTATATCCTGGGTGCAGGTTTGGCATCTGCCCTAGTGACCTTTGTGGTTGTATTCTCGTTCATGCTGAAATTCTCAACGGATTATAAAGATGAATCAGATAAAAACTCATTAAGCCCGATTGCAAAAAGAGCCACTCAGATATTTATCCTTATTAGTGCAATATTGAATACCTTTGTTTGCACAGCCAATTACTTTTCTGGTAGCTTATGGACAAACCTATGGCTTAACTTCTTAGGCATTTCAAATCCTCTGATTGTTGTTGGCTTTGGATTACTCATGGGAATATCTACCCTTGTGATTGGATACCCCGTATTTAGTGAGCTTAATGAGCGTATCGATGGCCTGTTACCTGAAAAATGGCAAGCACAATCTAGTGAATTGAGTGCTAAGCCCGCAGCTCTGCCGTCTGAAAAAAGATTTGTATGGAATGATTTTCAAAGATCCGAAAGTTACTTTGGCACATTAACAAGGCCTCCAACTGATGCCCACTGAGAGAAAACACTTTTTTGGATTTGAAGTACTTTCTGCAGAAAACAAAACTGAAAAAGTCCAAAGTGTTTTCTCAAATGTTGCGACTTATTATGATCTCATGAACGATGTGATGTCCCTTGGGACACATCGTTTGTGGAAAAGCCAGTTAATTGACCTGGTTGCACCTGAAAATCATGATCTGATTCTTGATCTTGCTTGTGGCACAGGCGACCTCACTCGCCGTGTTATTGAGCGATCTCCCAATACAAATGTGATTATGTGTGATCTTAATTGGAGTATGCTCAAAACCGGTTTAAAGACCATTCAATCTCCATTTGTTTCAACCATTCAAGCTAATGCTGAATCGCTCCCTTTCATAAATGAGCTGTTTTCAAAATCCATGATTGCTTTTGGAATTCGAAATGTCACCGATGTTCCCAAAGCACTGTCAGAGCTGTATCGAACATGCAAACACCAAGGAAAAGTCTTTATTATGGAATTTGGCATCCCTGCATCAGAACCTGAGAAAACCATTAGTAAGGCGTATCTGAATCATGTATTACCACTTATGGGGGATATGATTGCTGGTGATAAAGCCAGCTATGACTATTTGGCAAAATCAATACAAAAATTTCCAAACAATGAGCAATTTCAATCGATGCTCTATCAGAGCGGATTTTCACAAGTATCAATCACCCCCATCCTGTTTGGTGCTGTCAATATTTTTAGCGCATTAAAAACGAAATGAATATGCACCGTTTTATATCCACTGAATGTATCATAGACTGCCTTTATCAACCTGATGTTGACTTTCTGAGCCCACATGAAGGAAGCACGATTCAAATTAGTATCGTAGACTTGCACCGAACTGATTTTTTTAATATCCAAAATGCCAAACTAAGCACCTGTCAGCATACCCCAACACCCACCTTGATCATCAAAGGCAATCTCATTGATTTTAAATCATCCAGCCCGAATCTAATGATTGAAGGCCCCACCCAACTGGCAGCAGATCTTCAAAGGTATATCCAGGCTATTTCCATACAACTTCCATCTGATCTGAGCCAGGCCATGCCAACTTTTATGAGCACTTTCTTAAATCTGTCACTGCAAAAATGCCTAAATATAATCTCTCGGCAACTTCGTTTTATCAAAAATAGCAGCAAGGAATCTTTATAATGCGCACTTTTTTCCGCCTATGTGAAATCCTATTTGCATGCTTGCGCTTTAAAATATTTCAGCTACCCAGCGCACAAAAACAAATCGACCCTCAAAATCTTCTTGATTTTTTTCTGTCACTTGGCCCTTTGTTCATTAAATTGGGTCAGGTGATATCCACAAGACCTGATTTAATACCCCCTAAATATGCTGAGGCCTTATCACACCTTCAAGACCGTGTACCTCCGATCTCATTTGATAGGCTTTCGGCCTCGATCCCATCCCATATCCGCAGTGCAATCACCGATATTGACCCTGAGCCTATTGGATCAGGCTCAATTGCACAAGTACACGCTGCCAAATACCAAAATAAAGCGATTGTCATCAAAATTCTTCGACCAAATGTTGAGGCGCAAATTAAAAAAGACATCAAGGTCCTGCATCTTTGTGCAAGATTACTCATGCTGTCCATGGGTCCTTTTCGTCAATTACAGCTTAAGCAATTTGTTAATGAATTTGAATATTCCTTAAAGCTAGAAATTGATTTACGCAATGAATGTGCAAACTTACAAACCATGAAAATTAATTTTGAGAATGATACCCGACTATACATCCCAGATGTTTTTCCACTCCTTTGTGACAAACATATTTTATGCCTTGAAAAAATCAACGGCGTGAAAATCTCGGAGGTAAAAACCACTTGCCCTACGGCCAACCTAAAGGAACTGGCTGAAACTGGTGTGAAAATATTCTTTACACAAGTGCTTCGAGATCGATTCTTTCATGCTGATATGCACCCAGGCAACATCTTTGTTAATCTTAACCAACCACACTCCCCCCAATATGTGGCCATAGATTTTGGTATAGTTGGCTCACTTTCTGTTCAAGACACTTATTATTTAGGGGCAAATTTCCGAGCATTCTTTCATCGAAATTACCATGAAATTGCCAGATTACACCTAGAGTCAGGGTGGGTAAAAGGCCATATTCGAATTGATCACTTTGAACAGGCCATTCGCGCAGCATGTGACCCCATTTATGCAAAACCAATCCATGAGATCTCCTTTGGTCAAGTTCTTGGTAACCTGATTGATATCGCGAAAAATTTTGAACTAATTGCACAACCTCAGCTACTCCTGCTTCAGAAAACCCTACTCAATGTTGAGGGTCTGGGACGCCAGATCTATCCTGAGCTGAACCTATGGTATACTGCAAAACCACTGATTGATGAATATTTTAACCCTCTAAGGCGTTTGGGACAATCGATCCCGAAAATTCCAGCTTTGGGCTCTGCATTTGAGTTTCATATGAATAAACTGCTATTTCCAACCCCCTCTCCCATACCCGCACCCAAAAACCACCTCAAACTATTTCTGGCTGCTTCTTTTTTAGGGAATATATTCCTATGCGCATTGTTATTTTACTGATCATTCTTTCTACAACTGCTGCTGCCAAAACCATAAGTTATGGAAAACTCCAGGATGTGGATCAAACCTTTCATCCTAAAACACACCTTGAATTAATTGAGCTGGCTGCGAAATATAGCCCAAGTCTTCAAGAAGCTCACCTAAAATTAATAAGTGCTAAAGATAATTTGGCCACCAGCATGCGATCAGTGATGCCTCTTTTCTCACTAGACGCCAGCTGGCAGAAAAACGAAAACATGTTCAGCGAACTACCCAATGTAGCTGTCTCCTCTAACTGGAAGAACCACTATGGCGGCATACTCAGCGGCTCTTTGGCTCAAACCCGTAATTTTAATGGAATTAATCAATGGATGCCCACACTCAGATATCAACAACCACTGCTTCGCGGTTTTGGCACTGAGGTCAATACATCTCACATTATCAGCGCCCAAGAAGAAATGAGTGAGATTCAGATCCGTGCAGAAGAAAGTCTATCGGCACTGATTCTTGATCTTGAGAGAAAATTAACCCAAGCCTCCATCCTTCATAAGAAAATCGAGCTTACCCAGCAAATGATCTC
>Ga0194133_10008680_pt1 | contig 11816 bp, 9 predicted proteins | sample TA2KigOf40mmetaG_FD_155448 | JGI IMG/M metagenome (GOLD analysis project Ga0194133, IMG submission 155448) | Freshwater microbial communities from Lake Tanganyika, Tanzania - TA2015055 Kigoma Offshore 40m | ecosystem: Environmental > Aquatic > Freshwater > Lake | place: Tanzania: Lake Tanganyika...
CATAATTTGAAAGTGTCAGAGGTTGCTTGGGATCCTGTGGTTGATGAACACCCAGGCTATAACCTGGTTGTGGCTTGATGATGCTTAAAGAGCTCTGACCTGAGACATTCGGTGAAATTGCCCTTCTCTTTGAGATACTCTCAGAACTGGTGTCTGATTTTTGTGGGGTCGTAGTGGCAGGATCGATGGGCCTCCACAACGAATTTGTGCGTTTTGGGATCGGACTTGTGTTTCGAAGGGGCTCATCCCGTTTCAATGATTTGTTCAGCTGAAAAGGAGGAGTTGGTGTTGGTAAAGTTGCTTGTTGTTGTTGTTGTTGCATCGTGCTGTGATGACCCTGACTAGAAGTTGCTTGTTGCATAAGACAATGAATTTTGAACCAATTGGATCTTCGGCCGTAACGCGACCCAGACTTAGACATCCCCACCATGAGGCATTTCCTTAGACGACATGCCTTGCAGGATGTCCTGTTCTTCTTGTTGATAACACATCTATAGTGATTCTTACAGTCCTGAATGCTTGCCTGGTTGTTGGAGGATCTGCCAAAGAAAGACTTGCACCCTTCACACGTGAATGCCCCAAAATGAAATCCGGCAGCAGGTTCGTCGCAAACTCGACAGACTTGGTTCTGCATCGGATCAATCTGATGAAAATCCTGCAAAACAAAAAAAGAAACCATTTTTCATTCTGTTTGACACTAGAGCATTTCTCTTAAGTACACAATACGTATAAGAAGAAAAAACATGCTACAATTTTTCTTGTGTGTCGCCCAAGAATTCGTTTCAACCAATTCTCACGCAAAATAAGATCGCGTCGTCTTGTATGTATTCAAATGTGTATCTTCTTATCACTTGGGTCCAGTATCGCTCTTTACATTCCACAAGTTTTTCCCTTTCCCAGACCCACACCCCGTCATGGTAACACGCCTTTTTTCACAATGGAAGAATGGCCCCAACACAAAAACCATCTTCTACTTCAAGAAAATTTTCGGGAATTTTTTCAGTGTGGGTGTTCTGTCGAGTCCCTTCAAAACATCTATTGCCTTTTTCCCTCATTAAATAAGATTTCATTAGGTTGAATTTCTTTCTTTTCCTTTCTGCTGTATGAACGGACGAAGATGTGTGGGTGTGGGTGTTTTAGCATCGGTTCCATGTGTTGGCGCAAGACAAATATTTTCTCACGGCCCCAAGTGGAGTCATCCCTTGTGCTTTACACTGGACTAGACTCAATCTTACAAAAATATTCAAAAAAAAGGCAATCAATAGAAAAGAGAGTTAAGATGAAGAAGAAGAAGAAGAAGAAGACCTTCGTCATTTTTCAACAAATTGTTTGGCATCTCGTAAAACTTGTTTGTGACGCGTGCAAAAAATAAGTCAAACGGGCTTCCTCCCTCCACTTTATGGGCACTTGATCCTCACCGTGGCCTTTGACTTTTGCAATCCAATTTATTCGGGAAAAATTAAAACGCTCTCTCTCTGACACACACTTAAAGGTGAAGCGAAAAAACGTGCTTTGAAAGAAACTATTCTAAAAATGCAACATAACAAGCTAAAACTAGTAAAGTCAATTGCCTTTTTTCGAAAGAAAATCGACATTTTACGGGCTTTTTTCTCAGGAACTCGCTTCAACTTACGATTTGGATAGTTGGTTAAGCCCAAGTTTAGTGCATAAGGGTCATAACTTTATGGTCGTGCATTTTAATATTTTTTTTCCGGCTAGAAAACATAATTTTAATTAAGTTTAAGCTTATTTCAAAGCATATAAAGTATGATGATGGGGGAGCAACCTGAGGTTAAAAACTCTCTTACAACATAAGTTGAAGTAGAATATATCAAGCTGTGACTCGATCATTTACATTGATCACCAAGACAAACTGAAATGTTTTGATTATTTGCTGGAGGTTCATCTGTAACAAATTTATGAATTCTGAAAAAGGTCCGATTCGAAAACTGACGAGGGAGAGTTTTCCAATTTGGTAAAGTTAACCAAGAAGATATTTTTTTGTATTTTCAAATAATAACAGCAAGCTTAATTCACGACATGATTTACTAACAGAATTAATTCCATTGAGTCATTCAGATAAATTTAGCATGTCATCTCATCACCTACATGCTTAACATGTAGCTATTGAAATGATTCTCTTCTCTTAAATATTTTTTTTTTTTTTTTTTCATTCATGTCTGGAAATCAGCATAACAGCTCTTCTGAATCGAATCAACAACTGGGCAACTATGCAACTGAATTTTTTACCTTCACTCTATCAAAGAGTAAAAAACTTGCTTTGTGATTAATATGAAATTTTATGAATGTCTGAATAAATTAATGTAATTCGATCCAAGCAAAGTATCTCGTCCGCCGAGTGAAGAGTCGGGCTGACAATGGAAAAAAATGATGTCTGAGCTTAGCATCATTTTGCAGTGGGAGTGCTACGTACCAAAGTGTCAGGAGATCTTGCAACAGTCCAGCCAACACAAAATAATGAAAAAAAAATCACTATTCAGAGAGAAACTCATCTGGGTCTGCAAAAATTGAATTTTCTCTTGAGGCAATTGACTCACTTTGTTAACCTTTCACCCATGCTTTTTGGCAACTGGCTTGACATTTCTATCTAAATCTCAGCACCTGACATACCTGACGGCTGAGAGGGATGTAAATTGAAGTTTGGTTTTTATTTGACTCAGCAGGTTGAAATAATTCGTTGTGAAATTTCAGACCATTAGACATGGTTTAATTTAATTCAAAACTATTTGCTCAAGGAAGTGTCTTATTAATTGTTTGAAGCACAGATTTGCAAATTCAATCTGATTGCAGTGTTAAGATTACAACGTCTATTTTAATTCGATGCAGAACAAGTTCTATTCGCAGCACCGAAAAAAAAGCCTTTGATCCAAAAAAAAATAAATGACTCTGTGTTCTGCGGAACGCCTGAGATTGTAAATCACCCAGTGATTTAGAGGCAGGCGACCCCTACTAAATGAGGATGTTCAAAGAATGTCAGCACTCCAGTTGGCTCTTATTCTTTCACGCACCCTTATGCACAAGTTTCTTGAAGAGCTGAGTTCATAATTCATGCCATTTATTTAGATGAGTACCACACCAAAAATTCGGGTCTTGTTCTTGAAAATGACAACGTAAAGGGAAGATACAAAGAAAGAGAGATGATGAGAAGATATGTAAGGGAAACACATTATCGAATGAGAGAGCAAAAATGAAGGTTAAAAAATCGATTCTCTTTGGCCTGACCCCAGTTCAATCCAATTTAATTCTTTTCTGCTCAAAGTTGTTTTAGTTTTCTCATAGTTTTATGCGCCAAAACACGAACGATCAATATGAAAAAAAGGTGACCCATTAATTCTGCTCAAAATGTAAATACAAAAACTTTTTTTTCAGTTGGGAATGAAAACTTTTTGAGAAACTGGTGAAATTAGAGGTATCTAGAGAATCATCAAAACGCCTCTAGTCCTTTTTTTTTACTCGAAGCAATTTAATGAAACAAAACACATTCGGGTCTAGTTTTTGAGTCTTTCGCATCTTAAATTCGAATTGTTTCACGAGGAACAATTTCATCATTTGAAGGTGGTCATTTGTTTTATTACAGAACTACTTCTATTTTTGGCCTAAACGGTTCAAAAAGATCTCGTCTGAGAAAATTACATATCAGGTATGACACGCCATTCATATTTTTAAACTAATTTGCATCAAATCTTGCTTCTTTCTGCATAAAAATCAAACATCTCCATTTTGCTGGCAATCAGACACGCCATATTCACAATCATCCTTATCATCTGATTTTTAGAAGATTAAACGTAAATTAAAGTGTAAAAGAGGAAAACCTTTTGTTTGGTAATTGGTTCTATATTACAAAAATATAGCAGCTCTAAAACTTTCCTACTCATAATTTTCTTTAATCTAAAGTTTCTGAAATAAAAGTTTTACATTTTCTGCCAATTCAAGTGGCAAAAAATATTTTTACCCTTCATTTCACTAAGTCTAAAATCTTAGAATTTGTACTTTTGTAATGAAAATCTCCAAAAAAGGGTTTGCTTCTAAGCAAAGCTCAGAAATGTCGAACTCGTGTCATCTTATTCTTTCTTTTATAACATGAAGAAAACAATAGCCAATCGGAGTTTATGAGGTCAGACAGAAACCTTTTCGAGTTTTGGAACACACGGATAACATTCCAACGGTAGGAATTGTAAGTAATTGGATTGAAGTCGTCATCAAAAATCGTGTATAGCCTTGGATCATCCTGCAAACAATTGGTGCTTTAAATTCAACGCCATTTGGGCTCCTCTTTGTTCTCATTCAATTCAAAAATTATTAATTTACTTTGTATAAAGTTCAGATCTTTTTCACACTAGGTACATACCATCTTCATTGAAATAGCAGCCAAATGATCTGCAAGGTTTTAAAGAACAAAGAAAAACAAACTCCCTTCGAATAATTGATGTCCTCGTTGCGAAAAAAGATTGCTTTTACCCAACTGCTTAGAAATTAGTTGAAAAAAAAAACTTTCAAAATTAGATGGTTGGAAATTTTAGAAAATTAATTTGCTCTCATGTGGGTTCGAATCACGATCAACGGCATATTGGAGTTTTAAAAAAATCCTGATCTTTATCATGCCAGGAGATCTTATTCGCCTTTGTTTACACTGGATGCTTTTACCGAATGTAGAACAGAAGTGTGGAAGAACTTTTTAAACCGATAAGAGATTACAATAGATGACCTTCTGATGATCCCCCACCTATCTAAAAACATTTTCGTTTTATCAATTTAACATCCCCCACACAAAAGAAATTGAGTAGGAAATTAAATGAGATACTTTTGATTTGTTAATTTATCAATTCTTAAGAACATTCAAATTTGTCTCTTATAACTGTGCTGAAATAAAAATATTTCATGCACCTTTCCCACTATTTCAACTACCCTGGCCACCGTGAAGCCTTAAGCTGTGAGCCAGAACATTAAGTAACACATTAATGGGTCATAAAGGGGTCTGAAGCGAAGACCTTTTGATAGAAGGTTACGTGTTGCAAGAGAGACTTTTTCTTAGGTTTTAAGCATTTGTTGCTGAGAAAGAACTTCTTCTAAAAAGTGTGTGGCGTCCCGGCCTTGGAAATAAAGTTGCTTGATACAATTAAACAGCATCCCCATAAAACGAGGTAAGTGTGAAATTTATTAGCTGAAATGCGTTTTAACACGAAAAAATTGCTTCCAACATGTTCCATGCCCTGGTGAGTTGAAATTAGAGCAACGCAACTTTGAAATGGTTTAGGTACTTTTCTAAAAAACCTCTCACAAAGCCGGCTCTTATTAAAGTGAGTTTCTGTTTTCGATATTAAATTTGAAATTGTATCATCAATGTCTAAACATCCGTGAGATTTAAAAACCATTGTCGTGCATACAAATTCGATAAGGTGAATAAAATTAAAGTTTGCCCCGTAAAACTAACCTAGAAAATAGAGTAATGGGTTGAAACTACAACCCTGCAAGGTAAGAAAGAATCACCTTAACATGTAATAAAAATACCACCGCGGCATCATAAAGCATAATCAACAAAGAAATACAAATTATCACACCAACTTGAAGCTGGATCTCTTTTCTAAAACATAATCGGTGCATTGTTATCCCCATATGTCAGGTTTTTTGGTTAAAAAATAATTTAAACAACTCTTTTCTTTTACTAATTTTGTAACACAAGCACCTAAGGGTTTACAAAGTATATTGGTTAAGATTATGAGATCTTGGGCTAGCAGATCCCAGCCTCCTACTGCAATAACTCAACCAGCTGAAAGTTCTAAAAAAGGCATTGATTATTCTAAATAAAAAATTTTTTAGGTACACAATTTGGAAAGGAAATATTGGAGGTTTTTTTGGCAACCCAGGGTCAAAAGTTGCCTGAAGGTGGTGCCGGGGTTTGAACCCCATACCCTCAGATTCTCACCCTGATGCCATGGCAATTTCCCACAGGGACCCCTAATTATTAATGTCAAAATGCCATTAAAGATTTTACTAAATTAAATTTATCTTAGATTAAAATGTTTTCAATGCCAGCTTAGGATTGAAAGTTGGTCAAATGTGGTTCCAATTTTGTAAATCTTGGGTACGTTCCCAGAGCCCTGCAACCGCTATTTACCCCAAGTTGCATAAAAAATCAATAAAGTCTGAATGATTTGGTGAATTACGGTTAACTTTTTTTGAAAAATGTGTAGTGATCCCTCTCCTGTTTGAAATTGATATCAATTTCAAAGTGTTTTCATCACGCCTAGCGCTTTCTTCATTATTTAATTGATACCTGTGGCTGTGTGATTGTTGGCCTGAAAATCGAGGGCTGTGACGTTGTCCCAAACATTATATTTTTTCAATGTACAAAAAGAAACGGGAGCAAATGTTTTCACGCTTCTGGCACTCGTTGTTGAAGTCAAAGTCTTTCGGCAAAGTTGAAATGGACTCTCATCAAAATCCAATTTACCAGCTCCAAGCGATCATTAAAATGGGTGCCGAGCGTCAAGTAGTCGATTCTCAAGTCTTAATTGTTCGATCAAATGGGTTTTGTTGTCTAGAAGCTAGTTTAAACACAAAAAGCAAACAAATTCACTTGCCGATGGAAGATTTTTCACTTGTTGGCTAAAACAAAAACTTATTGTTGTGATATCTGAGTGTGCTCAGCAAGGCCTTAGTGTATGTATAAAAAGAAAATCTTCTTCGACTATTTGTATTTTGAGTGCTGTGCTCTATGGGTCATTCGAATTCTGCCTCAATCGCTCTACCATCTTGGTCTGTCTGTTTTTGTCTCTATTTTGAAGGAAACTTTTACTCTTGCGATGCGCGTTCGTTGAAATCCCTGCTGCTGCTGCAGCTTCAGTTGGTGAGGCAAAGATGGGCTTCGATAATGCTTAAGTGACATGAAGAAATTTTCCACATACAAAATGGAAATATGAAAGAAGGTGGAAAGGAAAACGAGCAAAATCTATCCGAATAGACGACCAATAGATCAAAGTGGGATGTCCTGATTTGAAAAAAAAAACCTATAATGAAACCGATCAGTTCTGTTTGTTTCTGCGCACCTGGCGGGAGGCAGACTTGCTTTGAAATTTTTTTTTCTTGTCTAATGCTGAACCATCAGTAGTGAGATAAACTTATGACAACCTCATAGCATGACCAAAAAAACTTAACAAGAAAACCGAGGTTTTCATATATGACCACTTGACTGAATCTCTAACATTTCACTTTGAATTTCTTTCCATTATTCAAGCAATTATAAGCATCATATTTAAGTCTTTCATTCAATTTTTAAACTTGTTTAATTGATGTAATGATTTGTTTTCCACATGTATTGAATTTGTCTTTTCATAGCTACATGAAAGCCTTTCACAAAAAGAATGAAGGTTGATATGTTCAGTTATGAAATCTTATTGTTAATTACAACAAAAACAAATTTGAATATGAATAGAGAAAAAATTACTAAACAACTCATCTACAGAATCTTCCAGTTTTAGTCCCTTAGTCAAAAAATTTGGCAAGAGCTTTTTCTCCAGGTCATTTTGAATGAATGGAATGCCAAAAATAACAAGGCTATTTACAAACTCAAAAAAGGCTTTTCACATGTTAAGAGCTTTAAGCAAATCCCTTGAAAAGTTTAAATGTGACAAATAGCAAAAGTTTAAAGTGAAAAAGCAGAAATTTTGCTTCAAGATGTGTGTGAAAAAGTTAATGACAAGTCTAAAATATGGTCCTTTTGGCTTGACAACATGTGCAGATAATTGTCTTATATTTCATTCAGATTGAGGTTTTGGTTGTTGAGCCATTGAGAAACCTTCGCCTGTCACAATGTGACATTTATTTTTAATTCTGTTTCATGATTAATTTAGCATTTTAGAGAAAAGGAAAAGGTTTTTTTCTCTCCCTATATACCCTCTTCTTTTGATACTTGAAATTGGTGTGAGACAAATTACAGAGGTCTGTGTGATTCAAAGTTATATTTCATTGCCCAAGATTGATTACACTCAGAAGTCAAACATTTTTACAAAACCAACTGGAAAAGATTCACATGCCCAAGTATAAAATGGTTTTGAAATATGCTTGCCGGTGGTTGGTTTTTACTTAATGCAGTAACTAGGAAATGGCATATTGCGTGGCGGTATGGCTCAAAGTTTTCCAAACAAATTAGAAATTCAAAATTTTTGCTGTTACCAATTACTTTTGAGGAAGAATAAATGTCATTTGTAAAGAAAGACCGAGTATATTACTTATGCAAACTATGGCAAGTCGAACACTTTAATTATACATTACTTATTTTTAAAAATAACAATTCAAAAATTGCTTAACCATGTTGAAGTGGAAAACAATTACAGAATAAATAGATGCTTTGACATTGAAATGTAGAGGCTAAAAATTACTTCAAATGTAAAGTTTTTGTAATTTGCTGTTGCAATGTCATAAAAGTTTAAAATAATAGTGCAAAGATATATATTATATTATTGAAATAAAGACTTTTCTTGTTCATTTTAAAGTTCTTTCTAAACAAAAACAAATCTTTGTCAAAGTATGGTCAAACAGGGAAGAAAATAGTTTGATTGATGATGCCAATCTTTGCCATTTAAACTTGTTTGAAAACAATATTTAACTCGGGCTCATAGCATCAGCATAAATTCCGAAAAAAAATACTTGAAAACTTTCACGTATTGGATGATGCTTCATCTTTTATGTGCTTAGAATGACGAGTGTCAAATGACTCTGGGTATTTGATGGCCACATACCCATGGTCAATAATGAAGCAGTTATAATGGTGGCTGAGCAATGATTGGCAAAAAATCGTTCGCCAGGAGAGAAATGATGAGCGACACTACAATAATCTGAAAGAGATTCATTACATTGCAAATTGATGGCTGTTTGGGCTCTGCGGAAGCCAGAATTAGAAAAAAATGGTTGATTGGTTGTGTTGATGGCAAAAAAGTTGACCTGTCAATAACATTTGAAGAAGAAATTGCTTGATAAAAGATCCTCGTTCAAGTGCTGGAATATCAAAGATGAACATAATCAGAGAGAAACAATTCTTCTTAATTAGTTTAACAATACTTCATTTGTCTAAATTTTGATCCTCTGAAAAGAAATATCTAACGAAGGTATATATTTAAATTTTAGAAGGAATGGTAACTGAGCTTTCCGCCTTATCTTTTCAAGAAGAATTTACTTTAAAGAGATTCTTCAGGTGCCAAAGATTTTTCGATGTCATCAAAATTTCAGATGGCAGGTTATAAAGTAAGTACAAGATTTGTGTCATCGCTGAAAACTTTGGCAAAGCTAACCACAAAAATCGAAGTGGCAATCATCAAAAATCGTGACCAAAAATATATCTTTAAGTTTTTTTTAATAAAAACTACTAAAATCTTGTTTGAGAGCCAAAGTATATTGAAATTGTTAGACAAAAGCTTTCCGGATTCTATTTAAAAATTGATGTTATTGAATAAAGAAAATATTGAATGCTGTAGCAAAGGTATGCTAGTAGGGTCTGGATTCAAGTTTTGTTGTCTTGTTAAATAAACTGACACTATGCAAATATTGTCAAAGTATTTGGAATGATTTTCTGTTACGTAATTTGTTCAGAAATGAAATGAGCTTTGAAAAAATTTAGGTTGAAATTTGAAATCTTGAGTCCTTTTTCAAGTGCTTATTTTAAATTAGTATTTGTTTAATAAATTTATCTCGTCAATAAAGAATCGAAATTGCATGACAATAAGTTTTCAGCTGAAAACTATTCTAATTTTCAAACTCATATATGTACAGAATCATTACTTTTTAAATTATTTTATTGATGAAAAGATGTTTTTAAACCTCAAATAATTTCTGAACTTTCATGAAAAAATATCAAAGAACAATAAAATTATTTATCTTAATTAAAAGAAACCAAAATCCCAAGTAACTTCAAAGTACTAAATAAAAAGAAAGAGGTTTCGTGAATTTTTCAAAACGTTCCGCTCTGTTAGGAATTCAACCTCCCGTCGTGTTCTAAGATCCTATCAAATTGCTCCACATAAATGCAACGCTGTCATCTGAATGTACTAAAAATTCAGTTGGAAAGGATGAAAGACAGAATTTAGAAAGTCTTAAAGCAAATTGAAAGAGTTCGTTTGTAAAAAAAAAGATTATTAAACAATGTCCTTGCACTTTTCTTTTATTTAGGCCATAAACAAAGTAAGCAAAATCATTGAATTGTCACTTAAAAAAGGTAAAATAAAGCACAGAAAATAATTTGCAAGCTGCAGTTGGCAAATTCTGATTGTTTAATCTACTGATTATTTTTGGGGTTATTGTCGCACAAAGAGTTTGCATATAGATTATGATTAACCTTTGGATTTCAGAATCCAGTTTAATCCCTAGAATTTAATTTTTTATCATTTTGTTTTCTTGATATTTGGAGCTTCTGAAAATTTAATTAGAAGAAATTGTAAAATGTTTTAGGATTTTATTGCATCAAAAACTATTTCAGTACATCACTATCAAAACTTTATCAGCAGAGCCAATTGAATTGTATTTTAGAAAAAACTGTTTAGTAATTTAAAATTTAACATAATAATTAATGATGAAAAATAAAGTAGGGGTATTTTTTATGCAGGGAAAAATACCTAACCCTGCTTACTTAAAAAATTCATGGTTCCATCAATTTTAAAGCTAGAGGAAAGGTTATAAAACAACATTTTTAGTTAAATTTTTGAGCAAAAATTGTTATTTAATAAACTTTTCTGTAGCTTCACAATTATTGAAGCTATTTTAACTTAAAAATCTCAGCTTCTAGGCATAATATCAAAAATCTGATTGGTAACTTTGAAGCTATTTATATAAAGATAAACATGCCAATTTTCAGGCCTTTAGCTTCACTGGTGTAGGAGGAGACAGAGTGACATACGGACGGACACGTGACGTCAAGCATTCTTAAACAGATCCCTATACAAAATTTCTAAACTTCACTCAGGATGGATTAAATAAAAGCTCACACAAACTGAAATTTTATCCTTGTTCAACCCAACATTTTTGCTCAACATTTTATGCAATTAATAATGGTAATCAAACAGATAATATATTAGCTTCTTTTCTGGCAGTTCAAGTTGGAAGCATGGACTTCTCCTGTCCTGCTTTGGCTTTTGGAGGAAAAACCTGGATTTCCACTCTCTCACCCCGACCGAAAAAATCACCGTGTTTCGTTGCTATTTTTTATAACATAGAAAAAAGGGTGATTTTGCGTGCTTTATTGCCAGAATCGTGACTAAAAGTCACCCTTTTTGGGTTTTACACCCGAAATCTCCCTAAATCTCCCTTTTTCAAAAATTATTTAATTAGTTTGGCACCCGAAATCGCCCTTTTTTGGAAAAAGGGAGACTTTTTTTCGGTTGGGACACACACACTCACATTTGACTACCCAACCAGGGGGAAAAACCTACTTGTAAGACAGGCCGCTTTTGCAGGTGAGGGAAGAGGTAATTTTAGCTTTCAATGAAGCGTTCATCAACAATTACTTTTAATTTTTCAATGAATATTTCCTTTGACATAACAAGCCAATTGAAGTTTCATTTTTGAAAGGTGCAATTTACACCTTAGACGATGCTGGACTTGATGATTCTAGAGGAGTTGTCTCAAAAGAACATGACATGATAACTCCGTTCATTGAAGTGCGCTGATGCCATTAGTCTCTCCACCAGCTCATCTGGTTCCATATTTATCAATACATTGATTAAGAAGACCGAGGCTCTTCTGAAAAATACTAAATCAAGATTAGGCAACCCCAACCTCTGCAAGAGGCCTTCTCTATTTAGTTTGAG
>Ga0194133_10008683_pt1 | contig 11812 bp, 6 predicted proteins | sample TA2KigOf40mmetaG_FD_155448 | JGI IMG/M metagenome (GOLD analysis project Ga0194133, IMG submission 155448) | Freshwater microbial communities from Lake Tanganyika, Tanzania - TA2015055 Kigoma Offshore 40m | ecosystem: Environmental > Aquatic > Freshwater > Lake | place: Tanzania: Lake Tanganyika...
ATTTTTAGAATAAAATATTAGGTTGATTCTAGTTGTTCATGATGGTGGAAACGCACTTCTTGGGTTGTTGAACCTCGGTGTTGAATGAAGTTTCCATTCCTCTGAGCTCCTGGATTTCTTTTCCATCGTATGCCTTTCTGACATAGAGGTCAGCAAGACGACCCTGAAATATAAAAAAGTGAATTTAGATACATTAAGGCAGTTTTAGACACTAAAATATAATTAAGCAAACCTTTGGGATGCAAACGAATGGAGTTTTCTTTTGAATCATCTGACCCTCGAAAACCTTGCAAGCTGTTCTGCATTCAATAACTGGCTGCTTGGAGATGCAAGTATCCTCAGATCTCACCATAACCACATGGCGCCTAGGGCAAGAGGCAATTGTAAGTTTTCCTATCTTGGTCATATTATGCTAAACACCTCTCTTCTGACATTCTGCTTGATATTTTATAATTTAGAGAGAAAGGGTTATTGGTAATAAAGTTCAGGGTCGAACCAAAATCCTAACACCCTTGCTTCTATGAAATCCAAACTTACTTGATGGTGCACTTTCCAGCCTGAAGCCTCAGTGCCTCGGTGATCTGAAAAATGAAAATAAGAGATTATTATGATAAAAATATTTTATGAATTTTTTTTCAAATAATTTTACCTGGGTGGGGAGCTGCTTGATTTGGTGGCATTCTTGGTGATCCTTTTCAAGCTGTTGTTCGACATGTTGGGGAAGAGAGCTGCATTTGTCTGACTTCACACGGTAGCTGGCGGCCAAAACCTCGGGGTTAGCGTGAGCGCAAATGGCTGGGCCGAGAACATCATCCTTGCTAACCTGGTTGAAGTTACCGCACATGCCGCAGAGCTTGCTCTTCAAGTAGCTGGATCCGTGGATGACGACGCGGGCACCATCATAAAGGAAGTTGGCATTGAACTTGTTGGCCTTAAGCTTGAAGACATTGTCAGTTGAGCGATAGATCTGTCCGTAGGTCTTTCCGTGAGCAACAATTGGAATCCAGACTCCCTTGGGAACACGGACTTCTTCTTTTTCGACGGTCACAGTGATGTCTGCAGACTCGTGGCTACTGAATTTGGAAGAGGGTGCCAGAACCATGGAAATATCTCCCAAGAATACCTTCAATTCCCTTCTGGAATTATCTGACCTGATTCTTCTTGCGAGAATTCCAAAGGACTTATCCTTGGAGCAATCTCCGGACAAGAGGTGGAAACAGTCGTCCAAAACCAAAGGGATGGTCTTGTTGTCAAAAGTGGTGAGTTGCTCAATGCCAACCTTGCACTCTGGGGTGTAGGACTTTCCAGTCAGGGCTCTGACAGCAAGTTGGTAGTTGTTCCTTCCGGCCTTCAAGGGGAAAACAAGATTGAATGGATAGGGGATGCGAACATTGGCAAAATGCCAGTTCTCTCCTTCTCTGACAATGGTGAGGTCAAAGCTGGGGGTTTCCTGATGGAATCCGATGACAGTTTTGGTGGAGTAGCTCATCGAGCCACCTTCCAACTGGTTTTGCCCATATTCAGCTCTGGATTCGGAGGATCTTTGGTAGGGCCACAAGCACATCTTGATGGCATCAATCCATCTTGATTCAATACGCTTTTGCCTGTCGGACACATTGTTGAAGGTGGCCTTGAATTCAATCTCATCGATGGAGTTGGCCTGAAGGCGAACCTTTTCACAAGCTTCTGACAATTTTGCACCGGGTACCTGTTGCTGCAAGAGTTCTTTGCATTGCTTAGCCTCCTTGGACTTGGAGCTAAACTCCAATTGCTTCTTGGAAACTTTGGCATGACCTTCAACATTGACAGTTGACTCTGAGCAAGATGATGTACCCATACCAAGTTCACTGTTGTAACGGAAAGACTTGAGGCTGGAGTAGATGTCAGAGAAACTCCACAATGGCAAGAGGGGCATGTCAACAGATCCCTTCATGCAAAGCTTAGAGTAAATGCTAGGAGATGATTTCTGGCCCTCATTCTCCCAGTTGAAGTTCCATTTGCTCCTGACAACACCTTGGCTTTCTCTTTGAGAATTGTCTCTGCCTGTAGCAAGAGCAATGTTTTCAGTGTAGGACCATGGCCTGCTTCCCTTCAAAGTCATAGTGTAGGACAAAGCAACACCATAACCGCTATCAACCTGAAGCTGTTGAAGAGCTTCCTTGATTTTCTGCTGGCGTCTTGGGTGAACACTGGCATTTTCAATGTCTTCAGAAACAAACTGGAATGGATTGTGTCTTGCCCATGGACCAGACTGTTCATTTTCTTCGGACATTTGTTGCTGTTGTTGTTGCTGATTTTTGAGCTGGACTCTGTGGTACCTAATCTGACCATTTTCCTGAACCTTTTGACCCCAGCCGAGCTTGATGTCAAAACTCATTTCCTTGACAGATGAAGCATCCACTGAAGCAGTGAATTCGTGGTATCTCAGAGAGGGTTTGACATGTTCAGTCTGTGCAGGAATAGTCCATGAGAAAAGAATGGGTCCGAGAGGGTTGTACTTGTAGAAGCTCATAATGTCCCAGAACGCCTTGAAGTCAGCGTAGGGGCTTTCAGTGGAAACACGGAATTTGATTCCCAACAAGTTACCCTCTCCAGCTGGGAATTCAACATGCTTGACCTTCTCTCCACTGCTGATCATCTTGAAATGCTCAGTCAGTGCCAAAGGAGTGATGTCTACAACCTTTTTGTAAGTGGTGAAGGGTTTAACAGAGTAGCTGAGAAGATCAACACTGCCAGATCTTGAGTTAGTCTCAATCTTCCAGTTGAAGGAGATTTTTCCAGCAAGTAGATCAACATCTGCGTCCATTTTGATTGGGAGACTGACAGCTGTAGTAAAAAGAAAAAGCATTTTTAGACACACAATTGAATTTTATTGTCTTACTATAATAGTGATGGGCCCTCTCATTACGTCCCCCAATATGGGCTTTTGATCAAGATAGGTTTCAAGCCTGGTTATGACCCTAAGACCTCCACCCTCTTTCAGAAACAAAAAATAATCCAAGTTTGCAGTAACAAATGAAAATGATCATTTTACCAAATCTTTCTTGGATTCCAGTCACAGCATATTCCTTGGTGAATGGAATGTTAGTTCCAACCCATCCAGAATACTGACCACTGGCCACCATGGTAACATCCACAGTGACTGATGGAATAGCAGATTCACATTTCACGTTGAGATGTCCACGAACAGACATGGAGGTGGGAGTGTGAACTTCAATGACAATTGGGAAACCAATATCAGAGGCAATCATCACAATGCTTGGGGCACCATCCATGGTGCGTTGGTAGTTGTATTCAGTCTTTCCACAGATGCCATTCTTGATTTTCTCAGGATTTCTGATCAAAGAAGCAACTTTCTGTTGCAAATCTTCACGAGTAAACTTGTCGAAGCTGTAGAAAATAGGTGAGGATTCCAGGTATCTGTAAAAGATGGCTCCATCCATGTCTCCATTTTCGCGGGCCTTGATCTTCAGCTCTTCCACAATGTTTTGCCATTCGTTGTTGACTGTACGATTTCTCTGCTGTTGAAGTCCCAATTGCTGTTCAACAGGCTCAAAAAGTCTCTCCACGCTGTGGTAAAGGTTCTCAGAACCGCTCAGCCTGTAACCGAGAGCAATGGGGGTGAATCTAACCTGATCCATGAAGTAAGTCAGCTCGCCGTAAAAACTTCTTGGGATGATTGAACTGTTGCTAGCCAACCAATGGAGTTTTCTGGTGTATCCAACGCCAAGGGCTTCGTAGTAGTCACTTCTGAAAACTGATCCAGATGTGGGGTAGATTCCGGGGGTCTTCTTGATCAGAGGCCAGACAAGTGCTGCCTTTTTGCTCATTGTCATGGCGTATTCGCGGTAAGTTTCCAAATTGTTGTCCAAAGTCAGAGTGTAAAATGCAATGTTGATGGTCTTGAGGAGTTCTTCATCCTTGCATGACCAAGACAAAGAGGCAATCTTGTGCAAGACAGCAAGAGAAGGGTTCACTTTCATCAAACTGTTGAAGGCTGCAACACGGATGGCGGTGCTTTCAGCTGGATTGCCAAGGATGGCCATGAGAATGGGAACAACATGGCTTGGATCCCTGCTTTCACCAGCACTTGCCAAAGAGTAGACTGCAAGGAACCTGTTCAGACTAGTGGTGGATTCCAAGGATCCTTCAATGACTGAGGCAAGTTCTCCGACAACAGACTTGTGCTTCAGAAGACCAAGACTGACAATGATTTCGTTTCTCTGTTGAGTAGACTTGGTGTATTTCAGGTCATGGACAAGGTAGGGGAGCCATTTGGAGACAACGATGTCACTCTCAGGGTTACAGAACTCTCCAAACACGTGAGTGGGATAAGCAGTGGTCCTTTCGCTGCTGATGCATGCCTTTTCAAGAAGAGTGCTGAATCCCATGATGGCTCTGTTGTAAAAGTAACTGATACTCCTGGTCTTGTCACTTGTAGCAAGAGTGTAAAGAGCCTCAAGAACCTCCTTGGATGGAATCCTAACAAAAGTTGACAAATTGGTCCAGAATGTGTGAACCTGACTCTCGGAGAATTCTTCCTTTTCAATCAATTCAATCAAGGTGAAAATGCCCTGTGGGGTTCCAGAGCTCAAAAGGGTATCCAAAAAGATGTTTCTCATGGTAACAAGATTCTTCTCATCGCTTGAGTATTTCATCTTCAGCTCATTGTAAATTGAAAGGATTTCCTCCTTGCTCTTCAACATGCTGAAGCCACGGCTGACAGCCAAGGCCTTGCTTGAAACATGTTGTTCCTTAAGATCAGCTCCATCAAGAAGACCATTGAGAATTTCACAGATGTATTTGACCATTTGAGACTTGATCTCAGGTTCAGAGACTTCTGAGGGGTTGATGCCATAAAAGAAGTTTCTGGGAAGAGCCTGGCGGATGACAGATGGGTTAGAAAGAAGGCTTTCTGGAATTCTGCCCTCCTTGGCTGCTTTCAATTGCTCTTCGGGGCTCAAACTTTCGAGCCTTTGACGATTATTGTGTTCAAAAGATTCCTTGCTGTGTTCAAACATCATGGAAGTGATGGAGACAGTCTCACCAACAAGTTCCATGTTGGAGGGTCCAATGACCTTCTCGAGGAACAAAGTCTGGAGAGTTCCAGTGACGAAGCGTTCGGTTTTCACACCAAGAAGGTGCTGTAAAAGGGAGGGGAAAAATTTATTGTAAAAAAGCAACTTTATAGTTGTCATAAATCTTTATAAACCAACCTGGGTCAATTCACCATCATTGATGATGGACTGGATGACAAGGTTACCACCACGAGATCCACAAGCAATGTAACGTGTTGAAGAGCTTCTGCCAGTAATTCCCAATTCCTTTTCTTCAACCTTTGAGAGAAACATAAAATTTGATGCTTGCATTTTAAGGAAATATAAATTTCGTGTCAAATATATTATTATTACCACTCCACCAAAAGAAGAAAGTCCTGCAAAGATGAATGCAGATCTTTTCTCACACTTTTGAATGTCCCTGGTCTTGGTGATTCCCCAATATTTTTCAGTGGGACAAGCCTCTGGGTAAGGGATCATGTCAGGTCTCTCAACAATCATGTACTTGGGGAGCTCCCTGACTTCATAAGTGGATTCGCAAACACCATCAATGGTTTCTTCTTTAACCTTCCAGTATTTCCTATCTGATTGAGATGAGGAAGATTCATTTTCTTCATTGTCCAAAACCTAAGATGAGAAGTAAGTCTTCAAAACTAAACTTTAGAATTAAATTGCTACGACTTGGGATGTGAAAACTAATTTTTTGGTGCTGGATTCTTTCACCTCATCCTCAGAGAACAAGCTGTCTCTCAAACAAACACAAACACTTTTTTACACTTACAAGGTTGTTGCCTTCATCATTAAGCCTTGAGGTGGCATCCGATTTGGCTTGGAATTGGAGTGCAATGGCTTTCTTGAAGTTAACACACCACACTGGCTCATCCTTGGAGATCTCAGCTGTTGTGATCTCACCGTTGGTCATGGTGAACAACATGGGCTGAGAAAGGTAACGTTGGAAGTCTCCTGTAACCTGGAGAGAAGAAATAAAAAAATTAAGATTTTCAACACAAAAAGAAATTAAATTAAAAATTTCTCATACTTCTGTAAGTTCAGGAAGACGCAACTCCCTCCAGTTGGTAACTCCTGGGCGTGAAGCTGGAAGAAGTTCGTCATTGATCCTGACAAACTTGGGGTTCCTCACAGCCATTAAGAAGCTACTTGTGTTACTGGGTGCAGACCTGGAGCAAGACTTGAGCTGAATAGGGACTTTTATTTTGCTTGAGAATCTGTTATATTTCCAAACCTGATGTGAACAGAGCAATTGACAGCAATTCCAGTGTAGACATCTGCGAGTTCTGGAATGCCAGTGAGCATCCTGCTACTGTAAGAGTAGACATACTCCTTGTTATTCTCAAATCTCCATTCATTGCCATTGTTGCTGGCCAGGGCAAGACCTGTGATGAAAATGTTTTCAGATGGGAATCTTACATCTCTATTTTCTGAATTTTTTCTACTTACCTGCCAGGCACAAGAAGACAAAAAGCTTCATCCTCACTTCAAATGACTTCTCGTCTTGTGGACAGTCAAAGAACTGCGAATATTACGGTCAAACAGTCAACCTTTTATACCCAAAAACTGCTTACCTTTGCCTTTTTTCCAGTTCACAACTCAACCGGTTTCTACAAGTTTTGATTTAAAAATTCATGAAATGAAGACATCAAGTCAAAATTAAATAATTTCAACTTCATAAAGTTGTTTTTTCAAATCAATATAATGAATCTAAATTTCAAAAATAATACCAATATAAGCATTTGAAATGTAAAGCATCCGTGGCTGAGAACCTTTTATACTCTTGATTTTTCGCAGCAATCCAGGGTCAAGGGGGTGATATTGAGCTCAAGATTTCTGGATTCCAAGCCAAACGGTCACACTACATCCCCTGTTTTTTAAAGTTTGCAATAAAATTTATTTGATTGCTGGCTGAGGTACACCTTTTTGGTAAATCTAAGGCTTTAAAAAATCAATTTATATAATTTTAAATTTTGGGGTACATAAATCCATGTGTTTCACAGATGCTGCAATAAAGTGTTGGCATCATCAGTTTTTATATTAAAACAACTTTGTCCAGTTTTCATTTAATTGAAATGAATGATTTTACAAAAAAGAATTTTTGAAATGGAATTATGTATTCTGCCACGTATCTTAAAATGTAGAAATTAAATGAATTTTTAAGTTTTAATTAATGCAAAAAAATATTCCAAATCAACTACAACTCTTCCATAAAATTTATAGTATGTACTGTTTCTGGAGTTTATCCTTTAGATTATAATAAAGTTTTGATATTTAAGTCAAACAGTCTTCAATGAAGAACATTTTAAATGGTTAGTATTTCATCATACCAATCATGCTCTGGCCTAATGGACTTGACTTGGATAGAGATCAAGCTCAAATATTTACATGTTTAATTGACCCTTACTAGTACCTTAAGCTGCAAAAAATAAATAGTGGCCTTTCAGTCTGAAAAAATAGCTGTGCAAAATCCAAAAAAAGTGCTGAAAGATCCCTTTAGATTTTGATTAAGGTATGCTCAAATATTCAAATATTTCTTCATAAAATTATTTTCTTCATAAAATTATAGTCATGACATGCTTACTTGGTTGTCATAGATCACAGAAGAACTTTCCTTTTGAAGGATTACCTTTCTCTGAGATTACCATTTGAAGATTTACCATTTTTTTATGAAAGAGAGCACTTTGCAAACATTCATACCTGGAAAATTTTCAAAGCATCTCATAAAAGATTCATGTCATAAAAATGATGTGCTTTTTCATGAAGTACTCTTTTATGTTATTTTTTGTTGGTGTTGTGAAAACTGAGTCTGAACAACCAGGTCAAAAGATTAAAAACTTTTTAAATATGTAACTAAAATTGTTTCTTACAGATCCTTTAGATCCAGACTGCTTTTCTGAATCCATCTTTGGATCAAGCTTGTCGTATGAAGTTCCCCTGGATATCAATTGGAAGGATGGAGAATGTAAATCTGGCGCTCTTCAGTCCCCCATAGACATTCCCAGATCAGGTACTATTCATTTACTGAAATTGGTATTTTCTGTTTCAGCTGAAAAAATTGTTATTATTTCAGGCAATACTTTGGTAGACTTTGATGAGATGGACTTTCTAGATTACTATTCTTCACCTGCTTACATTAGACTATCGAACTCTGGTCACTCTGTGATGTTAGATATTGGAAAGTGCCATCCACTGTATGAAAAATATGGTAAAAAAAATATCTTTAGAGATAGTTAATGGAATCCAGCCTAAATCACAAATTTCATCCTGGAAAAAGATTTGTTATTCTGTGCCTTTAAATTTTACAGATAGAATGCCACGCATAACTGGCGGAGGGCTAAACGGAACCTACATTTTCCACCAGTTGCATCTGCATTGGGGATCAGAACACTATAAGTCAGGTAGATATAGTTTAAAAATAGTTGAACAAAACAGAAGTGCAAAATTGAAGTAGCAAATTCTAGGAACTCAGTTTCCCCTTGAGGCACAACTTATTCACTTTAATGAGGTTTATGGATCAATGGAAAATGCAACAGAGGAGATTGATGGGATAGCTATTCTCGTAACATTATTCCAAGTAAATGTAATTTTTAAGAGCTTTTTATTATTTTTTATTTGATCATTTTGCATCAATTTAACCTAAGTTTGGGATGATTTTACCATTTACTTTTGATTATCAAGATGGCTTCAGATGTAAATCCAAGGTTGGACTACTTCCTTAACTATCTTCCAAACATTACTGCACCAGGATCGGGGATACTTGTGGAAACACCGTTTCCATTAGACTACTTTTTGCCACGAAATAAGAAAATGTTTTACAGGTTTGTTATAAATATGTTTCCTTTATTTGAAAATTCTTTAATTAGAATATTTTTTTTGCAAAATGAAGATACGCTGGGTCCTTGACTGCCCCACCATGTCGGGAGAATGTGATTTGGACAGTTTTTAAGCTGCCAGTCATGATAACCTTGAAGCAACTGGACGATCTAAATTACATAAAAACCATGTGAGTTTTTTAAATGGCCTCCAAGAGCATATAACTTTCCATAACATTTCATTCTTTCAGAAATAGAAAGTCCAAGTCAGTAGTTTTGGGTGAAAATGTGCGTTCCCTACAACCTCGTAATGAAAGAGTCATTTATGAAAACTTATCAAACAATGGATCTATGCTCTATGAGTGTATTTATTTCACCATCACTTTCTGCACTTTACAATTTGTTCTTTTTACAGATTGATGTATCTCTTGTTGTTGAATTTAGTTTGATCTGTTTAACAGTAAGATTCATTATAATTCCTAACGTTTTCTAATATATTTTGAATTTCATTTTAAAGTGAGTTTAATCGAAATAAACAAAGCATTGTTTTTACAACAAGACATCAGTTTTTTATTTTTTTTTTGCAATTTGTTCCAACTCAAGTTAAAAACGTTTGCTTTGCAGAGGCAAGATCAAATCATCAAGAGATCAATTTCATTGTCTCAATGTTTTCAGCCAAAATGAAAAAAGTTTTTCTAAATGTGAATAAATGTTAAATTAATGATAATATCTTAATCATACAAATTAAATGGAAAATTGCATTTTCTCTGATATGATGCCCACACTTACAGACTTGTAATGGTGAAAAAGTTTCTAAATCAGGAAATTAGCATAATACTAAAATTTCTTAAAGTCAAATCATTACAAGGTTATGGGGATTGCAATTAAATTCCGCCACAGCAAATTACAAAGTGAAATAAATAGTTGACAAAATTCAAAGAGAGTGATGGCAAAGCCCTGGTACTGTTGGTCTACAACGATGAAAAAACCTTAAGCAACAATAAGCCTGAATTTCTCCTTGATCTTACATGATTGAATATCTACATCATCAGCCGATTATCAGAGCTAAATCAAGAGGAAGACAAATTTCAGATATAGCTCTAACCCAATCACAAGGGACCTTGAATTTGGTTGGTACAATACTCAGTCATAAACAATCCATTCTTGACATTTTACCCTCTGTTTTAACTGACAAAACTGAAGACTTGATTTATTTTAAACTTCTCATTATAATTTAATACTTTGGTCACAAGAATCTAAATTTTCTGTTGCCATAAATGAATTATTCAACTTTTTTGATTCTTGATATTGTATTTCTGAATTTCTGAAGCGTACCGAAGCTTTACATCTAACTTTGGAGAAACAAAGAACGGCACTTTCATTATATTTTCATTGAGATTTTATCTAAACTGCATGAAAATTACTAGGCAAAGCTTCACCTGGCAGCCTCTGAGACACAGCAACAAAAGCTTTACACAATAACAAAGAATATTTGTTAAAGCCTTTTTTTTAAATTTCTCAAACATCAATGCATAATTTGTTTGGGTATCACTTAAAATGATGCACTCAAAATTTAATGGGATGACATTTTAAGGTATCATTTTACAAGGTTGAAATCTTTGATGAAAAATTCCTTCAGTGACTCATTTTGTCTCATAGAAGGGAAGAAGGCCATTTAATAAATGCTTTCCTCATTATTACTAAGAATTTTATGAATCTATGCTTCAAATAAGGTTCAAAAGCAGAATGATTTTTGATAAACTTAATTCAAAAATGTAAAAAACTGATGGAGGGGATAAATTTTGTTTTTATGTTAAACACGGGTAAAATTGAATTCTCACAAGGGAGGTAAAATGAGTTGAGATAGGGTAGATATAAAGTTATTTATTTGTACACTTTTACAAAACTGATACTCCATTCTTTTGAATGAAATAAAAATCAACTTTGTATGAGTCTACTTTTCATCCTCAATTCCTTAGAATCCGGTTGTTTGACCATGAATAATTTTTTGATTAGTAATATTTTGACAAATGTTTCAATTTGAATTTTATTTTCGGTGTTTTTCTGCCGAAAAAAAGAGTGTAAACTGTGCCCAAAGTCTGTCTGTTACAAACATAAACATTCTGCCTTAGTTTATATCCAGACTGCAAAAGGTGGGATATAGGACCTTAAAAATCATTCACTAAGCAGCAGTTGTTATACAACAACTTGCTTTTTGTAGGTTTGGTATTTCTTAAAAGTTAATCTGTTTCAAATTGATTTTCTATCAAATTTCAAACATGGTGTAATTGAAGAAGTAAAGGCAATTCTAACAATTATTAGGATCAATTCATTATTGAGGGAATTGAAAAAATTCGGACTTGGAAAAATCTAAGGAAATATTGGATTTACATCTTTAGAGTAAGTTTTACACCATTACATTTAATGACAATAAATATTTTAAGCAAGTTAAACTTGATAATTGGGGTGCTGATGGGGAGTCTTAAGTTAACCAAAGGGTTGATAAAATTTAAATCAATACAATGAAGAAATATTCCTAAGTTTGATTATACGTACCAGCCTTGCCTTTTTGCTAACTTTTGGGGAATTGTCAGGTTAGGCCTTTCTCCAAAAACTGCTTATTGTGATCAGTCTGAATGAGCCTTTTATGATTCATATAGGATAGGAGGACTGAAGACCATGGGTCTTAATTGGGAATCAGCCTTTTTTAATACTTAGTTTTAATGTCTTGGAAAATTGGGAGCATTAATGACGTTTTAATGCTCAGAGGACATCTTTTTTTACAATTCTATGGCAACACAAGCTCAAAGGTTGCTAGAGGTGTAGGCCTCTTTGCTCAAAATCATAATCTTTGGGTTCATAAATTAATAAAATTGTCTCTGTATATATGTGGAGGATTGATGGATCCAAGCAATATACCCCCAGTGTTCA
>Ga0194133_10008686_pt1 | contig 11809 bp, 7 predicted proteins | sample TA2KigOf40mmetaG_FD_155448 | JGI IMG/M metagenome (GOLD analysis project Ga0194133, IMG submission 155448) | Freshwater microbial communities from Lake Tanganyika, Tanzania - TA2015055 Kigoma Offshore 40m | ecosystem: Environmental > Aquatic > Freshwater > Lake | place: Tanzania: Lake Tanganyika...
ATGGTAATGATGAAAGTAGGAACCAAGTATGTGCCCAAGAGGGTAGTGATGGCATACTAACATTCATAAAAGTACAGGTTCGATGGTGGTTATTTAAAAAAAATAACTCCCTTCATTTTTGTAATCTTCAAAAAAATCATCATTTTTAGGAATGCACAAATGACAGAATCTGCAAAGAAAGTGATTATACCAATTATTGTTTATAAGTTGAAAATAGTTTGATTGATTTTTTGATGAAAAGACAATCAATGATTTATTTATGAATACTAACAGGTAACTTACCCAACACATCCAGTTTGCAACCTTCAGCTTGGAAGCTGTGAACCTTTAAAAAGCATTGAACCAGTCACAAGGTAGTAATTATTATGTTGATTGAATTTTATCTTCTTGATACTAATTTATTTTTAAAAAAGGCCTCCAGAATGTAGATCAAATAGAGAATGCCCAGAAAAGAGCAACTCAAAAGGTAAAAAAGAATTGCTTTAATTTATTAAGCTTACTGGTGGGGGTAACCCTGGTTGATCACAATTAGCAGACAAGATGTTTCCATCTCACACAAATTTAGTTCACAAAATAAACTCTTCTTTATCCCTGACCATACAACTCCACAATTAAGTATTGAGCAAATGATATTTCCTCGGAGGTCTGGGTATATGGAGAGGCCCAGGCAAGTTTTACCTAATGAAGAAACTGAATACATAGGCCCTCAGTATATGGTACCGACCATAATTTGTTGGAGATTTACTAAAAAAGATTGGGCCTTAAAGAAAGATCTAAGCCTGGATTACCTAGTTATAGATCTGGGATCTTGCCCACTAGAGATATAGGGATGAAGTTATGCTCGATCCTCAAGTTATAGCTTGGGGATCTAACCAAGCTAACTTAATTAACAAAGCAAATCCGAGCCAAACCGATCCTCTCAGGTGGTAGATGGCTAACCTATGCTAACTTAAAAAATCTAAACTCATCTTAGTGATGTGGCTCAGCTGAGTGGTCATGTCATAAGGCTGGGAATCTGAGGGATGGGTTCAAACCGCAGCACCTCCAGTCAACCTTGGACCCCAGGTTGCCTAAAACAGCAAAATAGTTTCAGCCTTAGTGTACCTTTAATGATTTATTTTTCAAGGCATACTCTGAAAGATTAATTCAAACCTAAATAGTCTGTGTGTGGTTCTTTAAGTCTAGAAAGTTTAGCTTAGAAGTTTTGGCTTAAAATTGCTAGAGATGGTCAATGTTGGCTTAATAAGTCTGTCTGGGTTCACACTCTTTTCTGTTTGTCAATTTTTTATGGTTGACAAACAAAGTGGTCTCAAAATTTCTTTTCTTCTAGCTGTGTGTGTTAGTGGAAAATGCAAATATGTCCAACTGAACTGTGAATCATCATGGCACTGTAAAGATGGAATGACATGCTATTTGGGTAAATGTTTACCTATGGGTTGTCAGAAAGACATGGTGAGTAGAGCTTCCAAAAAGATAGTCTCGATTCTTGAACCTTGTGTAAATTCAAAACTAAAATGGTTTAGGATTGTCCAACTGGAAGGTATGGCACAAATTTCATTTGCCACAATGTGAGGGAAAAAATTTTTAGGCTAAATTTTAAATAAATTATTTTTGCTATACTTTTTTTAACCTTAGGGAGAATGTGTGGCAAGCCAAGAATGTGAAGAAAGTTCAGATTGTAGAAGAAGTTTTGGAAGGTTTTTCGTCTGCCTGAGAGGACAGTGTCGAGGAAACTCGTAACAACTAGAATTTCGAACAATATCAATTGCTAAATATTTGAATCCTAGAAGAAAATTACCAAACTACATAAGTGTGAGTTTGAGCCCCAACATTTTTCTTTTGGCAAATAGTTTCTATATTCTTCATAATATTTGATGATTTTAATAATGTATTTTGATAGAGATTCAATTATTCAGGATTAAAATAAAATATTTTTGTCAGACAAAAAGTTGACAGAACAATATTGGAGTGAAAAATGTGACTGTAAGAAGTCTGACTTAGCATAATAATTTTCATTATCGAAGTCACTGGTTTGTATTCTCTCTGACTTTTTCCAGATATGTAGAGGGTGCCCAACCTTCAGTATAAGGGTAAGTTGTTATTCTGACATACCACCATCCGGAACACCCAATCTGAAATCAACATGTTGTTTAAGAAAATAAGCTGGCTTAAAAAAAGTGTTTCACTGAACCTTGATCAACTCAACAGTTTCATCTTCTGTCAGGTCAATTTCCCTAGTGGTTAAAGCCATGTAATCTGCCAGAACAAGATAACGGTTGCCGCTTCGATGACGTGAAGAAGTGGATCTCTGATGATGACTTTTCTTTGTTCCATCCAAATTGTCATCCTAAAACAGTTGAAAAGTTGTGTAAAGAAACTTTCAGCTCTGATTTTTAAAATACTTACATGGTCTTCGTCATCATCAAGGTCTTCGTCTGGTGACTGACGTTCACCATTGCAGTCAAGAGAACGAGATCTACTTAACAAAAGGATAGGACTAATGAGAAAGAGTTCAGTTGTTTTTTGGGGGGTAATATTGGGTTAACATTCCAAAGACACCGCACAAAATTTCTAGGTGTTTAGACAATTTGCATAGAGTGAAAGTCAATCACAAATTCAACCAAGAAAACCTTTAAAAAGTAATGCAACAATGATATAGAAATGAATATTAATGTAAATTGTAGATCAGACCATGGAAATTATAATTTTGGATAAATCAAGTCAAGCTTAATTGCCATTTGTAAGATGAATTTCAGTTGCCATACAGACACAGATTTATTTGTTGAAAGTAGGTATTTAGTTATAGACCACATTTTGCGAATAGGTCTAGCTTTTTATTATCCTGAGTGAGGTATGAGGATGGCCTCATTGGTTTTTGGTAATAATAATAACCTGGTACAATATGGACCCAAGCAATGGTTACTCAAGGAAAATCACCTTTAATAGAGTCACTGCAGATTACTATTACCCTGACTGGGGAATGTCTGGTTGATTTTTTTGCTATCCAGACCAGAAAACTAGAAATCTCTATGTTCTTGACAGTCAGCAAGTGTGCCCAAATAAAGAAGCAGAGAGATTCAATTGTTTATTTCCAATTGGGTACTCCTTTTAAAAATTTTTTATGCGCATCAGATAAATCATACAAAGAACTTGATTAGATGGCGTAATACATAAAGAGTGAGTTCATGCGACACTGTTGCTAGCCAGCCTAAGTTACCTTACATATACTTTACATAACTTATTCTACGTTACATTACGTTATAAACATATACAACTATATATCTTTAAAATACTACCAATGACTAAACTCTACAAAATGACTGTAGAAAAAATGGGGCTGGGTTCAGGGTCAATAAATTTCAAAGATAAAGTATTTAATAAAAGCTATCAACCTAATCCTCATAGAGTTGAACCTTACCCTGAGTACAATTTGCGGAAAAAATAGTACTTAAGATTTTTGAAATTCAAGGAGATGCTGGTGGGGAAAACTAGGCTCCTAAAATTTGGCTTTATTGTGCTGGAGCAATCTGGCTCTCTACAATAAAGCCAGATAGCTAAAGAACCCTTGGTCACAGAAAATACTTGTTTGAACATAAATTGAAGGTATATCATAGAGCTATAGCTTCACACAAAATTTCAAGTCTCTATCTATAAAAATAACCCCTTTCTCCTTCATATTAATAGATAGAGACATGAAATGAAAACCATTAAGTCTAACAGCAACTGTCAGATCTAAAGATTTAAATCCATTTATAAATATTTCTAACCTTTTACTGACATTATTAACTTAAAATAACTGATGTAATTCATCGATTAATTTTGTTTACCTTAAGGGTAGGTGTGCACGGCTGTTTTCCAGTGACCTTGACCTTAAGAAAAAAATCCAATATTATATTAAAAATTTTCGAATAATCTGTTTTATTGCCTTACCTTGACAATCTTGAGTTTCTTGCTGCATCTGACTCTGATGAACAAGTTGTAGATGCCGTATCATAAAACATCTAAGGTACCAAAGTATTAGTAATATTCATATTATTTGCAATGAAATAACAAAATCTTACTTGCTGCTGGACTCCATTCAATCCACGTTCAAATGTTCTCAAAAGCTCTTTTTGTCTATTGATCACTTTTCTCAGTTCTGTGGCAAAGTTTTCCCTTGCCTGCTTTGTTTTAGCCTCCAGGGTGTACAAATCATTGCGACCATTGACCCAAAGGTCAATCTTTTTATCATCGGTTTTTACTGTTCCTGAAAGTCCTATGCCAGCAGTTGCCAGACAGAATTTAAACTGATACTAGAAGTTTCAAGGTGAAATCGCTTGTCAAAAAAGTAAAATGGAAAGCTGATATGTTAATTTTACCTGGTGAGATTTCTCACTTATTGCTTTCACAAAAAGTAAGTAATAATCATAGATGAAAACATGGCGACGTTGGCCTCTGTGTCGAAAGAGTATTTGGCTTGCTTTATTATTGTTGTCAGTGCAATATACCTTAAAAGATAATCAAAATAAAATTCCTTAGTTGTGGTCAAATCTCATTCAATTTCATTTTCATTAAGGCAAAGCAATTACTAACATATCTTCAGGTAAAGCTCCCAAAGGTTTTTTAAATAAATTGGGGTGAGGAGATCAAACGTTGAGAAATAAAACCAATGAGATACCAACTGTTTATTTGAGGAAGAGACGGATTTATATACATTAAAGGCGGATCAATAAACATGATATAGTGGATCCCAAAAAATGTCAATACATAGAGTTGAATGAATATTTTACTGTTTAAAAGGAAAGGAATGTCTGCTAGTACCCGAAGGGAATAGTGGTCAGTATTTTTAAAGAAGAATACGATTAAAGATGTCGATCAATGAGAGGGACATAAAAACACAATTAAGTCCATGATGAAACAAAGTTAGAATGGATTATTAATTTGATAGGAATTGTATAGGGGTAAAACTGTTTCATGTCATTTTGGATACAAAAGTGCAAACCTGAAAAATATCGTGTGCTACAAGTGCTCCCAAAGGTGAGGCTGCTTTTGGGAGCCCTTTTATTGTTACACTATGCATTGAATCATTCACAACTCTGAAAAATTTTCAGTAAAAAAGTAACCATGTGTTTTACTTTTGATTTTGGAAATTTTTAAGTGTCTTACTTAATGACAGAAATCAGTTCTGACAAAGCTTCATCCAGTTCCTGCTTGCCACAAATAATGTTTGAGCTATCAGCTAAATCCTTAAGCAGCAACTGATACTTTGTCAATCTTTGCATTGGTTTTAATAGATATGAGCTGTGAGGGAATTTTATTGATGTTAATACAACCCAAAAGATTTTACAGAAAGTGTTTTACCTTAGTGGAAGGGCATGTCCAGCCTCTTGCTGACAATGGTGAAGAATGGAGGGACTGAAATGCAGTAAAATCTAAATTCACATTTGAAATACTAAATACTTTAAAGAATCAGACCTAGTTTCTCCTCCCAAATCTGAAATGGCTTGTCTTGAGGCAGGCATATTCTGACAGTAAGAGATGTAAAGGGACCGAATATCGTTCAGATTGGCCAGCATAACCCGTGCAACTGAAGCTGGATTGGCTCCACAACGCTCAAGCTCTGGATGTAGGACCACAGAATGGAAGTCATGGATGTCAGGCATGTTACCAAATATTGAGGAGGCACGATTTCTTGTCTCAGTGAGATTTGATACAGCCAATTTGTCTTTGTAGTTTCTCAGCACCTGAATAGTTCAAACATTTCATCATATGGTTTCAGATTTTTGTTGGTAGAATCCAGGCTCTTTTATAATTGACTACCTCTGGTGGTATAAAGATTGACCAATTCACAATTCATCGGATTGACTTTTGACCAAATTTATTATTCGTTGATTGACATTTTTTACCAAAATCAGGTCAGTTAGCTCCGGACGATAAACCCCAAGCCCAGAGTCCCGCAGGGTTAAGACTGGATGACAAGTCCAGCTGTGTTGGGCCTGGGTGAAGGTTAGGTCAGCAATAAAATAGTTTATAAAATAGAGCCGGATTATTTTATTGCTTAATTACCTAACCTGACCTAGCCTTCTGGATCTATAACTAGTGATGGGTCCGGGTGGGGTCAGCCATTTATGGTTTGGGTCTGAATTTGGAAAATTTCCCTTCGGGTCAAAATAAATCTCTTCGGGTCGGGTCGGAAAGTACCCGGGTCGAATGCGGGTCGGCCTCTTATTTACTGCAGGTCAAAAGTAAGCTCGGGTCAGGTCAGGGCCCATCCTATCTATAACCCTGCAGGGCTTATCATAGAGGCCAATTTGACCAACCGTGATTTGACGAATCGTCAATTTGGTCAAAAGTTGATGAAACACATCATGATTTGGCCAATCTTACATTAGCAACCTATATATGTAAATAAAAAAAGCAAAACTATTTACTTGTTCCAAGTCATCAACATATCTGGATTCTGTCATTATCAATTCAGCAAGTATCTTTTCCCTCCTAATCTTTAATGCCTCTTGTGTAGGATCTGCTTCATTTGATCCACTACTCATTGATAAGGAGAACTTAGAGTCTGATCTACAATATCAATTATCCATTGAAAATTCTAGATCTTTTTTGCAGAGAAGTAAATATTACCTTGTGGATAGAGCTCGAAGCTCATCCCTTCTTTGTACTACTTTAAGTGTGACAGCCTCTAGTCTCTCAAGAGCATCATCTACAGCAAATAGGGTTTGAGCTGACATGAGATCCTTGATGTCATCATAAACTGTCTCAAAATCATGGCGAGTACAAAGCTTTAATTCTCTAGATCTAAAAAATATAAATTTCAAGTTCAGCGTTCATTTAAATTGTCAATTGATTCAATGATGTCAAAGAACTGATTGTAGTACCCTAAAGAATTCTACAGCATCCCTTTTTTGTAACTTTAACAAAAGATAGGGGCTACCAAAGCCTAACGGTGCAGGTACAAGCTGGGAACTAGATCTAAGAATTGAACTAGCAAGGGTTCAATCTTGGACACCAACCTTTGACCCTGGGCTAGTATATAAGCATCAAAAAGCCCCCAAATTCCAGCCAAAAAAGGCTTGAAATGCACCTGAGGAAAAAAGGTAGTTGTCCTAGTAGCCTTCACTGAAGCATAAAAAATAGTCTGATAGTCAGTTTTCTATCCACTAGATTCAAACTCAAGGTCAAGTATCATTATTTTAGTTCTGTTTCAATGGCCCAAAATCAAAGGTTGAAATAAAAGTACCTATTATTCTTTGATTGGAAATAGTCATGTACCAGGATAGGTCAAAATAAAAAAAAATCAAATAGGAATAATTAAAAAAATTACCTTGAAAGTAAGTAATCAATCTGTCTAATATGTGAAAATATATCTTCATTGCAATCCTCTCCTGATTTTCCAAGATGATCAGTTGAGGTGTCACACCACTTGTTGATAGATTGCACCCCTTCAAACAAGTCCAAGAATTTGTGCAGCATTCTACGTTTCTCTGAGAGTAGATTTTCCAATTTCTGACACATGGTCTTCAACTCTGAGCACTTTGGTTGGACACAATCTGATGCAAAGTTATGATCTTGAAGCAACTCATGACCAATTTTGCTCAGCTCACGGGCTTTGGCACCATCAACAGCAAGACTCTGAGCAAATGCATCTATCTTATCCTGAAGTTAAAGCAATTTCATGATATTGAGAAGAAAATGAGCTAAGAAGAGTTTACAACACTACCAGTGCAGCATTAAGCTCTTCAGTTGTGTTTCCTCCTGCTGGAAGATCTTGCACAAGCCTTTGATTGGCTGCTATGGCATGTGCCAACTCACGAAATCGTTGTTGAAAAGCATTTAGCTCAAGGTATTGAACATAAACATGATCTTGCATTTTCCAAGAACGGCTGAAATATGTCCAAGCCTAAAAAACAACAGTTCAAACTATGTGAATGTAATTAAATGAATGATAAAGATTTAAAAAAAATTGGTCTTTACAGAAATTCATTTGTTTTGGGGCAGGAAAAAAGGGAGGTCTTTGGTAACTTTTTAATAATTATAAAAATATTTTTGAGTATCACTTAGGGTACCAACAAAATTGTCCTTGAGTTAGAGATTGGCCCTGATCAGAGCCGGTCTGAGCATACTTTTGACCTACAGTAAATAAGAGGCCGACCTGCCTTTGACCCGACCCAGAGAGATTTTTTTGACCAGAAGGGAAGAAATTAAAAAGTTTAACATTTTTAGGGGAAATTTTCCAAACCCAAACTCAAACCGTAGATGGCTGACCCGACCCGGGTCAAAAGATTTTGACCTGGACCCATCACTTCCCTGAGTTACCGACTTCTTTCTTAACAACTAATCAAAAGGGCATTGCATTGAAAGCCCACAAAAATAAATAGAAAAGTCAGTAAGTTTGAGACAAATTATTTAAAATTTAATTATTCTGCAGCCAATAAGTAACCAAAAAAACTAAAACTTGGTAAAAAATTACTTATAATTAAGTAATACTATTAATGCTCTTTTGCCCTTTTGTGCCAGTTGGTAAGAGGTAAGAGAAAAAGTTGGTAAGTCAAAGACAATGTCATAGCTTACCTGGACTTAAGACATAACCTATAAACTTTCTTAATCTCATTTCAGGCAATATAAAACCTCTACCTGATCTAGTTGTTTGCAAAGAATCTGGACAGCCAGCCTCTGCATCATATTTGCTTCTGGATTGTGCAAACTTGTCATTAAAAAATGTCCTTGATTTGTAAGATCTTCCAGCTCTTTTCTTAGCCTTCGATAAACTGTCCGATTCTTTGCAGCAACATCATGTAAAGAGTCTGCTTGATAATTCAGGTCCTCCCTATTCAGAACACCAACAAAGTGGGCTAGTTTGCGAGCAATCCGGCGTGCATTAAAGCTGTAGGACTCAACAAGTTCTTGTATGGTTAGCCAATTATCAGACTCACCTAAAGTATGTACAAAACAGATATTTCAAGGGTGAAACATTTAGGAATGGGGTTTACTGTACCGGTTGCCTCTCCACCAAGATTAACAGGTAGGTACTTGGTATTAATATGGTGTTGTAACTCGGACTGATCATCCAGAACATAAATATCAAAATCGAGAAGAAATTCATGGGTTAGTTGGTGTGCAATGAGATCTTTGTTTGGCAATTGAGGCTGATGGTGATGTTGGTGATGCCGGCGGTGGTGAAGGAGGTAGACCTCTCTAATTCGAGCAGGAAAAAGAGACACAACTTTTTGAAATACTGTTCTGACAGAATTCCAATCATCTGAACGGCGATCGATCACCAGAGCAAAACCTGAGACCTGCTCACTTCTAAAAAATGCAATAGTCAGACTAAGTGGTGAATTCCATCATTTATTAGATCATGAAAGTAACCTTGGAACTACTGCTAAGTAGTATTTGAATAAGATGTGTAGATCATTGTCTGGAATGGCTGAAAGGGTTGATCCTCTATCCGTTTCAGATGGAAAAACAAGCACTGGTAGTCCCATTTTTGTAAATCCTTTACCAAACAAAACAAAGAGTTGATTGGATTTCTATATATATACAAAACAAAATACTCACCCAAGGGTGGGGTGACAGCCCCCAACTTAACCAGATGTCGAACATCACGAAGCAAAACTTGTCCTTCCGATGAGTTTGAACTTATACTTTCAGACATTTGTTCCAAAGAAAAATAATTACTCCAAGACAAAGATGTTAAGAACTAGATTGGAAAGCCAGCAGGTACCTGTTTGTGGGCAGCACCTTGTCTTCAAGTGGGGCAGACTTGGTAACCAAAACGTCTGATTTGGACATTGAGAGAGAATTGAAACTTAAACTTCTACATATCTAGTTCTGAAATTAAAAAAATCAGATTTCAATTTTTAATCTCTACAGCTTTAACTTTAAAAATTTTCATGCTTTTTTCAAATCTTTGTTTATGTTGGAAGGGAAATTTTCTGGAATTAAACAAGCACTTCAGATGTTTGTAGGGAAAAAAATTGATATTAAAATGAATTATCAGAGACTCATTTTTCCTACCTATATTCATAGATATAAATTATAATAGCCTTGTTTAACTGCAGAACAAATCTCAATGAAATTTGGCACACACACACAAGTTTGCAGTCAACATTATTCATGAACAGTGCCTCAATCATTTACAGCCCTGAGCTTGAGCATTATATTGGTGTCTCAGATTTACAGCTCTATTTAATATTTACAGTTCATTTGGATCACAGCAGTCATCTTTTTCTTTATGATTTCAAAAAATGTACTCAATCAATATCTTATATTTAATCTTGAGATGTTTTTCTCTGTATTCCAAAAATAAAAGTTTAATTTCACACACAAGTTCAGTTATAAGAGGCTTTATCAGTATTTAGACCTTTGACCCTAGAAGGCCAAAAACACAACTAACCAAATGAAATATTTTTTTAAATTGTTTACTAAACAGAAGTTGTTCAAAAGTGTATGCTTAGTTTTAGAGTAAAGTGTATTGAAAGTAATATTTAAGTATTGGTTCAAGCTGTGTCTATGCAATATATCAACTCTATAGCTTTAATATTGTGGGAGCTATTCAATTCAAGAAAGAGGACAGCAATTTTTCAACCATATCTCAGCTCCTATACAAAAATTTTAAAAATATGGTTAGTAGCTTTTTTGGCATTAATATGAAGAGTCTGTAAGCAAAATTTTAGTCCTCTATCTTTAAAACTGAGGTAGGAGATAGAAGATGACAGACAGACAGACAGACAGACAGACAGACAGACCTATTGTAAAAAATGTAAAATTTCAAACATGGAACAAAACATTTTTTACTGATTTTTGCTAAATCTTTTTTTAAAGTAAATGGTTTGAACCCCAACCCTCAGATATCCAAAAAGAATTAGGGAGTTGGGTGGTCTAGAGGATTAAACAGTCCAGGTTTGACTTCCACCTGGGGTAAATTACAATGACTTTGACATCTAAAGTGTGCCTTTTATGAGCAAGACTTACAAAATACAAGGTGTACTATAAAAAGCAGCTTGTTAATTTATACAAATGATCTTTCAAATTTTAGCTCTTTATTATGAAAAATTTGCAAGAAACAAGATAAAGTCTACATACAATTTCTCAAAACTGTCATTCATTCATAAGAATTCTTTTGAGATGAATGGGGTTATTTTATCTTAACTTCAATCAAATCTTACCTTTTCTACGTATTGTCACTTTTTAAAAAAATGCTTATAATCTTAACATTTACAGGAAATATTTTCCCAAGAGATCTCATATAATGGAGCATAAAAAATCCAATATATGTGGCCAGAGGAGTTTTCTTTTACGCATTATCCCATTTTAAATGTCCATCAATAAACAATCGAGGCAAAATGATCCTCGAGAGAATGCTTAAAATGTAGTTTGAATTGTTGAGAGATAGGAAAAGAAAATGTCTTGTGTATAAATTTTACACTTTGTTCACCCCAATTTTCTTTTAAAAAAACATCAATTTATTTTCATCCCACCTCATTCATGTTAAAAGATTGGAAACTTTAAAGTTCAATCATGGAAAAAAAGTTCTGGAATTTCTAATTTTTTTAAAAGAAATTTTTCAGATCCATGTAATTTATTCTTCTTAATATTTCATGCGTTGAAACAGACAACTGCATTGGATAAATCTGATCAACAGTAATTAGCTTGTGATTTATTGTTCTTGTGAAAGTCTGCATTTTCTCTAAAGATGTGATAAATTTTAGGACTGCAGAGATTTGACAAATTAAGCAACATCAGATGCTTTTTAAAGAAACAACAATTCTCTCTAACAGCAACTTTAAACCTAAAAGAACAAATAAGCTCTCTTCAAAAA
>Ga0194133_10008690_pt1 | contig 11802 bp, 8 predicted proteins | sample TA2KigOf40mmetaG_FD_155448 | JGI IMG/M metagenome (GOLD analysis project Ga0194133, IMG submission 155448) | Freshwater microbial communities from Lake Tanganyika, Tanzania - TA2015055 Kigoma Offshore 40m | ecosystem: Environmental > Aquatic > Freshwater > Lake | place: Tanzania: Lake Tanganyika...
CGTTGAACGCTTGTGACCACCTCAACCCGATTGGGCCTTGCTGAAGACATAGTCATATCCATAGTCGTATTCCTAGTTGTTAGTTTAAGGAATACCAACGGGACTGCTTTTCAGGGGGCTAACTCACTTTTCCCCTTATACTGATTGCGAAAAAATTTAGTCTCTCGACGATCAATGCCCTGCTAAACGCACCAAAGAGAGATCCCAGTAGCTAGAAGAACACCGGACCATGTACCGACATAACACGCTGACCCGCAAGAAAGTTCGCCTTGGGTCTTTCGCAACCGTGGGAGCCCTTATTAACTACTCACTAGGATCGGTCATAACTCAATCGGGACTGGCCATAGCACAGCCTGTTCCCGGCGCTGGAAGTATTCTTAATCAATTGGAAATACTTCAACCAAAGACAGTCAAACCACAAACCTTGCCACCGACGAGTGAAAAAGAATCGATGCCCAGCGAAGCTGGTATGAGCATACGCGTTGTCGAATTTCGGTTCACAGGGAATCAGAAAATGACTGACCAGCAATTAACCGCTGGCCTTGCACCTTTCCTAGGCAGAAGCCTTAGCTTCAGGGACCTGAGAGCAGCTGCAGCACAAGTTGCAGCGATGTACGCAGAAAATGGTTGGGTGGTTCGCGCCTACCTGCCGGAACAAGATATCACCGCAGGTACGGTCACAATTAGTGTGATCGAAGCAAAATTCGGTGAGGTTGTTTTTCAGCAAGCCGAACCGGCTTCGATGACGCACCAACGGCTCGAGGAGATGGCAGCAAGCGTGTTGCGGCGTGGTGAGCCTGTGAGCGCACCAGCACTTGAACGCCTTCTGCTGACATTCGGAGATATTCCTGGGGTTGCTGTATCGGGTAGTCTTGTCCCCGGCCCTGGTGAAGGAGAAACCTCATTACGATTGAACGCTCAGGATCGGGCGCAGATTAATGGATCGTTAATGGTCGACAATAATGGGTCGCGTGCCATTGGCCCTATCCGAGCGATCGCAAGCTTGAACTGGAACAGCCCTAGCCGTAAAGGGGATCAGCTATCACTCCTTGGAGTTGCTACGGAGGGTAGCCGTTATGGTCGACTTGCGTATTCATGGCCGGCAAACCTCAGGGGTGCACGGTGGTCTGTCGCCATGTCAAGCATGGACTACATGCTCACGGCTTCCGAATTCGCCGCCTTGAATGCCAAGGGCAGTGCTTACACGCATGGATTAGAGTACACAACCCCCCTAATACGGTCGATGCGCAGTCATTTGAGATTGAATATCGGATTTGAAGACAAAGCTTTCCGAAACTTTTCGGGCGAGAGCATCGTCAGTGATTATTGGATCCGAAATGTATCAGCTGGGATCTCCGGAGAAAAAATAGATAGTGAGGGCGGGCAGTGGGGCTTTAGCGCTTCCACCATAAGAGGAAGAAGGTCCCCGGATGCCAGTTCAAACGCAGCTTCAGAGGATGGTGCAAATTACTTTAATAAATGGAGAATTTCCTTCAGCAGAGTGGAACCCATAAACGCAACCACCTACCTTCTTGTCTCGTTGAGCAGCCAATATGCTAAGAAAAACCTGGACGGATCCGAAAAATTTTTTCTAGGTGGACCCGCGGGGATAAGGGGATTTCCTGCCGGTGAAGGTGGCGGAAACAGTGGTGCGATCATCAATGTGCAGTGGCACAATCGTTGGCATCCCCGTACGGATGCCGGCGTATTTGTAAGTGCAGGCACCGTGAAATCCCGGAGCATTGAAGCAATGCCGACCGAAAAAGAACGATCAAGTCTTTCAGCAGCTGGTATCGTCTTGCAGTGGGACGGCCCATGGGGGACCATGCTCAAAGGGATCTGGTCAAGACGCCTTCGACCAAATCCTAACGCCAACGCGGCTGGACAGGATCAGGACGGATCAACTGTTCGAGATCGGCTTTGGCTGAATGCAAGCTGGGCATTCTGAAGGTAGAGCGTGAAGCGAAGCTCTCAAAAAAAATCATGGCGTAAAGGGCTGCTTTTCTGGAGTTTGTTTGTCTTTTGCGAAGTTCGAGCAACACCCATCGGTCTTCTGCAATTGCCGGAAGGGCCCAAGGTGGTTTCGGGTCAGATTAGCATGATCCGAGGCGAATCGAGTCTGAACATTCATCAATCTACTGCTAAAGCTATTGTCGACTGGAAATCATTCCACGTCGGCGAGCGGGCAAGCGTGCATTTTCTACAACCAGACGCCCAATCCGCCGTGCTTAACCGCGTTCATGCAGGAGAAGCGAGCCAGATTCTGGGAAAGGTCTCCTCCAATGGACAGGTCTTCCTGATTAATCCACAGGGTGTCTATTTCGGCCCGTCCTCCTCGGTGGATGTCGGCTCATTGATGGCAACAACTCACCAGATTTCCAACGACAATTTCCTCAATGGACGCTTTCAGTTTGCACGGGAAAGTGCCAGCGGCAACCTGGTCAATGAGGGCACGATTAAAGCTGCTTCTGGAGGATTTCTGGCCCTGTTAGCACCTCATGTGACAAATGCAGGGAATCTGCTGACCACGAAGGGTACGGTGGCATTGTTAGCAGCTGATATGGTGGAACTGAGATTTTCTGATGGCATCCTAGGCGTAATCACTACGCCTTCAACAGTTCGTGCACTGGTCGAAAACCGTAAGCTGATCGTTGCACAGGATGGTCAGGCTATCCTTAGTGCACAGGCCGTCAATAGTTTGATCGGCGGAATTGTCAAGAATAGCGGCGCCATCGAGGCCAATGGTATGGTCGGTAATGGCGGTCGGGTGCTGCTAACAGCGTCCGATACGGTCGAACATTCTGGCAAGATTGTCGCGAACGCCGGGAGAAACGGTAATGGCGGTCAAGTCTTACTGATCGCTAATCTCAATGAACGCGACAGTCGAACGACGGTCGAGGGAGAGATTACCGCACGAGGTGGCGTAGATTCCGGCGATGGGGGCTTCGTGGAGACTTCGGCCTCCCAGCTTTATATTGACCGTGCTCAAATCAAAGTCTCGGCTCCTCATGGCCGGCAAGGCACCTGGTTGCTAGACCCGGGTGAGATCATCATTCAAAGTCAGACTGGTGTGCAATCAACGCAGGGCGCCTCGGCATTCGACTCCCCGAATGGGTGGACCTCGTCATCCGGCACGGTCAATGCGAACTGGTGCATCAACAGTGCATGTGGGTATTCGACAAATTCGCCCTATATCGGATCCAGTAAAACCGGTACGGGCGTGGTCCAGTTCAGCTACACCAGAGCCTCGGTCAGCAGGGTTTTCCCCCTTGATGCGTCGTCTGCCGAGCTTACCCTGAGCGCATCGGTACTGCCTAAAGGCGCAGTGTCAGGAACGGGATTTCCGAATGCAGGCAACATCCGAATTGAATTTCTCGACAGGTCCGGTGGAATGATCAACAGCCAGACCAGCGACACGCTTACCCAATCCTCCAATGTACAAGCGCTTACCCTGCCTAACATGAGCATCCCTGTTGGAGCAACTCACGTTCGTGTTGTGCTGCAGCAAACCACCTCGGGAAACTACTGGGCGGGGAACTATGGAATTGCGTTCAGCGACCTTCGATTACAACAAATTGGCGAAGCTGCCGCGCCCGGAGGGATTTTCGCAACCCTGGCTAGCGGCGGATCAGTCACTGTTCAGACGGACGCTACCCTTGCCGGGTCAGGCAACATCTATGTGAACTCAAGGTTGCCCGTTAATGGTTCAGGCAATTTGAGCTTGATTGCAAGCAACGACATCGTAGTCAATCAGCCCATCGTGATGGCAGGCAGTAATCAGACCGTGACCCTGTCAGCGCAACGAGCGTTCGTGAACAACGTTGGCCCCTCAGCTATCGAGATCGGTCAAGAGTCGAACATGAACCGCTGGGTAATCTATACAAACTCCCCCTCGGACAACAAATTTGGAGGTCTGCTTAGTGGACAACTTCCGCTTTGGGGTTACGCGCCTGGCGCTGTTTTGCCTTCAAGTGCCGTTGGCAACCGTTACGTGTTCAAAGCGAGGCCGGAGCTCACCGTAACCCCTGTCAATGTGTCCAAAATTTACGGTGAACCCTACGACCTCAGTGCCGTCACCTATGACTTGTCGGGTTTTATTCAATCGTCGATTTATGGTGGCGTTTTTAACCAAGAAAACTTGGCAAATACCATTGGCACGCTGGTCTTTTCGTCTGCCGGATCCTCAGCAACGGCGGCTACTGGCAACTATGAACTCACCAGCACTGCCGCACTCGCCACCGCCGGCTACAGTGTGAAGACGATTCCGAGTTCGGTCACGGTCCTCCCAAAGCAGGTGACCTTGAAAAACATCACAGCTGCCAGCAAAACCTACGATGGCAGTCGAAGTGCCAACATCACAACTGGCACCCTCAGTGGCACCGTCCAAGGGGAAACCCTTTTCGTGAACGGTCAGGGACTTTTTGACTCGCCAGATGCCGGACGCAACAAAACGGTCACCGTCGCCGATGTCAGCACACTTAACCTCACCAATGGCACCGGCCATTGGGCTAATTATCGCCTGATTGGTTTGGGCCCAATTAGCACGAGCGCAGATGTCAACGCGCCAACAACAGTCACCGTTTTCCCAACCTTCACCATACCGCCCCCTGCCAACAACCCAGCACCCCGCATAAGCCTTGTTGTTGCGGAATTGACGAACGAAAGTGCCGCAACCGGCTTAGCCTTACCTAAAGAGGCTACCCCAACGGTCAAAGCTACCTCTACTGTCAGTGTAGAAAGCAAGTCTCTATCGATCGATGGTAGCGCTCCGAGCGCAGCCGAGAATGCGAGATCAGGTGACGAAAGCGGCGAGCCTCAAAATGGAAAGACCGAGCGACCACCAGTAGCCACGAGCCCTAATGCTACGGCTACGGACCAGAAACCCGAGGAAATCATAGTTGCCACCAACCAAACCCAGAGTCTACCCACACAAATCCAATCGAAGATCGAACTGTCTCAAACTCCTTCGACACCACCAAACGCGACTACACAATCGTCCAGGTCCACTAAAATGGGAGCCTCAGCTCGACGTTCCGCTAAGCTCGCGCAGTCTGAAACGCGCAAGGGATGCGGGCTAGGTGAGCGCTGCGTTGGGGCACCATTCAGTTTTGACCTATTGTCCGGTATCCGCATCACCACATTAACGAAGCCCTTTAGCAACCAACTAGAACGTCGTCTATTTGAGCAAGCACTGAGCACTGCAGTGGTCGAAAGGGCGATTGCGGAGTCAGCCGCATCTCCAGCAGGTGGAGATCCCTTAGTCGATAGTTTGAGCCTCAGCCCCTCAACCAAGAATGCGACTTCGCTCGCCCGTGGCAAAACAAAATCCAACATCGAGTTTGAACAACAACTCGAATCCGTAAATCTGATTAATACTTTGTTGCTATTTATTTTGAAATGAATAGCAAAGTTTATTTGTGAGCGATCCCTATGATTTCCTGGACTAATAACCTTTCCAATTTAGGTATAGGCGCCGTCGTCGTTACCAGTTGCATCGCACTAACGACACTTCTCCCAATTCTCATCCGAAAGCGTTTAGCTTGGACTCCTAACGAACACTGGACCAAAGGTACCGAAGAAGGTTTTAAGCTCTTTACGTCTTTAAGTTTGGTAATCCTGGCGTTTTGCCTTGTTCGTGTTCAGGGAGATCATCGGAACATCGAAGATCTAGTGGCTCGAGAAGGGACAATTCTGCAAAAGCTCCATCGCGCCATGGGCAGTTACGAAGGTCCAGAATCCCCTGCCATGCAAAATCACCTCAAGACCTACGCTAGCACGGTTGTAAAAAAAGAATGGCCTCTACTTGCACAAGGTCAACATGACCCGCAGGTGCTTGAGATATTGATTAGCTTAATCAAAACGGCCAGATCGCTTGACGCGGATACCCCTGTTAAACAGCTTGCCCGCATCGAAATTGTTACCGCGCTTACACAGCTTTCCGACGTTCGCGATGCCAGATTAGCCGCATCCCAGGTAAAAATGCCCGCTTATTACTATCAGGCCCTTATCGTGTCATTGTTAGCATTGATGTTTTTCGGTTGGTTTCAGTCCCCACTGATGAAAATGCTAGCGTATGTGGGTGGGGTAACGTTGGGTATGAGCCTCATGGTCTCATTGCTTATCGTTACATCGAGCCACTTCTCAGGGGAGAGTGCAATACAGCCCACCCCTATCATTCGAGCTTTGGCATCGATGGGTAGTTGATTGCATGAAGCTTAGTACCCGTTTTTTGCACCTTTCTTTCAACTCCTCTCTGGTCAGCCAACTAGAGCGTTAAGACACTGGGGAAACACTCCAGTAGGCAGATACCACTTTGTATTTTTTATGACGTGTCTTTGAGGGTTGATGCGCTCGAACAATCTTAAAACGGCCACCTGGCGGAGGCGGTGACCGCCTTCGTCCTGTTTGATGCTGTTCAATGCTGTTTTGAAAGTTGTTTTTTGACAATGACTTACGCTTAAATTTGGTCTGGTGTTGTCTTGACTTGTCCAATCGAATCCGACTATTATTTGATGGTTGTTTTGATGGTCGAATTAAATATGGCACGCACGATGGGTAGACTAACAGTCAAGGAAGTCGAAAAGAAAACGACTCCGGGCAATCATGGCGATGGCGGGGGTTTGACTCTTCAGATCACCAAGGCTGGGGTCAAGTCTTGGCTGTATCGTTACATGATCAACGGCAAGGCCCGATGGATGGGCTTGGGGCCAGTGCATAGCGTTTCCCTCGCTGAGGCACGACAAAAGGCAGCAGAAGCCCGAAAGATGGTTGTCGAGGGTATTGACCCATTGCAAGCCAAGGATCAGCGTAGGCTTGATGCTGAGATGGCCAAGGCCCGATTGATGACCTTCGACCAGTGCACCCGCGCATACATTGAGGCACACCGGGCGGGATGGAAAAACGCCAAGCATGGCGACCAGTGGGTTAACACCTTAGCCACCTATGTAAGCCCGATCATTGGTGCATTACCCGTTGAGCAAGTCGACACGGGGCTAGTGGTCAAAGTGCTGACGCAGACCGACGAGAAGGGGCAGCAGTTTTGGCAGGTCAAGAACGAGACAGCATCCCGTGTGCGAGGGCGGATTGAGTCGATCTTGGGATGGGCCACGACCAGCGGGTTCAGGACAGGTGACAACCCAGCGCGGTGGCGTGGGCATCTTGAGAACCTGCTCGCGAACATCAGCAAGACCAGTCGAATCAGAAATCACCCATCACTCGCATGGGATCGTATGGGTGCATTTTTCCACGACCTGCGCCTGCGTGACGGGGTGGCTGCAAGGGCTGTCGAGTTCGCCATCTTGACGGCATCGCGCAGCGGTGAGGTGCGCGGGGCTTGCTGGTCTGAAATCGATTTGGCCGCGAAGGTCTGGACTATCCCCGCATCGCGTATGAAGGCCAAGCGCGAACATGAAGTGCCGCTGAGTGATGCGGTGGCGGCCTTGATCAAAAGCATGCCCCAGATCGATGGGACGGATTTGATTTTTCCCGGCACAAAGGGGCAAGCCTTGTCCGACATGAGTTTGACCGCTGTCATTCGACGCATGAACGGTGAAATGCCGACATGGACTGACAAGGACGGCAACACAATCACTGTGCATGGGTTCCGCAGTACGTTCAGGATGTGGGCAGCTGAGTCAACCAATTACCCGAGGGAAGTAGCTGAGCATGCACTGGCTCATCAATTGCCAGATGCCGTAGAGCGTGCTTACCAACGTGGCACACAGTTCGCCAAGCGTGCAGCGATGATGAATGAGTGGGCCAAGTTTTGCGGCACTCTACGCAGCGAGAACTGCCAGGTGATACCAATGAATCGGGCTGAGGCTTGACTAAGCTGTCCGAGGCTGTAACATTCAGACTGTTGACAGAGCGGCGCGGTCAATGGCCAATCAGGCAATCTGATTGATGGCACCTTTTAACTGGTGCGATGCTAGTAGTCCTGAGCAACTACCCCAGGTTGTAAAGGTTTAGTCGAAGCGGCACAGTAAACTAAAATAAAGTCTCGATGGGGGGCATATGTGCACGCCCCGTTGATCCGTGAACTGTTGCCTCATCCTCCCATCCTTAGATCAGCATGGAGAATTCCATGCAGCAAACACCTCACTCCGGATTCCTGCGCATTTGCTGGATCATAGGCAACGCTACTAAAGGAATACCGCCTCGCATACCAGTTAGTCGAGCAACATGGTATGCCGGCATAAAGGCGGGCAAGTACCCCAAACCCATTCGACTCACTTCGGGTGTGTCTGTCTGGCGCGTTGTTGATATCGATGCGCTTTGCCATCAGATCGAGCAGCAAGCGGCGGAGGTATCCCAATGAGAACACCAAATCACGCGGAGGGAAAAGGCCCGAGCTTCTACGAAATCATGCATGACCTTGGTGAGCTAATCGACAGTGCAAGAGACTGCCTAAACAATGCCGGCGCAAATTCAGTCGCCGAATTAATGGAAGCAATGCGCATAGCTCATTCGCGCACAGGAGGCGATCACCACCAATGGGCAACTCTTCGTCCCCTTGCGCGTGAAGCTGCCGATTTCGCCTTCGATAATGCGGTTATAAACGGGGAAATTTTGCCAGCCAGCTGCAAGGCGTGGCCACGGCCCCTCGCATTTGATCTCGCAGAAATCCAAGCTGCACGTATTTACCCTGAATGCATTGTCGAAGACTACCTCTATTCAGATGTAGCGCTATTTCCAGCGCCAGGAGCAACTGGTAAGACAACGCTTATGCTTTATGAAGCTGCATGTATTGCTGGTGGCTCAGATAATCTCTACAGCAAGCGCATACTTAAGCACGGGCCGGTTGTAATAATCACAGCGGAAGACGCCCGAGAGCAGATGGGTGCTCGCCTGCGTGAAATCCTCCTTGACAACGGTATGCTGGCAAAGCAGGCCGAAATTCTAAAAAACATCCTAGTTTGTGACGTTGCGGGGCTCGGCCTGAAACTGACTGAAGTAGATCGTGATGTTGTCGTCACATCCGCCACACTCAACAGTCTGATTCGCTTTCTATCTGCAACCAAGCCGGTGATCGTCATCATTGACCCTGCTGTAAGTTTCGGCGTTGGAGAGAGCCGGGTTAACGATAGCGAGCAGGGGTTAATAGAAGCAGCTAGAACGATCCGAAACGCAGTCGGATGCTGTGTCCGATTCGTGCATCACACGGGCAAGAAAAATGCCCAAGAAGGAGCTGTTGATCAATAGGCCGGACGCGGTGGGTCTGCTTTCGCAGACGGTGCGCGCATGGTGCATGTACTCGCAAAAGTCAGCCCAACAGACTGGCGCAAGGTTTCAGACTTACCGTTACTTGATGGCGACTTAGGACTGCGCTTGGCGCTGCCGAAAATGACGTACTGCAAGGCACAGCCTGACATTTACATCCGTCGGACTGGGTATAGATTTTCAGCCGCAACGACTGCAAAGTTCAGCGAAACAAGAGTGGCCGACATCATCTTGAAATTAATCACTAGTGACTTCGAGAATGGCCGAGTGCGATCGACGAAGTCCATAGAAGATGAGGACCTTGGTCAGATTACACGAGCGCAACACAGATTAGCTCTTGAGATATTGGAGAGCCAAGGCCTCATCGAGCGACGTAAGAAATCCGGCGCAGGAAATTCGACTTTCTGGCACGCGATTAGGACGGAAACAGTGGCAGCAGCGATCGCCCAACTCACGGAATCCAGCGGCGAGATTAAGGGCGAAGCCGCGTCCTTACCCTCTGAAAAGGACGCCTCTCCTAACCCCAATGTGAACTCGCCGCCTTATAGGACGGGTAGCGGCGGCGAGTTTGCCGACGCCACTACACCACCTCAGCTCCTCAATCTCGCGGCGTCACTTGGCGAGATACGGCGAGTTGGCGACATGGACAATCAAAACAGCCATTTTCGACAGGGGGCGTATGAATCAGAAAAGTATCGAACAGGCGATGCGCATCATTGGTGGAAGGAGGTGCACGACCCCAGAGCACTTGCACCGCAGAATGAATATCGCTTTTGGGGGCGCTGGTCTGTCAAGGCATTTCTTTTCTTTCCGAGTGGCAGGTGAGCTCGTAGTTTGGTTTGAGGTTTGGTGTAACAACGAAGGCGTCATTGCTGATAAAAACAAGATGGCACTCGAGGTAGCCTGCTTGGGATTCAGGATTGCATTTTTGCCGACGTACTTAAGTGTCCGTGGTATTGGGCAACGCCGGCCCTGTTTGGTAACGCCAGTCGAGACCAAGTTGGATCTAAAAATGATCGCCAATCAACTGGAGGCCACTCGCCATCTCGGCGTATCGAAGGAGCAAACCAGATGAGCATCCAGAAATACGCTCCTGGACAAATATGGTCTGAAATACTGGAACATATCGCCAATGGCGAATCCCTTGCTTAAGCCCTACGTAATCCAGGGATGCCAAGCTATGCTCTCGCAAAGCTACACCTGAGAACGGATCCCTCTTTGCGTGAGGCTTACGATCAAGCGGTTCAAGACCGTGCGGCTTTTTTAGCCGAGGAGTTGATTGAATTGGCTGATGAGCCTATCCCCAAAGACTTGGATCCCGCTAGTCGATCCGCTTGGGTTCAAAACAAGCGAGTAAGACTTGATACCCGTAAATGGATCGCTGCCCGCGTGTACCGTCAAGTATATGGAGATCGGGTAGAGTTAGCAGTAAACCACACAGAAATCAGCATTACGGCCGCGCTCGAGGCGGCGGACAGCCGTTTGCAGGTCCCCCCGCGTCAGAATTGTTGTCCCATGAATAGATTTCAAAGTATGGGGGCTTCAATGGAGTGGACGTGGCTCGATACGGACAAGCATTTAAAGACAGAGCGGTGGCCAGGTTGCTCCCGCCCGAGAGCGCCTCGATTGGCGAGGTTTCGTTACAGGTGGGCGTTGCTGCAGCGACGCTTGAGCGCTGGCGCAGTGATGCCCTGTCCAAGCCCGCTCGCGAGCGGGCTTGGACAGCGGCCGCCCGGTTTGATGCCGTGCTGACAACGGCTGTTATGGATGAGGCTTCGCGCAGCGCCTGGTGCCGCGAGAAAGGCGTGTATCCGCAAGAGCTCGAGTCCTGGCGGGTAAGCGCCACGCAGGCATTGGCCGAACCCGAAGAAGCACGCGCCAGCCCCTACTCTTCTCTCAACCAATGCTAGTAGTCAAACCTGCTGCTAACTTGGACATAAGCTCGCGTACGTTACGTATGCGTTAAGCAAAAGAGACAGGGAGGAGGGGTTGTAACAAACTGCAATGTAGTACGCACCACAATAGCCTCAAAAAAGTGGGAATTAGGTCTTACCGGTGAAATAGGCTTGAAGCCGGTCTTTCTTAGCTAGCCAAGCTCTTCACTAACTTCGCTGGGTCCACACCCAAAGCCGAGCAGTCCGTAATCAGCTCAATCACGTCGATACTGATGTGGCCGTTTTCTACTTTGGTGACGTAGCTCTGTGACCTTCCGAGCTTTTGCGCAAGTTCGACCTGTGATAACCCAGCCGCTTTTCTAGCTTGCTTCAGTTTCTCTGCTAACGCTTGGGGTTTAGATGCATCATAAAACCCCTTATGACTTGAGTGTGAATAAATTTTTATGGAAAAAAGGATAATCTTCACCGCTTATTAAGTTTTGGTCATCCTACCTGTGTTGGCCCACCTAGCTCTTCAAATCAAAGGACTATCCATGAAGAATCGCCGTTCTTTTTTTATGACCGTAGCTATTGGAAGTTCCACCTTAGCTCAAGCCGTCCGCGCACAGCCGCGATTGGACGAAAAAGATTCGCAGGCTACGGCGTTGGGTTATTTACACGACGCTAGCAAGATCGATCCCAAGAAGCA
>Ga0194133_10008691_pt1 | contig 11801 bp, 10 predicted proteins | sample TA2KigOf40mmetaG_FD_155448 | JGI IMG/M metagenome (GOLD analysis project Ga0194133, IMG submission 155448) | Freshwater microbial communities from Lake Tanganyika, Tanzania - TA2015055 Kigoma Offshore 40m | ecosystem: Environmental > Aquatic > Freshwater > Lake | place: Tanzania: Lake...
TAAATTATCTTATTTATCAAATAAATATTTAATTAAGTTAAATATTTATATTTATTTAAGCACGGGCAGCAGCGGCAGCACGGGAAGCAGCAGCGGAGGCAGCACGGCCAGCAGCGGCAGCACGGGAAGCGGCAGCGGCGGCAGCACGGCCAGCAGCGGCACTACGGGCAGCAGAGGCACTACGGGCAGCAGAAGCGGCACGACCAGCAGCAGCAGAAGCGGAACGGGAAGCAGTAGCGGCACGGTGAGCAGCAGCGGAGGCACCACGAGCGGCAGCACGGTGAGCAGCAGCGGAGGCAGCACGGTGAGCAGCAGCGGAGGCACCACGAGCGGCAGCACGGGAGCGGCTACGAGCAGCGGATCTTGATCTAGAAGCATGACGACGACGATGGGTTCTTGCCATTTATATAATCTGATAAGAAAAAAAAATAAACGCTAAAGAAAATATTTCTAAATACAATTAACTTAATTCACTAAATAATTTTAATTAAATTTTTTAATAAATTTTTTAATAAATTTTTTAATTTAAAAAGGAATATTTTTCATTTTTCATTTATAAAAGTTTTTCCTAAATAAATTTATTTTCTATTTTATTTAATATATCATCATCGTAAACTAAATTTCCAGATGGTTTATATGATTTAATTGGGGTATATTCTTTCTTTTGTTTATCCTTATTTATTTCGTTATTTTGTTTTAGTAAATATTCATTTGGATTAGTTGGCTTATCTTCTATCATTTTATTTTCATCTTCATCTTCGTCTATTTGTTGTCCATATTCGTTTAATGAAACACCTGTTTTTTTCTTAATTTCAGTTCTTACATAGGACGGCACCCAATGAACCCAAGATATGAAAAGTAAATTTGGATGTATATATCTTACGTTAAATCCACTATTTTTTAATTTATCCATTAAATAAGCAATACATGCTCCTTGGTCATATTTCGGAACTCCTAAAATAGTTTCAGGAACTAAAAACCAACAAAATTGCTCGTTTGTTTTTTGTCTAGAAACTGTTTTTATTTTAACGTGAGCACGGTTTAATAATTTGTTGAATAAATTTAATTTATTCAAATCTTGTTGTCGTTTCTTTTCATAAAGCTCATCAATGTTTATTTTTTCTGAAAAATCTTCAATATTTTCCAATGTAAATATATTTGACATTTTTGTATTGTTATGTGAAAAAAAATTATAAAATTAAATGAATATTATAGATGATTAATAACGGTTTAAATAAATACTTCATATAATAATAGATTTATGACAATTAAACATTTAGTTATATCTGGTGGTGGACCAATAATGGTTCAAATATTATCTGCTGTTCAAGAACTTGAAAAAAATAATTACATAGATATGAACAACATAGAATCTATTTATGGAACATCTGCTGGAGCTATAATGGGTGTAATATTTTCACTTAGGTATAATTGGGAAACCATTAATGATTATATAATTAAACGGCCTTGGCAAGATGTTTTTCCCATAAAAGTCCAAAATATCCTTGACTCTTATACTAAAAAAGGTATATTTGACACAAAAACTATTGAAAAATGCTTTAAACCACTTTTTGACGCAAAAGATATACCACTTAATATAAATTTAAGGGATTTTTATGAATTGACTAAAGTTGAACTTCACTTATTTGCTTTTGAAGTCAACAGTTATAAAGTAGAAGATGTTTCTTATATTACATATCCAGAATTATCGCTTATGAAAGCAGTTCAAATGAGTTGTGCTATACCTATTTTGGTAACACCAGTTTGTATTGGAGATAAGTGTTTTATGGATGGTGGAGTAGGTTCAAATTATCCGTTAAGTTTTTGTATAGAATCAGGTAAGAATCCAGACGAAGTTTTAGGATTTAAAAATAAGTATTCAGAAGATAAATCAAATATCAATGAAAACTCAACTTTATTAGATTATATATTGAATTTCCTTTTTAAGGCCATATTTAATATTAACAATAATTGTATAAATCCTAATATTAAAAATGAAATTGAATGTGATATAGACTACTTAACATTTGACTTTTTAAAAAGTTCACTAAGTAGTTCTGAAGTGAGACGCGAATTATTTGAAAAGGGTAAACAAACAGCTATTAAATATTTGGACACTTTGAATACTCCATTACAAGACAGTGTTTAAAAATTTAGTTAATGTTTCTTTACTTGGTTTAGCGTCGTATTCGATTACCTGACCATCTTTCAATAATTTTATGGTAGGATATCCTTCAATACTATATTGGTTCATTAATTTTTCTACTTCTGCTGTTTCTTCTGAACAATCTATTTCGGTAAAGACAACTTGATATCCATTTATTGTTTTATGTTCATATTCGCTTTTTAATTCATTCCAAATAGGTTTAGCAGCTTTACAATGTGGACACCAATCAGCAAAAAAGAACATCAATTCAGCTGACTTACCGTTATTTTGTCCAGCCGGAACCTGTTCATTATTTGGGTGATATTTTGGTTTCATTGAGGGAGAGATGTAATACATATAGTAAAATATAGCAATAAAAGCAAATAAAATTACAGCTCCAATAATTAAAATTGTTCTAGAACTTAAATTTTTGCCAGCACTCATTACACGAGAAAATATACCAGAAGGTTCATTATTTAGAGGTGGTAACGAATTCGAATTTAAATTAACATACCTAGCCATTATATATATAATATGTAAAAGAAATTAAGATTGTGTTAAACGAATAGTATATAAAGAGATTTATATATATAATTATAAATAAAATATGTTATTTAGAACACAAGACGGTAAATTGATTGAAATTAATAAATATGATTTTATTAATGATAAATTATACTACCAAAAATTAATTGAAATTAAAACTCCTATCCCTAAATCAGAAAAAACTTTTAAGAACAAATATTATAAGTAAACCTATAAATAATGTAAATATATAACTGCATATTATGTTAATTTTTAATTGTGAACTGATTTCACCCGATAATTTTAATCTATTTGCGTTTGATAAGTAATTCGTTTGTAAAATATTCAAATAAATCGTATATGTAAGCAAAGCCAAAATTATTGTTTTCATAAAAAATGATACTCTAAACAAATTACTTAATGGGCTAATTATAAATAAAACAATAAGGAAAATAGATATTGATGAACAAGCACAAACAGTTTTTGTTGTATCAGTAAAAGTTGTTAGGCTAAAATGGTTATTTTGTTCCATATAATTTTAGTATATATTATTTTATTTAAGTAATGTATAATGACTGATAAAACTCGTAAAAATAGAAACACAAATAATAAAACAAAAAAAAAATATGTTTTTACTAAAAAAGAATATAATTCTGGAGATGGTATGCTTGTAAGCGTTTGGGGTCCTGCTGCGTGGCATTTTATACACACGATGAGTTTCAATTATCCAGTTAATCCGACTGCTGAAGATAAAAAACATTATAAAGATTTTATTTATAGTTTGCGTTATGTATTACCATGTAAATATTGTAGAATAAACCTAAAAAATAACTTAAAACAAAAACCACTTCAAATGTGCCATATGGAAAGTAGAGCAACTTTTTCAAAATATATATATGAACTTCATGAGCTTGTCAATAAAATGCTAGGTAAAAAATCACATTTATCCTATTGTGATGTCAGAGAACGATATGAACATTTTAGGTCTAGATGCACTCAAGAAAAACCGAAAATATTTAAATTCAAACGCAGTAAAACCTTAAAAAATTTAAAGAAAGAAAAAGGATGCACAGAACCATTATATGGTAAAAAATCTAAATGTGTAATTAATATTGTTCCACAGGAAGATAAAAGTGCTACATTTCAAATAGATAAAAAATGTATTAAAACAAGAGAATAGATTGAGCAATTAAATAATATTATTAAGACATTTTGTTTAATATTATTTGATATTATATAAATATAATATATAATATGCTTGCTGAAAATGACACAAGTAATAATGAAAAAACTTTATTAAATCTAACACCGGTATATCTACAAAATACAGATAATATTTTAAATACTTTATTATTCATGTGTTTAGATCAAGGTCACGACTTTCATGACGGAAGTTCTAGAACAAAAAATGACGATAATGTAAATACATGGGTTGATTTAGACTTTGAAGGAAAGGGTTATTTAAATAAAATTTCTCAAACAACATTAGATTCAAAGTTTTCAAATGGAACAAATGAAATAATTTTTCAACCAAATGACATTTTTGGCCAATATGATTTTATTAAGGGATTATTAAATACAACTTTTGTTGGTGGTAATGGAGCATATGGTCTTGTTGCTGTAGATGAATATCAAAATAATAAATTGGGTCCTAATCCTGAGATTATAATTGAGGAATCAATCAAAAGCAATATTAATTTTAATATTTTATTATCTAATCAAAATTATTATATTCAAGCCGAAAAAGACTGTCAAGGTGATAGGGGTCTTACCATAAAAATTCAAAATTATTCTAATGCTGAAATTATTTTCCTTCCATTTTATCAAAGAGTTTATAATGGTGATATGCATAAATTATGGACATTTAACACAAAAAAATACATTTACTTAATTAAAATAAATAATATGACTATTTCGAAAAATGAAGGAATATATAAAATTCAAAATCCAGTTGAATTATCTTGTGAAAAAATAACTGTAATAGATTTAATTATACCACAATATACATTAGATTTTGAATTATTTATGAAAAATAAAGATAATAATTTTTTCACAAAATTAGCGGAAAAATTAGGAAGAAAAATACCAGTTCAAAAGGACGCTAAAACATTGAATTTTTTAAATACATTAAATGAAGAAGAACAAAAAATCGCTTATTCTATTTTTGCTGAAAGTTTATTTAACGGTCAACATGCTGTTGAAAATGAAGCTTCATTCTCAGAAGAATTTCCTGAAAAATTTAATTTTTTGGTTCCTAGAGGAACTAAGTATTATTTTGCGAATTGTCAATTCAATTATTTTAATTTTTTCTTAAAACATTTGTATAATTATCAAATACCTGCGATTCATACAATGTACTACGCAACTAATAAAGTTGAAGAAAATAAACAACCTATATTAAGTAAAGTAATTGATTTAAATTCTGGTGAAGTAAATCAACAATATAATAGTTTAAGGTCAAGCAATCAACCAATTCCAGATACAGACCCAAATTTTATTTCAAAACAATATGGTTTCATTACAGATACAAATATTGGAAGTGGAGCAGCTAGTTCAACTGCTGATGTATTAATAGATTATCTTAATAATTCCAGTAGAGACGCACAATGTCCTACAAATTTATCTGGTGGAACTATTAAAGATACAAATCTTCAATTTTTAATGGATGATGGTGGTATTAGTGAAGAAGATGTAAATAAATTTATTTCTTCAATAAATCTTCCAACTTACGAAAAAGAGTTAAAAACTCTTATGGTTAAATTAAGTACTGATACACAAAAATGTAATAATATAATTGATAGATTAAAAGAATACCTTACTTCAAAAGGTAAAAATATATCAAATGTAATTTGTTATGAAAAACAAGAACCACCAACTCAACAACCAACTATTTCATTACAACAACAGCAACAACAACAACCTATTTCATCTATAGGAACAACTGTGGAGTCTATTTCTTCGACTGAACCATCCGTTGAAACTACTGTTTCAAGTAATGCATTTAATAATATTGATAATGTAAATGAAGTATTTGATTTAAAGTTAGAACTAAATGAAGTGAGTCAAAACCCTAATACAAATATTAATTCAACATCAATGAAAAACCCAATAAGTCATTATATTGACAATTACTCAAATGATTTACAGTTATATTATGATTTTATAGACCAAACACAAAATAATACATATAACGAAAATAATAACTATTTTAATAATTGTTGGATATCTTCCGATTTTTATGATGCTCAAGGAGGTTCAAATTATCCATTTAAATTTACAGTTGCATCTGGTTCATTAGATAGTTCAAGTTTAGGTGGTCAAAGCATTCCACAATACAATCCTCCTGAAGTAGATGTATATATGCCTATATTTAAGGTAAATTTAAATTCAACTTCTGAATTAATGGGTGTAATTGTAAGGATGGTTGTTGTGAAAAAAATACTTGGTAATCCAATTAATTCGAAAAGTCAAGTTGTAGTTATATGTCATTTCGCTTATGTGGATTTTAATGAAACCGGTATAACTCCACCTACTGATGTTACACAGTATGCTGCTAAAATTGGTGAATTATTAAAATATACGGTTGAAAATACAATTTATGTAAAAGACAGTTCTGAATGTTATGATATTGAAACTTTACAAAGTATGGACTTAAATAGCGATGAAAATATAGATTTTAGATTAAAAATTAATGGTGGGTTAAAAAGAAATTGGTATAAATATTTCACTTTTACTCAAGGACCAACTGTTAAAAATTCGATTGTCATACCAACAAGTTTTTTTACGCTTCAAACCTTAAAATCAAAAGCATCAAAAGATTATGTCGCAAATGGAATTGTATATGCTGCCGATAAATTATATAGTGATAGTACTAATTTACAGCAAATATTTACTGGAAATAATGGACATTTATTATTTATTAAGTTATTTTTAATAAGAAATAAATATACAGGTGATAAGAGCAGGTCAACAGATACATTATTTTTAAATAAAGTAAAATATTTGGAAGGTGTTCAAATATCTAATGACGAAAATACATTATATAATTCACAAATGTTTGGATTAAATACAATATGGTCTACGAGTGCGAAAAGTGTATTTTATATGACACCATATATGACAAAAACAGAAAAATTACCCATAACATCAAGTGTTTACATAAATGAATTATGTAAGGGATTAAAAAGTAATTCAAAATCATCATTTGCGTCAGGAATTACACAATCATCAGAAAGTTCTGATGAAAAATTTGAATCTATATTTATGTATAAACGCGATATATTAGCTCTAATAAATCCAGAAATTTTAAGGAATTTAACGCCATTTTTTGGGTTTAAACAAAGTAATACAATAATTGAATATTGGAGTGAAGGTATCTATGACTTAGAAAAATTATATGAAGCACTTAATGAATATAATAATTATTCTTTTGACAGTGAATTAAATGGTTTAATTAATGACTATAAGAGTAATAAAATGTCTGACTTTACAAATCTAACTAATAATGGAAATGTTAGAAATTGTGTTAACGATATTACTCAAAATATTTCAAATAATCATACAAAATTTATGGATATATACGAGAGTATAAAAAATACTAAAAAATCATTGTATAAAAGAATAAAAGAATTTGCTGGTGAGTTTTCACAAAAGGCTCCTAAGGGGAAACCAGTAACTCCGGCCCAACCTGATAAATTAAATGAATTTAAAGAAATGATTTTATTTTTAAGTAAAAGTTTTCCTTGGTGGATTGATTTAATAATAGATAATGTTTTATTGGATTTTAATAAAAAGATTTGTGATGATAATATGAAAGTTTTAAATACTCTTAATGAACTTTTAGTATCAGAAAATATATTATGTAATAACAAATTTGTTATATATAAATTTATCGTAACTACCTATAAATATATTCAGGATAATAGTATTGTAAAATGTTTGGAAATTAATGATCCTAACTTAGCACTTAAATTACCTGCTAGACAATGTACTGATGAAAAAAGCGCAATGATTAAACCTATAGTTGTATCAAAATTGCCTGAAGGCCAACACGTTAATTATTTAAAAGGAATTGACCCCCAAACCATATCAGAATTACCTACAGAAGAACAAATAAGTATAAATTTAAAAAATGATGAAAAATATTTACGTGTTTGTGATGAATTTCTTAAAACGCTAAAAAATATTGCTTTAGGTACTGATGTTAATGTTGATTTAACGACTAAGTTTAATGATTTAATTAAAAGTTTAGCTGGTGATGTAGATGCTCCAGAAGTAACAGCAGAACCAGCTATATTAAACAATCGAAATATAATTAGAGACGTTACTAAAAGAGGAACTGAAGAACTTCCACATAATATTATTAATAATAATGAAAATGATTTTTCAGGTGGTGCGTTAACTATATTACAACAACAAAGTATGTATGATAAAGACATATATAGTCCAAAAGAAATTCAATTGAGTAGTATATTAAAACCAACACAAATAATTTCCAATAATAGTAATATAGTTTCAGAAGTTAAACCGATAGCAGAAGGAATTAATCAAAATGCGATAACCTCAAATAATAACTTAACACAATTTTACGAAAATAGTTATAAATCAAATGTAACAGCATATCTTAAAAATTTTGTAACTATAATAAATAAAATTAATAACAATTATCAAACATTATTAATAAATTATAATGAAAATTCAAAAGACATAATTATAAAAATATTGCTTAAAAATATTTTACAAATTAACAGTTCGTATGTTCCTTCAATAAATTCAAATGACATTATTAGCGAAATTCAAAATATAAATAATACTTATACAATACATCAACTAGTTTCCATTACAAATACATATTCCGGTCAATTTAATTTATATATGGTAATATATGGTTTAATAAATGCTGAAACCTTGACAAATGAACAATTATTAAATATTTTAAATGATACTATAAGCGACTATGTATACGGGACATTGAATTTACCTATCCCTAAACCAATATTACAACAAAAAATAATAAACGAAATTATACCTATTGAAACAGATCCAGATGAACTATCTAATAGTGGTCAATTACCAGCAGTAAATGTTATACAAGGAGGAAATTTTCATAAACAACTAAATTATACAGGAAAATCTAAACATAAAAAATATAACAATAAACATATGATTACAAAAAGAAAAAATAAAAAGCATATTAAAGTTTCCAGTAAAAAGAAAAGGTTATTAAAAATAAAAAGAAATACCAGAAAAATTTAATGTGATCCAAAATTTATAACTTGTAATAAATTTATTACAAATTATAAATAATTTATATGTTTTACATACCAAATTGAGAGAAATCGTTTAATACAGGTGATGGTAAATAATCATTATTAATAGCGCTGTAGTTAGGAACTTTTTTACATTCAAAAGCCGGTTCTGGACATCTAGCACATGCTGGACAAGGTGGGCATTTTTCTTGTCTAGGACAAGCTGCTGATGTAGGGCATGCTGGACAAACTGGTGGAACAACTTCTGATTTTAATATATACAGGTCTTCTTGTCCAGGTGGTATTTGACTTGCTGGTATTCCAGGTGGTAACGAGTCATAATAAGGATTGTTACCATTATTACTGTAACCAGCGACAGCGTTTCCATTAGGTCCTTGAGCATAATAAGCAGTATTTCCGTTAGGTCCAGTGTATGATGTTGAATAAGGTGATTGTTGAATTTGGCTTCCTGTGCTACCGTAATATTGTGTTGATGTTGTTAAACTGCTTGGATAACCACTACTGGTGCCGGTATAGTGATTATAATTATCATATGAATTGGATGGTTGTGAAGATGAAGATGATGATGAAGAAGAAGATGAAGATGATGATGAAGATGAAGAAGAAGCTGTAAAGGTTTGTGTAGGACCATTATTTGGTGTCGAGAATACAATTGTATTACCCGAAACTGTAGCACTAAAGCCAAAAGGGTTTGTGTATAGGCTGTTATCTGTTGACGATTGTGTAAATATGACTGTTTGTGAACCGCTACTTTGAGTTAATACAATTATGTTATTGCCGCTGGCATCGGTTGACATAGTAGCGGTTGCTCCATTTGGGCCGTTATAAGTTTCATTATTATTAACTAAGCCTTCTTTACCGTAATTTCCTCCTAAAAAGGAACATAAAACAAGACCTAACAATAAAATTAGGAATAGAAATAATGCTTCGGTATTCATTGTATAATTTATATAGTGAAAAAATTTAAATAATATTATAATATCTTTTAAAATTGAAAAGATTATAAAAGATATTATATTTAACATAATTATAATAATGAAGTCTGATTACGAACCAGCTGAAATAATTGATGACTCTTCATCTGATGAAGAGTATATTATTATTCCGAAAACAAAGATAAGTAAAGTAAAAACAATTAAAACAATAAAACCTAAAAAAGCGGAAAATATCTTAAAAAGTTGTCATAATACATTAGAATCTATAATTGAAATTGGTGTTGATGAAGCCGGAAGAGGTCCTTTATTTGGAAGAGTTTATACAGCCGCTGTAATTCTACCTAAAGACGACACTTTTGATTATTCAAAAGTAAAGGATAGTAAAAAATTTCATTCCAAGAAAAAAATCGATGAGGCAGCAGAATATATAAAAGAAAATGCTTTAGCATGGTGTGTAACATTTGAAGACGAAAAGAAAATAGATGAAATAAATATTTTACAGGCAACTCAATTATCTATGCATAATTCAATTAATGGTTCAATGAAAAAATATAATTCAAAAATGTCTGACTTAAAAAAACGAGAGAAAGTTGACTATAATTTCAATTTATTAGTAGATGGTAATTATTTTAACCCTATTACATCATTTAATAAAACAACAAATAAATTGGAAACAATCCCATATATGACTGTAGAGGGTGGTGACAATAAATATGCGTCAATCGCAGCGGCATCAATTTTAGCAAAAGTGTCTCGTGATAACTACATAGATGATTTATGTGATGAAAATCCTGAATTAGCAGAGCATTATGGTATAAATTCAAATAAGGGATATGGTGCTAAAAAACATATGGACGGAATTAAAGAACACGGAATTACTATTTGGCATAGAAGAAGTTTTGCGCCATGTAAAAACTATGTATAGACCAATAAATTATTTATTGATTATTTATTTATTGATTATTTATTGATTATTTATTGATTATTTATTAATTATTACACTATTGGAAATATTTCTTATTATTTTGTCTTCTTTTTCTTCGTCATTATTTCCTGCTCCTCCCATAGCTTCTACTACCATTTTATCATATTTATCTGATGTTCTTGATGATGAATTTTTATAATCAGGATATTTCTCTCGAAATTGAGGAAGTAATCTTATATTTTTATTTGCTACTGTTTTAATTATTTTTCTAAGTTTGCTTTTATTGTCATCATCTTTTTCCCATTGGTCATTATCTTTTATATACATTGTTTCTCGTTTTTTGTCTGTACAATGAACCGGTCTTTGAGTAATATCCATTGCCTTGAGATTTGTAGTAATAATATTCGAAATTCCTTCGACGTAACCTACTTCACCGAATTTTTCCAAGTCGGATAACTGAAGTTTAATAGTTTCTATGAACTGATTAATATTCATAGCATCTTTACACGTCTCATTTAAGAAAAAGTTAAGATTAAATGCTTTATTATGTGAGTTAGTTGTATTGTTATGACTATGATTTGTATTTGATACGCCATTTTTCAATACTTCTAGCATCATATTTTTATATTCATCACGTTCTTTTGCTTGTTCGAATAATAAGTTTCTCATTTCTTTATTATCATTTATAAGCATAATGATAAGCTCTTTATCTGATATAGCTTCATTTTTTGACACGATATTTTTATCATGTTCGATGCCTTTTTGGCATTTTTTTTTATGAACCCATAATCCGTTTCTAGAATAATATATTTTATTACATTTTTCGCATATATGAGCAACTTTTGTGTCACTAACTTGGTGACAGTTGTCACTAAACGTCACTAAATGTTTTTCAGTCTGGATATGTTTTTTATAACTACTATTTTTGTTAGTGTAATAGTCACATTTTTCGCAGGCAAATTTGTTGGCAAGTTTTGAGCAACTTTCTGTCACTAAAGTTT
>Ga0194133_10008692_pt1 | contig 11801 bp, 14 predicted proteins | sample TA2KigOf40mmetaG_FD_155448 | JGI IMG/M metagenome (GOLD analysis project Ga0194133, IMG submission 155448) | Freshwater microbial communities from Lake Tanganyika, Tanzania - TA2015055 Kigoma Offshore 40m | ecosystem: Environmental > Aquatic > Freshwater > Lake | place: Tanzania: Lake...
CGAAACGGAATTAAACGATTAAATTGTGATTGGTTGGTTCATGTTGTTTGTTTGTTTCTTTTCCTGCACTGCACCGCCACCGAAGGGGGGGGAATGTTTTCTGCGATTCCTGTGAATGCAATCCACAGATTTAACCAGAAAGATATTTGAAAACAAATTTCATGCATTTGATATATTTTGGTTTTGCGTTTTGCTTTAACTATAATTTTTAAATTTTCAATATTTAAATTCATCTGCGGGCTCAAATTGTGATCTTTTCTATGACTGTAAAATATTCTACCTTGGTTGTGAATTTGAAGTATTGCTAATTGAAAGTTGACGATCTTTTTTTGAATTCTTCTCTGGAAAAGTACGTAAAATTTTGACAATTTAATAATATAAATGCTTTATATTCTATTACTTTTCAGCAAATACTAGAGATTTATTTTGCCAACTATGATCATTTCAAAATTAAGCCCGATGTAGAACAGCAAGGTACGATTGATTGTGTTTAGAGCAATAAACAACAAAACCTTCTAATTCTTCAATTGAAATTTAAGCCATTCGTATCTTTCAGCCATGTCTCGATTGGACAGACTTTTTACCCTTCTCTCCTCTTCCACCTCGCCAGCGACCAGGCAACTTGCAGCTACACAATTGGGTGAAGTTCAGAAACTCCACCCGCAAGGTATATGCCAAGTAAATAAAGTAAGTTAGACTTTTCTAATAATAAAGTATTTTTAAGATTTGCATCAACTGCTTTCGAGACTACACCCTTTACTAAGGTCATCATCCTGGGAAACCAGGTAAACAAAGAAGTGTCCGTTTAAGTTTGATTAGTAGTTGCAGTCTCATGTCGTTTAAAGATTTAAAAAAATTTTATTCAAAAATAATTTTTTAGCTTTAACTCAATTTTGATAAATTTGTTGTTCGTTTAGAATTGCAGCCTCGAAGGCACTTGCTGCAGTGATTAAAGAAATTCCACCTATTGTGGAAGAACATGCCTCATTTGAGAACTTAGACGAAGAGAACTCATTACCTTGTTGGGAAACGGTCTTATCTTACGGTCAACAATTTGAAACTTCCAATGACAAACAAGTAAAAAGCTTTTTTGTAACTAAATAGAAAAGCCAGGCTCTTGGTAAAACTTTTTTTCATCAGGAGGAGGAAGACTTTGTTAGTGCCGAAGACCAGCTTCATCATATAAACTCTGATTTTGGATTTGACACAGCATCAAAGTTAGGATTTTCAAATGCTAAAGATCTTATCACAGAAGATGATTTGAAAACAGAGGTAAAAATTTAACATTTTTATATCATTTTGTTGAATTTGAAAAAGTTTGTAATTTGGTTCCATTTCTATCTGGTGTATTTATTTTCATCAATCTAATGTTTAGGTTTCCCTTGACTCAGAAAAAAATTCTGAATTAAGTGCGCGAGAGAAAAATACGTTGAGGAGAAAGTTAAAAACAGAGTTGAAGCGAGGTCACTCTCTCAATGATGAATCCTGCTCTACCAAAAAGCAAAAAACTTTTCTGATGCCACCAATTTATTTTTTCAATAAACCTTATGATGAATCATGGAGTGGTGAATTTCATCTTAATAGAATTTGTGAATGCCTAGAGCAAGACCTGTTTTCTCATAAATGGGAAATAAGACATGGAGCAGCCACTGCGGTCCGTGAAATTATAAAAGCACATGGTAAGTTTCTGTTTAGAACCCTTGATCTATAATCCATTCTATTTTCACCTTAAACACTATTTTCTTTTTATTTCAGGGAAAAGCTTGGGAAAAGTATATGGCGCTTGCAACCGAGACAACTATTTTTCAAATGGAAAATTTTTACTAAACATTTGTACAAAGCTTCTTTGGCTCATATCATCAGACAGATTTGCGGATTATGGTTCCTTAGAAGTTGTAGCTCCAGGTATTTCACCTTGTCATGTGAAACCCTAAATAAAGACGTAAAGCTAAACCTTTACTCTTCCTTTCATTTAGTACGCGAAACTTCTTCGATGGCATTAGGAGCTACTTTTCAGTTATTACCAAAAATTAAGCGCGAATGGGTTGTCTCATTGTTATTAAAAATGCTACAGGTATGTCGAACTACAAAAAGAAGATTAAGCATATTATTTAAATACTTGAATATTTTTAGTCAACTGATTGGCAAACTCGACTTGGAGGTGCATTGGGTCTCAAACATTATTTGGCATATTCTAATGTAAAGTTTGAATACCTTAGCTTCTTTGAATTTTTTTGTCAATACATTGAAAATATTGTTAGGATCTTTGTTCTGATCTTACGTTGAACGTCATCTACCCTTCGATTTTAAAATTATTATGTGATGAGGAGGATGATCTTGTGGGAGCTGCTGCAAGTGCAATTTATCCAATAGTCAATCTGATCATTCAGAACAAAGCAAATATAAGACCTGGTACACACACTTTTGAATAGCATGGATCTTTGATCCAATCGAACTATATTTTTTTTTCAGATATCACAGATCTTGTATCACAGCTTTCATCAATTTTGTCAACTCTGGATGATATTTCAAGCTCAACTCAGTCCATCATGAAACTTATTTGCACAATCCTGGTACTAATTATTCAAAGTTCTTTAAATTTGTTTCCGAAAAAAGTCCCAATATGTATATTTCTTAATTACACGCTAGTTTCAAAATTTTAGACAGGTTTATCTTTTGAAAAAAACCATCTTCTACCAGTTGAGATTGTCCTTGACTTAGTTCGAAGATCTGTTACCTATCTGAACCATTCCAACGATGTTGTGAGATCATCGGCGATCAAAACACTGTCCTCTGCGATCAAATGTTCATCTGGAGAATCTGGTATTGCTATTTAGTAAAAACAGAAAATTTTCCTAACTTTCACAATTATGTACCGAAATATTTTTCCAGGTTTCATGTTGAGTATCACACCGTTGCTTTTGCCCCACATTTTTCAATTTATTTTACTTGAGAGTAACAAGGAGAGTTTGGATGATGCCCAGAAAATTTGGTTTGATATCTGTGACCTTTGTCCTCTTGAACCTCTGCTCGTGGCAGCTTGTCCAGGTATGAAAATTCATTTTAAGGTTCTCCTGTTTTTTCTGAGTCACAGTGGTAAAGTGGTATCGGGTGGGACTTCGACTCCCGCCCGGGTCAAATATTCATTCTGTCATCATGTCATTCACTCTGCACTCTTAAAAAGCAATCAATTGCAAAAATCACTTATAATTAGAATGTGCAAGAGTTAAGGAAAGAGATAAAAAAAGATAAAAATTAATCTTTTTTTTCATTGCAGTTTATAGTTCTTGGTTCACGTTGGTTCAAAGACCACCAAATTTTCCTTTTCCAGGTAAGATGCCAAATTTTTCATTACTTATGCTATTTAAAAAATAATATTTTTAATAGCCGAGCTTCTGATCCCAAATTACTTATGCAACGAATCATTGTACCTTGGAGGTCGTGAGGCATTTCATGCAGACAGTGACTTAGATCGTAAACGTCTAGTTATGCGAGCAAGATGTTTTGGAGCAAGGCTTCTTGGAAAGTTGGCTTGTAAGGTGTGCACAACTCTAGATACTTTGTGTTGGCCAGACATTTACTTATAAGACCATGCATGGATATTTTTAGGTTTCTACTCCTGTCCTTGGACCAGAGCAAAGAAGAGATGAAAAAACACCAATTGAAATGTTCTCAGAAAGAGTATTAATGCCATGTCTAAATTCAAAGTAAGAAAGTTCAACTTTGGTTTCTCACACATAATTTTTCACAGAGAGTATTTTGTCTAACTTGTGGTGTGTTTTTAACAGCTCTGCTTACAAACATCTTGCAACAGCTTTGGTTATAATATTCTGGAGTGAACTTGAGCCAGACCAATGCAAAGGAATACCACAACTATTAAAGGTATTATTTTTTGTGTATTTTATAGTAATCAGCAAGTGAGTAAATAATTTTTGAATTGCAACAGACGATTAGGGCCATTTTAAAAATACTCTGCTTTGAGCATTGATTCTCAAAAATAACAAGGACAAAAATTCTTAATTCCAGGACAAAATTTTGATGATGTTGTCATCAGACAGCCATTATGATGAATTGCAAGAAAGTATGATCGATTTTACCCACCAGCTCTCTTCTTTTGGTGGCAAACTAGTAAGGTCATTTCATCTGCAAAATCTTGAATCACACGACTTGCTGCTGACAATCAACTTAAGTGAAATTGCTGAGACGAAAAAAGATATTGCCAAAGAAAATTTGCAAGAGCTGATCGATGAGCAGGTTGCCATTAGAATTGAAAAGGATATACATAATATCGATCTAATTTTTATTATTTGAAGGAAATGCTCAAGACGATTCATCAAAAAAACTCCTCGGAAGAAAGTTGCCTTTCAATGAATGTAAAAGGATTATTGGCAAGGTAAAAAAAAACCCTAGTTTATACACAATGTTAAGAATCATTGAAGAAAATAATCTTTTTTAGTGCACTTGTCAGTATTGGGGCGTTACCACAAAAGCTAAACCCTCTTATTAGACCTATCATGGAGTCTATAAAACGTGAGTATTGTGGAGAAACTGTATCAATAGTCACGAGGAATCTTGCAAAGCTTTTGGAAATGTGCATTGTGAATAACAATCCTCAACCAACAGAGAAAGCCATAAAAAATCTTATGCATTTTGCTGCCAGCTGTCCTCTCATTGCAGCAAGAATCAACCGAAATGTGGACGAAGTAATTACCCATTTAAAAATCAGATCCACTATTTGATTTGAGGTCAGAGTAAATATCTTAATTTGATTCTTTTAATGTAGGTAGAATTGGGCATTATTTCCTTGGAACAAAATCTTGAGTTGGAAAATGGCAAGTTGAGCGGTTACACCAAGTTTTTAAGATCTTATCTTGATGGTATGAATTTTTCAGAGAAAAAGACAGGGAAAAAGTCTACTGACCACCGGCCGCCAAGTGTCTTAAAAATTTCCAATCATTATGATGGAGCATCAGAGGCTCTTCGAGCGATTGTCTCTCACTTTGGAACGAAACTGTTTGAAAGTCTTCCAGTCTTTTATGATTTGACAGCAAATATCATTCAAAATTCCTCTGAAGCTTCAGTGAAAGGTACATATAATTTGAACACACACTAAAAGACTTTTTACAATTATAATACTAATACTTATTATTTGTTTTAAGATTTGGTTATTGCCTTGAAGACGCTGGAGGTGAGTGCCAGTAGTTTTCACAACTCATTAAACCATCAACTGGAGTGTTTTGCAAAGTTTTTCGTCGGTAATCCCAAAAGCTTTTGCCAATAATTTTTTTTATCTTAAATCATGTTGGCTTTTTTATTTTTCAAGGCTTAGTTTGCCAAAAGTCTGCTCTGATTAGGCATTTAGCATGCAAGTGTCTTATGGCATTCATCTCAATCGATTCATTAAAAATGTATGTGATGTCTTTGGTTGTAAATCAGGTATTACTTTTCTTGACAATTCTTCGAAACTAAACGATTTCTTTACAGTTTTGACAACTAACAGGTGATTCCGTTCTTTGGAAGCGAATTTGTACATCATCGTCAGGGTAGCATTGAGTGTATTTTCACAGTAGTAGATGGTTTGGGACCTAAAATTGTGCCATTTATAATCCTTCTGGTACTGTCTGTATTGGGCCGAATGGCTGATCAAGTAATCTGATTTAGATTGCAATTAAAAAAAAATGATTTCAAGAAAGTTTCTCTTTCTTCTAAGGATCTTCATGTCAGACAAGTAGCTAGCGAAACCTTTGCTACCCTTATAAAGCTTATCCCATTGGAGAGTGCATGTGAGGACAAAAAAGATGACTTGCCAGAGAGCTTAAGAGTCAAGAAACAGGAAGATCGAAAATTTGTAGAGGAGCTCATGAATATCAAGTCTATGGAACAGTTCCAGCTAAATTTTCCAATCAATGTTACTCTTCGTACTTATCAGAGAGAGGGTATCAACTGGCTATCCTTTCTCAATCGATATGGACTACACGGAATCTTGTGTGATGATATGGGCCTTGGGAAGACCCTACAATCGATTTGTATTTTATCCAGTAACTTACAAATATTGAAAAAAGTTACTGCTTTTATTAAACCACTTTTGTTTTCCTGTATTAAAGGTGACCACGTGAAAAGAAGGCAGGAGTACCAGAAGACTGCCTCAGAAAATTTTGCACCGATTGCATCTTTGGTGATTTGTCCGTCAACCCTATGCGGTCACTGGAAAGCTGAAATTGAAAACTTTGTAGAAAAATCAATACTTTTTCCCTTTGTCTTTTCTGGATCTTTACAGAACAGGTGATTGATTCCCTTTCCTACTTCTTCCTCAGCGAACATAACTTTTCAACTACTTTAATGTGAAATTCAGACAAGATCTTCGCACCCCACTAAATCAGCTTTTTGAAAAGTCTGATAATCTGATTGTTATTTCTTCGTATGAAGTGATTCGAAACGACATTGATTTTTTCAACAAAATTACTTGGAATTATATCATTTTGGATGAAGGACATGCCATCAGGTTAGCAGCTTTTTTATTCACTATGAAAAAACCCTTATTTCAATATATTTTTTTTCAGAAATTCAAAAGCAAAGACAACCAAAGCAGTTAAAACACTAAAGGCAAACCATCGTTTGATTCTGTCCGGAACTCCAATTCAGAATAGCGTCTTGGAACTTTGGTCGTTATTCGACTTTTTAATGCCTGGTAAAGAAACGAATTCTCCATTCGTGTTTTGAAAGATCCTTTATTTTTCCAAGTTGCTTCAGGCTTTTTGGGATCTGAGCGTCAATTCCAAAATCGATATGCTCGCCCTATTGTGGCAAGTCGGGGAAAAGGAGTTGGAAATGTCACTAAAGAATCTCAGGAGGCTGGTGCATTAGCTGCAGAAGCACTTCATAGACAAGTCTTGCCATTTGTTCTACGTCGTGTGAAAGATGACGTTCTCAAGGATCTCCCACCAAAGATTACTCAAGATTATTACTGCGAGCTAAGTCCTGTTCAGGTACTTAAAGATATGTAATCCGATTTTGTCGAGGCATAAAAACCTTTTTTTTCTTCTAGGTCCTTTTGTACGAAAATTATGTCAAAAAAGAAGCTTCTTCTGTGATAAAAAATAGCAACGAAGGTGATGAAAAGAAGCTGCAAGTCCATGTTTTTCAACTACTTCAATACTTACGAAAAGTCTGCAATCATCCAAAGCTTGTTCTGAATGAAAACCATCCACAGGTTCAGCTTGAGTTGATGAAAATTTTTTGCCTTATTAGATGTTGCTGAAAACTTCTTTACAATATTTTAGTATAATGAAATCATGAACATGTTGTCTGACAGCCAGGACACTTTAGACTGTCTCAATGTTGCAGCCAAACTCCCTGCGCTCAAGCAACTTTTAAATGAATGCAACATTGGGGTTGAGAAATCTCAAGACGAAATGGTATATCACACACTCCACTCAATTTTATGCAGACCATTATCAATTTAGAGTTGATTGGTTTTCCGCAGCCTGACGTTGTCAATCAGCATAGAGTACTTTTATTTTGCCAACTCAAATCTATGATGGACATTGTTGAAAATGACTTATTGAAAACCATGCCAAACGTGACCTACCTAAGAATGGATGGATCTATACCTTCTTCATCCCGTTTTGATTTAGTAAATAAGTTTAATAATGACCCCTCCATCGATATCTTTCTTTTGTCAACTTCTGTTGGTAAGAAACCTTCAACCACTGTTTTTCGAGGTGATAAATTAGTGGACGATCTCATTTTTATCTAGGTGGGCTTGGCCTCAACCTGACGGGCGCAGATACAGTCATCTTTGTTGAGCATGACTGGAACCCTATGAAAGATTTACAGGCCATGGACAGAGCCCACAGGATAGGACAAAAAAAGGTAAACTGACCTTTATCTCGTTATGAAAGAAATCTAAATGTGATCTGTTAAAAATAGGTTGTCAATGTGTATCGTTTGATAACACGGAATACAATCGAAGAAAAGATCCTTGGCATTCAAAAGTTCAAACTCAAGACAGCCAACACTGTTATTTCTGACGAGAACTCGTCCCTAGAAACTATGGGAAAAGGAGAAATATTTGACCTTTTTTCTCTGAGCGATTCAGAAAAAAGGCCAAAAAACGAAGCCGGGATGTCTCGTTCAGGTAATAAATAGTTAAATTTTAGGACAAAGTATTTTTTTAAAGAAATAAAAATAACAGGGCTGAAGTCGATCATAGAAGGGTTACCGGATATGTTCGACGAACGTTTGTATGCAGAGGAATACGAGATGGATCTAAGGCCATGATCAAATACCTAAGATTTCACTCGCACATATTTTGGATTAAAAATAGACCTATTTTGAAAAGTACATTTGGCCATCCTACTACTAGTTTCTAGTTTTAGGCCATAGATAGATAATCTTTTTTTAAAGGATAAGAATTTTTTTGTTCATTTAGATTTTAATTTGGCAATATCTTTAGCTGAAAGCTTTAGCATTCCTCCGTCAAATTTTCCCACCCTCATGGAAATATTTTGCTGCTTGCCCTTAACACCACTTTTCTTCTTTGCTTGTTGTGCGCTTCCCAAAGGTTTGTATTTCTTAAACGAAGAACCCGGCCTTGCAGAAGGCACCTTGACTCCAGATATTTTTTGAAATTCTCTAGCTTTCTGGGCACTTTCTTTTGCTGCCTTCTGTTGGGCCTTGTATTCGTTGTAGGGGAGGCAAGGCTTTTTAGCAGGCTAAAAGAGAACATCAAATTAAAGGATAATTTTCAAAAATCAAAAGAGAATAGGTATACCTTTGCACCAAGTCTGATAGCAAGGGCAGCCCTTGCTTCTTGCTTATTTGCCTTATCCAAACCGTTCAGGCTAAATTTGAAGACATCAAACCTGAAACGTTTCACATAAACTATCATTGCAAGTCAAATTGCAAAACCTTAAATTTAGAAAGTCACCTTGCTTGTTTCATCGTCATTCTCTCATTCTTAAAGCTTGAAGAGGACGTCATTTTGACAAGAATACGATTAAGGATAAGTTTTATAATAAATTAAGCATTATCATTTGACACAAAATCCAAAGAATTTGCCATTTGGAACACGTTGTTTATTATTTTTTGTTTGTATTCCCCCCTCTGTTATTGTGGTAGAGAAGGTTAAACTCTCTACAAGGTTTTTGCCTAGGGTGTTTTATTTTCTTTAATTTTTGGATTTTTAGAGTTTTTTTCCTATCCAAATGCATAAACTTTCCATTCTCAGCTGATTTACATGGTAAAAGGCGAGTGCTTACTAGTTACATATGGCGTCATGATAAAGGCTCTAAATATTGTTCTATTTCTGTATTAAAGATATAATGAATGATTGGAATATAACATTAAAGTCATAAATTCAGTTTCATAAAATATCAATCTGGGCTTTAATTGGCCACATCCGAAGTAAAGGTTTATCTAATCACCTTGCCAAAGTATTTGACTGTTCCTTTACCTCTTAAAAGTTTGGGAACATCTTTCCTCTTTGCAATGAGTAAACTTTGAAGTTAATATTTTAGACCTTATCAGTGGCTAATCCCAAAATTTTTCTCAGCTGCAATGTGGATGGCAAAAACTGACTCGGTTGACACGGTTTGTCGCTAGATAGTCAGCGGCTGTTTGCGGAGATTTTGGCTACGCGTATACATCGATGCGTACACGCCTGCCTCACTAGCCGGTTGAGCTGAGAAAAGAGCGCGGAGAACACGCGAGATTGAAATTGTGATATATGTCTATGATTTTGTTATCGTAAAACCGCCTTCTTCTAGAACTCTAGCCTACCACAGCCAAGTCCGCCTTTAAAGTTTTGCTGTATATATATTGTGTTTTTCACAAGATCGGAGTCACAACAAAAAAAACGTTTCGGATAGCGAGTAGAGAGTACGGATTAGATTAAAGATTCAATTGAAAAAGGATAAAAGAGGACTTTACCAGGCCGTCAAACAATGTCGGGTACTAGGATCTACGTTGGAAATCTTCCCAGCGATTGCAGGGAAAGAGATTTGGAAAAGTTCTTCAAAGGTTATGGTCGCATCAGGTGAGGACTTTTAATATGCTCTATAGGGGCAAACAAAAATTTGACGCGTTGACCCTTTTTTTAGGGAGCTTGTGATCAAAAACAACTATGGCTTTGTGGAAATGGACTCTTCGCGGTAAATATTAAGTTATTCAAGCTTTAAATGGGCAATTTTTGTTCACTTATAAATAATACCCTGTCTCTGTACTTCAAATTCCTTTCTTTACCAACCTGCTCAGTTTCCCTACCTTCCGTAGTAAGTATGGAATGCCAAGATCCCATTCACAGACATTTTTAAAAACTTTTTTTGTTTTCTAATACTACTACGCCTAAGAACTTTGACCTTTTCATAGGCTGTAATCTTGGCCATACTGCTGTTTTAAGAGCGTAGCGATTTCGATTCAAGTTGGTGTTAAAAACGATTGGCCATTGACCCCATTGCAACCAGCTGGTCGGCTGAAACTGTCACTTCACGTTTGCCTATCTCTGTCTGACTGCCCTTGCTTAGAACCTTGGCTCGTTGGCTTTCTGGCTTAAAGAGAACTTGTTAGTGGCTAAGCTAAACTGATACGTGTTCCTATCAAAAATTTGCACATCTAAACAGGTTGGTTGGTTCAACATTTCTTAAAGAGAAAACAGGTAGCTTGAGCTTAGAAAAGGGAACTATTCTTACCCTATGGCTCAAGCTTTAAAGGTTATTTATAATTTCATAGGCAGTGGTAAAGTTCATTTGTTGTCCCGCTTGGAGGACACTGTTTTACTTTCCATGTTTTTAGCTGTCCTTAGCTCAGAACTCAGAAGATGAAACCCTGTGGGTTCGTTTTCAGATAATCTTAAGCTATGAGATTCTCAAAGGACTGTTTTTCAAAGAACCAAAACTTATTTTGATGCTTGTTTTTATCTAAAGTGATGCAGACGATGCTGTCCATGATCTAGATGGAAAAAATCTGCTTGGGCTGAGACTGAAGTTAGAGTTTGCCCGTAGGGACAGAAAGCGGGAGATGAGGAGACCAGAGCGTTCAAGGTAACGGGAAAATATATATTAAATTAAGATCTCAATCTTAACAATTGAACTTTTCTCAGGCAACCTGTTCACAGGAGTGACTACAGGTTGTTGGTGGACAACATTTCCTCAAGAACATCCTGGAGGGTAAGAAAATGCATTTAGTCTAACCGAACTGTTGGTAAAATGTCTCAAGTGTATTTTGCAGGAACTGAAGGAGTATTTTCGCAAGGTCGGTGATGTAAGTTATGCCAATGCCCATTCCCCACGAACTGGGGAGGGGATCATTGAGTTCTTCAGCAGGAGAGACATGGAATATGCCCTTGACCATAAGGTAAGAGGCCCTTTTTTGCTACACAAAGTTGTTGTATAAATTCGTGTATTTATTAGAATGATTTTGAGCTTGACGGAAAGAGGCTGAAGATAAGTGAAGAAAGACACCGCTCTCGAAGCAGATCCCGCAGCAGGAGCAGGTCAAGGTCGAGAAGCCGCTCCAGGTCTGAGGCCTCCAAATCTAGGTCTCGATCCCGCTCGCGGTCAAAGTCTAGGGACAATCGCTCCAGAAGCCGAGAAGATGCCGATGCCAAGAAGTCCAGGTCTAAATCCAGATCCCGCTCAAAGACTCGATCAGCGTCAAGATCCAGATCAAAGTCTGCCGCTGACAAAAACTCCAGGTCAAGATCTCGCAGCCACTCCGCTGACTAATATGATTCAATTCATCACGAACACCATTTAAAATTTGATTTGATTTCTCAACCATTAACCTGCAATAGCGAACGTTTT
>Ga0194133_10008693_pt1 | contig 11801 bp, 2 predicted proteins | sample TA2KigOf40mmetaG_FD_155448 | JGI IMG/M metagenome (GOLD analysis project Ga0194133, IMG submission 155448) | Freshwater microbial communities from Lake Tanganyika, Tanzania - TA2015055 Kigoma Offshore 40m | ecosystem: Environmental > Aquatic > Freshwater > Lake | place: Tanzania: Lake Tanganyika...
GAATTATTAATGAGTGCGGTACAGTGATCTGATGGAGAGAGCGAGAGTGTGTGAAATCTGATGAAGATTTTGGCAAACCCAATAATGACCTTCCCAAAAAAAAGAATCAATACTGAGCTGTTGATGGGATGTTGATTGATGGGAAACATGAGCTTTATATACACAAGAGACGGATCAGGAACTATTGATCGGACCTCTGAGAGAGAGGTAGAGAAAACTGGCTTAGGGGCCAGAACACCAATAACGGTAGCCTGTTTAAAATGAGGAACTACAATGTTGTGAATAAGAAATTAATATGGCAGACTGTTTGAAATAACTTTAACTTTTTCATAAGAGCGAAAATATTGTAAAGTGAAATGGGGAGAATAACTGATCATTGAGCGTATGTTACAATATTATTATCATGTAATGCTTGAGAGGCTTTTTAAATGAATTTACCATCTAACTGTCCCACAAATCCATGATCAGCAATAGTTCTGGAAAGTATTTTAATCTGAATAAAAACATATTCTTACTGAATAATGGCTACTTATACCTTAGATGAAATTGATGATCAAAAGCATCTCCATTAAACAATCTGAACATAAGCTGTAAAAAGAGCAGATTTTTAGAAATGACGAACTTACAAAAAACCCACCTTTTTTACTATCTGGCTTGTTCCGGGCTGACCTCGAAGTGCTTTTCCATTTCCGGTATAGGTCAGTTTAATTTTGTCAGTACTTTTTGTCACTGAGTTGGACAATGCCAACGTTGGTAAGACTAGGAATAGAAAAATATTGGCAAATTTATCCATGATCATTCAGCACCAACACAAGCACTACTTGACTATCTTATCAGCCCTGAGTTGATAACAAGTATCACAGAAATGGCCAAGGTGTATGACAAAGATTTATAATAAACATGTCAATATTGACATTGAAAACGTCACTCACTGTATAGTTGGGTTTAGAGGTTGTAAAAAAAAATAAAAACCAGATAGGCGGGTATTTTTGCAAAAATCTGGTTGGTAAAATTTGAGTCACCAATGGCGATTATTCCTGCCAAATTTCAGCCCTCTTGCTCCACTGGTATGGGCAGAAAATGAGGTGAAAGACGGACACGTGATGTCACCCCATTTTCCCACGAGCCATAATGAAATTTCTAAACTTCCTCCCTCTCTTCGCTCGGGAGGGATCAGTTTACTAATGAATCATTACACTAGAAGGTGGAGGTAAAAGGGTAGGGGGTTGTCATCTGCCTGTATGGAAGTCACCTCTATCTCCTCCCACAGTTTTGAAGCTAGAGGGCTCAGATTTGGCACACAGACTCCACATTTATCCCTCCCGGGCGAGAGAGGGACCAAAGTGAAGGGAGGATGTTTAGAAATTTCCATAGGGTTCATGGAAAAATAAATTTCGTGTGTCTGTCACTGCTATCTCCTTCTAAACTACGGGGTTGAAATTTGGCATGGTGATTCATAAAATGAATATAGTGAATCCCTCCAACCAAATTTTTGAATTTTTGTCTCAGAGCTGAGATACTTGAGATTAAGTGCAAATAGGTATAAAGGTTGGCAGACTGAGTCCGGAATGGAAATAAAAATTTTGCTGACTTTATCATACTATAATTATAAAAACAAGTAAGAAAATTGTTTTAGAAAAAAGTCTTCATTCTTATTTATTTGTCTGTTGCACAAACACTTAATTTTATTATAAAAAAGGTCCCTATAATTTCAATAATCAAATTTAAAACACTTTTTTGATAATAAATAACAGAGTTATATATATGTCACTGTTTCAAACCATCATAAAACATTTTTGTAGTAGGAAAACCAAGCCAAGCCCAGCCCAAACTTAAACAGTTAATTTCCCTGGAATAATTTCATCTCTTTTTTTAAGATTGGGGTCTAAAAAATTCTCAATGCTGGCTTTGTGCTTCATTTGACAGTAAGGTGTATTATATGTATTATTTAGGTACTGCCTTAACCTGTATCACCATACAAAATTTATTTTTCTTCAAATTTCATTGAAACTTGTGTTTGATTTCTAATTGTTTTATTTCAAAAAGGGAAACAGGTTTCTTTGCTTATTGGTTGAAATGAATGTGTGTGTTTTTTAAGAATACCTCAAAAAAAACTAAAAAAGAGATGCCTTTTGTACTACATTTCAGTTTGAAAATTTATCCACTATTGACTTGTGAAAAAAGTAGACAGAAATAAAATATAGTGAAGAGAAAAAAAGATTGTGATGCACCAAGGAAGCAACTAATTACACCATTACATTAACTTAAACAAGGCCAATTTTAAGGCTTTTTAATTGTCATATACATGTATGTTATCATTAATTTTAAATTTAAGACAAGTGTAAAATTGAAAGTCATTCAATACAGAATCAATATAGTTTTTAGCTCATTCTTATTCCAACTGGCTGAGAACTGGGAGGTAAAGGGTTCGATTCCTGGCCTATGGGCAAAACCTTTGACCCCTAGATTAACCTTTATTAATCATTTCTTTGAGATGATTAACTCAGTCAGGATTGATTGCTGTGCAGAGACTTAAGCTACCTAAACTAAAGTTTAACATTACATCACACTCCCCTTCACTCTCAAAAGACCCTTGCAGTTCTGAACCCTTCTGAAAAAATTTTTACCCAAAGGAATCTGGCAGAGAGCCAGCTAGCAGGCAGCAAGGCCAAACATTTGATGTCACTGTAACAATATTGCTGTACCTGAAAGGCCGTGGATGTGGTTTAGCCTTCGTACATTGAATCTCATAAAACTTTAAGTCAGAAACAAAAACTGTTAGCCAACCGAAATCTAATTTGGTTTCCACAAATGTCAAGGAACATGATTGCTAATCAGTGACCTTTAGGTTCAGGGGTTCAATCCTAAGCTCTGGCAGTATCTTTCTTTCTCATCAAATTGGAACAAAGTATGGTTAAGTTTTAATGGTCATGCCGATTGAGTACAGAATGCCCATTCAAAGAACCTAAATCAAGTTGGTGTGTAAAAAAGGTTTATATTTTGGTGGTATTGCAATTCAGGATATAAGTCAATTTTTAGGCATCATGTCTCAAAATGGGTTGTGCCGACTTTGCATCGCAGGCAACAATTTTGACACGGTCCACCCTTTCAAGCTCAGTGTTCTCTCGGAATTCCACATCATTCAACATAAAGGTCCTGGAAGAAAAGATTCATCAAAGTCTTGAGATAATTCAGAGACCTAAGGTGAAGACTAACAATTTAGAAAGACACAATGCATTCAAGCAATAAATTATTTAAATTAATTTTACAACTAATAGTTTGGCATTTATTTACCTTTTCACAGAATGGGGATAGAAATATTTTACAAACTAGGGCCATGGTCTTCTGCAAAAATGAACTCACCAAACGTTGTCACAAAATCTGTAGGTATTAAGCTTTTCTGCTCTGAAAGTTATTTTGCTTTTGACTCTAGTTGATAATGCCAAGTTCACAGATTTGTCAAACTAAAATTAAGTAAATACCTAAGGGTCAAGTTTTCCAGTCAGCCTAAACTTGAAACTCACCTGGGCCAAGATTTTCATGGCTAGTTGTGGACTAAGAAGTTGAACTTGCATCAGTTCATCCAGAGCCTCCTGCAAAAATACTTTAGTAAACTCTCTAGGAAAAATAAACTAATACTGAGATTTTTGTGCTGTTCAATTTACACACATTCAAATCTACAATATCTCACAGCCACTCAAATTTAAAATTTCTAAAAAAATTGCTTATGAATACCTGTAATGTATTCCCTAAAGTTGTGTTTCTATACAACTGATAGGACATGGCTGAGTGCTGGATCAGATGCTAAGAAAAAAGGTCAATTATGGAATAACTATACCCTTTTGAATTTAGAGTCAATCAAATAAAAATATTAATCATTTGAATATAATAATTGAAAAATCAAAAGCAAATTGATAGTGCATTTACATCTATATATATATAAATGGGCGTACAGATGTTTGTTTGTCTGTTTATATGGAGGGCCAATGGAAATCCAAACCCTTGCACTGATCTTGATGAAATTTTCCACGCACATCCCCACCTGTCCAAGGAAGATTTTGGTGCAGGTTTGATCCCTGGCCCCTGGCCCCTCCCCCTGGGCCTGGGGGTCTTGAAACCCTAAAAGCTGAAGGTCACATTTTTAAGATGCTCAGCAGGGTGCAAATTAACCCGGGCAGCGCCGGGTACCTCAGCTAGTTTATTAATAAAAGTGAGCAAAACAAAATATTTTTTTCCTTGTTGACTGATAAACAACTCAATAATCACAGGATCTGGTTCAAAATTCAAATTAAGAAGACTGGTAATTTTTGTCGGGGGAAAAATACCTTACTTCGTGAGCAATGAAGCAAATAGTTTTTCTCGCAATAATAACATTTATTATTTATATACATTATTGAAATTAAAAAAGACTGCCATTGCCTGGGATTTAGACCCTTTAACTCATGAACAACAGCCTAGTTTGCTAACCAATAGACCACACATTCTACAATTGATTGTGAAGAAAATAATAAATTTTATTTCAAAATTTCATTTGATACTGTTTTTTTCAATATTCAAAAAGTTTCAAAACTTGACCTCCTTCAAAGGGTAGCTTTTTTAACCACCCAGGGTCCAAGAAATGAATAAAATGGGGTCCAATGTTCAAAAAGTTTCAAAACTTGACCTCCTTCAAATAGCTGCTTTTTTCAAACACCCAGGACTGAATAAGATGGGAGGTTCAATATTCAAAAAGTTTCAAACTAAATTTATATCTATTATTTTCTTCTCAGCCAATTGTAGGCTATGTGTTGTGATGGGCGCAAGCCAGGAAGATTTTTTCCAGCTCGATTCGACTCGAGACAGGCTTAGTGATATACACGAGCCGAGCCAACTACCGAGCTGGGCAATTTTTTCCAGCTCGACTCGAGCTCAAAGTTTAGGCTTGCGCCCATCACTAGCTGTGTGGTCTAGTGGTCAATCAATTTTGCAATCACAACTTCTCTCTCTTTATTTGCTTTCGACCCAACCTAACCTAACCTAGTCTGACCCAGTAGGTTTCTATATATTTTTTCTATCTTCTTATATATATAAAAATGTGTGTACAGATGTTGGTTTGTCCGTCTGTCTGTTGGTATGTGGAGGGCGAATGGAAATCCAAACCCCTGCACCGATCTTGATGAAATTTTGCACACACATCCCCACCTGTCTTAGGAAGGTTTTGGTCAAGGTTTAACACCCCCCCCCTGGGCCTGGGGGGGCTAAAATACTAAAAGCTGAAGAACACATTTTTGAAAACTGTTTACTAAACAAAAGATGTTTAGCAGGTTCCAAATTAACCCAGGCAGCGCCGGGTACCTCAGCTATAGTTAATATAATATTTGTGCATTCCTTCTTAATGCTACTGAGGGGATAGTATTGCTCATGTAGGGTTCTGCATTTTTCAGCATAAAATGAAAATCTACTTAATTGAAAGATGAGTGAGGTCCCCTGAAAATAGCTAGTAGCTTATTTACAAGATGGATAATCAGGTATCCTGGTGAGGGCCCTTTCACCATTAAGAGAGGAATCAAAACTGAATTGGTTAAGGTTTATGATGTACGGTGAGTTCTTCATTTACAAAGGGGACAGATCAGGGATGGGTCATTTCTGAAGGCATCAAGAGAGGATGCTGAAGATGTCAACTAGTGCATACAGTTTGACTAGTGTTACTAAAATAGAAGGTTTGACTTGAAACAACTTTTAAAGGGAATGAACACTTGTATTAAAAATATTGTAATTAGTGGAGTGTGAAAATAGTTTGAATAAATCATATATCATGACAGGATAATTGAAAGTTTTACACAAAATGTGGTCACCGTGACCTAATGGTCATGGCATCTGGCTGGGAAGGATCTGAGGGTCAGGGTTCGAATACCAGCAGTCTTTGACCTCTGGTTGCCAAATCAACAAAAGTCCAGCCAGAGTTTAAGCTTTTTTCAACCAACCCAATTTTTATGGCTTAAATTTAAAATTACTCTCTTAACTTTTTGTAGAAAAAAGGAAACTTAGATTTGAAAGATTTTTTACTTTTTAATATGTCAATTTAACAAATAACACTAAGAAATAGCAAATTCAATTTAGCTTTGAATGACCATCTCTCTATTAATGCAAGATCTACGACACTTGAATCTACAAAGTCAGTTGCTAGTATATTTGAGCCACACAAAACAGCTTTGACTTTTGATCAATGACAAGCTTTTAGTGCTTTCATGACTCCTCTCCGGGTTAAAGGATTTTCAATGTTCATAGTAATCCAGCCAATAGCATCCATAAGAGATTTCCAGGCGAGGGTAAAGGATCTGGTAATATTAAGAATCAAAAATATCTACATCCAGAAAAATAAATATGGCAACAAAAATGAAAAATGCTTCAGTTTCATGAAAAATTTAAGCTACAAAGGTTTATTAAATGATAGTTTTTCACTGCAGTAGATAATTAATAGTAGCTGGGGTCATCAAGGTACCATTAAATATATTTGGGAGATGAAATAGAAGTTTCTGAAGGTCTCTTTTGTAATAGAAGTGCGTCATCGACTTTTCACTTATTTGATGCTTTTTGAAATCTCATCAAGGCCAAAATTCTGAAAATTGAAACTGTTTTGTGATTTTTCCCCTCGATTTGAAATCCTCTCTCAAGTTACCTATAAGGCATTTTCTTAGAACTGGTTCCCAGCATCTGGATTGTAAAATGGGTTGATTGTCCGGAAACTTCCAGATGGCATAGCAGAAGCCAGAGGTTCATTAAAGGTGTTCATCATCATCCTGGAATTGCAAGTAGTCTGGCTTTGAATTCTCTCATTAAAGATTTCACTTCCTGACCTTTGATTGTTTGAAGGCTTGCTGAGGGCCCAGGGATCTCTTAGGCCTGCAAACCTTTCAGATTTAGTATCTTGATTGGAAGAAGGTTTTTCCACACTCGGTCTAATAAGCGATGTCTTCATTTTGTTCTCCAGTTTTTCTGTTGGATAATTTGATGGCAAAGTGATATTTTGTTTGGCAGCTGGTGAGATACTCTCAAATGGATTGATTGTGTGAAAAGTAGAATCATTTGATTGGACTGTTCCACTTTTTGGTGCCACAAAATCCCTTTGCTCCTTGAAAATGTGTGCTGATATTTCATTATCTGTATACTTTTTGGAACTATCAAATACTTCGTGAACAAGAGAGTATCTTTCTCTGATTGAGTTTTCCTTTTTGGTCCCTTGTGATTCAATGTCTTGAAATTCTCTTCTGAAGTTTCGGACATCATCAGTCAATCGTTCTGTGGAAGACAAATTCTCCTCATACTTTTTGTATTCTTCCCTTGAAAAAGGCTTAGCAGTTTGGGGACCTTTCAAAACTTTGTCAACTAAAAAACCAGATGAAGTGTCTATTTTTGGATTAAAATCATTTTTGGATGATTGAGATTTGTGAGACAATTCTTCAAGAGGGTCTCTCTGTCTTGACGATGTCAAATGGAATCTGGCATCATCAGGCTGTCTTCGATCAAGGCTTTCAAAATCATGAGAATGCCTGGCTTTTCGATACATTAAATCTTCATCATGTTCATGTTCCAAATGGTTTGGCTGTTTGTAAGATGCAGGTTGGAGATAGTCCTTCTCCATTGAAGATCTATGAGAATTCTTAAGATTTAGTCTTTCAGTTGGGCTGTGATAACTTGAAGGTGATCTGATAGATGAACCCAAAGGTGAATTTTGAGATCTTGCTGAAATAGGATAATAGACTTTTTGATCTAATTTTGAAGATTTGTGATGGTCTATGTAGCCTAATGACGGTGGGCTTCTCAGTTCATTTTGCAGTAAGGGCTGAGAGATTTTGTGTTGAATTGGTGGGCTGAAAGATGACCTCTGTATTGGAGATCTTTCTCTGTTCTGTAAAATGTAATGTGAGCTTCTTTGACTGTATGGTGCTCTCCAAGAAGGACTCCCTGGCCTGGCAGATATAGAGTTAGGGGGGCTTCTTCTTGGAGGAGTTCTGTGATTGATCGGAGAACCTATAGAAGAACTCCTTCGTCTGATGGGTGATCGTCCTGAAAGACTTCTTGGCCTGGCTGGAGACCTCCTTAAAGGTCTGCCTTGTCTTAACGGGGATCTTCTCAAAGGGCTACTTTGCCTTATTGGAGATCTTCTCATGGGGCTAATTTGCCTCATTGGAGATCTTCTCGTGGGGCTTCTTTGCCTCATTGGAGATCTTCTCATGGGGCTTCTTTGCCTCATTGGAGATCTTCTTATCGGGCTTCTTTGCCTCATTGGAGATCTTCTCATGGGGCTGCTTTGTCTCATTGGAGATCTTCTTATCGGGCTTCTTTGCCTCATTGGAGATCTTCTCATGGGGCTGCTTTGTCTCATTGGAGATCTTCTCAAAGGGCTTCTTGGCCGTACTGGAGATCTTCTCATGGGGCTTCTTTGCCTCATTGGAGATCTTCTCATGGGGCTACTTTGCCTCATTGGAGATCTTCTCATGGGGCTACTTTGTCTCATTGGAGATCTTCTCAAAGGGCTTCTTGGCCTTACCGGAGATCTTCTCAAAGGGCTTCTTGCCCTTACTGGAGATCCTCTCATGGGGCTTCTTTGCCTCATCGGAGATCTTCTCATGGGGCTTCTTGCCCTTACTGGAGATCTTCTTAAAGGGCTTCTTCTCCTTACAGGAGATCTTCTCAATGGGCTTCTTCCCCTTATTGGAGATCTTCTCAAAGGGCTTCTTGCCCTAATTGGAGATCTTCTCAACGGGCTTCTTTGAGACCCTCTTGATTTTCTGGCTGGTGACCCTCTTCTGGGGCTTCTCTGGCTAGCAGGTGATCTTCTATAAGAGCCTCCTTGACTGTATGAAGAAATTTTAACGGGAATTCTCTCATTGATCGGTGATCTTCTTGTGGGACTTCTGTATCTAGTCAGGGATCTTTCTCTTGCAGGACTTCTACCTCTAGCTGGAGATCTCCTAAATGGACTTCTTTTCCTCAATGGTGATCTTCTCAAAGGACTTCTTCTTCTAAACGGCGATCTTCTCAAAGGAGTTCTTTTTCTCAATGGTGATCTCTTTAACGGACTTCTTTGCTTAGAAAGCGACTCTCGAACTGGGCTACGTAGCCTGGTTTGAGAATGGTGTCTTGGGCTTCTTTGCCTCTTTGGAGACAGAGATTGATGACTGTCTTGTCTGATACCTAAGCTGTCTTGTCCTACTATTTGACTGTCGGGCAACTGACTTGAACTGTTTTGCTCTGAGGATGTATTCTTTAAGCTTGATTTTGACTCATTCAACTTGAGTCGCAGATCATATTCTATTGGCATCTCTAATTTGGGTGAATCTATGCTCTTGCAACTGCGAGTTAAAGTTGCCTTATCGAAATTTGAAACATTTTCAATGCAATTCTTTGGATCTGAATGTCTTCCTTTGGAATTTTCTGTCATTTTTCCTTTGGAGTTTACTTCAGCTAACCCCTTAGTTGAGGAAATATTAAGGCTTGACTGAGCTAACTTGATAGTGATTTTCTCTCCAAGAACATTCATCACACTTTGATTTTTGATACAAGTTGCTGCTTCACTACTTGAACCCATGGTAACAAATGCAAAGCACTTTGGCCTTCCTTCCTTTGAGTTGGCTAAGATCTTTGCACCTATTACTTGCCCAAATTTAGAGAAAACCGGAAACAAATCCTTAGCTTTGGTGTTGTACGAAATGCCGCTTATCCACAAATTGGACGATCCATCTGCTTTTTCTGGTTGCATTTTTTCCACTCTTTGATTGCCCTCTGATTTTAACGGCGCATTTGATATTGCTACGAATTCCTCATAGTGTTCAGCAGTTTTGGCATCTTTTTCATCTGATTTGTTGTCACCCGCCACGAAGTTGTCACTGATGTCATATTTTTCATCTTCAAAGTCTAAAATATCTTCTTCAATGACCAAATGACAAGAAACATAATCAGATGAGTCTTGTTCCTTGTAAATTCTTCCATCCAAAGTTGAATCGTGTGCCATCTCTTGGTCTTTTTTGGAGCTGCAGTAGTTGCCGTTACCCGTACCTTGTAATTGCACTATTTCAGAGTTCATTTTCAATGCTTGCTCATCCGTCGTCAATAAACTTATGATGAAACTCCACTGATCTATACAACAAAACTTTGTTGGCAAACTGCTTTATCAAATTATATCGAAAATATTTAAAAAAAAGAGAGAGATCGATGAATGTTACAAACACATATCTGTCCTGGTTCTGAAATTATTAATGACTTAAAAACCATAGATTTTTTTAAATGAAAAAAAGGCGGGACTAGTTACTTTTCGTTGTCCCACCGATTTGGGAATATTTTTTTCCAAAAGCCATGTTGCTGCATGGAGGGCGGTACTCCTGACTTTTGAGCAAAAGTTCTAAAAAATTATTGTTTAACAACCTAACCTAACCACCCCCTCACCTAACCCTGCAAGGCTATTTTATTGCTAATCAAACCTAGCTCACCACAGTCAAGATTATGAATACCCTTGAAAGCATTCACTACAAACAGAATGGCTGCTAAAGACTATTACTACACCCTCAGCCGCGATAGACTAGACCAAATTTTTAACAGGGCAACACCACACAGATGGATGCGCTACTCCAATTCAAAACATGCCCTTACAATGATATCAATGGACCAGAGTGGCCCCCCCATTGCGTCAACTCTTAAACAGAAACTCTACGTTAACGACAGGAACCCGAACAAAATCTCAATTCATGATACTTCTTGCCTTAAAATAGGAAGAAACTCCTTTCACAATAGACTCAAGTGCTTGAGAAACATAAACTTTGATTGGAGAGATATTAACCCTAACACCCTTAGAATTAACCTCAAAAGGACCTTTTTTAAATATATTTAGTTTACCCTTATTGAATTTATATACTACAACGTCATCTCATCTGATTTTATTATTACTGCATTATTTAAATGTTTATTGTCATGTGTTTTTGTGTTTTATTATCATCGCTCTTAAAAAGATTCTTATTGTCATACTGTGATCGATGGAGCGTTTTGCTATACAAATACAAAATACAAAAACCCAGTGGGGCACTTTTTGGGGGCCCAACATTATTTACTGTCGCGCAAAAGTCAGGTTTCATCCACCCCGATGCAGCTAATATGCCACATGTAAAAAATTCCCAAATAGGGGGCCAACCAAAGAGTCCCAAAGAGGCACGGTTCCGATTTTGGAAAATAAAAACCTCCTAAAAGCTAACATTTGGATGACAACTTTGAGAGAAAAATTTACAGTATTCCTGTTTCACAACCTTTACGCACTAAATAATACAAACCTTATCATTCCGGGATATCAATCAAATGTAATTTTAAAGAATGAATCAGTTTCATATTACAAAATACAAACCTTTTTTCAACCAAATGATCTTCGAAATTTACCTTTCAAGGTTCAGCCGCGACGGTTGAAATGTAGTTACACTATACAAGTTTGTTGCTGGATGGATTTTTTCTTGATTTCCTTTAACGTTGAACTCAAAAGTCAATCAACACACAAATAAAAGTTTGATTGTTGATTTCAGCATGTCTCGTTTACTGTTCAGTGTTTAGTTGTTTTTCTCGTTCTCCTCTTTTACTTTTAGTTTTCGTTATCGTTTTTCTCGTCCGCAGCTAGCGCCTAGCGCTAAGCGCGCAGCATCGATCGAGAGAACGAACAGGACTGCCAGACTCTTTTGGGGAAAAAAGGTCGATTTTTGACCGAAATTCGGACAAACTAGGACAAATTTAAACCAAGTAGACGGGTATTTTTGTGCAGGGAAAAATGCCAAATCCTCCCGAGC
>Ga0194133_10008695_pt1 | contig 11800 bp, 15 predicted proteins | sample TA2KigOf40mmetaG_FD_155448 | JGI IMG/M metagenome (GOLD analysis project Ga0194133, IMG submission 155448) | Freshwater microbial communities from Lake Tanganyika, Tanzania - TA2015055 Kigoma Offshore 40m | ecosystem: Environmental > Aquatic > Freshwater > Lake | place: Tanzania: Lake...
AGATCAAAAAAGATGCTATTCATAGAGGTAAAGGGATTAAATAAGTTTTAGGGATGGCTGAAGGAGCTATAACTTCTTTATTTCTCTAGCCAAAAGCCAAAGCCCCGACCCGGTGATTAAGAGTTATAGGACAGTGACAATCTGGGCTTGTAAAAAGAAATAATAGACGGGATAGAGAGCTTTTCCAAGGGGAAAATAGGCCAACCTTCCTGACATTACTGCTTCTACTGATGTCCGTACTGCTACCAAATGTCTTACCTTCCTGACTTTTTACCCCCAGGACATCAGATCTCTATGATGAAATTACTGCTCAAATATTGATGACCTTTCTGCAGTTCCATAAATTGAACAGTCAATTCATGCAGGTGCATTGAACTCTGATTAAGAAGTAAATCCGGGAGCCCCACCTACCAATTCCTTTTGTTACTCCACTACCTCAACAGATAATTCTTTATCTTGTTTGATTGAATAAACTATTCTATCTCCCACTACTTGGCCTCCTCTTCTTCAATGTCTGTAATTTCTAGTGGTGCCCAGCCGTCAATGTAGTCATCAACGCTTTGTGTATTTTCAATACGTCTGACTTCGTCAATGGCTTCCTGCTCTGAGTCAGCCTCAATGTTGAACTCATAGTATTGGGTCATGCTTCCTAATATTCTATAGTTAGGCATTTGTTTCCTTTCTATGAATGCACTGGGTTGTCGAATTCAGCAAAGAATTCTAGTTCATTGATTATTTCTTCTCTTGTTGGTTTTGTATCACTTTCCATGTCAAATTCAAAAGTGGTATTTGATAGTGGGTGATAAACGCCAATTATCCAATTTGGCATACTTGCTCCCTTTCAGTAGTTTGCTCTAGTGGGTAAGAGTTGAGAGCCTGCGCTCTGCCTCATCAGCTTCAGTACTGCGCTCAGTTAAGCGATAAATACTGATTAACTCTCTTTCAATCTTTGTGATTTGGGGCCAATCATTTGATTTAGCAACTAGATCTTGAGCTGCAAGAAGGAGGTTTTCTGCATCTTGATACTTCTCAAGAACCTTATAGCCCTTGGCCATAACGAAGTTTGATTTGCAGATCATCTCGTTATCTTTGCGAAGAGTGGCTATGTCATTTGCTTTGCGTCCCCAGAAGATAGCTTGCTCGCCATCTCCTAGCTCTGCGTGAGCATCTGCAATATTTAGATCACACCAACTAATTTCAAAGATCATCTTCTCTTCTTTGAAGATCTCGCGAGCTTTAAGGGCGTATGTGATTACCTCACTCCAGTTTCCTAGCTCGTGATAACAGTGGGCGATAGAGAAGAGATTTCTAGCGTAGAACTCGGTATTGCTATCAAGTTCATTTATCTGAGCTATCTCGCTATAGCTAGCTAGGGCCTCATCCCAGTTACCTTGCTCTCCATACCAGCTTGCCTTAGTACCTAAGGTATCAATCAGGAATGGATGCTTACTCTCTCGTAGCAAATCAATTGCTCCATCAAGAGCCTTTGTTGCTTCATCAACTCTATTTAGTTCTTTTAGCGAGTAACCAATTCCTGTTATCGCATTTGCCATCGCTATCGATGATGCTCTAGCACCCAGGCCTTGGTATATCTCATGGGCTTGCTCTGCTAGTGCAAGTGCTTCATTACCTGATGATCTATAGAGCGCTTGCTGTGCGAGCTGGATTAGTAATTCCGCTCGCTCTTCACCTTCAGTATTTGGTAATTGCTTCCAGAGTTCTTGATCCTCTGTCTCTTTATTATCTATAGCTATCAACCCCCTTCATCATCTTTTTATTAAAACTATAGAACTCCCCAGTGACAATCTGAGCGTTGAAATGGGGAGGCGGAACATTAGTACATCTGTTCTAATCTGTCACTACCCCCAGCGGTAGCTTTCAAAAGTGGTTACAGCGTGGGCATGCATCGCCCTAAGCAGGTCAACCTCCTCATAAAAGGAGATCGTTGAGCTCCAACCACAGGCGCAGTAAGCCTGGTAGTAAAGGCTTGGAAGCTGGCAAATGACATTGGCATGGCGTAGGTCAGTACTACTCATAGCTGGCCTAAGTGCTTGTTGTTATGGCTATTAACAAAAGCTTTTGCTTCTTCATTCCTAAGCTCAACGACAATGTCGCCGCACTCTTGGCAGAAGGCTGTCCATAAGTAATCGCCAATTTCAGATTTCCAAACATAGTTGACCAATAGAGCGCAGCTCAATGATTTGAAATCATCGAGGCTTCGATGGCCTTTTGTGATCTGAATTCGGTCAAGCTCAAGATCTCCAGCCTTTAGGGCAACAGAGCTATCTATCACCTCTGCCGCTATCTCATCACTTTCGTCTAGAAAGAGCCCGCAAGTACAGATCAACCTCTCTTTCTTATCGCTAACATCTGTTAGATAATGGAAGTGATGGCCCTGTCTCTGCCATCTATCTAGATTTGCATAATGCAACCAAACCTTGAACTTGGCATATTTGCCCCATCCTGTGGCTAGTTGCTTTTCTTCTTCGCACTCTGCAAGTAGTTCAGCAGAGACGCTTGTGTCTTGATAACCAATAGACATAACCGGTCCTTATCTGGACCTCATATTTCTTTGAGATCCGCGCATTCCCAGAAGGCTTTCAACTGGGCCGGTCTTCCTTTAGGACCACCGCGCACGGAGCTCGGTTGGCGTCAGACTAGCTAAAGGGCTAGAACGTCTGAACTCTTTGACCTGGATGAATTATACATCATGTAGGAACTTCATTTATTGCGACTCTAATAAGAAATTAATTTATTCTAGGCTTCATTTTCGTTGCTATCTGGAATACCCAATATTTCCATCTTCTCTTCAAATAAGTGAGCTGCAACTGCAAAAGCAGATATCATTTTCATAAACGCATCCGTATAATCTTGAGTTACTAAATTTGAATTTTGATGGAGAGAGTTACTAAGTAGATCTTGGCCATTAACGGTGCCTTGAAAGGAGAAAATCTCAGATCTAAGGTCATCGTGCTCTGGGTGTTACAATAGACGGGATAAGTTCTGTTGTGTCAAGGCAACCGTCAAGATAATCTTTCTGATACTTACCGTCTGTCTGTGCGATAGTTTCACGCAGGTCGTCTGCGTGTTCTTGTAGATAGTTGATTAGGTCTGTGTTTGTCATAAGCGATCTAATCAGAATGCTCTTCTTCATTTTCAACGTAATTATTATTCCTAATGTCGCCTTTGATAACAGCGTATGGGACATTGCACTCTGGGCATGGTTCGCGATCGTATGAAAAATCATCTATCACTAAATTTCCGTGATAAATAAATCTGCGTCCCACGCAGGTAGGGCATTTCTCTCTCATGATTTCCTTTCTTGAGGCTCATGGCTGGCTCTAAAATTAGTGATATCCCTTATTGAATCTTTCTCGCCCACTACTTAGCTTCCTCTACTTCAACATCTGTTATTTCTAGTTTAGACCATTCATAGGCATACTCATCTACATCTTCAGAAAGATCTTTGCGATTCATTTCCTCAATTGCTTCTTCCTCTGAATTCGCTTCAATATCAAACTCATAAAGAGTCTCTCTTCTTGCAGTGATTCTATATAACAGCATTTCTCTCCTTTCGCTTTATTTGTAATTTTAAGAATTAAAGAACGCAGTTAATTAGGCAATTACTTCTTAACCTCTTTGTAGCCCTTCTTTATCTTGGACTTAATCAGTTTTTCCATTTCAGCAATTGCCTCTTCGGCAGAACCAAAAGACTTTTCAGTAGTTTGTCCATTTGTACCAATCTTGCCAAAAATGATAGTTAGATTTTTCCCACTTTGAGTTACCTGCCAAAACTTTGCAGACTCAGCAACACCTCGAACTTTATCTTCTCCAACGAACTCCAAATATGTCATAACCGACTCCTTTCTAAGGTAAGTATTTATTACCGTACTGACAAACTCAATGCCCAGACAGAGTTCCGTTTTTCTAGGCGAGATAGAGGTCTGTTCTATGTCAGAACCTCTGTCTATGATTAGGAGCTATGGCCAAGACCATCAATGTCGCCCTAAATGGGGAAAAGGCTATTTTTAGCTTTCGACCGATAGATCGCTCTGCTCTTTATGGAAGGCGTCGTAGGGTCGCCTTCGATACCGAGGGAAATGAGTGTTCCAAGGCATCACTTCTCTCTGATGGATCACTCCTTCTTCAAAGCGGCATGACGGCGCAAGGCTATTTCCTCAAAGATGGAAGATGGGTACCCCAATCCGATCTCTCTGCCATCTCGCTTGATGGCAAACCACTGGAGCTACATTCATCAACGGTTGGAGTTGAAGTTGAGTTAAGTGAAGTATCACCACAAGAGGCTCTTTCCATCTCCTTTTCAAATACTTATCTGCTAGAGGCAGAAGATTTTTCTTCCAAGCTCAAAGAAGCCCTGGATAGTGGAAAAATCTTCTCATTCCCCTTTAATGTTAGAGATGATTACAATGTTGAAACTGGAATTCTTGTTGGAAATGAATCTGGCTACTTTGCTCTGATTGGTAACAAAGTTGAGTATGAGGAATGCACGCTTAGTAACTTAGCATCAGTTTCTGAAGAGTCAGTTGACTCCAGTGATGATTTAGATTTTGAGATGTTCTAATATGAGAATCCATATATCCAATGCCTCAGCTCGCAACGCCACTGTTGTGGCTGTTGGTGTTAAATCCAAATTGGAGAGCATCCCAGCAAAAGATGGTTCTCCAGTTTACTTTAGGCGCTACATTGCTGCTGGCGAAAAAACCCTACATCTAGACCTAGTGGAAAAGTACGGTGAAAACTACTCGAAACAATTAATCGAATCAGATCCAGAGATTGATCTTGAGACTGTAGGAAGAACTATTGAAGGCACGACATCTGTTCTTATGGACAAGAGCGGTAATCCACTTTATTGCGCTCCAGAAATTTATGAGATTATTTATGGAGTCGATGGGAGTGAGGTTGAACGAAGAAATCCTGTTGACATTGCCCCGAATATTAATGAGGAAGTACCAATTAAATGGACGGGTAGATTGATACCTAGAGCAGATTTAGTGCGTAAATTTGCGATAAAGAGATCTATGCAGATTAAGCATGCCGACGGCGTAACCTTTGATTTCCTACATGCAATTGCTAAAGAATTAGAGGAAAAAGATTCCGTGATGCTACTTGCCTCGGGAGCTGATGGGAAAAGTCCATTAATTCTCCAGACTAATGGAACCCCCTATAGAGGGTTTTTGGAGGGAAGAACTAAGGCTGATGGCTTTATCTTGCTATTGCACTTAAGCAATATGGAATTAAAGAGACCAACATGACGACAAAAATAGGTAGAGCTTCATTAGGTGTTATAGGAAGTTTTTCTAACGCATCGCTGTTCCAGCTTCTGAACTCATATCGAAAGACTGTTGCTTCCTACATCCCAGCAGGACCAGAAGATATTGATAAGCGACTGGGAATTCCATTATTGGTATCCCCAAAGCTAGATGGAGAGCTTTGGTATTTGCTTTATGACCAGGAATGGATCTTGGTCGCTGCAAATGGTAGAACCATCTCGGGAGACTTTGAGATTCTCAATGAAGTAAGTAAGTTAGATCTAGATAAATCATTCATACTGGCAGGCGAACTCCATGTTATTTCAGATGGTAGAAGCCGTATTGCAGACCTTGCTGTGAAGTTAGGGGAAGGTGAGAAGTGCGACACCTCTACTTTAGGATTTGGAGTCTTTGATCTTGTCTCATCTTCTAATTTGACTGCCGCCGGCACTACTTACTCATCTAGATATGAACTGATTAAGAATTTACCTGATAAGGGAAATTTCTTCATAGTGCCAACAGAGAAGACAAATACGGCTGATGCGGTGCATACCCAATTTGATAATTGGGTTTCATCAAAGAAACTAGAAGGTCTTGTAGCTCGCTCTGATGATGCTAGAACTTATAAAGTAAAGCCAATTACAGAATTTGATGCAGTAATTCTTGGATTCACTGAGAAACGATTAGAAGGTGGAGATTACGTCGTAAGAAGCGTTCTTATTGGAGTCCAGGCAGATGATGGAACTTGGATTCCTTTAGTGCCAGTTGGCAACATTGGCGAAAATGACTTTCGCAAAGAGCTCTACTCTCTTCTAAAGCCGAGCGTAATTCCTAGTAGCTATAGAAGGACTAGCGAGAGTTCTGGGGTGATGTATCAATTAGTAAATCCACAATTAGTGGCTGAAATCAAAGCTCTTGATCTCCAGTCTGAGGATGCATCTGGCAAGAAAATTCGCGATCCAAAGCTTTCAGTTTTAGATGGACAATGGCGGGTGATCGGCTGGACAAATAGTGTTTCTGTTCATAATCCAACCCTACTAAGGCTCCGTTCAGATAAGGAGCCTTCAGCACAAGATGCAGGGTGGAATCAAATTGCGCGGTTATTACCTGTCGAGATTTCTGGTGAGGAATCAGTAACGGGCAAAAGCGAAGTTATCCAGCGACGGGTGTGGAGTAAAGATGAAGCAGTAAGAAAGCTTCTAATCTGGAAAACAAACAAAGAAGGAATTGGCTTTTCTAGTTTTGTGGTCCATTGGACTGATTATTCACCGGGACGAAAAGCGCCACTTGCCAGAGAAGTCAGGCTCGCACCAAGCAAGGAAGTTGCTAGTCAGATTGCAGAAGAAATGATTTTAGAGAACATCAAGAAGGGTTGGGTTGAAAGCAAGTGAACTTTCCTAGGTCTCTAAATTGAAGATTGAAGACTCCAAGCTCCTAATTTCTCCAAGAGATTTAATTGCGGAATTAGAGTGCAATCATCGCCTTCATTTGGAATGGGCAGTAATCAAAAAATTGATTCCAGAGCCGGAAAAAATTGAGAGTGATGAACAGAAATTATTAAGAAAGCACGGTATTGCTCATGAGGCTGCGCTAGCCAATGAATTAGCAAGCAAGTCCAAATTCAGGAAAATTCCGACAACATTTGAAGACGGCGAATTAATAACATTAGCTTTTGAAAAAACTAAACAAGCCATGCTTGATGGAGTTGACTCGATATACTCACCAACATTATTTGATGGTGAATTTCTTGGGTATCCAGACTTTTTAATTAAAGCTAGAGATGATGATGGGAATCCAATAACAGATGAGCAAGGTCGATTTGTTTACGATCCAGTAGATGCCAAGTCAGCGAAGTCAGAAAAGCGAGCAGCTGTATTGCAAGTAGCTGCATATGCCTATGCAATGGTAAAACTCGGTCTTCCTCGTCCAAACAAAGTCCACCTCTGGTTAGCAAGTGATAAGAAGTGGAGCTCGGCTGCGCCAGACCTTCTTGATCTGGGTGAGTTCTTCTATAAAAGAGCGCTAAACCGAGTTCTGTCTTTTTCTGAGTTACCTTCGCCTAATTGGGCAGCTCCGCGAGAGGCTTGTACTCGCTGTCGTTGGAATGAACATTGTGAGCTTGGCAGACGAAGCTCTGACGATCTTTCCCTTATTCAAGGAATGCGTGCCAATACCAGGCTAGCCCTAATCGATGTTGGCATCGATACCCTAGAAAAGATGGCAGAAGCTAAAGATGAATTACGTACATCTGGTAAAAAAGAAATCGCAATTGAAACTTTTGAAAACCTTAGGGCCCAAGCTGCTATTCAGTTGAGAGCAAGGAAGGAAGGAGCTCCAATTCCTATCTTTGAAATAAAGGATCAAGTGGGATTTGGATTAATACCTCAACCTTCTGAGGGTGATATTTGGTTTGACATGGAAGGTGACCTCTACGCTGAACTCGGCGAAGGCCTGGAGTACATGTTTGGCTATGTCCTTAGAGATGGGAATAATTTTAAATTCGACACTTTTGATGCAGAAGACAGAGCTCAAGAGCGAGTTGCATTTGGCGAATTTATAGAATTTGTAACTAATCGGAGGTTAAAGTTTCCTGATTTACATGTTTATCACTATGCCTCCTATGAAGCCACTGCACTGCTGCGTCTTGCTCAACGTCATGGCTATCTTGAGTATGAAGTTGATAAGTTAATCCGCGAGAAAGTATTTGTTGACCTTTATTCGATAGTGAGAAAGACCCTGCGTTTTTCTACTGAATCCCTATCAATAAAGAAAATAGAACCAGTCTTTTATGAAGGAAATCGAGATAAGAAAGTTTCCTCATCCATTGGCAGCGTTGTGGCATTTGAAGAGGCTTTAGAGGAGCTGCGCAAAGGCTCTAGAGCAGGGTTTGAAAGAGCACTTCAAGAAATTAAAGATTACAACGAAGATGATTGTCGCTCTACTCAGAGACTAGATCAATGGTTACGTGAACAAGCAAATAAGCTAAATATAGATTTTGCAGTGACAAAGATTGCAGCTGAAGAGAAGTGGAAAGAAGAAGAGGATGTAGCAAAAGAGCCGATAGCTATTCAGCTCTTAAAGGAGATGCCAGCAAAGCCTGAGGATCGAACACCTGATCAACAGGGTAAAGCGATGGTGGCGGCGGCAATTGAGTATCACAGAAGAGAAGACCGTCCAGCCTGGTGGGAGATATTTGAAAAGGCAACCAGTGAGCTATCTGAACTTGAGAACGCCAATGACGTTCTTATTCCAAAGCGAGTGGAAAGTGGTGCTTGGAGTATCGAGGGTAAGAAAAATCCAAGGCGACAGATAACCTTCTATGCGCAAGATGGCATAGATCTTCGCCACATTTTGGACTTTGAGCACATTCCTCAAGCTTTATATGAAAATGCTCCTAAAGGCTTTAAAGAGATTTCAGGATCAAGTCGAAGTTTTAGAGATGTCCAGATCCTGGAGCTAGAAAGTGATCAGGTAACATTCGAAGAGAAGGCAAGCAAATCAGGGGGTTGGGATGAAATTCCATTTGCACTCTTACCCGGCGCGCCAATACCAACGTTTGTGATCCAGAAAATTCTTCGACAAGAAATAGGTCAAGGAATATTAGAAGCCCAAGAGGCAGGCAAGCCATTATTTCCAGACTCTGCTTGCAACGACATAATTCTTAGACGATTGCCCAGACAAAAGTCGGGAGAATTACCACGGGAAAAAACTGATTTAGAGAGTGTTACTAAAGCGCTTTTAGATAGTGATAATAGCTACGTTGCAGTTCAAGGCCCTCCAGGAACTGGAAAAACCTATATTGGGGCTCATGTAATTATTTCTTTAGCAAAGCAAGGATGGCGAATTGGAGTTATAGCCCAATCCCATGCGGTAATTGAGAATCTCCTAAATAGCGTAAGGAAGAATGATCCGACAATTGCAATTGCCAAAAAAGGTCAGTCACCAAAGAATCGTCCCGAGTACCATATTGAGGATGTTGCTGCTTGGACACTCTCGCAACAGGGTGGTTATGTTATTGGCGGCACTACTTGGAACTATGCCTCTATGGGATTTAGATCTTTAAATCTAGATCTAATTGTCATAGACGAAGCTGGCCAATTTTCTTTAGCAAATGCAATCGTTGCTCTCTCATGTGCAAAAAGAGCACTTTTGCTTGGTGATCCCCAGCAATTGCCTCATGTGAGTCAGGGAAAGCACCCAGAACCAGTAAACAATTCTGTTCTAAAGCACATTTTAGGTGATAACAAAACAATGCCAGATAATCTTGGATATTTCTTAGGAAAGAGCTTTCGACTCCATCCCAAGTTGGCAAAACCAGTCTCTCGCCTTCAATACGAAGATCGCCTCAGCTCTGATGAGCGTTGTTCCAAGAGAAATCTAGAGGGCCTTAATCCAGGACTTCACGTTACTGATGTAGAACATGAAGGCAACACAACTAAATCTCTAGAAGAGGTAGAAGTACTCATCAAAAATATTAAAGAAGCGATGTTAAATAAGTGGATTGACACTGATAAAGATGGAAATCCAATGCCAGCACGAGAACTTCAAGAGCGTGACATCTTGGTGATTGCGGCATATAACAATCAAGTTCGTTTGATAAAACAAAAACTTTCTAGTCAAGGTCTGTCAAAAATTAAAGTTGGAACTATTGATAAGTTCCAAGGGCAAGAGGCTGCCTTGGTTTATATCTCGATGGCTACTTCATCGAGTGAGGATCTGCCACGAGGTATCGAGTTCCTACTCTCTCCAAATCGGATGAATGTAGCCATTTCTAGAGCTCAATGGGCTTGTTTTCTTATCAAATCTCCGATGCTTTCAGTTATGGAACCTAGTTCAGCAGATGGAATGGTGATGCTAGGAAAATTTATTACGCTCTGTAAGAGAGTATAGGAGTAACCAAAGTCTCTAAGCAGTTGGAACACAACAAATTGATGAACCACTTCTTACTGTCGAAAATAAACTACTATGAAAGGAAGAGATGAATCTAGATGAAATGGAATACATTGGCTCGTTCACAGTCGATAGCGGACAAGCCATTATAGGCGACCCTTGCTACTTAAATACTTGGGAAGCAGAATATAGCGACTTTGAGGAGTATAAGAATAGCGAAGGCAAATATGGCTACCTAGGTGCTTGCCATGCTACTCTCACAAATAACTATGGCACATTGGGGGAGTTCAGGGCAGTTGCTTTTACTACGGGCTATGGTGATGGATGTTATCCTGTCTATGCTGAGTTCAATGATGAAGGAAGAATTGCTAAAATCGTAATTGATTTTATTGAAGATGAGGTAGACGAGGAGCTGGAAGCTGTTTTGTGAAAGAATCAAGCAGATTTGAACATTACAAAGCCCTTCATTAGATTAAGCAGGTAAAAAAATAATGGTAAAGAGTTATAGCCTCAACCGAAGCGAACTTTACTTTGGCGATTACAAGAAGACTTTATCTTCAGTTCAAAATGTTCGGTTAATTCTAACTTCGCCACCTTACAACATCGGATCTAAGGGTGTTCGCCGAGATGGATTGCGAAAACTGGGCAAATATGATGCAAAGTCTTTCGGTGGCATCAGTTCATATAGAGATAATCTGCCTGAGGACATTTATCAAGATGGGCAAAGACAATTTATCTTGTGGGCCCTGGATAGACTAAAGCCAAATGGCGTGATTGCCTACGTTCATAAAAATAGGCATAAAAGAAGGAGATTAATTACTCCTTATGAGTGGATTCTGCCTTTAGTCAAAGAAAATCAACTTTGTATTTATGAAGAAATAGTTTGGGATCGAGGAAGTACTCATAATCACGATCGAGGTTACTTGTATCCTGAAACTGAGCGAGTCTTTATTTTGTGTAAGAGTGGATCAATCCCTTATTTCAAGAATTATGATCCAGAGGGACGAGTTAAAGGAATGTCTGATGTCTGGAAGATTTCGAGAGCCAGAAAAAGTACTCATGATGCTGCTTTTCCACTAGAACTTGCTCAGAGACTAGTAAATTGTTACTCGAAGCCTCGAGAACTTGTCATGGATCCATTTAGTGGAAGTGGAACCACTTTCATCGCAGCTCAGTCACTTAAAAGACGTTTTGTTGGAAGTGAGTTATCTCATGAGCACTACATGAATGCGTGTAATCGAATAGGTGCCTCCCCATTGACTGTATAAGGCAACTGCGTAGGCCTCTGATTGTTTAAATACAAAGTTACAACGTGCTCCCACTAATTGGCCTCCTCTTCTTCAACATCTATAAGTTCTAGTGGAAACCAGTCGTAAGCGTATTCCTCTAAGTCTTTAGTGAGTTCTATTTGTAGCATTTTTTCAAGGGCCTGCTTCTCTGACTCTGCTTCAATGTCAAAAGAGTAAAAGATTTCCCTCTTTGATGTAATCGTGTAATTAGGCATTCGTTTCCCTTCTTGGGTTTGCGTGAGGGGGTTATTTATTACTTAAACTAAACATCTCTTCTAATGAATTATATTCTCTATCTAAATCTAATTCTAGAGCAGCACATAAAAGATCAAAGGTTTCGGGTAACTAGGC
>Ga0194133_10008698_pt1 | contig 11797 bp, 13 predicted proteins | sample TA2KigOf40mmetaG_FD_155448 | JGI IMG/M metagenome (GOLD analysis project Ga0194133, IMG submission 155448) | Freshwater microbial communities from Lake Tanganyika, Tanzania - TA2015055 Kigoma Offshore 40m | ecosystem: Environmental > Aquatic > Freshwater > Lake | place: Tanzania: Lake...
TTGCGACTTCCTGTTCCTGACAGATATCCGAGAAGTACTTGGCGAAATTGACCCATCAAAGGCGGTCTCGGTGGTTCAGCACGACTACACGCCAAAGATGGGCGTAAAGATGGATGGCTGTGTGCAGTACCCCTACCCGCGCAAGAACTGGTCTTCGTTCATTGTTTTCAACTGCGATCACCCCTCAGTGCGGAAACTTACCCCTAAGCTTGTGAACGAGTCCGAGCCTGCGTATTTGCATCGGTTCCAGTGGCTAAATGACTCCGAGATTGGAAACTTGGATATCGGCTGGAATTACCTAGAGGGTTGGTATCCAGCCAATTACAACAAGCTAAATGCGGTTCACTACACGCTGGGCGGCCCATGGTTTGAGCACAAGAAAGAGTGCGATTTTGCGGAGCTATGGCTAAATGAATCAGAAGAAGCGCTGACCAACACGAGCCTTGCTTCGATAGCAAGCTCATAAATCCTCTGGGCGGATATTCATTTATCTACTTGCAAACTCTCAACATGAGTCATATAAAAAATTCAACAAACCAATTTGAACCGGGGACTTTTGAATCCTACGGCGCCCTACTTGCATCAAGCACGGAATATAATGTTAAGGCGAGGGACGACCTACTAAACCTCTTGCCACCATGTAGTTTGGATTCAATAATAGAATTCGGTTGCGCCGACGGAACAAATCTCAGGCACTTTATGAAAGCACTAAACATAGAAAGAGGAGTCGGGGTAGATATAAGCAATCAAGCGCAATTGGAAAACAATGGGATATCTTTTTATCACACAACCATCGAGAACTTCCTAGAAGAGTCTAAGGAGAAGTTTGATCTGGTTTTACTTTCAGACGTATTAGAGCACACCTATAATCCGTGGAAACTTCTAAGAAAGATTAAAAAATTAATCAACAATAACGGGTTTTTGCTTATAAGTATTCCAAACATAGAGAATCTTAACTATGCGGGAAGATTTTTATCTGGAAACTTTTACTATGAAAAAACCGGCCTTATGGATGAGACACACATAAGGTTTTTTTCGAAGTGCACAATCGAGCATTATCTCACCAGTGCTGGATACTCTGTTTTGAGGTCCGCTTTTCGAGAGGATTCATCACTAAGGCACGTCAAGTTAAGTCTCCTAGAAAAATTGAGCGAATCGAGAGAGGTTTTCATTAGAGTTAACGATTTTCAGGTTAAGATTGATTCTGACAATATAGCCAGAAAACTCGGCCAGCAGATACTCATCCTAGCCAAAAATGCATAGAAATTTCACATTGGTTATTAGCACGTATTTACAAAGGTCATCATATAACCTAAATACCCTTACCAATAACCTCTTTAAAACTAACTGCAATCTCATTGTGATCATTAATGACGATTACTGTAGGGAGCCTGAGGTACATCAAGGCAAGGTTCTTACCATACGACGGCCGAATCGAGGTATGAATATAGGGGCTTGGTCGGCTGCAATTCCGTATTGTGCGCCGGACTCAGATGTGATTTTTCTGCAAGACGAATGCGAAATTGTTAGTTCGGGTTTTTTCGAAAGATACTCGATCCTTTTTTCAGATAAGACGATAGGAATGATAGGCGAATCACTAAATACTAAGTGGGACGTCAACTGGCGTCTATTACGGACGAGTTCTCTAAACTACCCTGTTACCGTGGACAATGGTGTATCTGTTGTAGCCACAAACAGGGTTGACCTGTATTTGAGCTGTCTAAGGAACTGGAACATTGATCCGGGAAACAGTGGACTACATCTTAGAAGTCTAGTTTGGGCATTCAGGCATGACGTGCTGAAGAAGGTTGGGCGGTTTCCGGAGGGTCGTCACAAGGAAGAGTGTATAGCTGCAGAGATTGGCATTTCGAGACTTGTAAAGCAACTTGGCTATCGATTTGTGCAGTCAGATCAAACGCCATTTCGATTCATTTATCATCCGGAGTGGGAGCATCACGGAAACTGCAAGAGGCGTCAATGAACGCGCCGGAGAAAACGCTCAACACACCCCTTCATTCAGCACCGCAATTTACCAGTGGCCTCAACGTGTTCCAGGCCACCAAGCCCACCATCGCCCACCAATACGCCAACTTGTAGTGGAGCGTTTAAACATGACACCCAATCAAATCAATCACTTGCGCTCGAAAGTGTCGAACTCGGGTGATCCCGTGCCTACGGATCACATCACCCACCGGCAACCCAGCATCCGCCTCCTTCAAGATCCCAACAATCTCGCTCTCGGTAAACCGTGACTTCTTCATGCAAAACCTCCTGTCGTTTAATACTGCCAAACAACAGAAAAATCCGCATCAACACTGTCTCAATTTAGGGGGAGACTACACACCTCACTCTTCACATCTCTACAAGAAAATTATTTAAACGGGCTACCTCAAATTGTCTCAGTGGGCTCGATTTGTGGAAAACCTTAAAACTCAGCCTCTCAAGCTCTGCGAAAATGCCGTACTCCCCGGTTGCCTTGACTCAAGGGTTTTTTTTATGAAAACTAACTCCTTTGCGTATGGCTTAAACACAAAATCAATGAGAGCAGGATGAGTACGAATTTCATCGGGAAAATGTTTCTGTACGTAACTATCTTCAGCAACTCTTTTAAAACCGCTAAAGTGCCACGCAATTATTGGGGTGTTGTCGAGTAATACAATGGAATTATCGACAGAAACTTTGAATCGACCTATATTCCAATAGGAAATATTTACGTGACTTTTAGTGATTTCAATGACATCTGAAAAATCTTGAGGCCATGAATTGAGATATTTTTGATCTCCAAATTTATCGCCTTCTACCCTATCAAAACACCATTCGAGACACTGCTCTCTATATCTATTAATGCATGCAATACCCACAGAATCCTTCCGCCAACTTAAGATTCCAACATTATATGTTCCGTGTATAGCTAAATATGCCAAATGATTAGAAAAATTGTGCGGTGTTATTGCTATTGAAGCTGCGCCGACTTCTGCAAAGTAACTCTCAGTACTCGAGAAGAAATAAAGGTCAGCATCTATATAAGTAAGGAGAGTGTCTTGCAACACACTTCCTTTTTGCATCAGGAAACTTGCATAACAGCTTGTTAGAGTAAAGTAGTACTCTACAAGCTTGCGAGTGCTCTTCTTAGCTAAAAGCTCGGAGTCGAAGCGTTCTAATTGATCAAGACTGGTTATGTGTAAGCCTGGGGTTTTCAGCTCAGATAAAATAAGGAAGGTCTCAGGGTCTAAAGCGAGAATATGAACTGGTGAATTGTCGCCAACGCGTCTTAAGCTTGTGATTAGAGCAATACCATGCAACAAGTAACGATTATCAAAATAGGTAAAATAAGTGTTCATTAACATTTAAAAATAACAGGCTTGGTTTTCCCTGTAGAAATCGATTGCGCTTGAGATCCCTTGATCGAAAGAAACCTGAGGATTCCAGCCAGAGACCGCTTTGAACTTATCAAAGTTTGTGTAAAAGTCGCCTATGTCGATCTTCTTACGATCGGAAGGAAATTCTTTAATAACGATCGAACAATTTGGTTGAATCGACCTTAGTATTTCCGCAGTTTCAATTAAAGTAAGAACTTCATTCCCTCCCAGGTTGTAAACATTACCCGGGGTATCCTCACTCAGCCCACAAAAAAGCAGCGCGTCTACCACATCCGACACACAAAGATAATCTCTTTTCTGAGAACCGCCCCAGACTTCAATCGTAGCCCCATCTAAGAGATTTTTTATCCAAACACCTAAAAATGTTTGACGCGCATCCTTTACACGCATGCGAGGCCCGTAAACATTCGTTAAACGAAGAACCGTTGCCTTAATTCCGTATACACGGTTATATAAAAGATGGTAGCTTTCGCCGGCAAACTTATTAATACCGTTAACATCCACAGGATTAATCGGATGAACTTCGTCTACCGGCAGGTATTGGGGCGTTCCGTAAATCTGCCTTGTTGAGGCAAAAACAACCTTTGCTGGACTTTTTTGTAGGCGAAGCGCCTCGAGAAACGTTAGCTGGGCGCGGCTATTAATCTCCAAATCAGTTACTGGGTCGGTCATGGAATCCATGTGACTGGTCTGACCAGCCAAATTAAAAATAACCTCTTTATTTTTCAAGATTATAGGCAGACTATAAATATCGCGAATATCTGAAAAATTTACCTTTACCAGACTTTCCAATCCAGAAATATTTGCAAGATTCCCGCCATAATTTGGATTCATACTATCTAGCAGAGTTACATTTGCCCCTATTTCAACCAATCTGTGCGCTAAATTTGATCCAATAAAGCCCAAACCTCCTATTATTAAGATATTTCTGTTTTTGTATTCGGATGAGTGGATCATATTTAACCGTTGCAACTAGGCGTGTTGCCTATCGAATTCAACCAGTTTTGTTACAATAAACTCTACATGGTGTTGAGCGAGTTGAGGGAACATAGGAAGGCTTAGAATCTGATTTGCGAAAGAGTCTGATACCGGTAATGGCAAGCCATTTGAAAAGTTTTGATAACCAGCTTGCGAATGAACAGGACGGGGATAATGTATTAAAGTAGATACACCGGACTCGTAAAGGAAGTCTTTCAATTCATCTCGAAATTTAGTTTTAATAACAAATTGATGAAACACATGGTAGGCAGTTGGCGTTATAGAAAGTGCAGTAATCGTTTTGAGATTTTGGAGCGAACTTAAATAGCTTGCTGCCAGATCCCTTCGTCGTGCGTTTCTTTCGTCAATCTTGGCCAGCCCATACTTCAATACAATGGCTTGTATAGGGTCTAACCTCGAGTTCTTACCGTGAATTTCGCTTACATAACGCTCGCGCCAACCATATTGGCGAAGCATCGAAATCTTTTCATTGAGTTCACTAGAATTCGTTACAACTGCACCGGCGTCCCCAAGAGCGGGCAGGTTTTTTGTGGGGTAGAAACTAAAGCAAGACCCATCCCCAATACTTCCAACCATTAGATCATCGAAACGAGCGCCGTGGGCTTGGGCACAATCTTCAAGCAAAAAAAGTTGGTGTGCATCGGCAATTGCTCGTGCTCGTCGAAGATCTACTGGGTTGCCATACAAGTGAACGATGACGATACCGCGCAACCGCGCCCGGTTTGGAGTTTTTGTAAGATCAATAATCTTTTGCTCAAGATCATTCAAACTCATTAGGCCCGTTAATGGATCAATGTCTACCCAGAGTGGTTGAGCGCCCGCAGAGACAATTGCATTTACCGTTGCAACCGCTGTGTGTGAGACGGTTGCGACCAGATCGCCGGGCGTTACGCCCAGGGCAAGCAGCGCAATCTCTATTGCGTCGGTACCATTTGCGACACCAGTACAAAACCCCACCCCCAAATAGCGCGCGAAGTCTTTCTCAAAGTCCTGAACCAAAGACCCTAGAATATAGGCACCGGAGTCAACTAAGCTTGCGATATCTCCAAGGATTTTGTCCCTGTCCTCCAATAAAGATGCTCTTGGGTCAGTCTGGGGGATCATATGTCGACGGTAGACTCAAAAAGATAGTCTTGCTCGCTTAATTTACGGTTAAAACGGTAATGATGACTAGATAAAAATTCTGCAATAACGTGCGAAGACCTACTTTCGACAAGAATATATTTCATCCTATACCGTGAATGATCCAAACCCGAAAGCACCTCAAGTTCGGCCCCCTCAACATCCAAAGATAGAAAATCGATTAATTTGGGCGCATTCGCATCTTGGAGAATTTGCGTAAGAGTCTTAGCGACAGCACCGAAAGAAAAAACCTTAAAACGAGGGTCAAGAAACTGCTCACCGCGCTTGGCCTGCTCCAACGGATCAATATCAGACTGAAGCCCCACAGAGGTTGTCATGAGGTTAGAGAAATTCATTTCAACGAATTTCTCTTTGTAGTCGAAGGAGACGCAAGCATTACAGAAAAAACTATTTTCCGGGGCTCTGGTTAAAATACATCTCAAGTATTGGTGGGGAATAGGCTCAACCAAAACCCCGCGCCAACCGTAATTTTGTTCGAAAAAAAGCGTATTTGACTGAGTAATACCGTCGTTCGCGCCTAACTCAACAAAAAAAGTTCCGCTATAGCCGATAAACTCCTCCATTTGCCGATCAAGGTTGTTCAGGGAATAGTAGGTCTTATTCATTTACGTAATGGCCGAACGTTAGAAGATCTAATGTGAGTAAACCTGAAACTGAAAAGGTTCGTCACGCATTAGCGTCAATTCATCCTCAAAAATTTCGTTTAAATCCTTAAAATCTAGCTCTATGGCCTCAGGATGAGTCCCCAAAAATGGCTCTGTGTAACAAGGACCACGAATAGCTGGGTTGAATTCGTGAACGCCTAAAAATTCCTTTTCAATTTCGTCTTTAGAACTTGCACTACCCAATACCCAAGGTTTATAGATTCGCTCGAAGTAATTATCAATGCAGTTAGATTTGCTAACTGCGGCCTTGTAGTAACTGATTTTTCTGTAAACTTGACGGGGGTAAACGTATGAGTAATGGTACATTTGTACGCCCGTATCTTGCCATAAATCCTCTGATGAAATATGACGCGGGCTTATATTGGAATTTGCGGGGTATAGAATGGTAGGGGGGCGATGTGTTTTCCACTGAACACCGGGCACAACTCGAAATATTCGAAGAAAGTTATCTCGTTTTAATTCAAATCCAGAAAGGGTATGGTTAAATCCACCGTAAAAAGACAAACTTCGAACGCCAACGCTAGTCGGCTTCTCCCGTTCCAAAAACTCTAGCATTATTTCTAAATCTTTCGTTTTGTAACATTCATCTGCATCTAGATTCCATATATAATCTATGTTGGGCTTAAGGTAAGGCATGTAAGCTTGACATTGGGCGTCTTTCTCGGCGAACTGCCCATGAAAAATACTAATTTTTTTTTGTGGATCGGGAAAATTTTCCAGAATCTGATTGGTTCTGTCAGTAGAAGTCTTTCGGCCTAGATTTTGAAAATATTTTACTGGGCCTTCAGCGACAAGGATTTGTTCGGCGAACGGGTAAACTTGGCTCAAAACCTGTTTTAGAACATAGTCTCCCTCAAAAACGATTATTCCAAAGGCTATTTTCATAAAATTAAGACTTGCTGCCGAAGGTATTAGTGAAAGAGGAACTGGTATAAAACAAGCCGAAATACTGATTTATTGCTTTGCCCTGAAAAAAGAGCGTTGGAGCATCTTCAATAAGCTCAAAATCGATTTTATAGAAAGCATTACCGCTAGTAATTAGTACATCTACCTTGCTTCGCGGGACGAAAGTTATAGGATACAAAATCTCGCAGTCTTTAAATCTATAGGGCAATGGCCCAGGGCCATTATCGGCAAGTCTTGATTTTTGGACTGTTATTAACTCTTGATCTAAGGCTGAGAAAGGGGTTCGGGTAATAAAAATATTTTTTGGGCCAAGGGCCACTAATCTTTTCAACGTAAGCGACGGGTTTGCGCAGTATTGCAAAGCACTACTCGTGAAGAGCAGGTCTAACAAGCACTCGCTCCCATCAGCTTCTTGACTTTCAGAGAAGGACTCGATATCGGGGAAAAAGCGTAATTCTTGATGGTCTCGCCAGACCTTAGCGCAGGCATTTGCCATCTGCCTTGTCTCAACGACATTCCAAGAAAGCTTTATGTGTGCGGGAATTAGGCGACGAGAATAAAAGTAATGCGCCCCAGCAGCACCACCGAAGTCTACAACTGTGAGAGGGCCATTCTTTCGTGAGTTTTCCCGCGCAAGAAGAACCCCAATAATGGTCCTTACTGCGGAGAGATCTACCGGCGCCAGCCCCTCCAAACTCGCCTGCAAAACCCTGGTCTTTTCAACAACAACGTCGACTAACACCTCGTGCTCGTAGCCCAAAGAGCCCGCTGAAAGAAGGGCATCTTCATAACTTGGAAAAGGCTTAGACCAGGGGGATTGATTGTTCATAATTCGCCCGAAACACCCTTAAACACCTTTAGCCTCAATGGGCTGCGAAATTCGATAGAAAGCCGCACCGATGCCAGCGCCGTGAGGTGGGCCAATGAGGTGGACCAATTCTGTGAGACAGGTTCATGGGAAAGATAATTGATGGGTCGTGGTCGATTGTGTTAATGCTGCTTTCCTCTGCCTGTCTGCGAAGTAGACCTCATCCGGCGTATGGCTGGAAAGTGTCTAAGGATTTAGTAGCGATTTAGCTCCCAGAAAAGAGAAAACTCCCAGAAAACAGCGCCTAAAACACCAAAAACTGAGAGAGATTATACCCCAGAAACCAAAAAAAGTAACAATAAAATCAATAAAATGAGATTAAATCAAGGGCGACGAAAGTGTCGAACTCGGGCGGCCTCATTACACACTCCCGTCTAAAAATAGCTTGGATGCAAAAAAGACGCAGGGATATAAACTTAGCAACTCAGCTGATCCATGACTGAATTCCGGGGGAAGCAGAGTTCTCTCCTTCGCTTGTACACCTGAGAGTCTCGCGTCATGAGACTATGATTGAACTGATGCAATTCATCTGGCGCACTGTCCCCAATCCACTGATGTTCTATAATCATCTCCGGATACCAGATAACCTTTCGATTAGACCATATGAGGTCGGTATACTCTTTGTCACAATATGTTGACAAGTAGTCAGGATGGTAGAAGTAACCGAATTCTCGGTAGAGACTTATACCCATTACACTGAGAGTAGATAGTCTTAGACCTTGTAATCCATCATTTAAGTGTACGGCACCGTCGAGACTCGGGTAATGCCGATATATTAACGTGGCTATTTCATTATCCCAGCCTCGCACCATGGGAACCATGTCGTCCGAGACGAGCACCACAACCTCTGTCTCTGGATAGGCCAGAAGCGCCTCCTTCATATTCGCGTTACATGCGGCAACTTTTCCATTTGGTTGGTTAAAGAACACAAGACAACCAGGGCTCGATTTCAAATCCGCCATTGCGTGATCATCATTATCACATGAGATAAGCCAACTCACACTATGCAGTCCGGATAGTGTCCCGTTCCAGCGATTAAACTGTGTCTGAAAGAGATCTCTTCTGCCCCTTGTTGGATACTTCAATAAAAAATTCATAGTAGCGCCTCGGAGGTTTGGAACACTGGACAGATGAGAGACGAGTTTTGTACAACAATATCCTTGTTAATCTTGACGTTGTTACTACCTTTCTGTGGAATCAATTGGATATACATCTCCTTTACAAGATTCCACTTTGAATGCAGATCACGAATGGTAAGGGTGTTTTTTATTTGCCCATAAATATCATTAATCACTAATGTTGTTCCGCTTCGAATCCATTGACCCGGTTTTACGTTACCTCCCCTAATTTCATACCCCCCCCGGTCGAATGAGGACTCACAGTAAAGTCTTTGATAGTCCCTGTGTAGGCTGGAACTCGCAGTAAAGTAGGGTAGCCGCATGTTGACGATTGCACCGTTATGGCATACCCTCAGCAACTCCGACATAATCGTCTGTGTATAACGTATTCGGCAGAAACGGGCCCCAACGTAAGCGCCATCGAAATAATCGTCTGGAAATGGTAGGCAAAACTTTCTGACGTCCCCCCAGGCGACCTGGTAATCCAACTTCCAACCGATGTCATCGACATTAACCCAGCCAGGTATATAGTTATCCCCACAAGCGAGGTGCAAGATCTTTTTGCGTGAGCCCCAGTTCACAATCCTCTTTTGCCCCTCCAGCGTTCTCGTTAAACAGCCCCCTGACCAATACGAAAATTCCTCAGCTCTACTCGACCGATAATAGCGTTCCTCACCGTCTAAATTCGCCTCGTCTACGTACCAAGGAGTGTGCAAGAAAATGTATGGATACCCAATCCGAATATTATTCCCACCGCTCTTTGAAAAATCAAGCCCTGGGCGGTACATTGCAAAAGTCGTATCAATCGGTGCAGCAAATAGATTATCCCCTACTGGACTAGACCAAAATTCAGATTCCCATTTAAACACCAAATCAGCCTTGCTATTCGCTTGGGGTAAATCATCGATTCTTAGTGCTGGGCCAACCTTGACGATACCTTGATGCTCATCAAGCAGCGCACCCATTTTTTCAATCAGGTCATTCGGACAGAAGTCGCACGGAATCAAATCAGAGTCGGAGACAATGTATTTTTGATTCATTCCAGCGCCAAAACCTCTTTCCCAGAAAACCCAAGGACCGTAGTTCTCGGTCATGAAATGGACCTTCACACGCGGTGCCATCGCCCGGTAGTACTCCAATAGGGGCGGATATCTCGATGCATTATCAATAACGGAGATGTTAGTGTAGCCCAGATCAATTAGCCATTGGATGCACCTCCTCAATGCGGAGAGTCGGTTCCTGTTTATGAAATAAATCGGGATCCGTTTGTCAACCATGTCGAGTCTCTCCGCCTGCAATAGGGGTTAGGCCGATTAGATCTCCAATCACAACTTTCCATATACTCTTCAACTGGGACGGATGAAAAAACGGCAGTACGTCAGTTTGAGCGGCTAAAGCCTTCTGCTTTCCTTGCTCGACGAGATTATGATTTAGGTTCGGTAAGTCTTGGTCTAGGTCAAGGAAGTAATCTCGGTAGGGTAAATATGAGTTTAGTTCTTGGGTAAAAACTGGCGTTCCATGGCAGAGGGACGTAAGGAGACGATTTGCACCAGCACCTGATTTTCGCTTGTCATTGCAACCAACCGGAATGATGGCAAAATCGGATTGCAGCAAGGCATTGCGCAAGTTTCGAACTGACCATGGTGTAAACGTAATGGTTAGCTTACTCCTGCTATCCAACATGCCTTTCAAAGCATCTATACTTTTGGTGTCAGTACAAATGCAGAGCGAAGCTATAACCTTCGGAAGTTCTGTTTTTCTGAGAAAGTCAATAAGAAAATTAATATTTGTGGCATGGCCGAACCAGATTGCATTGAAGCAACTAAACTTCTTCGGTTTCACACATTCGTACTCTACGGCATCATGAATTAGCTTTATTGGACAACTCACTGTTCCTTTAAGGTTCGAGCGCATCTCTTTTGAGGGCACAACTATTAGATCGGCAAGCCCAACACAGGTCTCGTAAAACTGAGACATCTCAGAGCCAAAACCTAGGTGGTGATCGGTGTAGTCAACGATGATTTTTGATCCACTCGCTTTTGACTCCGTTAGGTACCGTATCCACTGCGAAGCGCGATTGTCGACCTGATACGCGCCGATCTTTCCCACCACCACCGCGTCAGGGCTTATTGTCCTGGGTGACTCCCCTACAGTGACCTTCACCGATGAAACCTCCTCTAGCGCCGACGCTGCAACTGCGAGGCGCAGACGGGTGCTAGCTAAATTAGTTACGAGAAGATCACTCAATTGGTTCACGCCCGGCAGGAGAAAGTGCACTCGCTTCTGTAATGTCGGCCCTGGCCTCGCGTGAACTGGAGGGGCTGTCCTCGTTAAGAGACCTCCCAAGTCGTTATCGGTTGATGGATCGCTCCCAACGAGGCCAGTTGTTTTGTCAATCATCAACAGTGCTCCTTGGCCTGTGAGTAAACGCGAGACAACTGCGCCCATCTGCACTGATCACCTCCAGGCAGGGAAGCATCTTGCTTTTGAATCCCATGGCCCTGCAGGAATAGGGCATCCGAGGGTCCCAGCTAATAGCAAAGTTCTGGCATGACCAGCAGTCGGGTGCCCGATGAGTGGTTGGGACCGTCTGCGGTTTCACGCCCCGAGCCATCGATCCCCCAGTCGTCGTCGAACTCCCCGCGGCCGGGTTACTTTTTCTTGAAGTAGTCGGTATAGACACGCCAAGCCACCATGGCCAAAAAGCCGCCCAAAAAG
>Ga0194133_10008700_pt1 | contig 11797 bp, 3 predicted proteins | sample TA2KigOf40mmetaG_FD_155448 | JGI IMG/M metagenome (GOLD analysis project Ga0194133, IMG submission 155448) | Freshwater microbial communities from Lake Tanganyika, Tanzania - TA2015055 Kigoma Offshore 40m | ecosystem: Environmental > Aquatic > Freshwater > Lake | place: Tanzania: Lake Tanganyika...
TAAATTTTGATTAATGTGTACATAGTAAATTTTTAGTGTCTTTATCATGTATAATTAAATTTAGATTAATTTGAAACATAAAAATGCTAATTCTTGCATAAAGGCGTCCCACAAAAGATTTTTTTACCAAAACTGATTCAATTTTTATATTCCCTTTTATATTCCAGATATATATCAAAAAAAAATTTCAATACTTTTAATTTTATGACAAAGAGTCACCTTAAAAGTGAGCCCTTTGAATGTGAATGTAGACAGCCCATAATGATCATACTTGTTTTATGTGTTATTATTTTGATCTTGCAACCTATCTATCCACGTTTGATTCCCAAGAGCACCTGATCACTATGTTCCTACTTCTGTTATTGATAAAAAGGCTTGTCCGCCTTACAATGTCAACTCATTATTTTTGACTATTTTATATGTAAGATTGAGCAGGATAATAAGGCCTTAGTTTTAAGTTAAGAATGTAAGTTTTACCACTATTTTCAATAAAGTATTTTGAGCATTTACTTAGAATTTCATTTCATATAAGATAGTTTACTGTCAAAAGGTGGCATGTGTGATTATACTTGGTCAGCGCTATTCCTTTTAAGAGATCACATTAGAATGGGAATATACATACGTATATTAAATTTATTTATTTAAGAACTAAAGTCTATTTGTATATTTATGTTCTGCAGTGAGCTCCACGAAATAAATTTACAGAATAACATCTTTTTAAGAGAGATACGTCCCAGGAACGGGTTAGTGTTCCTGGGACAAAATAGACAAATAAAAGAACACGATAATAAAAACATAAAGCTCGATGTAATAGTTGGTGAATAAGAATAGTTGAATCATATTTTAATGAATGTCTTTTTGAGTTCAATTCTCAGTTTATTCGGGTTAATTCCTTGAGTCCATCCAAATGTGACATCTCTGATAGAGTTGAGGCGGTTGACAAAGCTATGTCGTCCAACCTTGATCCTTGAGCTATGTCTGAAGTATGCTATCTGTCTGCTATTTGCTAGCATGGATGTTGCAATATCAACAAATAAAATAAGAAAAAATAAAAAAATAAAAAATGATCAAAAAGTTTAAAAAAATGGCCAACAGCCTGCTTGTTCAATAATAAATTTGTAAGACACACTTGAAAAACATATAAAAATCATCTTTAAAAACATATTTTTTTAATCTGGAATTATCAAAACATATTTCTGACTTTAAGAACATTTTATCCTCCTACGCGTGGTGGAGTGTCGCACCTACTTCTATTGTGTGGAACATTAGTTTCCACACGTGTTGTTGAAGATGATGATGTGAGCAAAATTTAAGGCCACAAGCAACTTGCTTTTAAAAAGTGTTTCTTTAATATAATACACATTTATATTTTGTATGTATCCTTTTTTGGTAATTTAATGAATGCTAAATTTTCAACAGTTCAAAAAAAAATCTGTTTATATAAGCTATAGGGCAAAAGATATTCTCATTCTTTCGATTTTTAGAATGTTCGAGATTGAAATAGATCGACTGAAGCAGGTGCATATTTTATTTTTTCTCCACATGTGAGTTTGAGTCAAGAAAAGAGTGAGGTAATGTGGGAGGTTAAGTAAAAGCATAGAGATAGTCTAGGCCTTTGAAATTGAGAAAAATGACACGAATGTTGAAAAAATGATAACCTTGAATATGTTTAAGCTTGTTTTTTTACCAGAAATATGGATTCAATAAAAAGCCAACTAGGCTGAGTTACTAAATCAACATTTGAAAGAGTTAACAATAATCAATTTCAAGTCTTTGTTCAACTCATCAACTGTCAATCAATCTTATTTGAAGTGAAAAATCTTTTTTAAAATCAGACATTTGTGTTGTTACTTCTTCTGCCTCTTTTTTTAAAAAAACAGGCTGACCATATTTGTAGAAATTGTTTTTCTAGATAACAAGATCGATAAAATAGCCTGAATGGCATATTTAAAACAAATGTTTGGGGCCAAAAAAAGACTGAAAAGTTGTGTGGGCGCAACATGAACGAGCGCGAACCCAAAATACGTCATATTATGGGTATGTAATAGAAGAACCTAAAAACAAAAAAAAGGTTTCTAACAGTTGTTGTTCAAAAGTCTCACAGCACATTTGAAGCTTGACAATTAAATTTAAAAGTGTAACTATCGATCTCCACTAGTTGTTGCTGACTCTAGATCAAATGAACTATAAGGCTAAATATCTCATTTGAAAAAGTTCAAGACAAGAGAAAACACAAAGATAAGAGTTTGAGATGGGTTAGTGAACAAATCAGCTTGTTCCGTTCGTTTTGCATCTGCGGTCAATTTTCTTCACGAATGACTTTCACATTTTTTTCCCTCCTAAGAAAAAATTAGTTTTATTGTAAAGGAGGAAAATGAAATGAATGTTTGAAAGTGAAAGCAAATCGAAGTGGGAAAATAAAGTTTGACGTTTCCTACAGACAATCTGTTTTAGAATTTCCAAAATGGGATTGGATGTTGTGAGATTTTTACCACAAAGAGTTTGTTACTGTGTGACGTTTAATCCTGGAATCAAGATCTTGTTGGTCATCATTCTTATCCTGAGGTTTATTGCCATGGCCATGGGATGTGTTTATGGACCTTACCTTTATGCTGTACTTCCACTTGGAGGACTTTATTTAGCTGCAGATGGACTTCTACTTCATACAGTTTCAAAAGGTTATTTTTATAATAAAAAATACTTTTGCATGCATTTTGGTAAAATAACCTTTTAGTATATTTTTCATTAAAGTTTCTATATCTCTCTATGTATAAACTAGCCAACCGGGCCTCGGGTCTGCCCGGGAAATTAGCTAAACAGTATAAGGGTACCCATCTGACCATTTTACGTTACACAAAGTTTTCTCTCCCTTGACTCATTTGGGTTTTGGATTTTGGGTTACCCCAGGGTCCAGGGGTCAGGTTGGTGGGGTCATGCTTTTGTTAAGAACCTTCCTTGAGCTAGTGGGGAGGTCTGTGCAAAATTTGGTGGAGATTGGTCTGGCAGTTGGTACGTGAAAGAGGGACATAGGTAGGTACATATCCCTATGTCCCTCTTTCACAAGCGAACCACCAGACCAATCTCCACCAAATTTTGCACAGACCTCCACACCAACTCAGGGAAGGTCCCCCTGACCCCAGGGTACCCAAACTGTACCCAAACTCCAAAACCCAAACAGATCACTGGAGAAAAAACTTTGTGTAACGTAAAATGTTCGGATACTGTTCAGTCAAAAAAAATTTAGTCCCCGGCAGCGCTGGTCCCAGGTTGGTTAGTTTCCTACAATCAGATCATTCATTTAAATGACTTTTGCATTATCCTTAGATTATGCTGAAACTCTTTCATGACTATATTTTCTATTTTTATTTGATACAGCCACCACATTCTTTCCAATAGATCAAAAATGCCAACTCTTAGTTCATGATCTGGTATTTTCATCATGACAGTAATCTTATACCAGCTCATCTAGCCATCTTGAATGTGAGCTTGACCACCAAAAAAGCTGTTGTATAGTCTCATTCCAAATTACCTCCCTGCACTCTCAAATACACAGATTTTTGGTTCTGGCCATAAGAATCATTTGACTTTTTATTACTGTGGCCAGCCTGCAATAAAATGTTACCAAAGGTGTCTGAATTTGTATCAAAGTTCCACAATAGGAGATTATTATCATTCAATTTAGAAAAAATGATTTTAAAGAGATCTGATTTAGCATGTGCAATAGAATTAGACTAAAAATTATTTCTCAGGCTGAGAGTTCCCTTATTTTGTCAAATATTGCATACCTAGAAATCAAACTCTTACATCTTGTTGCCGTGAATATCTCCCAAATAAAACACACTTGGTTTTCATTTGACTTTCTATTCGTAACTGACTTATCAAATTACAATGCGGTCGTTTTCACAGGTAAAAGGTGCCCAAGAATGGAAGGCATACAGGCGTTCATTCTGAGCATGAAAAGGAATCACAGAACCAAAGTCCCACAAAGAATTTAAGAAACCTACCTAGTACTATCAAGAGATTTACATTATTGTTTTTCTCAATCAGATACTTTATGAACATCTAATCCATTCCTACAAATAAATTTACATTTTTATTGCAAAACTAGAATTGGTTATCAAAATTGAATAATTTCCATTTTTTACCACTGCAGGATGGGGGAGGGTTGACTCTGGAATCCAGATACCCAACTTATTTGTCTGTTTCCTTGTTGTGATAAAATTTGTAATGAAGTTCATCAGTGTCTTTTACTTGCAAAATCAGTTGTACAATGTGTACACTATAAATATGTTGGGGATGGATTTATCAGTTGTGATGTTAAAAGACGTGTTGAAACAGGACAGAATTTGAAAAGGATATTTCTTAAAATAGTTTTATGAAGTAAAGAGTACTAAAATAGGTTCTTTTTTATAGCCTTTGCTTCAGACGGCAGCGTCCGGCAGGATGATAACGAAGAAAGAGATGCTCTAGAAGATGAGAATCAATGCGATTTCAAAGCGCAAAAGATCTGGATATTCGTGTGGTTGAGCCTTAACATTTTTGGACTGTTTGGACTTTTCATTGCCATTGGACTTTTTGCTAATTTGGGTACCTGGGCAATGTCTTATGAGCCAATCCACTTTGCTCTGTTTATCATTATCATCATCTTGTCTGCTCTTCTAATTTACACTCACATTATCATCACCACTCTTTACATCTATCTGAAGGATGCATGGATACAAGGGATCATTGGTGGTCCTTGGGACGACTCTCAACCCGGCTTGACCTCAAATGGAAAACGTGTCACAGTCTAGCCACATTTCACTAAAATGTACCAACTACACAATGACTAATATAATTTTGTACAAAAGTCCCAATTTTGAAAAACATCATCCAACTTATGAAAGTTGGACTGACATTTTAAAAAAATTGTGTACTAAAAATTTCTCATATTGCTTTGATTTTAAGCTTCTATGACTCATTTCTCCTTGGATTTAAGTACTCCATGCTTAATTTAAATTTTATTTTATTTACAAAACATGTAATCAATAAGGTTTTAAATAGAGATAAAACATGGGACAAAAACCTTAATGTATATATGTAATAAACCAAAAGGCTCCATGAATTTTTTTTTCAAAAGTGGTTACCAATTAATTCTGTTGCTAGGAAAAGTTATTTTATAATCCAGTGCGAAAATGTTTAATACAGTTTTGACATTGACAAACGGTCGTACTGTCTGTCTGTGGTAACTTAAAGGTTTGTCAAACTTAAGGATTGAGTAGAATAGAATAGAATGACTTTATATCCAATGTCATTTAAAACACAGTGCTTTAATGCATTATTAGGAAATTTTGAGAACTTATAACAGAGACACTTAGACGAAGGACTCTTATTAGAAGAAAAACATGCCTGGAAACTTCTCACAGAATACCTGGATGTTTCTGGAGTAAAAAACCCGGATTTAGACAGGTGGTGAATTTAAGAAAAATATTTTTTTATTTGCAACTGGGGGACATGCTCCGCCTGGGGTAGTGATGGGTCATGGTCAAAATTTTTTGACCCGGGTCGGGTCAATTTTTTGTGGCTCGGGTCGGGTCGGGTCAGACATTTATGGTTTTGGTTTGAATTTTGAAAATTTCCCCTAAAAACGTCAAATTTTTCAATTTTTTTCCCTTCAGATCAAAAAAAATTGCTTCGGGTCGGGTTGGAAAGTACCCGGGTCAAAGCCGGGTCGGCCTCTTATTTACTGCGGGTCACAAGTAAGCTCAGGTCGGATCAAGGCCCATCTCTAGCCTGGGGGAAAAAACTTCCGACGTTCTGTGAGCGGCATTTTCTAACTAAGCTGCAGCCCTTCCCAAACTTCCAATCAATCAGATGGCAGAATGATTAAAACTTCTAAATATTAAGTGACATGCTCTTTAAGTTGTTTTTTGAAACTGCTGGAAAATAGTATGTAGACCTCAGTTTTAAGCGTTTTGAGTACATGGTTACATTTGTATTTGTATACATTGGAAAGCTTCATCTCATAATGGCTTTTTACATCATTACACTTTTTTTTAAAATTGAACAGTATCAGGATAGATATAGAAGGTTTGTGGTTGATGAGAAAGGGAGGGTGGACCAGCAGATTGCCAACAGCATTCATTAAGCAGTTTTCTCAAGCAAAATAAAAAAATTTTGTGGGTTAATTGTGAATAAACAAGAATACTATGAACTTAAACTACACCAAAAAATTAAACATTGAGTTTTCAATTTGAAATATGTCTCCTCTACCAAATAAATGAATCCTTTTGGCATACTAGATTGAAATAGTGAATCAATTTTTTCTGCCAAATGGTTAAAAAAGTTATCATGTCAAAGAGAAGTTTCATCAAAAATTATGCATCGTTTTAGCTTACAACAATAATGAAATTTCATTTTAAGGATATGATGTTTCTAATGGTTCTTAATATTAACCACTTATGCACGGCTGCTGACTGTAAATCAGGTTGAATCCTCGATTTGCAATATCTGTTGGTGACCCCAGAGGTCCCTCATCAGGATCTGTTACGACTCCAATCATAAATGGACGAAAGTAAGCTGAAATAAGACAAACATACATAATTCAGAAAAACTATATCTCATAACTTTTCTTTTACATATGACTGGTCCTGAAAGAGCTGCACAAGTTGTTGATTGGGTGCTCATCACCCCACAGTAGCCAAGGGTGATGCCACAATATCGATCCTTGGAAAAGAACATACTGATGGCTCCAATGCCATTTTGAGAGGCACCCGGAATTAGAAGGTAGTCTTTTGAGCATGCTGTGTCCCCATACATCACACCAGTCGTCGGCAAAGGAAACATTGTCATAGCAGTTACTTTGAACAAAAGTAAAAATATAATTTTTCATAATGAAAGGATTGCTCTTAGCCAAAATGGTTAAGACAATTGACTAAATTTTGAATAAGATATAACTTTAAGGGCTTCTAAACAGTTTTAGGTCAGCCTTTTTCCTAAGTTTTAATAGCATCAAAAAGTGTCATTTCTGTCAAAAAAAATAAGCCTCTCGAGTGAGTTAAAACCCAAAATGGTGAGGGTCTCTAGACTTAAACTTAAATACATTAACCCTGCCCAGGTAATTGTGCACATCTGCCCCAAGGTTATAAGGACTAGGATACAGTGTCCAATTGATTGCTTTTTTGGTTTCTTATTTCTATGAATCTCAAGGCATCTATTTGGTGCATCATTAAAGACCATTTAGATTGAGGTAAAAGCTATTTGAGGTATTTTTAACAACCAAGTGTAAATTGCCTGGGATTAAAACCCTCTAATCTCATTACCAATCAAGGACCATTTTTGGCTACATTTTCATGGAATATTAAGGTAATAAACTTTTCTATATTGATAGATTAACCGTATCTGTACTTACATGTGGAGGCATCTCCTGAAAGAGTGAAAGAATAAATGTCACTAATGGGTTGTGAAACTTTCATTCCACAATAGCCATTTTCAATTCTGAAGCACATAGCATAGTTAAGGTTGGCAAGATGGTTTGGCAGTTGACCTGTCACAGTAGTCTTATAGTTAAAGCTCCTAAAAAGTCTCAAAAAATTACATTTGATTCAATTTTTACTCATTTTTCAGCAAAAAAAACCACCTTATGATTCCTGAAGCCCCTATGTAGTATTGCAGACATCCATTAGGAGCTAAAATTCAAGAAAAGCAAAGTGACTTTATGACAAAATCATAAACTAGTGTCAAAACATATTTAATATACGTGTACCAACAGAGGACATTCAGGCAAAGATACAAGAATAATTTAAAAGATTATACCAATGAAAGGATGAGTGCATTCCAGTTGCAAAATTCTGATCCTGAATGTCCTTGTACTTGTACTTGTCAAGGTTGTATCGGTTACCACAGTTAACTGTGTGGGGCCACTGTTTGGTTCAATTGTATAAACAACTTTAAAAAAAGATAATAATCACTGAAAAAAAGGTTTGATTCAGATACAACGTGCTATTTTTTACTGTGCTGTCCTGTATTTATGCCACAAATGGCAGGGACAGGTGAACCTCCAGTGGCCAAGAAGAAATCTGTATCACAAATTCCTTGGTAGTTGGGTACATTCAGATCAAACAGTTCAAGCTCTAAACGAATCTAAACAGATTAAAGAGTGCACTAATAAAATTTCTAAATTTTTCTTAGAAAAGTTGAGTAAAACCTGACAAATATCTGCCCGGATTCGTTCAACTTGAAGGTTACAAATTCTCTGAGGTGAGGCTGCAAGAAATCTAGCTTTATAAATTGATGACAGAATAATTCAAAAAAAAAGTTTTGTACCTGGATTTGTAAAATATGTCCCATTTGCACCAGTTGATCTTCCACAATTATATGAAACTAAATTCCAAATAGAACAGAGTTTGAGCAGAATATTGAACTTATAAAAATTTAAATGACAGGCTCATGTTAATTCTTACAGAAGCAGCAAACACCAAATCCACTTGCACAAGCTCCCTGTGATACACCACCTCTGTGATTACACTCAAATCTAAAAATAGAATTAAAACTTTAATTATTTCAACCAGTCTGGTATTCTGAGAAAACATTCATAGAATGACAAATTGGGGCATCTTCAGATTCTTGGTGAATAATGAATCAATTAGATCAAAAATTCACAAGAGTTGGAAATTTCAGTTGGTGGACAACATCTGGATGAGGGTACAAATATTCAAGTAATGTCCAAACATTCTTATAAACAGTTTTACAAATGTGGCAAGGAAGGCCTCTTAAACAATGAAGTTGAGATAGCCTATGGTTGGCAGAAATAATAATGAATAATTATGAGATAAATGGCCAGCAATCAAGGTTCAGAGGTAAAACCTAAGGTGAATAACTAAATAAGGTAAAAACTTAAAAACATTAAGTATTTGGCGGTTCACAATAACACAAGAATATAACACACATTAAAATGTTTGATCAAGCTTTGAATGCATGAAATTGATTAATTTACTTGGTGTAGCAGGTTCCATTTCCAGTTGAAGTGGTAAAACAAGGATCATTCTTGAACCTCACAACAGTGAACAAACTAAACACTAATATTTGAATTTCAATCAAATTCCATAAAGATAATTAGCTTAGTAATTGGAGAAAAAACTCACAACGTCCATCTCTAGTTGAAGTTTCTGTTGAATTATTGAATGGATCACTTTGATCATCAACTTTTTTTCGCTTAAGAACCTTAAAAATAACATGAGTATAATTTATCCATTGGGAATGTCATTTTAGAGTTAAAATAACCTTTCTTGTACTTTCATGAAAGACTGCATTATTATGGTTTTTTGGAACACGACGACGAATAACTCTAGACTGAAAAAATGCAACATGTTTTTATATAAAGTAATTTTCTTAAGATTCTAGATTCTTACAAATGTATCTGGATTTGAAACTTCATCATCAGCACTATTAATTGAAATAATGAAAATAAAGCACACTGTCAATCCTACTATTTTCAGAGACATGTTCAAAATGCAAACCAAGTTTCTGATGAACTGACAAGTAATTTTATACATCCTTTTGTTTAAATACCGAAAGGTAATTATTCTTATTCTTATAGGAAATTATGAAATCTCAAGAAATCTTTTTCAGGGTAGGGCGTTGCTAAGAATTCAGAAGATAGAATTCCATCCATTTTTTTCATAACGGAAACACTGAGATGCTACATCCATCGAAAGTTAACAATTAAGATTTTAAGATAATTGTAAGGTTCCTTTAAAATAAGATCTAAGCAGGTAACGGTTGTTTTAGTAAAAGTTTCTAAAATATTCAGAAACAAAACAGTCTTTTAGATATGATTAATTGTTTAATGCTTGAGACACAAGATTATTCAAGTTGAAAACAGATACTAGCGCGTTCGGTGCTGCAGGCGTCTGAGAGCATAACGGGACGGAAGCGGGCAGAAGATAAGCGCGGAAATGCCAGGTAGCAACCCTTCCCAATCAAGAAAAGAGTCAATACCGAACTGTTTATTGGTGGGCAAGTGATGCTTTATATACACAAAATGAGGGGGAGACCGAATCAAGGTGATCGGATCGAGAAGTGTCGGACCTCTTAGAAGAGGGTCGCAACATGGCGGGAAATAAATGCGGGAGTGAAAACAGCGGCAGCCTGTTTAGGTGAACTTGCAACGGAAGTGGTAAAGGAAGCTAAACAACGGCAGCCTATTTGAAACGAGTTTGAACTTGATAAAGTGAAAAATATCGTACTGCGAAAATGGGGTAAAAGAGCGTGTGCTACGATAATACAATAGGGCAAAGTGTACCTCATTTTTACAAGACTAAATATTTGCTCAGAGGTTGACATCCTTCGTTAGAACCATTTCATAGCCCTTGGTTAGAGGACTGTTGATATGCCTTTATTTATCAAAGAATAAAAGACTTTCAATTACGCTAAAAAAATAAATGTTAAATAAAATCAAATCATTGATATCTAACATTTCTTTATTTTCAAGAATTTCAATTCATTTTTTGTTATTTTCAAATGGTTGAAGTATTTTTAGACGTTGAGCAAGATGACATAGTCATAATGTTACATTCGTAAAAACATTTCGTAATTTGATCCATAGAATTCGAGTGGAAAATGATACCAACCGTTGAAATTTCAAGGTTGGATTTTGGGATGCTGAACTTTTTAATTAACAACCATTTTCTTCAAATAGTAAAATATGAACATACAAAATATTATCATTAGATTTGAAAAAGTTGTCCATTTACCTTAAATTTAAAGTTGAAATTTGTCTTTTTACAACAATCAAAATTTTGTGGAATCAAAAATTTTTTAACTATTAAAATGGATTTAGAATACCTATTTTGTAATATTAGTATTTGCTCAAATACCCCAATTTTTGCTTTACAATATTTTTTGCTTTTATAGCTCAAAGTCTTTTCAAACAGGCTGCCATTGGTTTGTCTTTCCTTCCATTGTTATGTAATGCAAGTCATTCCCGCAATTACTTTCACGTCGTTTCAGTTTTACCATATTCTCCAAGAGGTCAGATATTTTCTGATCTGTTTCTTTAGCAAGATATTTTCTTGATCCAGTTCTTTATCTCCCTTTTGTATATAAAGCCCCTTATTCGTATCAATAAACATTACAGTGTTGATTCTTTTCTTGATTGGGAAAGTCATCACTGGGATTTTTGCTTATCTCTCTCGTCTCGTCTCATGATTTCCGCCTTCCCTTCAACACCCCTTTACGTACTTGACTCGCTATTTGTTGAGTAGAAGAACAAGAAATTTTATTCAATGAAAAAGTGAGTTGCTCTGAAAAAGCAAAAAAATATCTCCAAACTTGAAATAATAATTATTCATTTTCATGTGTCAATCAACAATTGGTTGGTTCTTTGAAAATGCACTTGGAGAAAGTTCCAAAAGCATGTTGAACCTCTCTGTTACAATTGGTGATTTAAAAAAAATATTATAACCTTAACTTCTCACAAATCTTTAAAAAATTATTTTCTTTCTTCAACACCAACATAGCTTGATTAAATAAGGATTTTTTATATTTTTTTGATAAATTTATTTTTGAAAAACATCTCCCTTATATTGTGAAAGAAAAAAGTCATTAATCTGGAAAAATGTCCAAGTTCAGGTCAAAGTGAGGCATGGTTTTTATCTCAAAGTTCATCTTCATGGGCATCTCCCAGTAGCCAAAGCTTTTCTTTCCATGATTATAAAAAGTCTGACCACAAATAGTCAGGGTGGCAAAGTGGTAGGGAGCTGGATTTCTATCCCAGCAACCCGGGTTCGACTCCCGCCCGGGTACCTACCACAAAAAA
>Ga0194133_10008701_pt1 | contig 11795 bp, 11 predicted proteins | sample TA2KigOf40mmetaG_FD_155448 | JGI IMG/M metagenome (GOLD analysis project Ga0194133, IMG submission 155448) | Freshwater microbial communities from Lake Tanganyika, Tanzania - TA2015055 Kigoma Offshore 40m | ecosystem: Environmental > Aquatic > Freshwater > Lake | place: Tanzania: Lake...
TGATAAGCGCAACCGCTGCTTCGGCCACCTCAGTCAGGTTATGTGACGGGATTTCTGTTGCGAGACCCACCGCAATGCCCGATGCGCCATTTAGCAGTACAAACGGCAGCCGCGCAGGTAATAGCTTGGGCTCTTCGCTCGAGCCATCATAGTTGGGCACAAAATCAACCGTACCCATATCAATTTCATCGAGCAGCAGACGCGAGATCGGCGTCAGTCTTGCCTCGGTATAACGCATCGCTGCAGCGCCATCACCGTCACGCGAACCAAAATTGCCATGCCCGTCGACCAGCGGGTAGCGCAATGCAAAGCTTTGAGCCATGCGCACCATGGCGTCGTATACCGATTGATCGCCATGCGGGTGCAGCTTGCCGAGTACGTCGCCTACCACAGCAGCAGATTTACGCGGTTTGGCGGCAGGATCGAGTCGTAACTGATCCATCGCGTACAAAATCCGTCGCTGTACCGGCTTCTGGCCATCGCACACATCAGGCAGTGCGCGACCTTTGACAACCGAGATCGCGAAATCAAGATACGCACGCTCGGCGAAGGTGGCCAGCGTCAGTGATTCACCACTCTCGTCGGCAGAAGATTCGAACAGATTGATTTGGTCGGTCATACTTTAATCAATTTTGAATATTTTAAATGTCAGCCTCAACTTCATTGCCGTGCTCCTCTAGCCATGCTCGACGGGCCGCTGCCTCGCCCTTGCCCATCAGCATAGTGAAACGCTGCTCGGAGGCTTTCATATCGAGTTCGCCCAAGGCTACCGGCAGCAAGCGACGCGTATCTGGATTCATGGTGGTTTCCCATAACTGATCCGCACTCATCTCGCCCAAACCCTTGAAGCGAGCGATATTCCATGCCCCGTCTTTGACACCATCCTTACGTAGCTTGTCTTCAATCGCTTCAAGTTCGCCGTCATCCAGCGCATAGATTTTCTGCGCCGGCTTTTTACCGCGTGCGGGTGCATCAACCCGGTACAGCGGTGGTCGCGCGATATGGATATGTCCACGTTCGATCAGCTTGGGGAAGTGCCGGAAGAATAGCGTCAGCAAAAGTACCTGTATATGCGAGCCATCGACATCGGCGTCCGACAAAATACAAACACGACCGTATCGCAGCCCGGAGAGATCAGGATTGTCGTTCTTGCTGTGCGGATCGACGCCAATCGCGACTGCAATATCATGAATCTCGTTATTAGCAAATAATCGATCACGCTCGGTTTCCCAAGCGTTCAGTACCTTGCCGCGCAATGGCAGAATGGCTTGAAACTCTTTATCGCGGCCCATCTTGGCCGAGCCACCTGCCGAATCACCTTCGACCAAAAATATTTCATTGCGTGTGATGTCAGTCGATTCACAATCGGTGAGCTTACCGGGTAATACCGCGACTCCGGATGATTTTCGCTTCTCGACTTTTTGCGCCGATTTCAAGCGGCTCTGCGCCTGACGTATCACGAGTTCGGCCAGCTTGCGCCCGTAATCGACATGCTGATTCAGCCATAACTCCAGCGCACTACGCGTGTAGCCAGCGACTAGTCTGACTGCATCGCGCGAATTGAGTTTTTCCTTGATCTGCCCTTGGAATTGCGGGTCAAGTACCTTGGCAGATAGCACGAATGAAGTTCGTGCGAATACATCCTCAGGCAGTAATTTCACGCCTTTGGGTAGCAGCGAGTGCAATTCAACAAAACTTTTTACCGCACCAAATAATCCCTCGCGTAAGCCGGATTCATGGGTACCGCCTGCCGGTGTGGGGATTAGATTCACATACGACTCGCGAACCACATTACCTTCCTCAGTCCACGCGACAACCCATGCCGCGCCTTCACCCTCGGCAAACCCATCGGCGTCGGCAGTGGCATATTGCTCACCTTCGAAAAAAGGAATCAGCGTTTGCCCACTACCGCTTTGAGCTAGTGCTTCATGCAGATAACCGCGTAGTCCTTGTTCGTACAGCCAGGACTGAGTATCACCAGTCTTTGCTTGAGTTAGTGAGACTTTGACGCCGGGCAGCAGTACCGCTTTCGATCGAAGCAGACGCAGCAGATCGGCGAGCGGAATCTGCGGCGAGTCGAAATATTTTGCATTTGGCCAGACCGTGACTCGGGTGCCGGATTTTTTATCGTCTTTGGCTGCGCTGCGTGATTTCAGTTTTTGTGTGACATCGCCATTGGCAAACTGAATGGTATGGACACCGTTACCCTTGTCATCTTTACGCCAGACGGTGATATCCAACTTCGACGACAGCGCATTGGTCACCGATACGCCAACACCATGCAAGCCACCCGAGAAGGCATAGGCGCCGCCGGAGCCTTTGTCGAATTTGCCACCGGCGTGCAGACGGGTGAAAACAATTTCGACGGTGGATACTTTTTCTTCCGGATGCAAACCGACCGGGATGCCGCGGCCATCGTCCTCGACGCTGACGCTTCCATCAGTATTCAGCGTTACCTCGATATGCTTGCAGTAGCCACCGAGTGCTTCATCTGAAGCGTTGTCAATCACTTCTTGAATGATATGTAGCGGGTTTTCGGTCCGCGTGTACATACCGGGGCGTTGTTTGACAGGCTCGAGGCCTTTGAGGACGCGAATCGACGATTCGCTGTAGTCGCTTTTTCGGGTCGCCATGCGTGATATCGAATGCCAGTTTGCTAAGGAATGCCGCCGAGGCAGGCAAAAACTGTCGCATTCTAATGAATATCAGCTACAGCAGCGAATAAATACTGCGAATAAGTGTTTGCGCTTGAGTCGATCAAGCGCGGGGGCGATGGTCTAATGAGAGCGATTGATCGCCAAATACGCGGCCGGGTCTTGCTGAACCGAGGAAGCCAGCAACTCAAGCAGCGCAGGATCATGCAGTCCAGCCTCGGCCGTTGCTTGATCGACTGGAATATCAAGCTCGTACAAAGCCGCACCGCCGCAGGGAACCGACAGGATATATTGTTCGCCTTGTCTACAAAGTTTGTAGCGCCATGATTTTTCATCCAGGATGATTTTTTCCATCGAGGGCTCCTTGGGTATCGACTATGTGGGTAGGCCTAAAACCGGTGGACAACTGGAGCAACTAAATCGCTGGGCGTGAATGGGTTCATGCTGACCTTGTCCAGCGGGATTTGGTCACACACCGCTTCCGGTAATCCATTGGGAAGATAGCCACCAGGCATCCAGTATTTGTTGGCGCCGACCTCATTACCCGAGGCCATGCGCAGGTTCGGGATGTCATTGATCGTGACTCGAATAATCTCCTGACCCGCCCAGGCGCCGGCGGGGATGCCGAGCTCAGCCTCGCCCGCTGCAAAGGTTGATTTTTTGCTGAGTTGCTTTTCAATTCGATCACCGATTTCTTTCGGGATCAGGAATTGGCCATCTTTTCGACCGATACCATTCTTGCAGAAATTATCGAAGGCATAGCGCGTCAGGAATAGGCAAGGTTTATCGCTGAACATCGATAAGTGTTTACCAATAGCAGATGCCGTCAGGTAGGTTGTTGGATTCGGACGGTTGTATTTGCGAACCGTCACGTCCACCGAGCGTCCCGCATTCGTACCGTCTTTCTCCTTGATTTTTATGGTTTGCGTCTCGGTGGTGTAGCTATCGCGAATTTGCTCGAATCTTTTCAGATTTTCAGGGCTAAGAGTATGCAGCGTGGCCGGTGATAAATCATCGGGGAGATAGCTCAGCATCGTTTGGTCAGCGCCGCCATCGATGAACTGGCTATTCCGCAGTGCAGGTGACGGACCCATGTACAGCGGGTTCAGATCATTCGACAACCAATCCGCTGGCGCATGATTGGCGGGCAGGACAGATTGCTTTTCAGCGGGTACAAGGTCTTGCTCGGTCAGCGCACTATTTTTGGTTTTTGAAATTTCCGCTGTATGAATAGTCGTTTTTGGTTTGCTAATTTGTACGGTTTCAAATGTATTACTGAAACTTAATGGTGGTAACACCAGTGTTCGTGCTGCCAATTCGCGCGTGGGTAAATTGGCAGATCCCTTGAACAAAGGGCTATTACTCGCCTGTTTGGCGGTCAGCATGGTGGTCTGCGTCTGATTTGACCCACTGGTTGGTGCTGCATGAGCAGTGCGAGTACTTGTGATCGAAGGAAAGTTATTCATCGTTATTCCCTGATTAAGAACCTGTATCGTTAGGACGCTTTCTGCGTTGACTGCAACTTGCCGCGCATCTTGTGATTTCTTCTGTACAGCTGTCTGGCCATCGACCTAATGAAATAGCTTGTAAAAGCCCATATCAACGATTAGCTAAAAACGTCGCCCGATGAATTCGAGATCAATTGAAAATTCATGCATGTGCCATCGGCGGTACGGTCGATGATGTTGATAATTTGTTTTTGCAATCTATCCAGATAGTCTTCAACTGCTCACGTAGCGATTCAAGCAACTTGGGCAGATTTTGTATGATATATTTTGAAATGTCTGCCCGTCTAGCGCTTGGATGGGCTGACAAAAAATTGCAAGTAGCTGATTAGAACTTGGCTCGAAAGTGATTGATGCGCCGCCGGTCCGAGCGGTATGGGAATTCAGTGTCAGAATTTGTTCGTAAAACCCAACGGGGATGTCGTCTGGTACACGCATCAAATCGCTGTAAATGAAGACCTCATCGCCTTGCTCCGGTGCGTATAAAACAATACCGGTCTGATTATCTTGCTGAAGGAAACACCGGCCTGAATCATCGAGCGAAAACTTTTCGTCGAGAATTTGCAGCCAGTTATTGACTAAATGCCGGGCTTTTACCATGGATTTCTCCGATGAAAAGGACGAAATAAATAGTCGCCCCACCGGAGTTTGGTTAAATCCTAATCACCACTGTTCCTTATGAATCAGGACTCAGCCGGGTTATTTGAATCATGGATGCACTATGTGCATGAAGCCAGGTCATCGATTGGTGCTGGCGCACCTATTTGGAGAGAAGCTGCATCGCCCGATCCAGGCCTTCCATGGTGATCGGGTACATGCGATCGGACATCAGCTGCCGGATAATCGCGATCGACTGCCGGTACTGCCATAAACCCTCGGGCTCAGGATTCAGCCAGACATATTTGGGAAACTGGTGCGTGAAACGCTGTAGCCAGACTGCGCCGGCTTCTTCATTATTGTATTCAACCGAGCCGCCGGGCTGCACGATTTCATAGGGGCTCATGGTGGCGTCGCCGACAAAAATCAGTTTGGTATCTGCAGGATATTTGCGGATGATGTCCCAGGTTGGGAAACGTTCGGCATGCCGGCGTCGATTATTTTTCCAAAGCTGATCATAGACACAGTTATGGAAATAGAAAAACTCCATATTCTTGAATTCGGTCTTGCCAGCCGAGAGTAATTCTTCCACCTGAGCGATGTGATCATCCATCGTGCCGCCGACATCCATCAGCATCAGCACCTTGATCTTATTCTTGCGCTCCGGTTGCATTTTCAGATCCAGCCAGCCGGCGTTATTGGCAGTGGCGCGTATGGTGTCATCCAGCGCCAGCTCTTCTTCCAAGCCTTCGCGCGCAAACTGTCTCAGGCGCCGCAGCGCTACTTTGATATTGCGTGTGCCCAGCTCACGCTCGCTGTCGTAGTCACGAAAAGCGCGGGCATCCCATACCTTGACCGCGCTTCGGTTACCGCCTTCTCCGCCAATGCGTATACCTTCAGGGTTGACGCCGCCATGACCGAACGGTGAGGTACCGCCGGTACCTATCCATTTATTGCCGCCTTCGTGACGACCTTTTTGCTCTTCCAGTAATTCTTTGAGCCTATCCATCAGCTTGTCGTAGCCGAATTTTTCGATCTGCGCTTTTTGCTCTGGCGTGAGCTCACGTTGCAGGCGCTTGATCAGCCAATCGAGCGGTATCTCGGGGGCTTTGTCGAATAAAGTCTGCGCGCCATGGAAATACACCCCAAACGCCTTGTCAAATTTATCGAAGTTTGCTTCGTCTTTCACCAGCGTAGTACGCGCCAGGTAATAAAACTCATCGATTGAGGGCGTGATGACACCTTTATTCAGCGCCTCAAGTAGCAGCAGAAATTCCTTGATCGATACAGGAACCCGTGCATCTTTCAGCGTGAAAAAGAAATCAATCAGCATGACGCTCGTGCTGCGCTAGTGAGGAAAATTAGCGATTATGGCGCGACATGAACACCAGTCGCTCGAACAAGTGAATATCCTGCTCGTTTTTAAGCAGTGCGCCATGCAGCGGCGGTACAACATTTTTTTGATCTTTTGAGTACAATGCCGCGGCGGGGATATCTTCAGCTAACAGCAATTTCAACCAATCCAGTAGCTCGGAAGTTGATGGCTTTTTCTTCAGCCCGGGAATTTCGCGCATCTCAAAGAATGCGTGCAGCGCAGCGGAGAGCAGATCTTTTTTAATGCGCGGGAAGTGCACATCGACGATTTGTTGCATAGTTTCTTTATCCGGGAATTTAATGTAGTGAAAAAAGCAGCGACGCAGGAAAGCATCGGGCAATTCTTTTTCATTGTTGGAAGTGATTATCACTAAGGGCCTGTGCTTGGCACGGACCAGCTCGCGCGTTTCATACACATAAAACTCCATCCGGTCGAGCTCACGCAGCAAATCATTCGGAAATTCGATATCTGCCTTGTCAATTTCATCAATCAATAAAACCACCGGCTGATCTGCATTGAATGCCTGCCAAAGTACGCCTTTGATTATGTAATTGTGGATATCCTTGACTCGCTCGTCCCCCAACTGTGAGTCGCGCAGGCGGGATACCGCATCGTATTCATACAAACCTTGCTGCGCCTTGGTGGTGGATTTGATATGCCATTGCAGCAGCGGCATGTCCAGTGCCGCAGCGACTTCTTCAGCCAGCATGGTTTTACCTGTGCCGGGCTCGCCTTTAATTAGCAGCGGTCGTTGTAGCGTCAGTGCGGCATTCACTGCCAGTTTCAGGTCTTGGGTGGCTACATACTGCGCAGAGCCGTCAAAGCGCTTTGGGGTCGTCATGAGTTTGCGTTCTGAAAGGGAAGGGCATTTTAAAAACTGTTATTTTCTCAAGTATAAACGAGCAACCGAACCAGCTTATTTGTCAGCGCGCCCGGCGACGGATACATTCAATATACGCCGCGCCATCGGGTGGGGTGCCATTGCGCTGCGCAGTCCAAAGCATCTCCCCCAGACATTCCATAATTTGATGATGTGCCTGGTGCTCGCCGAGGCGCGTAGCGAGTTGCTGGAAGGTGTCGCGTATGCCGCTCGGCTGGTCAATCGAGATTTGTTCTGCGATGGACAGGTGCATCGATAGATGTAAAAAAGGGTTGGACTGTCCTTGCCCAATGTCGAAGTCGCTAGTCTCTGCGGCTTCAGGATCGGATAACCAACTTTCATATTCCGGATGTTGCAGCAGCCAGTCGCGCGCAATGATCTCGAGCTCAGTCATGGGGGAATTGGCCTGAGTTTTGCGCCAGGTGTCGCAGAAAAATCGGCGAACTTCTTCTCGGCTGGGGTTGAACATGATTGATTTAATTATTTCAGACGGCTTTACTGGGCGTAGTAGTTTTCTTTCGAAACTCGCACAGATCGGCAATCACACAATTCCAGCACTGTGGCGTACGTGCCAGACAAGTATAGCGACCATGCAAAATCAGCCAGTGATGCGCATCCATCAGAAACTCAGTGGGCACAAACTTCATCAGCTTATGTTCCACAATATCGACGTTCTTGCCCGGCGCGATTCCGGTTCGATTCGACACCCGGAAAATATGCGTATCAACCGCCATCGCCGGCACACCAAACGCGGTATTGAGCACCACATTCGCGGTTTTTCTGCCAACGCCGGGTAGCGCCTGCAAGGCTTCACGTTCACGCGGTATGCGTCCTTCATGCTGCTCAATCAGAAGGCGACAAGTCTCGATGACGTTTTTGGCTTTGGTCTTGTAGAGGCCTATCGTTTGAATATACGGAATCAAACCATCGACACCCAACGCGTAGATAGTGGCTGGTGTATTGGCAACCGGATACAGCTTGCGGGTGGCTTTGTTGACCGAGACATCAGTCGCTTGCGCTGAAAGAATCACTGCAATCAGCAGCTCGAATGGTGTGGTGTACTCAAGCTCGGTGGTTGGGTGCGGATTGCTGGCACGCAGTCGCTCGAAAATTTGCCGGCGCTTGTCTGCGTTCATGGCTTGTTCGAATCAGATATCGCGGACGCTTGTTCTTTTTGCAGGCGCGCACGCTCGATCGCCGCTTGGATAATCGCGCGTTTGCGTTCTTTTTCTACGCGCTCGGCTTCATTTTTTGCATCGCTTGCATCAACCTCGGCCAGCTTGGCCAGTGCCTTTGCGGCTAATCGCGCATCATTTTCCTGTTTTTCAAGCTGCAGGCGCAGCTTGCGCGCATCATGTCTGGCACGTGCGGCATCGGCTTCTGTGGCTGACCATGCGGCCCATCCGGATTTGCCTGCGGTGACTGGCTTCATGTCAATACAGTCGACCGGGCAGGGGGGTACACACAAATCACAACCCGTGCATAACGATGCAATCACGGTATGCATTTGCTTGGCAGCGCCGATGATTGCGTCCACCGGGCACGCCTGTATGCACAGCGTGCAGCCGATGCAAGCACTTTCGTCGATGACGGCGACCGGACGCTCGCGCTCGACACCATTTTCCGGGTTGAGAGCAATCACCGGTTTACCGAGCAGGCTCGCGATGCGTGCTACACCTTCAGTACCACCGGGTGGGCACTGGTTGTAGCTCGCGCTACCGTTCGCAATCGCTTCAGCATACGGGCGGCATGCGGGATAACCGCATTTGGTGCACTGCGTTTGCGGCAGTACATCTTCAATATGGTCAGCGAGCGTTTTATGGAGATCGGCCATGGCGCAACATTATCCGCGATTTGCACCATGCAAGAGAGCAACGCACCAGTCGCTGCAAACGACGGCAGCGAGCTGGTGGTTCTATTTGTTCAGAGCACTAATCGCTGTTGGCGCGGATGAATTCACCGATACGCGGCGCGATCATTTCACGCCAGCGGCGCCCGGAAAAAATACCGTAGTGACCGCATTTGGGGGCAGTGAAGTGCTGCTTTTTCTGCTTGGGTATACCGGTGCACAGTTCGTGCGCCGCTCGGGTTTGACCCGGACCGGAAATATCATCCAGTTCACCTTCAATGGTGAGCAACGCGACCTGTTTGATGTCTTGCGGCCGGACTAACTTACCCTCAACTTCCCAGGTGCCAAGCGGCAGCGCATGTTCCTGAAACACGGTTTTGATGGTTTCAAGGTAGTACTCGGCTGGCATATCCAACACCGCGTTGTACTCGTCATAAAACTTGCGATGCTCTTCAGCCGATTCGTTGTCACCCTCGCGCAGGTGCAAGTAAAACTCCCAGTGACTTTGCGCATGACGACGCGGGTTCATCGCAACAAAGCCTGCGTGCTGCAAGAAGCCCGGATAAACACGGCGCCCGTAGCCGGGATAATTCGGTGGCACGCTGTAGATGACGTTATTCTCGAACCACTGATACGACTTGTTGATGGCAAGGTCATTCACCGCCGTCGGCGATGCGCGCGAATCAATCGGCCCACCCATCATCACCATGGTTTTCGGTAGTACGGGCTCTTTGGCACTCGACATCAGTGAAATTGCAGCCAGCACCGGCACGGTGGGTTGGCACACCGAGATCACGTTCAAATCTTTACCGAGCAAGCGAATGAATTCCTGCACGTAGTAAATATAGTCGTGCAGATGGAAGGGGCCGAGCTCGAGCGGCACCATACGGGCATCGGTCCAGTCGGTGATGTAGACATCATATTCAGTCAACAAGGTACGCACGGTGTCGCGCAGCAAAGTGGCATGATGGCCAGACAGTGGCGCGACGACCAATACCGTTGGCTGCTGCAAATTTTTCAGCTGAGGTGCGTGGCGGTCTTTGCGGAAGTGCAGCAGCTTGCAAAATGGCTTCTCGAGCACCACGTCTTCAATAATCGCGGCGCGAATCCCGTTCACCTCAGTGGCGGTGATGCCAAACGCCGGCTTTTCGTACTCTTTACCCAGCCTGAACATCAACTCATAACCCGCCGCGATACGTTGCGCAAACGGCGTGTGAGCCAACGGTGAAACCGGGTTGGTAAATAGCTTGGAAGATGCCTCAGCCCATTGCACAAGCGGGCTCAGCAATGTCTTATGCATTTCGTGAAGTTGGTAGAGCATGGTGACCCTCAATCAAAACGCTCGCATTGTGTCGCCGCCGCAGGTTTTCTGCAATGCAGCAATGGCAACGCAAGCTTGTATGACCGCAAATTTCCCAAGCACCCAGAGGCTTTTATCAATTCAGCAGCTTTTCGGTGGGGCTTTCAGTCGTCAAGTTCGCCACTCTTTCCCAAATGTAACACAGCTGATTTGGCACCACGAAAAATTGATTAATAATTAAGCAATGTAGTGAATGCTAACCTCTGCAGCTGCACTCAAAGATCCGGCACTTGGACAGCAGAAATCTCTTGATTGCACCGCGAAAAAAACCTGAATCAATAGTCGGGAGTAAGCCGATACCCTTGAGTTAGCGCAGCGGCGCCACATTGCCTTGCCGCCACTCGTGCTAACCTTCACTGCCATGACGTTCCGCCTCATCCGCCGCCGATACCTCGCCGGGCTACTGCTGCTGGCGCTACTGCTGCAAACCCTGCTACCAGCGCTGGGTGGTGCGGCGGCCGATGCTTCAAGTCGATGGATCGAGGTCTGCGCTACCTCGGGTGTGAAGTGGGTGCAGCTTGACCACGACGCACCGACACAGCAGCACAGCGCATCGGACCACTGCGTACTGTGTGCTGCTACCGGTGCGGTACCGGAATTTGATGTTCGACACCACCTGCTGGCCGTTGCGGCCAATTCCGTTTCAGTCCCCACGCGAGCCGATCCCTTCGGTGTTTTTCGCGGTCATTCACAGCGTTCACGCGCGCCACCAGTCCTCTCCCAAAGCTAATTGCGGTTTCTCCCTGGTCGCTCATGCGGCGGGGTAGCTATTGTTTCTGGAGAGTTTTATGCGCAAACCTATTGTTTGTGCGATCGTTGCCTCGTCCATGGCGGGTGCGGCGTTCGCCACTGAAGAAAACACGACTTTGGCGCCTGTCACGGTTACTGGTACCCGGGAGCAGACCCTGTTATCGGAGACGCCCTCAGCGGTAGGAATCATTAGCCGCAACGCGATCGAGCAGAATAGGCCCTCTCACCCACAGCAGTTGCTGGGGCAAATTCCTGGGGTTGCGATTGGTGTGACCAATGGCGAGGGGCATACCACTGCGATTAGGCATGGTTTCACTACAAGCCCGCTCTATCTATTTTTGGAAGATGGCATACCGATCCGCGCCACAGGTAATTTCAACCATAACGCGCTGTATGAGTTGAATATTCCCTCTGCCGGCGGTGTTGAAGTTGTTCGAGGCATCGGTAGCGCTCTCTATGGCTCGGATGCCATTGGCGGCACGATCAATGTACTCACCCGCACACCACGAGAGAAGGCCGGTGCAGATTTGTCTATCGAGGGTGGCAGCTTTGGCTGGGCGAGATTATTAGGTGGAATCGATAGTGGTCGTATTGGTCGCAGCGCGCTACGCGCAGATTTGAACATCACGCATACGGATGGTTGGCGTCAGCGAACTGCCTACGATAGACAGAGCGCAAACCTTCGATGGGATTATGAGTTGGACGATGCGACCCTAATCAAGACCATCTTCGGCGCCACGCACATCGACCAACAGACCGGTGCCAACTCACCACTGCCAGAGAGCATGTATCTCAACAGCCCAACGACAAACTTGCGCTCACCTG
>Ga0194133_10008703_pt1 | contig 11794 bp, 28 predicted proteins | sample TA2KigOf40mmetaG_FD_155448 | JGI IMG/M metagenome (GOLD analysis project Ga0194133, IMG submission 155448) | Freshwater microbial communities from Lake Tanganyika, Tanzania - TA2015055 Kigoma Offshore 40m | ecosystem: Environmental > Aquatic > Freshwater > Lake | place: Tanzania: Lake...
TGAATTGGATAGTACTCTGGAAGATAAGCTGGAAAAAGTGGCTTTCAAAGCAGGCAAAGAGGTTGGAGAAGACTATAAAAAGCTCCATAAAAGTTATAAGAAAGATTATGGCTGGATAAATGATGAGTTAGATATTAGTGTTCAAGCAGAGCTTGAAAAGAGATTAGAATTGGCTGAGAGTGAATAAAGTAGTTTCTATCTTTACTTTTTTACTAGGTATTTTAAGCTGGTGTACTATAATTAGTGGTATTCTTGTTGTAAGGGAATTGTTAAAATGAGCATTAAATACGACAATTTATTTTCAGAAGAGCAAATAGGACTTAAGATAAAATTTTATTTGGAAGATAGTACTCTTTTGATTGGAAAAATAGCTGGTATTCCAAATAATATTCATGTGAGTGTGTTAGTTGACCACAAATATTCCAATTGGGAATGGTATGTGAGAAGTGAAGCTGTTCTATTTGTATGACAAGAAAAGAAGCTATTAAAATATTAAAGAAAATAATTAAAGATCCAGGAATAGCTGATCAATTTACAGAGGATGAAATAGAAAAACTAGAGGAGATTGCTAGCGGTGAGTGAATCAAATAAAATGTACGAAGAGGCGTTAAAGGATCTTAGAGAGCATAACGATCAGCTTCGTAAGAATTTAGATAAACATATCCAAATTGGTGCAGAGTTCTCTAACATTATTAACGAGATGCTTGGATATGTAGAGAAAAAAGATAAAGAAGACTATTTATATTTTGTTAAAATGGTAGAGAAAGCTTTAGAAAGGAACAGATGAGCGCATATATTTACAAATTAGTTAGCCCAAAGAAGTTTGCCTGGATGGATATTCAGATTTCCCCTACACAATCAATTTGTAGTAAAGTATTTCATCTTAAATACTGGTATAAACCTAGAGCACTTCCTGATTATGATTCTAAAGAATACCTTAAAGTTTGTGATGCTTTAACTAAACAAGAGCTTAGGACTCGTAACGATTTTAAGGGTATTAAGGTTAATTATGGTATTATTGTATTAGATAGGGATAAAGGTATTGGTACTCCTAATGCACTTCCTGGGGAATACTTTGGTGTATATCAAGTTGTAGATATGAAAAGCGAGAGATTATCTGTTAATAGCTTAGAAAATATAATTTCAATTAATGATGAGAATTTTAATTTAAAATATCATAAAGCATTTCCTTTAAGTAATGCTCAAATTAGACATATGAAGAAAGACGAGCAGGCTATTAGATTGCTAGAGCTAGGAGTTCCAATTTAATATGCCTGAATTATATCAAAAAAAGAAGTTTAAAGGCAAAAAGCTTGCTAAATGTAAGTATGAATATTCTACTTGGATGGGGGATGATCTAGGATGGGTAGATACATTTAGAGATATTGAAGGAGAAAAGGTTTTAGAAGCATATTATAGAGCCAAAGCGTACTTTGAAGAGAGGGTATTTCAATATAATTTAGGATTAAATAAGAAAAAGCTTGTTAAAAATTAACATTCTATTATAATTGAAAAATGAAATATTGTTTTGAGAAGTATGAACTTAGTAATAGGGGTAGAATCTTTAAAGGATTTGAACAAGTAAACGCAAATTCTGTAGAAGAGGCTAGAGAGATTGCTCAACAAAAGGCTGGGGATAATATTACTCTTGCTCAGATCTTTATTCATCAGGACCCTCAGTAATGTGGGACCCTATTAGCATATTTGCTATTTGTTGGTCTTTAAATGTAGACCTTCCCTATGCTCGCCTGTCTGTTGAAGAAACTATTAAAACTAAAGAAACCATAGTTATAGTTGAAAGCATTAGTAAAGATGTTAAACTAAGGGAAGGTCTATGAAATATAAAATAGAAGAGGCGTTTGACGGTAGACTTCCTGAATATAACGTTTTAAAAGAAGATAATACAATTATTAAGACATTTGATTCAATTAAAGATGCTGAAGATTATATTTCTTTTCTTAGTACTATTCCTTGCGGAGAAGAAAACCCTTGTAATGACTAAAACAAAAACATTTACTTTAGGTAAAGAATCTATAAAAGAGCTTATCTCTTATTTAACTTCTTATTCTAATTCTTTAAAGCAGACTCCGGATTGGGAGTGGAATAATCTACAAACAATTAATAAAATTGATAATTATATTAGTTTACTTAAAGTATCACCATGGAATGAAGGGGGATACTATCAAGACGAATTAGATTAATCTTGATTATAATAGTTTTTCATTTATCATAAATATATGAATTCGACTAACTGTACCGTCAATATGGTTTTAACTTCTATTGTCAATAATAAAACTATTCTATCTAAAATTGCAAAGGATATTAAAAAGAGATTTAAAATTGATGTAGATGAGCAAAAATTAGAAGCTTTTTTAAATACTGTTGAAATAGAAGTTAAACAAAGTGTTACACTAATTTGAAGAATTTTTTTTATTGGGCACTTAAATCTTTTTATAATGATTGTTCGTTAGGTTTACTTTTAATTTTAATAGGATTTTTAGGTGGAATATGTTTTTCTATTTTATGCAAATATTTTCAAAAATTTTTAACTTTTTAAATCCATACTCTTATATGGGTAATATTTATATTACCGGTCCTAGTTCTTTAGAAGAACTTTTAACTCAATTTGATCAGCCATCTAAAGTTAAAACAGATAAAGATAATATTAGAGATTATCAAGTTAAAGAAACCTTAGCTGCTTTAGAAGTTGATATGCTTAAATTAGAGCCGACATCCTTCTATAAAGGATTCCAGCAATGGAAAGACAGTGAGGGTAACAAGTACTTTGATTGGATGCCTTGTGCAACAAGACCGGAGGTTATTTACTGTTCTTATGGCAAAAATTAATAGAGTATCTAGAGAAAATATTTGGCAAGTAAGGATTGATGTTGATGACCCAAAATGTAAATGGAATATCAACCCCACATCTTCTTTTTACAAAATTATTAAAGCTAATAATGAGAATGCTGCTGTAAGGGGAGCTGCAAATTATTGTACTCGACAGATGGAAAATTTTCCAGGTGTTAACTTCAAGTACTCTTCAAAAGATGTTAAGCCATATTTTTGTACAATATTTCAAAATAATATTATTGGAGAAGATAATACTGGAATTAAAAAAATTAAAATATAAATACAAATATGAAATTAGAACTTTCTCTGCAAGAAATAAATCTTTTGCTTACAGGTCTTGGAAGATTGCCTTATGAGAATGTTTTTGAATTAGTTGAAAAAATAAAATCTCAAGCTCTTCCTCAGCTTAATCAACAACCTCAAACAGAGCAGAAATAATGTTTGTAATTAAAACTCTTACAAAAGAAGACGGCTCTTTTCTGTTTGAGGTTAATAGAATGCATAGTATTGATAATCATACTCCTTTAAAAACATTTACCAATCAGCAGGATGCTCACAATTATGTTCTTAACTTAATAGAGGACTATAAAAACAGTTTGTCTTTTTCTTTATCAGCTAGCTAGGCCTATGTTTGCTATATTCCGTAATATGAAATTTTTCTGTTCCTAAATGTTGATGTATTTCAAATAGTTCTGGGTATTTTCTTGTAGCTAAAAACATTAAAGTTTGATCCTGATCCGTTAAATCGATATTAGCTAACTCATAAAATATCTCTTGTATAATTTGCCAATATTTTTCTATTTTATTTTTTTTGAGTACAAAACATCTTCCAGCTATGAAAACATGATTACTTTTAATAGTATTTATAAGCCCTGTCCAGGGCTCTGCAACAGACATTTCTTGAAAAAAATGAATTTTGTCCGAAAAATTATATTCCCAATCAAACGTTTTATTTATATCAATTCCATTATTTCCTTTAAAATATCCAAAATCTAACCACGCTACATTCTCTTTAAATTCTACTTCCTTTGAAGCTTCTAATAAAAACCAAGGTTTTAAATAATTTAATAATACATATCTAGCATTCCAAATTTGTGGATTTCCAGGAAATGTTTGCATACTTTTAAAAGAAGATAGATTTTGAATTCTAGATATAATATTCAATTCTTCTTTAAAGAGTTTAAATATATCTCGATATATTATTTTTAAGTTTGATTTTACTTTAAGATAGGGGTCTAAAATAGGTTTTAAAGAGATATCAGAAATGAGAACTATATCATTTTTTAATCTAAGCATTACTTCAAATGAACTAAAATAAGAACCATCCCCTGTTAGGGGTCTGCAAAAAAATGTAGGGTTTGGAGCATAATTTGCCTCTGGAACCTTGTCCCAGTTTTGTCTATCTAAATCATATATAGCTGTGATTACAGTAATATTCATTTTATTATTGATACTTATTCTATTTCCTATAAAATAAAGATTGATGATTATTAAGAAATTTTTAAGCGATTTTATTATCTCGTTTGTTGGTTTTGCCTATGAGGGATTGTTAATTTTATCACATATTATATCTGAAATAATTTTAACTTTAAAAAAGATTATTTTAAATATTATAATTCCTTCTATTTTAGATTTTTATACATTTTTAGTTTATATTTCAGTGGTTATATACTATGAATTTCTGTACTATTCTTCAGTTTTATTTTTAAAAGTATCTCAATATTCTTCATATCTCTCTAAATATCTTCTTACAAAAGCAGAAGAAAGTTCTAGTAAAAAAGCTTGGTAGAAAAAATTTATCATATATAATAAATAGTATGATGAAAGGTATGAAAAAACAAACAGAAGAGCAGAGAGAACTTGATAATACTGGTGATACAGGTTTAGATTTTCTCTCGATTTTTAAGGAGATTTTTTCTAAGTAATTCGGAGGCCGACGATATCTGAGCACACTTGGTGCAGTCATGGAATCCATGCAACGCGATCAAGCCCCGGCTCGAGAGGGTAAGCTGGTTCCCCTAAAGCAATCAGTCATCATCGTAGTTTACGGTTCTACGTTAAAAAACCGTTATATTTTTTTGTAGAGACCAATAAAGCTTCTAATGTGTTTTTTATGTTTTTTGGATTCAGTAAATACCTGACCTAGAAGCTCTATTAGCTTCTCAGGAGATACATTGTATTTTTTAGCCAACTCAGCTTTTGCTTGCTCTACCCCTTCATCTCCAGAAGGACCACTTCTTAATAATATTACCCCTCCCTTACCCGAGCCGCCTATTCCTCTTTGCCCAGCAACAAATTTAGCCTTTCCTATAAGCCCATCATTACCTAACAATTGCTCTTTATTCTTATTTAAATCGTCTATGATTGCTTTATCATCCATAGGAGCAGGAGTAGAAGGAGTTGATGAAGTAGCAGCGGGTGTAGAGGGGGCAGGAGCAGGGGCTGCAGACGTAGAAGTTGTGGGGGTTGAAGGAGCTGTAGTAGGAGCTGCTGTAGCTGGGGTAGGAGATTTGGATTTTAATTTTGGAGGAGTTGCTCCTGTAGGCGCTGCAGCAGGTGCAGAGCCTTGAAGTCCTTGGACTAAATTATCAAAGCCTTTATTTAAATTACCTATAAATCCGTTAGCAATATTTTGATTAGCTTTAATATCAATTCCGAGTTTAGATAAATCTCCTAAAATTTCATCTGTTAATTTTTTTATCTTTTGTTGCGCTGTTGCCTTATAGCTATTAATTTTAGCAACAGGCCCGGCAACCTCTCCTTGTTTTCCTTGTTGGGCAGCAGCTTGAGCTCCTGCTACATTACCTGTTGCTCCGGCAACGGCTCCCTTAACTCCCCCGGCCACTCTTTGTCCTAAGCCTTTTACCGCTCCTCCTACCCCTGCAGCTCTAGCTTTAGTACGATCCCATAGCCCTTCTTCTAATTGCTTTACATTATCATCAAATCGCATATATATTATTTATATGGATAAGGATAAAATTCAGTATAATGCCGCATTACTTTATCTAGAAAAGAGAGCTCTTAAGATAAAGAATATAGATGCCAAAATTCTAGGCTTTATATTATTAATAGGAATTTACTTTCTAGGACTATATATTTTTAAGTTGATATCTTTATTATAGCATTCATACTAATAACAAGATCATATTAATTGTTTGGTGGTTAGAGTTTAGCTATTGTGATCTAGCGACTCTCATATCCAAACAAACGTTTTGCCAGGTTCGTTGAAACCTGGCTTTTTATTTTATATTAAGTTAAATAATACAATGCATTGCGGATATCAATCTCAAGACTGGACTGCACAAGATAGGTTTGTTGCTGAAACATTAAAATTTTCACGAGATGGATATTTTTTAGACGTGGGTTGTCATCATTATATGAGCATATCAAATACATACTTTCTTGAAAAGGAATTGAATTGGAAAGGTGTAGCCGTTGATTTAGACTGTAATTTTGGAAGAGACTGGCAAACCCATAGACCTAATTCTATGTTTGTTTGTGGAGATGCTGTTTCAATGAATTATAAAAATTTGCTAGAAGAAAATAATGCCCCTAAAGTAATTGACTATTTAAGCGTGGATATTGCCCCCCCTTACAATACTTTTCTTGCTCTTAAAAATATTATGAATACAGATTATACATTTAAGATTATTACGTTTGAAACCGAACAACATCAAAATTTAGATATGAGGCCTCGTGATGAATCACGAGCTCTTTTACCTCAAAAAGGATATAAATTTATAAAAGAAGTTGTTCAGGACGACTTTTGGATTCACTCCGATTACATTCATCTTTTATAAAAGATTCGAAGTGATTTTGACACATTTAAATGCTTTAAAGAGTTTATAAGTTAGTGGAACTTATTTTTACTTCATATATACTTAAGTAATGGCTAATATTGATATATCTTATTACTGGGTTGATGAAGATGATGTTGTAGTTGCAAATATTTTTGTAGATGGAGATAAAGTAGAACAGCTTCTTGAAACTAATATTGGAGATATTGAAGAGGGAGAACAACTACAATTTGAGGAGTTTAAAAAGATTAAAAAGATAAAAAAACATAAAATTAATCTAGAAGAAGTAGATAGCTCTGAGGTAGATTATTCAGATGATGCAGATTTTCTTTATGCTATGGGCGGACATGGGTGTGAGAGTTTTGACGAATATATTGATAAATGTAATTTTCCTGAAGAGTATCAATAATTTTTTAATTCATTTAAAATAATATCTGTATAATCAATATAAGATAAAAATCTTATTCCAGTTTTTCGGGCTGCAAGAACCCTGTGTGCTCCATCTAATAGTCTAAATTTATTATTTTCTCTTACCAAACTAATAATAGTTTTATCCCAATTCCATTTATTATCATTTATCATTTCAATATAACAGTCAACCCTATTCTTTAAAATCATCTTCGGCTTTATTAATGGAATAAGTTTATTTACATAAATTTTAAATTTTTTATCTACTTTTTTTTCAAGTTCTAAATTATTCAAATATATAAGTTTATCTTTTTTCTTTATTACCGTACAATCATTATTTTTATCATTTAATTCCTTACTAAATTCAAACTTCCATCCCGGATAAGAAACTATACTAATATTATTTGTAAGTTTAATCTCTTTTGATAGCATTGTATTACTTATTTAAGAGCGTTAAATACATATATGCAACATGAAGAGTTTGTCTTTTTAGAATCCCCTGTAATAAGTGATCCTTGGCCTCATACCATAATAAAAAACTTCTTTTCTGAAAGTAACAAAAACATTATAAAAGAATTTTTTAACAATAATGTTCCTAAAAAAGAATTGATAAAAGATAAAAGTAAAGTAAAAGTAACAACAGTATCTAACATAATTCAATTAGCAAAAACAAGAAATTTTTCAATTAACAGAGCTGATAATCATAATTGTTATATTACCCTTACAAACGAAATGTTAATAAAGTATCCAGTTTTAACAGATATAGTTAATATATTCAAAAATCCTGTAATAATAGATAGAATATGTAAAGAAAGAAATGATGAGAAAATAAAACAATCAATTTTAAGAATTCAATTTATTCGGGATGTTACCGGCTACACAATTAAACCGCATCCAGACTCTGAGAGAAAGCTCTTTACTTTTCAAAGTTATTTTCCTAATAATAACGAGAATTTAGGTACAAATTTATATGATCAAGATATATCTTTCGTAAAAAGCATTCCTTATGAGGAGAACACTGCTTATTGGTTTATTCCTAGACAAGAAAAGCCAATTACTTGGCATGGCTTCGAAAGTAAGAATATTACTTCTACAAGAGACTCAGTTATGGTAAATTACTTCACCCAGGAAAGTAATGAAGAAGGAATAAGGTTGTGAATATAGCTATCATTGGAAATGGACAGTCTGCTTTAAAAGTAACGTACGAGGATTTAATAGATAAAGATTTAATTGTAAGAATAAAGTTAGGAGGAGTTAAGCCTTTATCTTTATATAGATATAGAGATATAGTTAAAAAAGAACATCATATTATCATTAACCCTTATAATCTTAAAACATTATCTCAAAAAGAAATTTCTATACTTTTTTCTCTTTATAAAAAAATATTTTTTTTATCTTATTTTTTTTCAAATGAAATTATACGTCCATGTTCTGAGCAAGAAATAAAAGACAAAATTCTATCAGAATTAACTGAAGTAAATAAATTAGAGATAAAAAATCTATTTGTTTTAAGCTATTTTAATTTATATAAAGAAAAATTACATGAATTTAAGAAATTTAATGTACCGTTCTATAATCATATAAAAGATATTACAAAAAATAACAATAATACTAAGGTGCTACATACCCGACATGGATCATTTTCATCAATTAAAACAATGTCTATGTGTGAAGATTTACAAAAGATTAAGGCTTTTATAAAAAAACATAATGATAAAGATTTTTTATTATATCCTTCAGTAGGGTTATCTGCTATTTTAACTTACCTATATCTCTATCCTAATGCTAAGATATATCTTTACGGGTATGATTTTAATAATGATACCGGGTGGTTTTGGTCAAAAGAACATAAACATAGTAAAATGACGCATAATTTTGCTTATGAGAAAGAGTTTATAATTAAAACACCGTTATTCTCTAATGTAAATATTATGTAAATTTTAATAAATATTTAGTATGGCTGATTCTACTATAGGACAATTACCAGAAGGAGTACCATCAAAAAATAGTGCAATCATACCCTATTCTGATGGGATAACAACGTTAAAGACCAGTCCTTCGGGTATCGTGGCGGCAAGTCCAGGGTGTATTTTACAGGTAGTCAATGTTATTGATGAAACAAAAAGAGCTCTGTCACTAACAAATAATTCATTTTCTGATACCGGTATGTTTATTAATATAACTCCTAAATTTAATACAAGTAAAATTTTAGTACAAACAAGTATTATGGGATCATCAAATCATAATTTCGGAGGAGGAAATAAGGCTTTTTATCTACAGCTTAGAAGAAATACATCTGCTCTAACTAATCGAATAGGGGGAACAGTAACAGGACTTAATTCAGAGGCCTGTATGGGATGTTATGTAATTAATTATTTAGATAATCCAAATACTCTTAGTCAAATAACCTATAGAATATATGGATGTGTAAATTACGGATCTGGAATTGGGTATATAAACAGAGATTATAGTGATAACAACGACACCTGGACCTCTATGCTTACTTTAATGGAAATAGCCGGTTAATTTATTTTGTCTCTTAACAAAGGAGGATAATCCTTAGCTTTAGCTCACGGTTCAGCATCGAATTTTATCACCTTCGACATTAAATAATTAGTATGGCCGATGTAACTATTTCAGGATTATCAGAAGGTCTTCCTAATAAGAATTCGGCTATTATACCATATTCTGATGGCTCTACGACTTATAAAACTAGTCCTTCAGGTATCGTGGCGGCAAGTCCAGGATCGGTATTGCAGGTACAATACGGTTTTTCAAATTCTACTTCTGAAAGCACTTCAAATGCTTGGGTAGTATGTCCAGGTTTAAGTGTATCTATCATTCTTAAAAATCCTAATAATAAGGTTTTAGTTCAAGCAATAGGTCATTTTGGTATATGGAATTCTAATGATGGTTATATAAAAATACAGAGAAATAACACTGACGCTTCTCCATTAGGTAATTCCGGAGTAGTAAGAAGCTCATCAAGTACTCAGGTTGCAAATTCTTATATTGGACATCTTGCATCTACATTCATAGACACACCTGGAAGCGTAGGTCCTCATTCTTATACTCTGTTAGGCTACGTACAGACCACCAATCCAACCACCGGCCTTTACTGGAACAGAACTATAAATACTACTGGTCAAGAATCAGGAAGTGCAATTTCTTCAATTACGTTAATGGAAATAGCCGGTTAATTTATTTTGTCTCTTAACAAAGAGAGGCAATCCTTTAGCTTTAGCGCACGGCTCAGGTTAGAATTTCCCTACATTTGACATTAAATAATCAATATGGCTGACGTTACGATTTCGGGATTAACCCAAGGAATACCAGATAGGAATACTGCCATCATCCCTTATTCTGATGGGACAACAACGTTAAAAACCAGTCCTTCGGGAATAGTAGCGGCAAGTCCGGGAGCTATAATTCAAGTTAAATCATTCACCTATACTGCCAAATTCCTTACTACATCGAATAACCCGACAAGCGCTTATTATGTGGATATAACACCTACTTCGAGTAGTAGCTCATTTTTAGTAACTGCCTCTCTTACCCGCAGTTGTGATTCATGGAATTATGGACCTCATTTTACCTATCTAGATAGGCATATTAATGGGGTTCGAACTCAGCTTTATTATACCCGGGCCAATAATTGGGCCGGGAGTATGTCCGATACTTGGAATAACGTATTCAGTATTCCCATGGAAATACTGGATACACCAAACACCTCTCTACCTTTAAGATATGTGGTTTCTATTGCATCATTGGCAAGTACACAATCGGCTATTAATGGAAGGGCTCGTTCTGATGAATCCTCTATTTGGGGAACAAGCACGATTACGGTAAGAGAGATAGCCGGGTAGTATTTCGGATTATCCAGTCAAAATGTAGATACTTAAAAGAGGGCTGGATTTGGCCGAATATTCTAGTATAATATTAATATGAATGAAAAGGGGTTTGTGGGACAGTTCTTGATGTGGTATGATGATTCTCCTTCTTTGCCAGATGTGGTTAACCAACAGAGATTGTCAGAATTGGCTAAGAAAGCCCGGGAAATTCAGTTAAAAAACATTAAAAATTATGTAAAAACCCTGGAAAAAGAAGAAGAAATTGTAGAGTTTGCCAAGAAAGTATTGGCCCGGTATAAGTAGAGATCAAGTAGATAGAGAGTCAAATACTAAAATAATGGGGAATATAACTAAATGCTGGTATTCTAATCCGGCGGCCTTCATAATAAGAAAATGATAAATGAGACCAAAGTAGGCCTGGCGTACGAGAAGTACGATGAGCTTTCTATACCCGCAAAGGCGTTATATAACATGCTCTACGATTACTGTACTTACTCTAGTGATCCCCAGTACAAGACTCTCCACTCTTTTCGCACTAAGATCAGTAAACTGGAAGGGCGGGACCGTGAATTGCTTATTGAATACTTTAACAATGATCCGGCTATCAGGTGGAACGGTATACCTAATGAACCGTATAGGTATTATCAAGACCCTTATTGATCTATTATCCTCAAACAACGATTATCCCCGGTTATATCTCACATAAACTCAAACAACGATTATCCCCGTTTGGGAATAATAGACTTGTATTATAGTTAACCGGCATATATAATAGAACTATGGCACGATGGAAGAGAGGTCAGGAGATATACGACAAGTTAATTTCTAACTTGGCCGAATACGTATCTGAACATAACTCCTCTGTCATCTCCGAGGCCAGTATAACGG
>Ga0194133_10008704_pt1 | contig 11793 bp, 8 predicted proteins | sample TA2KigOf40mmetaG_FD_155448 | JGI IMG/M metagenome (GOLD analysis project Ga0194133, IMG submission 155448) | Freshwater microbial communities from Lake Tanganyika, Tanzania - TA2015055 Kigoma Offshore 40m | ecosystem: Environmental > Aquatic > Freshwater > Lake | place: Tanzania: Lake Tanganyika...
AATGGGAAAGTGGTGGGGTTTTTTTGTAAAATAAAAGTATGAAAATTAAAATTTGTGTGACAACAAAATGAAAAACCATTATTTAAAATTCTTTAAAAGCAGCCATCATACTTTTTCTTTAAAAAAATAAATAGACGTTTTTTCCTTTTACCAACTGAGCCTTTCTATTTCATTTCTAAGATAGTTTTGAAAGCAGCAATGGACTGCCGGCTATACAACAATCGATCGACCTCAAGCAAGCCTCTCAGTCACTGAATGCATGGACAACAGCATATTTTGAGAAACAAGTCTTTGCTGAATAACTCCAAATAAAAATTACCAAAACATCAATTTACTCTGTAAATTAAGAGATTTTGGTCCGAAAAAGGTTCAGCTCAAAGTTACATCTTAAAGTAAGTATTTCAGATTGAACCAAGCTTGTCAACTTTTCTGTGTTAAAATAATGGATTTTTTCAGGGAAAAATACAATGCCAAGTGCTTTGCAACTTTGTGGTGGTTTGACTTCTGTAGCCATCTTGGCTGTATTGGTGTGGGACCAGTTTTTCTCCTTGGACTTTGTAAACATATTTATTGCTTCGCTCTCTATACTATTTTTATGGATGAACAAAGGCCAAGAGGATTCTTGATTTAGCATATCTTTTAATTACAATTACTGCGTGATGGGACAGACGTTAGGATTTTATATATATGAATGAATCAATCAATAAAGACCCACATTACTATCCTCAAGGAGACCACAATGAAAATATTCATTTCTTATTTCCTACAATCATTATATCAGCCTTTAAATAGTCCAGTATTGTGAAAAATAATTGTAAGATAAAGCTTTAAACTGACATACAAATAAATCTTGATTTTCATGCTGAGTTTGTGTTATTCATTTTGTGTGAGCCGTGGGGACAGGATTGCTTGAGCTCTCAGAGCCCATAAATTCAGGAACTTATTTAGATTAGCTTGTTATCATTTTCACTATTTTTAAATCATCAAAACCAGGTCAAAAGAACTGTTGATAAACATCAAACTTACCTGTAGAAGATACCAATTTTGCCTTTAATGCTCTAGATATACAATGAATGGTCTCTGGATTCAAAGGTTAAAAGCACCAACAAATCTGATAAATAGGGGATTAGAAACAAAAATTGAGAACATAAAGTCTTGAAAAGGGATTTTTTTGGATCTCTAAAGTAAAATGGATTCTTTGAAAATATGGAGTGTTCAAATCTTTCTTTCTTTTTGGCTATATAGCCTAACAAAAATGTTCCTTTGCAATTAATGTTCAAAGGAAGTTGTGATGCAATTGATGTTTTCATATAACTCCACATCTAATTTACACACCTTGCCAGTCATGTTGAAAAGTGCTTTTTACTAAGTTGTTAAATTGAGAACCAATTATCAATTGCACAAGTGTCAAATTTTTTTAATTAAAAGAAACTTTAATGTCCTGTCTGGGAGAGAAAGAACAGATTCCTGATTGATTGATGGTTGTATTTTTCTCATTCGAAGCACAATGTGAATGGAATTTGTAATAGCCATATAGTTGTTAATTTGAAAAAAAATCTGGATCCATGCTTTGATTACTTTCTCAATCAATGGCTTAAAATTGCCCAGATTATTGGACTTTTTTGGCTTGATATCTGTTTTTGGAAATTATTATCCTGATGAATAAGAGATGGAAGTAAAAAAGTGCCAATCTCAAAATACAAAGTTCTTGGACTAGCATTTATAGTCATAACCTAAAGTAGTCCAGTCAAGCAAAAAAGGCTTAAAAAGGAGCAGTTATCTTAAGCGGATCATTATAACTTAAAAAGCTCAATAACTGTCTTCTGATTCAAATGTTTATTTGTAGTACATACCAGTGTAGACCGGATTCTTGTAAAGTCTAAATCTGATAATGAGTCCATTATAAATGCTTCGAATTTCACTGAATTGAATTGAATGCCTGGCCCTGAAATCCAAGGCTGGGCACTCTTAAAAATCCTCCCATAATAAGCAGTTCATTCAGTCCTGAAGGACCACTGAAGGTAGGTAGGTAGGTAGTTATCATTTATTTGTCTAGCGCAATAAAGCATGACAGACAAATTTTATCACATTGATTAAATCATACAATCATTAAATTAAATCGAGATGAATTAAAACAAATTAAATTAAAAGGATAGAGGAAAAGGCCGCTATGTTAGGAAGAATTGCAGCCTGGGGCCTTTACAACATGGTTTGTGCTCTGGTAGAAAACCCCATTTTTTTATTTTATTTGTGAAGTCTATTGTAGAATAATTGGCCCCACCGGGGGAAAAAACTACCGCCATGTTGATCGGCTATAAAAGGTAACTGTCAAGAACTTTCATTTATTAATGACCAGAGAAAAAAGCCACACTAAATCAGTGATAATAATTTTACATCATTGCCTTTTTTTATGTCTGTGTTCAACTTTTTTATTTGAAGCCACTTTAGTTAAAATTTATTTTTAAACTGCATAAAAATTCACAAGACACCCTCATTCAGGGTCATAGTAATCTGCGGTGTCAATAGGTATGCCTATGGAAGAACTCTTTATTTTTCCATAACCTAAGTGAAAAGTAGTTGTAAAAAAACATCTTTGATTATCATTCTACACACCTTTCACTCCTTTACCGAAATGCCAAAGCTACCATTTGTCTAACAAATAAAGGCAGTATTGAGTTTATTTAAAGAAGTTGTTGAAAGGTGTACTTGCATTCATCATTTGAGAAATTCTATCTCATTATAATATAAATTAAGTAGATGGGCATTTTTTGTGAGAGGGAAAAATGCCAAACCCTCAGGAACGATCTGATCCAAACTTTGACTTAAATATTCGACCTGCCTGCTTAAAAAATTAATGGCTGCATCAGTTTTAAATCTAGAGAAAATTTTATTCAAAACACTTTACGTAAAATCTTTGAGCAAAATATGTTATTTTATAAACTTTTCTTAAACTTTAAAATTATCGGACCAATTAAAGATGTAAATATGAAACTTTGTTCTTAAATATCTCGGCTTGTAGGCAAAATATCAAAAATCCGGACAGCAACTTTTGACCCATCTATGTAAGGATTATGCCTGCCAATTTTCAGGACTCTAGCAGCACTGATGTGGAAGGAGGAGGAGGAGGTGACATATGGACACAGGGCGTCACGCTGTTTTGCTGTGAGCCATAATGAAATTTCTACCTCCTCCCTCGCTTTGCTCGGAGGGATTATTAAACATTTTTCGATGCAAGTTTGACAAATAAATTAATTTTTACTAAGAAAAAGCACTATTTTGTTATTAAAGTTAAAGTGACTCAATGTTTGCATTGATTTTTATTTAACCTATTGTTATGGTTTGTTGGAGACCAGAATACACTTTTTTCAAAAGAATGGCGTTAAATATTTATAATGTGCCTTGAAATTTTTTTCAATTTAGATACTGAAATTTTTTTCCACTTTTATTTGCAGGAAACGTGATTTTTATTTCTTTATCTTTATATTCAGTTCTGTAAATTATAATAATTGGCTTTGATTTGCAAAGACTGATGTAGTTTATTATTCTGTAGATGAAGCTGAAGTTAGAAATACAAAATACAAGTTGTTTCAGGCTAGTTGAACAATTATCACTATAGATTCATAAAAAAAATATATTTTCTTTGGGTGAATATTTTGAAAGTTCTTTCAATTATAGCTGAGCTGACTTGGTTTATTGCAGCATCTATTGTATTGGCCAAATTTGATTTTCTTCAGCTCAAGACGACAAGGACTTCAGCATTCAGACTGGAAAAAGATGGTCTTTTCAACCATACCTACCATTGAACACCCAAAACTGAGATCCGTTTGGAGGTAAAACTACGAATCTCTCTCTTAAAAGCCAATGTTTTCAGTTTTCAAACTTTTTCTTACCAACTTTATTATTATTGATGTAACTTACTGTTATAATTTTTTTTTGTAAATGTTAGTTCAAAATTGATCCTTTCTTGATTGGTTCTAGTATCAAGAGAACTCATCATAGGTACTGTTTAGTTTGCAGGTGTTTTTCTTGTGTGTGTTGTATGTTTCAGAATTGACGCACAAGCCAGAGGCAAAATGTTAGCCACAGTTTAGAGAGAAAGAGAGTTTTTCATTTTTCCAATACCTTTTAGCTTAAAAACCACCTAAAAGTTGAACTTGTTCGGGAGTTCCCTAACACCAGCTTTTGGGTCAAAGAACTTTGATTTTCTCTACTTATAGACTGGTTCACAAGATAATTTGTTCCATTTGGTCTAAAATCACAAGTAAGTAAACTTTTATTTTAGATTACTACCTTTTGGAAATAGAAAATGAAATATCTGTTATTGTTATTTGAAAATGACCAAAGTTTGAAAGTTCAAATGAATGTTGTTTTAAACATCGAAATTGATTTCAAAGGTTTAATGGTCTGAATTCTCAGCTTAAATATTCTAGCTTTTATGGTCATGGTTATGAGCTTTCATTGGAGCCAATTATGTGAGCCAGAAACCCTCTAGTTATTAGATTTTTAGCCTGACTTGTCTGAAAGTATTTCTGATTTCATTGATACAGCTGGAATCTAGGACTCTAAGTTGAAATAGTTTTGTCTTATAAAAAATTATCTTTTTTTTATTTTGCATGCTAAATATTGTTAGAGTTGATTTATTCATATTACCAACAAGGAATAGTTTATCCAAAATCTTCATTTCATTTATCAGCTGTATTAGCATGAATTCTCAAAAGCAAGGACGACCTTTATCTGATCTTCGAGAAGAATTCTGGATGATTAAAAAACTTGGATGTGGTGGATTTGGCAGTGTAATTCAATTAAATATATTTTTTGCAAACCATATAAAAGATTTTTCATCATTACAAAAGGTTTACCTCATTCGAAACCGTGCCACCAAAGAATATTGTGCTGCAAAGCATCAAAAATGGACTTCAATTAGTGAGCAGAAACTTATAAGACGAGAAATGAGCATTTTGAGAAATCTTTCAAACAAAGAGGTAAAATTGTTGAAATGTATTTATCCCGCTAGTTCATAGTTAAAAGCATTCAAGACTATTTCCTCGAATGCTTTTCATTTCCAAGAACTCTCCTAATTCTCACTTGTACTCCCACAAACTACATATCATTCTTCAAACACCCAGTCGTGCCTTCAATTTTCTTTGTTTAACATTTTTAAACTTGACTACCCTGACTCCCAGATTGCAAAAAATCAACAAGGCATTCTCAGTAAGGGTAAAAGTAATCTGCAGTGACTCTTAAAAAGATGGCTATCTTGGTAAGATTGGCAAATTAAAATTGGTGAAATATATTTATCACCCTGGTCAATTGTTAAAAGCATTGAACACTTTCCTCGAATGCTTTTCATTTCCAAGAACTCTCCCAATTCTCACTTGCACCCCCACAAACTACATATCATTCTCCAAACACCCAGTTGTGCCTTCGATTTTCTTTTTTTAACTTTTTAAACTTGACTACCCTGACTCCCAGATTGCATAAAAATCAACAAGGCACCCTCAGTAATTAAGGGTAAAAGTAATCTGCAGTGACTCTTAAAAAAAGATGGCTACCTTGGATAATTCATCTCAGGACTCTATGCTGCACTGGATTATTATTATAAACATTGGTGACACACACACCATGAACCCTTCTTCCACCAGCCTTGGTATCTATCTTACACTCAAATGAACTTAAATGCTCCCTACACCCCCTTCTGGCACACATACCCAACCCAAGATCATCTAATTCTGTTCACACCCTAATCACCCCAAAAAGCTGTTCAAACCATTTTGGGTTAATCATTAGTTTAGTGAACAATATTCAAAATTCAGGATCTGACAGTAAAATTCATAGACTACTTTGAAAGTGAATATGAGACAGTGATCTTAACTGAATTCCTAAATGGTGGGGAACTCTTTGAGCACATTTCTGCCAGGAACTATTCCCTCACAGAATCAAAATGCAGAGACTTTGCCAGACAGGTAATTTTGGATTTATTTATTTTCATTTCCTAGCAACCTAAATGCAAAAATTTGAAGATTTTTCATGGGGTTGACTACATCCATAGCCGTCGAATTATTCACCTGGATTTAAAACCTCAAAATATTGTTTTGGCAACTCCTTTTGGCAACAAATCAACAAATGGTTAAAAGCTTTGAATTTACAAGCACTTAGTCCTTAAAAATCTTAAAAGTATCAATTTTAGATTGCCACGAAAATAATAATTCTGGATCCTCCTCACAAACTCGACGAGGGTCTAGCCCCAGTGGACCACAAGGTGAACAGTTTTCTTGTCCTTCTTGCAAATAAAAATGTCACCTTAAATTCTTATCCACACCAGAAAAGTTGAAGATCATAGATTTTGGCTTGGCCAGAGATCTGTCATCCTCTTCCCATGATTTCATTCCAATAAACATGTGTGGAACCTTGGAGTTCATGTCTCCAGAAGTGTTGAAGTGCAGTCATGCAACTTTTGCATCTGGTATATCCCACATTAAAGAGAAAATTCATAATTACTTAAACTGCAAATCTTACATTTTGAAGATCTCTGGGGTATTGGTGTAATATTGTACATGCTTGTCACTGGAGGACTTTCTCCATTCTGGGCAGGAGGTGAATACAAGACTCAGAGATGCATTTTACGAGGCAAACTTGTAAATGGAGGTTTTGAACAAGTAAAAATGAAAATTGGATCAGAATAAATAGATCATAAAAATCAAGTTACACTAACAGAAAGAATTTGACACAACCTCAAATGAGGCAATTGATTGCATCAAGAAACTCTTGGTTGTTGAACCTAAGCAAAGACCAACTGCAGCTCAGTGCTTAAAACATCCTTGGCTGACAACCTCTTATTTGGTAAACTTTGAGATCTGTCATAGAATTATCCAATGTCAAGAAAACTCCTGATTTCTTCAACCCTTCCCAAAATAAAAAAAATTGAATAATCTTTAATTTGGAAAAAGCTATTCTCTTTCTGGGATTGAGAAGAGTCATTTCTCTAATTTAGTAAATTTCTTTTAAAGGATACATTGAAAAATCTTGAGACTGTTTTGATCAGGAGATATTTGGCAAGAAGGCGTTGGCAAAGATGGTTTAATGCCATAAAAGCAATGAACAGGTATTTCTGTTTCATTGGAAGCTTTAAGACTCATTTCCATCCCCATTTTCAATCCAGGATGCGCATAATGGTTCACACAAGTTCACAACTTTCAACAACTCAAACTGAAGAAAATAACACTGACAGCTGGTTGCCTGGTTTCCAATCTAACCTCAGTGAGCGCTGGGTTTAAGGATAACTAGACTGGATTACAATACTTATTGAACAATATTTTGTACTTGCTGAAGCTTTGAGAAATGTATTTTAGCTTTTTTAATAAGGTACTGTGGATTTTTGATGAAAAAAGACAACCTAGGGTTAATGTAATTTTCTTTGATGATGGGACCCACTTGATCTATTCCAAACTGAGAACTCACACTACATCTTCAACATATCTTTATCTTTTAATTTTCTATCTCATCCATTATAATGAAACAAAAGTGTAACATAAAAATAGCTTTATTTAACTTTTGACAACTTGTAAATCAAATATAACAGGTGAACAAACAGACGAGGATCAAAAAGCAGATCAAGAAACGCATAATTGTATAGGTGTTAATGCAGCAAGTGACCAAGGGATCAGGATGTGGCCTTATATACTTTCTGTGCTAAAGCTGGCTAGCTTAGGGCTATGGTTATTACCTATGGTAAAAGGTGCAGCTCTGTGAATTCAGTTGGGTTGTTTCACTGGTTTTATGGCCAGTTTCAGCAGGTGTTGAAAGAAATTAAGTTAAGTGGTTTGTACTTCATTTGAAAGAAAGGGTTGTAAACTTCATCTATAAATTTTTGTTGACAATCCACCACCTTCACCCCCAATGAGATAAACACTTCCTAGGGGATCTGTTATAGCTGAAGCTGCTGCAATTCCAGAGGGCAAACTGGGACCAAATTGCCAATTTTTCTCCCCATCATTCAGAATTTCGACAGATGTCATTCCTATGTATCTGCTGTCGACATAGCCTCCAATAATTACAGTGCTAAATGATTTAATTTGATTGTCATTTAAAATCCGAGCACCTGTCGTTGCAAATCTTCCCTAAAAAAGCAATTGTTAAAAGTATTTTTGAAATCTTGAAATGAATTTCGAAGATTTACCTGATTCAAGTCAGGCCCTGGAGTCCATTGGTTGTTGGTTAAGTTTATGAAGAAAGTTTGTCTCCCAGTTACAAAGCTTGGTCCTTGAAAGGAAATATTTTTTCCAATAGTTGAATACCTATATAAATCAGCATCTTTATACCCTGCATTCCTCCAGATAAAAATACCATAAAAGGATTTATTGCTACTATTGATGAACTATAGACTCTAAATGAAGTAGCTGTTTCTGTCCAAGTGGTTCCATCAAAAACTTCGCTCGAAAGAAGGCTCTGACCCCCAGTGACAAAATACTTATAAGGTCCTCCTGGTGGGATTGAAACTCCTGAAACATATAGCCTTGGCCTCTTGAGGGAAGGAGCTGTAGGAGCAAAAATATCCTAAACTGTTTGTCTGACAATCAATTTTATGTTATTCTACACCTGGAACCCATTGTGAACCATTCACAGTGTAACAATATACAATCCCATTTGGTGGTGGACTGGTATTGGTCTAAATCGTGTTCAATCTATGTTATAACTAAATTCTTATCAAATGTAGTCATATTTTGAAAAGCAAACTTAAATTAACAATATTAAAAACAGCCTTGGAATCAGGCCTCATAATTACCGTTCCATAACAAACAATTGGAGAGCCACCATAAATTGTTCCACCAATACCTCCTGATATCTTCATGGGTAGATCTGATGGATGAGAGCAGAGGGAAGATGGTCTTTCCAAGTCAAACACTTCTGACTGGGCAGAGCCACTTGGTTCTGCAACTGTGGAGCCAGTAATGACCATCACTTTGAAAGTCCCAGGAAAGACAACTGAAAAATTTAATCATCCATGGAGAAATACTGTTCACTTAAAAGTTAAGTATATGTGCATTTTTTGTACATTGAAAAATCCAAAACCCTCCACAAGCTTCATGATCACCACAAAAGCACGAAAACAAAGGCTTGGGGAAAAAAATCAATCTCAGCCCCCAGAGGAAATTTAAAAACTTTTTTGCAAGGGTGTAACCTGCTGCATGCAAAATTTCTGCTCTGTAGCTTTAAAACTGAAGGAGGATTTGAGGTGATAGATGAAGGACAAAAGCCCAGAGCCGGTCAGATCCGGCACCAGTTTGGCAAATAAAAAACCTCCCATATCTCAGCCTCCAGTCAAAATTTGTAAAATTCCCTTGGTACATTTTTTGTAAGGGTACAAGCTGTTGGCATGCAAAATTTCAGCCCTCTAGCTTCAAAACTGAGCAAGGAGTTTAAGGTGAAAGGTGGGCTCACACGGAAATGCTAAAAGAAATTCTACCATAGTAAAATATCTAAACTTCTCCACCACATTCTAATCTTCATTTCTTTTTGTGTAATTTGCCACTAACAGGAATCTGCTGATCCTGGCTTTGCCACCTACCCATCCCCCACCCCCTGTGCAACCAGAGGCAAAACAAAACAATGTAAACTACTAGTATAGTAGACCCTTTAAATGGTCTCCAAGACCAGTCTGGTTGCATCCATCAGTCTGATCTAGTCACTCTGTTGGTTTAACTTGGGCTCAAGCACTTAAAGCTATTCTAATTAAGCCAATCTCGTTGCACTTTTTCATAGAACCCAGCGCTACCTAAGATCTCTGATGTAAAATTATTATCGTAAACTTTACTTTTTCTGTTTTATTACCTGGTGGATGGTCAATAAAGCTTAGTATTTAATTTCCGTGGGATTAGTTATCTGATCTCAATGGGATAATAATCATGTCACATGCCTAATGCCCAGGTATCTTGAGCCACAATTTTCATTACAATTCGCTTGGTGCTTTTAGGATTTAGAATAGACCTGTAAGTCTACAGTTTGTATTAATCCCTCCTGTGCAAAGCAAGGGAGGAGTTTAGAAATTGCGATAGGGTCATCTGGCTTGACGTCCATCCGTTCATCTGTCACCTCTATCTCCTCCCACAGTTTTAAAGCTAGAGGGCTGAAATTTGGCATGAATTGTCCTCACATAAATGGCTCAAAATCAACCAAAGAAAATTTAGATATTTTGTCTAGTAGCTGAGATATTAAATTTTAAAGATCTATAGTGAACTAAGTCAAGGTGAACTTTAATTTGAAGAATGTGCCTTGACTGGGATTTGAGCCCCTTATCTCCAGGACAACTAACCACTAGATAATATAGCCAACAATTGATTGTGAAGAAAATAGTTTATTTTAATTTCATTTGATCATTCATATGAGGATTATTCCTGCCAAGTTTCAGCCCTCTTTCTTCAAAACTGTGGGAGGAGATAGAGGCTGACAGACAGTCAGACTTCAAATAATAGTGGGGGAATGGGTCTCTCGGGAGGGTTTGGCATTTTTCCTTGAAAAAAAATGCCAGTCTACTTAATTTAAAGAAGTAGCATGATATAGAACCTGGTAGAGTGAAGATAGTCATTGTACCATTTCCGTTTATAGATGAAACTTCCACTTTGAATCGTCGACCAAACTGACAAACTTTTGAATTTTCATCAAATGAATATGCTGCACAGCCCAATTGGGTGTTACAAAAGACAGCACAAGTGAGAGAAGATCAATAAAGCAACAATCTTTAACAAATTATATCAACTCCATGGGAATCATATTTTACCTGACATCTTGGTTGGTGCTCAAAGAAATCAACAGATAAATAATCTTAAAAACTTTAATGATATTCTCCTATTAAAGTGGTTTTTTAAAAGTTGTTACAGTGAAATTTTTTGCAAATGATATATATTACGAATTTATGTCTGCCCTAAATGATTTGATAGAATGGGTAACTTAAAAAGAAGGCAGGCAAATGGTTTTGTTTCAATTTATCTAAATTATTAATTGAATACTGATTGGATTATTGCTTATTTTTTGCACGTCAGTAAAAGGTTTGTACTGAAAAAAAGTTCGAAAATATTTTAGCATTTTGAATAGATCTTATGAATTATTCATCTATTTGTTGTTATGAGGGCCTTTCAAAGCAGTGTTTTAGCTTTTTTTAACTTTTCTCCTAACTAAGGCAAAAATAAATTTGTAATCTTGTTGTGACGTGTTCAGTAAAGTTGAGCTCAAAAGTCTAATAAAATCTATGCCTGGAATTAAATCAGGATCAAATACCCCTTGGGATTAGATTAGTGGTGGGCCCAGTCAAAATTTTTTCACCTGCGTCGGGTCGGGTCAGCCATCTGTGTCAGGGCCCATCTCTACATTTAATCCAGTTAAATACAGCAAGCAAAATGGGCAAAGTAAATCAAAGTTCTTAATAGTATAGCTCTCAATATTAAAACATTCTGTAAGGAAAGTCTGCCTCTTTTCATATGCTGAGCTGAAAATAAGTTGAATATAGATGCCCGTGCAAAACTCTAGTTTGGAGACAGTGTTGGTATATCTATGTGGTTTGATGGAGTTCCATTCACCACTCGGATTTCCTCTGAAGAAAGCTTTTTTTTTATTTTTACAAAACCTCTCGTAGCACTTTTCCTAAGAAACAATTTCAGGACTGATGAGATCCAACCGTTGCATGTTTTTCTTCAAACAAGTATTTTCGTGACATTAAGCTTTTCCTATATAGTATATTACTTTTGGGATGTAACATCTTGAACACTTTAAGCGTTGGAATTTGAATAATCCAGACAATCC
>Ga0194133_10008705_pt1 | contig 11792 bp, 13 predicted proteins | sample TA2KigOf40mmetaG_FD_155448 | JGI IMG/M metagenome (GOLD analysis project Ga0194133, IMG submission 155448) | Freshwater microbial communities from Lake Tanganyika, Tanzania - TA2015055 Kigoma Offshore 40m | ecosystem: Environmental > Aquatic > Freshwater > Lake | place: Tanzania: Lake...
TCCCGAATCGACGGAGGTTTTTGTTGCGCAGATCCTTTGTTTTGTGCATTATACAAATCTAGCTTTGCACCAAAGTCTTTTACTTGCAACCCATAATTTGCAAGCTTAGCTTTATTTTGTGAATCAACTGCGGCTTGACGAAATTCTTCTACTTTAAGTGCATAAACTCGCGCAGATTCATAATCTTTTCTGCGCAAAGCATCTTTGTATTGTTCTGCGGCAAGGCGCGCTTTGGCCGCATTTGTTCTCGCTTCTTTATTGGCAGACTCGATACTGTTTTTAGTATTTTCATAGCCCTCAAACATGCCTGCCAGACCGCCACCAAAGTCTCGTCCTTGATACCCTAGACCACGTATACCTGCTTGCATGAACGCACGACGGCGCTGCTCTTCTGGAGAAACCTGCTGGCCCGCCTCTCTTGCCAAGGCTTCAGCCAAGGGGCTAACCGTGTCTGGGAATTTGTTTTTTAAATACGCCTCTTCTTCTTCAGCACTGGCTCGCAAAGCTCGTGGATCAAGAGGAGCAGTTGCTTCAATTGTGGGCACCGCTGGAAGCGTGGGTAGTTTTGCTGGCTTTCCTGAATTTGATTGCGTAGTGGTTGTGGTTTGTGGCGCAAGCCTTTGGCGAATTAGTTCTAACAGAGCTTTTTGTTGTTTTTCATCTGCTTCTTTTTTTTCTTTACGAGCATCGGCAGTTGCTATACGATCAGAAATTACTTGGTTGCCAAAAGGGCTTAGCTCCAGTGGTGAAGAAGAAGTTTGCGTTGAAAGTGGTCGTGATTTTTGGTCAACCATTTCCCATGACGGTGAGCCAAAACTTGTTACTTGGCGAAAAAAAGAATTAAGTTTATCAAGAATACCGCCACCCTGTTGGAACGCCACTGGACCCCCGGAAGCCATAAGAGCGGGCAATCCTTGCGGAACATTAGGGGGTTGTTGCGCTGCTATTTGTTGATCTAACATTTGTTGAGCCAGCATTTCTTGTGGGGGCATTTGTTGTGGTGGCATTTGTTGTGGTGGCGATAGCAACATAGCCTGTAGCTGCTCAACCACTGTGCCTTGGTTTTGTTGCTGCCTTGACTCAAAATCTCTTCGCACGTTCAAGCGACGATCTATTTCTCCGGCTGCAACGGCAGCAAGCTTTGGATCTCTAAGATAAGGCCGAAGATCTTCATCTGGAAAATTTTTGAAAATCTCCATTGCCTCCAAGACATTGATATCTGGAGCAAGGCCCATCATATGTTCCATAACTTTCTCCTGCTTTATCAGCGACCCATACCGCCGTACAAAAGACTTGCAAGACCAAGCGTTTGTACGAAGGGATTTGGCGGTTGATTGTATGCTTGCCTGGACTCAGGCTGTGGCTGACCAAACACCAGCGCACGATAAGCATCTGCTCGTTCTAGGGGATAAAGCCGCTGCTTCTCAAATTCTTGATACGCAAGATCTAAGTCTCTTTGCCTCCGAGCTTCGTCCTGCAAGCCAAGTCGTTGCAAGCCTTGAGCCTTTTGCATTTGATTTTCTAAATCTTGTTGATATAATTCCGATGCGCGATCAAACGCTGCTGCCCCACCTTTCATTTGAATATTACTTAATTGAGTTCCAAGGTTGCGCATAAGTTCGTTTTCTGCAAGAGCATGTCGCGTTCCTCCAAACGCACCGCGTTGCGCTGCACTGGCTCTAAGTGTGTTTAAACCCTGCTGGTAATCGCGCTCTGCTGATTTTTTTGCTACATCTGTGACGGATTGTTGAAAGGGGCTCATGTAAGCCTCCATCACCCCCATAGGTTTTCCGCCTACATTAATTTGACCCAGGAGTCCAGGGCTTGTTCCAATTGCCTGCATCGCCTCGGCGCCCTGCTGGTATGTGCCAGAAGTTTCTGCGGTGCGAGGCATTTGGTAGGGGGTGTACGGCGTATACGCAATCTGTTGCCCCATGCGGTACAGATCTGCAATGTACGGCAGTTGGTACTCTGGCGCGCTTTGCGTAATTGTTTGAGATGGTCCGCCTAAACTCATGATTGCACCTTTTCTACAAGAACAACTCCACACTGTTGCATATTGAACACACGCCTCCAGCCTGGACGGCCTTGGATCATTATCAATTCACATTCAAATTTCTTAGCATAGTAACGAATCATCGGAGCAAAAACCTCTTCCAATTCCTCAAGGCTTCCACCGGCAAGCCAACAGTTCATTACGCGCTTTTGCGGGTAGACACGCACTTCTACCACCACTGCTGCATCTATTCCAGGCAGGAATACTGCGTCTCCCGATAAAACTGCCTGCCATACATCTTCAAGAGAGAACAAGTTTCCAGCATGATCAAGAGCTTCTTGCAACCATCCAGAGCATCTTTGCCATTCTTCAAACATCTTGCAACAAACCCTCAATGTCAATTGCAGGGGGTTGTTTTTTAGTATTGTGCCGCGCCATGCGAACGCTGTCCATCAGTTGGTACAGCCGTTGCGATCCTGCTTCCGAAGATCCATTGCCTAGCCCAGATACCACATCCGCCGGGATCACAAATTCGCCTTGAGATAGCAGAGCCTCTTGCCTTGTGGGGCCGCCTTCAATAAAAGTCTCGATGCTGTCTGACATGCCGTCACCCGGCCCCCTTAGATATCCTCCAGAGGCACCTGTTACCGTGTCGGTTCCTGCGCCGCCTGTTACTGTGTCGTTTCCAGTGCCACCTGTTACGGTGTTGCTCCCCATTTGAATATCAGGTTGCGGCCCTAGAGTTTGATACAGCCTTTCAAGTCCTTGTAAATATCCACTGTAACCAGCCTGCACCTCCTCTGGAGTTGGGCCATATCTTTTAGGAGCTTCTGTAGGATTAAACTGAAAAGGATTTGGATTAAAAAATAAAGGAAGGCCTACCATAGGGTTGTAAATGTTTTGGCCGCTTTCACTTTTTTTGTCAAGTGGTTGAGGAGGAAGCATTGGTGCGGTTAAGCCACGATTGTACACAGGCGCAGGCACATATCTTGGTATCTTAACCTCTGGGGGTTTGTTTCTTAAGGCCGAGGCAAGAGCGGCAATACCAAACCCTAGCGTTGCAAGAGCCTTGTCCTCTCCCGTTGACTTTCCGCCTAGAAAGCGGCTGAAAATGTTTCCGGCGGTTGATGCGTTGCCGGTAGCCACGGTATCACGGCTTCGATCAATTAGAGCCCCACCTGTAATTGTGTCGTTGCTATTATCAATTGGCGCGTCACCGGATCCCGTGTACCCACCCCAATCGCCGCCTTCCCAGGCCGTGTCTCCCGTGTACCCACCCCAATCGCCGCCTTCCCAGGCCGTGTCGCTAATCCCGCTAAACAAATCATTAAAATCATCCATAGCTTACTCCGTAGAAACAAATGTTGCCGTGACGATTGCCGACGGGATTGCGGGGCGTGTTGGAGAAGATGGCGCGCTGTAATGCTCTATGTACGCATCCACATGACTGGTTTTCCAAATCAATTGAATGTAATCTCCACCAGTAACGCTTGCAATAAAATTCAAAGAACCCACTGTATGATATGGGTCTCCTGCTCCTTTCTGAGGCGCCAATCCAAAACGACTATTTGAATTTGCAATATCGGTCCCGTTCTTTCTAAACCAAACATCAATATCTTGAGAAGAGTTTGTTGTGTTTACTAGCTGCAAACTAAATTGTACATTGTAAATTCCAGAAATTGCAAACGTAATGCGTGAAGAACTTACAACAGAGACAGTTTGCGCGGAGTTTGTTGTGTTGAGGGTAACTGGATATGCTGTTGTGGTATTTGTTGCAATCTGGTCTGTAGTATCACAAAAAGATCCATAAGGAAAGCCAAGGTATTGACCACCATTTGTTCCAAGAAGGCTGCTGTTTGAGTTATTTGATCTTACAAGATAGAGTCGCAACACATTCAAAAACTGATCGTGATACTTAAAGTCCCATTCTTTTGTAGACAGCGGGAAGTTTGGGACTGCCGGTTGTGTGAGATAGGTCATGCGCCTTGTCCAGTTGCTCTTCCATCAGGACGGATGTCGATGCGCGGGGATCCAAGTTGCCATGTGGTTCCAAGACCGCTTGATTCAATCTTGAAGATCATCTGTCTTCCACGTACTCTAACATACACTTGCCCGGTAAACCGCTCAATGTTAACCGTAGTCAATCGCGTTACACTAGCGCCTGATGACCCGCCCTCAGATTGTGGAATGTTGTATCCAGAACCTGAGTTCATCATAGGAATAAGCGTCATTGTGGCATTTGGACTAACCGCCGTAGATCCATCAAAGGTAAGGTCGGGGACAATTCTATAGACAAACCCTAAGTTTTGTCCGTCTTGGATATCAAATTCCGCAGATTCAATGTAAGCAGCGATAGGAGCCGTTGCCCCTGTTGTGCCGTCGTCTACACCAAGCTCATGGTTAACGATATTGTAGGAATATGTTGCCGCTTGCGGATAATCTCGTAGTCCAGAGTCTGACCAAGCAGTCCTTGATAAAGCGCCGTAATACCAAATATCTTCTGTATAATTATAAATTACATATTGATCAATAACTGTAGAATTTTGCGAAGGATAGAACCACCACACTTCAGTAAAGCCTTCGTTTGTTCCAACAAAAATTTGGTCAGATTGTGAAAGATTGATGTTGGAAAATACATGCCGTCGAAGGTCGCATCGCAGCGTTTGTAGCCGACCATCATATTTATAAAACTTATCAATCCCCATCCAGTATATAACGCCGGAAGCAACGATAGCACAATTTTGACTTACAATAGATAAATTATCGCCCATAAGTTGGGCGCCCCAAATTAACGGAGGCCCAAGATACTGAAGCGAATAAATTGATTGATCTGTAAAAACAACAATTTCTTGCCGTGTTTGAATTGCTGTAATTATTTTTGACCCATGCGACAGACGTAGAGATCCCGCTTGATTTGTAGATGCGGGTGTCCAGTCTACAAGGGATTCCTGGTTTGACCAGCGGATTAACATTGGATCAAGAACCGCGCTCAAATATTCCGTTGTGCCAAAAACCAACATAAACCTAAACACATCTGAAATTACAAAATTATTATTTTTTGTTGGTATATCTTCTAAATTAGAAATATAAACATTACTTCCTGTAGAAGAAGTGTTAACAAGTGCCCCAGTTGCAGATGCAGATATATTTGCAGTAGCTCCTATAACATTCCTTAAATAGTAAGTTGTATTGGCAGATACGCCGGTTGGCATAGATCCGCCTGTTGTAAAGTTAAACTTTACAGCAGTTCCTTCGGATAAAATTACTGAAGCAAAGGTAAGCTCAGTTGGAGATGCGTTTGTAAAACTAACGGACCCGCCAGTTTCCGATAAAAGAACAGCTCTTGTTGTTACTCCAGAAGACGAGTCCCAGTAATAAATAGGGCCGCCACGGAAAACACCACGGAAAACAGCAACAAGATCTTCGCCCCAGTTTTGCAAATGCCAAAGACGCAAAGTTTCTGATCCGGTTGTTCCTACACCCCATGGACCCATGCCCCACCCGCCAGCGCCCCATCCAACAACTGCACCTTGAATTTCTGGACCAACAGCAATTTCATACTTTGCAGTAACTGTTCCCCCGCCAGAAGCCGCAGTAGAAGAGGCCGAGCTACTCGCAGTAATTGTGTAGGAGTTGGCTCCCGTAACAGTCATCTGAAAGTTTCCGTTAAGAGTAAGTCCACCAACTGGTGAAGCGCCGCTGAAAGTAACAAAATCGTTTGTTGCACCGCCGTGCGCCGTATCGTCCACTGTAACCACAGCAGAGCCGATGGTTGTAGAAAACGGATTTGTTAGCGTTTCTGTGGAACGCAGTGGGGTAATGTCAAAATATTCTCCGCCACGTTCAATGTATAATTTTAAATTAGTGCCTAATGCCAATAAATTATCAAAAGACAAAGTTACCCAGTTCCACAATGACCTGCAAATTCCTAAGAAAGAAAAAGCAGAAATCCTCGACCACCCTCCAATTTTTTCAGGAGTTCCCTGACGAAAACGAATTTTGTCAGAAACATACCACCCCGACTCGTTAGTATAGCGAGTATTTTCTTTGTTAACTCCAGGTTTAAAGAAAATTTTTTGAAGGGTCATTTCTATCTCATCAATACGGCTTCTGCTGCTCTTCTACGCGTAAGCCCGGGAAGAACCCTTCCCGCAGCTTTGTTCCATTTCATGCACTCTTCAGCGGCACCATCCCAATTCTTTGCATCAATACGTTTTTTAAAAGTACTAATGCGGTAATTTCCTAAGCCGCAATTGTAAACCCAAGAAAGGACTGCCGCAAATCTCCGGTCGGGTTCGTCTTTGATTGCTGGAGACAGTTTTACAAGACCAAGCGCAAAGTACTGGATGTGGTGATCCAATGCATCTTCACATTGCTTCATTGTCCAAACCGTTCCTTCCACAATTCCAGGTCCGGTAGCACCCCATCCTATGGTCCAAGGTCGCCCTCCCGTTCCGGGATCTGGATAGGCTTGCACTAAGCCATCTGCACGTTTACGCGCCAGCCCCTCGAACGGTTTAATTAACTGATCCCGAGCGAAGGTGAGAGCGTTCATATCGGCTTATCTGTTCTTACAGGAACACAACGAGGTTCTACCTTGGTTGCGCCTCTTGCCTCAAGGTCTTTTTTCTTTTCCTCAATAACATATCGGCACTCTTCCCGAGTCAGCAATTCCTCCAATGCCATCAACCCGCAATTAGCACCAACGCAAAACCATATAACGGCGAGCCATCCCATGATTAGTTTACACCGGCTTTGTAACGCTCAATGCTTCGCCCAACAAACCAGAATGTAAGACACATTGTAAAAACGCCAAAATCATTTGCGTCCCAACTTTTGGAAAGTACCTCATACCAGGGTGCGTTTGTTTGAAACGCTATGACAAGAGCTGCGATTTTGACTGCTGCGTACATAAAAAAGAAACACCAAGTAATCCCTGGTCTAACAAGAGCCGATATTGCACTGACAAATTGTCCCGCATTTTTTGCCGTTTCCGACTGTTCCCGGAATGCTTCTTTAATCGTATCCAATTGCTGGATGCTGTAGTCAACGTACCTTTCCTCCATCCTGAATTCGCCGCGCATTTTTTCCAAATCTGTTTGGAGACGGAACATGTTTAATTCGTGTTTGCGCTCATTTGCTTTATCTAAAAGTTTTAGCACTTCGGGGATGAGTCGGAAAATCCCCCCAAAGATTGAGCCAAGTAACCCGCCGCCAAGAAGATCAAACATATTAAAGGCCAAAGAATTTTTTAACAAAGGTTGCAGCCACACCGGGTCCGAATAAAACAGCAACGATGGTTGCATAAAGCAAATACTCAATGCGCGTCATGCGCCTGCTGCCAGACTCAAAAGACTTTTCAATTGCCGCATAACGCATGGCGCACTCTCGTTCATGTGCCTTCAGGTCGCCCTCAAGCTGCGCTTGCTTCACATCAAGTTCCATAATCATTGCTCCAAATTAGCACATTGTACTTCCAGAACTTTAAGCATAATACTTGCTTTTTTGTGTTCACGAATGTGCTCGGCCAGTAGCTGTTCTATGCGCTGCTTAAATTCATTCATGCTTGAATCATTTTCTATTTCTTTTAAAGCCAATTGAAAATTTTCAATATTAATTTGATAATCCATAACCTCGCGCTTGCGGGCATCAAGATTATTCATTAACATTTCTTTACGATATTCTTGCATAATAAACTCCTATTGTGAAAACGCTACACCCCATGCATTAGCAGCGGCCGGCTTGCTAGGCGGATCCGAGTATTTTGTTCCAAATCCAGCGTAATAATCCCAAGGATAAGCCTCTATCATTTTACTGCCTGTAATTGCAAAAACAACAGTATCTCCAGCTTGATTAAATGCGCAATCTTTGCCAGCACCTGAACCACCTCCTGGGCTAACATAGCTTGTTCCAATTCCGTCTATATAATCCCATTGGTAAGCATGTATAAATGGGGTGCCATTAGTGCAGATCAAAATAGCATTATCTGCGGGTGAAAATTTTACAGCACGACAATTAGATCCTAGTGAACTTGCTGCATTTGCATACTTGGTTCCAAATCCTGCCCCATCGAATTTATATACCAAAAGTTGTTCTCTGCCTATTGCTATTGCATCAGAAAAAGGCGAAAAATCAACACCAAAAGCTGCGCCTACTAATGCAGGACTGGGATTTGCGTATTTTGTACCAAATCCGGTAGACCAATCCCAAGGATATGCTGTAACATAAGGACTGCCGTTACTAGCGATTGCAATTTGATCTGAAAACGAATTAAATGCAATTCCATAACCATTAATAGAAACTTGACCCGGCAAAGTTGCTGGATTACTATATTTTGTTCCGAATCCTGATGATGACCATTGATATACAGTAATATACGGGGAACTTGCATGGCATACAGCGACAGCATCTTCAGCGGGCGAAAATGCTACGCGATATCCTGAGCTTGTAGGTAGGGTTGCAGGATTCGAATATTTTGTGCCAAATCCACTTCCGCTCCAGGGGAATGCTGTAACCCTTGGGATGAGTTCGTGTGCAATGACTATAGCGTTGCAATGACTATAGCGTTTCCAGAAGGAGAAAAAACAACGCCAATACTATCAGTTACACCAGTCGATGGGCTAGTAAATTTTGTGCCAAAACCTGTATTTGTCCATTTCCATGCACTTACAGCAGCAGAAGAAGGACTAGTGTCGGATACCAAAGCTACTGCATCTATAGGAGCTGGCGTAAAGTCATAAGCTATTTGATCTGTCCCAACCGTAGCTTCAGTAATCTGACTTGCAAGGGTTTGGTTTGCGCTTACCGCATCTGTGACAACTGCTGGCTCAAAAACAGAACCGCTGGAAATTCTTAAACCTGCTATAGAATCTGCCGCAGTAGAAGTTTCTAACACCTGCCCTTCGCGTATAGCAGAAACAATTGGTTGATCCTCGATTAGCGTAACTTCGAAAATTAAAGCGGGAGTGCTCGCTACAACCGTATCTGCTGCCGTAGACGTTTCTGAAATGCTGCGATTTAATGTTCCGATATTGTCAACAAGGTCAGATGCAACTGCGGTTTCTACCGCAATACCGTTTCTTGCTGTTTCTAAACTTACATTATCTGTTGCTGCGGCAGTTTCTTGTGCAGATGTTTGTACTATTAAACTTGCATCCAAATTATCTAATATTAATCCTGCTTCTTCTGCACTACTTACGCGTTCAAGAAAGTTTACAACAACATCGTTTATAGATGATGTTTCATTAATTGTGCGAAAATAACTAAGGCCGGTTTTTCCAAACCCAAAACCGCGAGCGCTAGAACTGCCAATGTGTTGAAGCAAAGGCATTATGCAAACCTTGTTTGTGATGCTAATACTGTAAATGTTGCATTTGCAGTTTTAATAATGGTATAGACATACGCATCAATGCTGTTGGCGTTGCCCGCAGCCCAAGCAATCCCGCCTTGATATTTAGGAGTTACTACACTTCCATCAACCTGAAGGACGGTGTTATAGTAAGGAGTTCCGCCTTGCGTTGCCAGAAGCGCGACAGTAACACTACGCCCAATAGCCAAGGAGGTATTTAGAGGAGTGCCAGATGATGAGCGAATCCAATTTGCTGCGGCGTCAGTTGTATAAAACAAAACTGACTGCGTGGTCACATCATAGTTAAGCGTCGCAGGCACTGATGTAGCAACAATTGTTGTTACTTCTGTGGAATTAATAAACGAAGAACTGAGAACCGAAGACGTACCTGCAAAATTTTGCAATGCTGTAAAGGTCGAAGTTGTCCCAGGCGCCACATAGTCTGTGCCAGCAGTTGCAGGTGTTACAAAAGTTGTACCATTTCCTTTAATAATTGCACCGGAAGTAAGGGTAGCGGAGGCTTGTACGCCAGAAGCTACATAGTCCGTGCCGTTAAAAATTACTGTAGCTGTAGATCCAGCCGCGATACTAACGCCGGTTTGCCCAGAAGCTTTTACAGTCAAAGAATAAGTAGCGTCTGCATTGATGATGCGATAAGATCTAGCCGAGGAAGGGCAAATTAAATTAGAATTTGCATTAAGACTGGAAACTTTAATTGTAGCGTATTGTGCGCTACTAAAAATAATATTTGAAGCGCTAGCGTTTCCTAGAGTGTTTGCAAGTGTTAGTTCATAATTTGGAGAGCCAGAAAAATTAGAACCCGTTAGCGTAGACATCCCCGCGATTGCGATATCAAGGTATGAAGTGAGTCCGTTATTAACTGCGTTGCCCCAGCTTCCTGACTCGGTATTGGTTTCAATGATGGGCAAATCAAGTAACGCGGTTCTGGTGATGGGCATGACTTACCTCATATTGTTACAGAAGACCAATTGGCAATCTGCGGGGTTTCAATCTGACTCCACAAGTCGCCAATTTGAACGCTATCAGAAGCGGATGCTGAATCGCTAGCGGTGACGTTGCTTAGTCCGCCCGCCTGTTGCGCATCGAGAGCCTGTGCAAGTTCGTTGAGAATTACACCAAAAGCCGCAATTGTTGTCAATGCGTCCGTAGCTGATGCTACCTCAGCAATCACTCTTTGCACTTGTTGTATTGCAGAAACAAGATCTGCTGTTGTAGCAGTTTCTGTTATTGTCCGTTGGTATAAAAAGCCTGTGTCAGGAACATCTGCTATTGTTGTTGTTTCTGCAACATCGCGATCATACGTTGTATTTGTAGTTGAAACATCTGCAATGTTTGCAGTTTCTTGTATTGCATTTGTAGATGTGATGATTGCTTGTATTGCGTCAGTTGCAAAAGCAACCTCAGCAATATTTGTGCCTATAGTGTAAGTAATAGATGTTGCATCGTTTGCTAAAGCAGACTCGTCAACGTCATTTTCAGACAATCCCACAATACAGGTTTCTGCTGCTGTAGCGCTTTCTGCAACATCATTTGTTATTGTTGTTTCATAAACAATTGCATCTGTAGCTGTGGCGGTTTCTGTAACGTCATTATTTGTGGTTAGTTGAGAAACTACATTATCTGTGGCAGTAGCGGTTTCTGCAGCAGCATCTGCGCCGGAAGACTCGGCATCTGTACTATCAACAGCAGTAGCTGATTCGTTCGTTACGCCGCTACGAATATTTGCAGAATCAGTGTTATCTGTTGCTGTGGCTGTTTCTTCAATATTGTTATTGGTTGTTGTTACAGAAACAATGGAATCTGTAGCTGTTGATATTTCGTCAACACTTGTTTGTTGTGTTGCTGTAGCAACTACAGATTCTGAACTAGCAGCCGTTTCCGTTATGGCTGCTAATATATCAGCTTGTGCAGTTAACGAATCAACGCCAGTTGCAGATTCATTAATTGCATTGTCTGTACTTGGCGTTACTGCGCCTGCGGTACTCGCATATGGAGTTTGTGCATAGGCGCTAAAACCGAACACATCTTTATCCTGTTACTTCAAACCAAGAGACTGTGTCTTCATCCCAGCTATACATCTTGCCGTCTGTAGGCATCGCTACAGGAGGCACCCACTGACAATTGTCGGGGTCCAAATTCCAACTTTCAAAAGGACGCGGCGGCACAAACCCGTCAATCGGCGGCGGCATGTATGAATAGCCCATGCCCGCGTAGTTCTTCCTGATATTGCCGTTGTAGCTCGTCTGCTTCCAAGTACCACCTAGAATCTTTTCTAAGTGTGCTGCGCCGATATGCTCCTTCTCAACGCCAAATGCGTCTGCCGTGTCTTTGTTGTTGACCACCACTACTTGCGTGACAATGTTGTTTTCGTCAAGTTTTGCAAAGTGAGCCATCACGCCTCCAGCTTTAATCCAGTTAAATCCATTT
>Ga0194133_10008708_pt1 | contig 11791 bp, 10 predicted proteins | sample TA2KigOf40mmetaG_FD_155448 | JGI IMG/M metagenome (GOLD analysis project Ga0194133, IMG submission 155448) | Freshwater microbial communities from Lake Tanganyika, Tanzania - TA2015055 Kigoma Offshore 40m | ecosystem: Environmental > Aquatic > Freshwater > Lake | place: Tanzania: Lake...
CTGCCGGTGACACACCCGGGCGTGGAGCAGAAGGCCACCTGGCTGCAGATCCGCCAGCAGCGCCCGGATTACGTGTTCCTCTGGGGCTGGGGCGTGATGAACTCGACCTCGATCAAGGAGGCCGTGGCGACGGGCTATCCGCGCAATCAGATGTACGGCGTGTGGTGGTCGGGCGCGGAGCCAGACGTGACGCCCGCGGGCGACGGCGCGAAGGGCTACAACGCGCTCACGTTCCTGGCGCCGGCCGGCCAGGGGCAGGTACACAAGGACATCATCAAGTATGTCCATGACAAGGGCGATGCCACCGGCAAGAAGGAAGGCTTTGGCGAGGTGCTCTACAACCGCGGCATGGTCGGGGCGATGATGTCCGTCGAGTCGGTGCGGCGCGCCCAGGTCCGGCACGGCAGGAAGCCGCTGACCGGTGAGCAGGTGCGCTGGGGCCTGGAGAACCTGGCGATCGACCAGGCCGCGATCAAGCGGCTCGGATTCGAGGGCTTCATGTCGCCCATCAGCACCTCCTGCGTCGATCACCGGGGCGACAGCGTGGCCGGCATCCACACCTGGGACGGCAAGCAATGGGTGGTGCAGAAGGACGTCAAGCTGGTGGCCGACCAGGCCATCATCCGGCCGATGATCCGAGCCTCGGCCGAGAAGTACGCGGCGGAGAAGAAGATCGTCAAGCGCGATTGCGCGAAGGAAAGCCAGCAGTAAGCTGAACGCCGCCGGCGCCGGGACGTTAACGTCCCGGCGCCGGCGTGTTCTTTTGGAAGGAACGCCGCAGATGTCCGCATCCGCCAGCGCACCCGTGATGCTGTCCGTGAACGGCATCGAAGTCATCTACAACCACGTCATCCTGGTGCTGAAGGGCGTCTCGCTCGCGGTGCCCGAGGGCGGCATCGTCGCGCTGCTGGGCGCCAATGGCGCGGGCAAGACCACCACGCTGCGCGCGGTTTCCAACCTCTTGAAGGGCGAGCGCGGCGAGGTCACCAAGGGCTACATCGAGTACCTCGGCCAGCGCATCGAGGGCCTTACCCCGTCGGATCTGGTCAAGCGCGGCGTGGTGCAGGTGATGGAAGGCCGCCACTGCTTCCCGCACCTGACGGTGGAGGAGAACCTGCTCACCGGTGGTTACACCCGCAGCGGGGCGGAGACGCGCGATGGCCTGGAGAAGGTCTACACCTATTTCCCGCGCCTGAAGGAGCGCCGGGGCTCGCTCTCGGGCTACACCTCCGGCGGCGAGCAGCAGATGACGGCCCTCGGCCGCGCGCTGATGGCCAAGCCGAAGATGATCCTGCTGGACGAGCCCTCCATGGGCCTCGCGCCGCAGCTGGTCACCGAGATTTTCGAGATCGTGAAGGAGCTGAACCAGAAGGAGCGCGTGAGCTTCCTGCTTGCGGAGCAGAACACCAACATCGCGCTCAAGTACGCCGGCTACGGCTACATCCTGGAGAACGGCCGCGTCGTCATGGACGGCGAGGGCCGGGCCCTGGCGGAGAACGAGGACGTGAAGGAGTTCTACCTCGGCTTCTCCACTGGCGGCAGGAAGAGTTTCCGCGACGTGAAGTCCTACCGCCGCCGCAAGCGCTGGATCTAGAAAATCAGGGACAGTCCACGTTTTTCGCGACGCGCCCAGATGAAGCGTAAAGCCTCACACGGAAATCGTGGACTGTCCCCGATTTCCCGCACCGAGCACTACGACAAGCTGGAAACGCGCCCGCCGAGGCAGCGCGAGGCGGCGCTGCTCGCCGCGCTGCCGCGCCAGGTGGCGCATGCGATGCGCTGCGCGCCCGGCTTCGCGCGAATCTTAGCCGGCGTGGACCCGGCGAAGATCCGCAGCCGCAAGGCGCTAGCCGCGCTGCCGGTGACGCGCAAGTCGGACCTGGGCGAGCTGCAGGCGAAGGACCGGCCGCTGGGCGGGCTGAACGCCACGCCGGTGGCGAGGATGGTCAAGCTCTTCATGTCGCCGGGGCCGATCTACGAGCCCGAGGGCCGCGGCCGCAACTGGTGGCGCACCGCGCGCGCGCTGTTCGCCGGCGGCTTCCGTGGGGGCGACCTCGTCACCAACACCTTCGCCTATCACTTCACGCCCGCGGGATCGATGCTGGAATCCGGCGCCCTGGCGCTGGGCTGTACGGTGCTGCCGGCAGGCGTCGGCCAGACCGAGCTGCAGGTCGCGGCGATACGCGACCTCGGCATCCGCGGCTACATCGGCACGCCCTCGTTCCTGAGGCTGATCGTCGAGAAGGCGGCCGAGTCTGGCGTGGACATTTCGTCGCTGACGAAGGCGCATGTCGGCGCCGAGTACCTGCCGCCCGCGCTACGCGAGGCGATGCGCGCGCGCGGCATCGCAGTGGCGCAGAGCTACGGCTCGGCGGACCTGGGGTCGATCGCGTACGAATCGCTCGCGCCCGACGGCAGTCCGAACCCGGGCATGATCCTGGACGAAGGACTGCTGCTGGAGATCGTGCGCCCAGGCACCGGCGACCCAGTGGCGCCAGGCGAGGTGGGCGAAGTGGTGGTTACCACCTTCAACCGTGACTACCCGCTGGTGCGCTTCGGCACCGGCGATCTGTCCGCGGTGCTGCCCGGGACCAGTCCGTGCGGGCGCACCAACGTGCGCATCCGCGGCTGGATGGGCCGGGCGGACCAGTCCATCAAGGTGCGGGCGATGTTCGTGACGGTGAAGCAGGTGGCCGAAATCGTCCGCAGGCGCGCGGAGGTCTCGAAGGCGCGGCTGGTGGTGGAGGGCGAGGTGGGCAGCGATCGGATGACGCTGAAGTGCGAGGTTGCGGGGCGGCCGGGTGGACTGGCCGAGGCGCTGGTGGCGTCGATTCGTGACATCACCAAGCTGCGCGGCGAGGTGGAGTTGGTCGCGCCGGGAAGCCTGCCCAACGACGGCAAGGTGATCGAGGACCTGCGCAAGTACAGCTAAGCAAATGTAACCGATCGGTTACATCCGGGGCGTCCCAGCGGTGCGGTCAGGCTGGCTTGCGGGTGGCGGCGGAGGGTAGACCATCCAGCCGGGCGATCTCCTCGTTCTTGACGAACGCCGGCTCGTCGAGAAACGCCTTCAGGTAGCCGATCGAGTCCGATCCCCAGAAGAGTTCCCCATCCACCGCGAACGTCGGCACGCCGAAGACGCCGCGCGCGGCGGCTTCCTCGGTGTTCCGGCGCAGTTCGTCCTTCACCTCCAGCGCCGACAGGCGCGCTTCGTCCACGTCTAGTTCCTTAGCTAGGCGCGCAAGCGCCGCGGCATCGGCGGCATCTCCGCCGCGGGTCCACACCGCTTCGAAGATCCGCCGCACCGCCTCGGGCGTGCTGCCGGCTGCGATCGCAAGCCGCAGGTGCGGCAGCGGGTTGAACGGATGCGCCGCCGGGTAGCGGAACGGAACGCCCAGCAGCTTCGCCTGCCAGTGGGTAGAGCGGTAGGTGTAGCGGCGCTTGGGCACGATCTCCGCCGGTCCTTTCTGGCCCCAGTGCGCGAGCAGTCCGGCGAACAGGACCGGCCGGAAACCGACTTCGATCTCCGCGGGCAATTCGTTCAGCCAGTGCAGGCACAGGTAGGCGTACGGCGAAACAAAGTCGAAGTACCAGTCTACGCGGCGCATGGTTGCTATCCTAGCGCGCAGGAGGCGCCATGATGAAAGCACCGAAGTTCCGCACGCTGAAGTACGCTGTCGCGGGCCGTATCGCCCGCATCACCCTCAACCGCTCGGCGCGGCTGAACGCGATCGACGACCGCATGCCGCGCGAAATCCGCCGCGCCGTGGAGGCGGCCAATGACGACGACCGGGTGCACGTGATCGTGCTCGCGGGCGCCGGCAAGGCGTTCTGCGCCGGCTACGACCTGAAGCAGTTCGCCGAGGGCGACCAGGTCAACCGCTGGACGCAGAAGATGCCCTGGGATCCGATGAAGGATTACAGGGGGATGAAGGCGAACACCGACGATTTTTTCTCCATCTGGCGCAGCTACAAGCCGGTGATCTGCAAGGTGCACGGCTATGCGGTCGCCGGCGGCAGCGATATCGCGTTGTGCGCGGACATCGTGATCATGGCCGAGGACGCAAAGATCGGCTACATGCCGGCGCGGGTCTGGGGCTGCCCGACGACCGCGATGTGGGTGTACCGGCTGGGGGCGGAGAAGGCCAAGCGCATGCTTCTCACCGGCGACACCATCGACGGCAGGACGGCGAAGCAATGGGGCCTGGTGTACGACGCGGTGCCGGCGGCGAAGCTGGACGGCGCGGTGGAGTCGCTGGCCAGGCGCATGGCCGGTGTGCCGAAGAACCAGCTCATGATGCAGAAGCTGATGATCAACCAGGCCTACGACAACATGGGCCTCGCCGGCACGCAAATGGTCGCGACGCTCTTCGACGGCATCACGCGCCATTCACCGGAGGGGGTGTGGTTCAAGCAGTACGCCGAGGAGCATGGTTTTCGTGCTGCGGTGAAGTGGCGTGACAGCGGCAAGGCGATCCCATGACGGTACGCGTGGAGAAGGCAGGCGCGGTGTGGACCGTGATCCATTCACGCCCGGAGGCGAGGAACGCCATGGACCCGGCGAGCGCCGTGGCGCTGGTCGAGGCGTTCACGGCGTTTGACCGAGATCCGGAGGCGGCGGTGGCTGTGCTGTGGGGCGAGGGCGGCGCGTTCTGCGCCGGGTTCGACCTCAAGCACGCAGCAGGCAATGCCTCTGCCCTGGACGAGCTTGGCTATCCATCCGAAGTGGCCGGAGATCTGCCGCGCGGTCCCATGGGCCCGACGCGGTTGGAACTGGACAAGCCGGTGATCGCCGCGATCGCCGGCCCCGCAGTCGCCGGTGGCTTCGAAGTCGCGCTGTGGTGCGACCTGCGGGTGATGGAAACCTCCGCGTACTTCGGCGTCTACTGCCGGCGCTGGGGCGTGCCGCTGGTGGACGGCGGCACGGTGCGCCTGCCGCGTATCGTGGGCCGCGGGCGGGCGCTGGACCTGATCCTGACCGGGCGCAAGGTGGAGGCGCAGGAAGCGCTGCACATCGGGCTTGCTGAGCGCGTGGTGCCCGAAGGCCAGTCGCGCGCGGCTGCCGAGGCGCTCGCGCGGGACATCGCGCGCTTTCCGCAGGCCTGCCTGCGCGCTGACCGGCGCTCGGCATACCGGCAGGAAGGGTTGGCCTTGCGCGAGGCGATGCGCTACGAGTGGGACAGCGGTGTGCCGGCGTTCTACGCCGAGGGCGCTGCGGGCGCTGCGCGCTTTGCTTCGGGCAAGGGGCGCGGCGGGCGGTTCGACGATCTCTGAGCGATCTAGTTCGGCTTCACGCCTGCAGATTTGATCACCCGCGCCCACTTCGGGATTTCGGCGCGGATGAAGGCAGCGAATTCCTCCGGGGTGCTGGTCTGCGGCTCGGCGCCGCCCGCCATCAGGCGCTCGCGGATCTCGGGGGCCTTCATCGCATCCACCACCTCCGCGTTCAGGCGCGCAACCAGCGCCGGGGGCGTGCCGCCCGGGGCGACCACGCCGAACCAGCCGATGGCGTCGAATCCGGGCAAACCGGTCTCGGCGATGGTGGGAATCTCCGGCGCGACCGCCGAGCGCTTGGCGCTCGTCACGCCGATCGCCTTCACGCGCCCGGAGCGAATGTGCGGCAGCGCCGAGGTGAGGTCGACGATGGCGAGCGGGATCTGCCCGCCGGCGAGGTCCGTGGTGGCCGGGGCGCTGCCCTTGTAGGGCACGTGCAGCATGTCGAATTCGGCCAATTGCTTCATCAGCTCTCCGGCTAGGTGCATCGCCGACCCGTTGCCGGTCGTGCCGAACGACAGCTTCCCAGGCTGCGACTTCGCGTAGGCGATAAGCGACTTGGCGTCCGTCGCCGGCACCGAAGGATGCGCGGCGACCACGATCGGAATGATGGCCAGCATGGACACCGGCGCCAGGTCCTTCTGCGGATCGAAGGGCATGCTAGGGAGCAGGCTCACGTTCACCGACAGCGCGCCCGCCGCGCCCAGGCCAATGGTGTGGCCGTCCGGCGCGGCCTTGGCGACCGCGTCCATGCCGATGTTGCCGCCGGCCCCGGGTCGGTTCTCGACCAGGACCGGCTGGCCCAGACGCGCCGCCATGCGCGGCGCAATGGCGCGCGCGACCAGGTCGGAGCTGCCGCCGGGTGGGAAGGAAACGATGAAGCGGATCGGGCGCTCGGGGAAACTGGTCTGCGATTGCGCGGGCGCCGAGAAAACGGATAGAAGAGCGGCGAGAACCAGGATCATGGGGGGCTTGCGGGTCATGGGTTATTCCTCCTCGATCCGGATGGTGCGGGCCTGGCGTCTTTTCGGCAAGCGCGCGAGGACCGCTACGCGATCCGCTTTAGCCATCGTTGCCCAGGTTGCGATCTCCTCCAGCGTGCGGAAGCACCCGGCGCAGAAACGGCCCTCGGCGTCCATGACGCATACCTTCACGCACGGCGACTCCATCTTCTAAGGCCTATTCGGTACCGGACCATCAAGGACGCACCTCGATGTTCCGTTGGCGTTGGTCATGTCTTCGCGTCTCCGAAAACCGTGGACTGTCCCTGATTTCCTGATTTATTCCAGGACCAGGAGTTCGGCGCCTTCGGTGACCTGCTCTCCGGCGGCGTACAGGATTTTCTTCACCACGCCGGCGCGGGGCGCGGAGATGGTGTGTTCCATTTTCATCGCTTCCAGCACCAGCAGCGGCGCGCCGCGGGCGACCGTCGCGCCGGCTTGCACCAGCACCTGGATGACTTTGCCCGGCATGGGCGCGGCGAGCGAGCCGCCCGCGGCTTCCTCGCCCTCGACCGCGGCCGGGTCGCGCAGCGTGAGCACGTGATGCAGGCCGTCCCGGAACAGGTGCCATTGCGCCCCGTCGCGGAACGCGCGGGCGCGCAGGGTTTGCGTGCCGAGGGTGACGCGCAATCCGTCCCCTTCGCGCGCCCCGGCAAGGGCGTGGTCGCGGCCATTGAGCGACAAGCGCAGTCCGGTGTCGCCGAAATGCACTTCGACCCGGTGCTCTTTCTCTCCTTCGGCGAACACAAAGGCGTGGTGCGAGCCCAGGTTCAGGCGCCAGCCGTCGGCAATGTGCCACGGAGAGTGCGGGTCGCAGGAGGCGCGCGCCTGGGCGCTCGCCTGGTCCTGCTCGGCGAACAGCTGGGCAAGTGCCGCGGCGGCGAGGTCTTCGTCGGTGGCGCCGGCGTCGGTGGGGAACAGTTCGGCGCGCGAGCGCTCGATGAGCCCGGTGTCGAGGTCCGCGCCGGAAAAGGCCCTGCATGCGGCGATACGGCCTAGGAACTCGACGTTCGAGGAGACGCCCACGACCTCGTATTCGGCGAGCGCGGCGCGCAGCCGCGCCAGCGCCACGGCGCGGGTCTCTCCCCACGCAATCAACTTGGCGATCATGGGATCGTAATGCGGCGAAATGGTGTCGCCTTCCCGCACGCCTGAGTCCACGCGCAGGTGCCCGGCCGCGACGCTGAACTCGCCGGCCTGCGGCGTGCGCAGGCGGCGCAGCGTCCCTGTGGAGGGAAGGAATTTCTTCGCCGGATTCTCTGCGTAGATGCGCGCCTCGATGGCGTGTCCGTGGATGGAGAGCTGCTCCTGCGCAAGCGGCAGCGGTTCTCCTGCGGCCACCGCCAGCTGCCATTGCACCAGGTCCTGGCCGGTGATCATCTCCGTGACCGGGTGCTCCACCTGCAACCGGGTGTTCATTTCCATGAAGTAGAAGCGCCCATCCTGCTCGGCGATGAATTCCACGGTACCGGCGCCGGTGTACCGGATGGCTTTGGCCGCGGCGACCGCCGCCTCGCCCATCTCGCGCCGGCGTTGCGGGGTCATGCCCGGTGCGGGCGCCTCTTCCAGCACCTTCTGGTGGCGGCGCTGCACTGAGCAGTCCCGCTCGAACAGGTATACCGCGTTGCCGTGGCTGTCGCCGAACACCTGGATCTCGATGTGCCGCGGCCGCTGCAGGTAGCGCTCGATGAGCACGCGCTCGTCGCCGAAGGCCGCTTTTGCCTCGCGCCTGGCGCCTTCCAGCGCCGCAGCAAAGTCCGCTGCCTTCTCCACTGCGCGCATGCCCTTGCCGCCGCCGCCGGCAGAGGCCTTGATGAGCACCGGGTAGCCGATCTTTCCGGCTTCCTTGGCGAGGAGGGCGGGGTCCTGGTTGTCACCGTGGTACCCCGGCACCAGCGGCACCTTCGCCTTCTCCATGAGCGCCTTGGCCGCGGACTTGTCGCCCATGGCGGCGATCGCTTCCGGCGTGGGGCCGATGAACACGATGCCCGCCTTAGCGCAAGCGGCGGCGAAATCCTCGTTCTCCGACAGGAAGCCATAGCCCGGATGGATTGCTTCGGCGCCGGAATCCTTCGCCGCAGCCAGGATCGCCGCCATGTCGAGGTAGCTTTCGCGGGCGGGCGCCGGGCCGATGCGGTGTGCTTCGTCGGCCATGGCGACGTGGCGCGCGCCGTGATCGGCATCGGAATACACCGCGACGGTGCGAATGCCGAGGTCGCGGGCCGCGGTGATCACGCGGCAGGCGATTTCGCCGCGGTTGGCGATCAGGATTTTGCGGAACATGGTCAGGCGACGGCCGGAAGGCACGTCACTTGCGTCCGGACCGAGTTGGCGACATAGCACTCCTCGTGCGCCTTGTGGTGCAGTTGCTCGTGCTCATCGGCGCTGGGCGCGGTGCCCGAGAACGTGACCGCTGGCCGCAGCGTCACCCGGGTCATCATCCACTTGCCGCCCGGCCCCTTTTCCAGCACGCCGCTGGCTTCATCGACGTAGCGCGTGACGGTGAATTTCGCCCGGTTGGCGAGGTGCAGGAACCAGAGCATGTGGCAGGCGGAGAGCGACGCCACGAACGCCTGCTCCGGATCCGCGCCGTGCGCCGCAGGCACCGTGGGCGGAATGTTGCCGGCCGCGGCATTTTCCGGGACGACGATGCCTCCGCCGAAATCCATGCTGTGCGCGCGCGAGTACGTCTTGTACTCAAACGCGCCCTGCAGGTTCCATTCGACTCTGGCTGTGTGCTCTGACATGGCTCGATCCGTCCGGGTTACATTCTGAACACGCCGAACTTCGTGTCCTCGACCGGCGCGTTGAGTGAAGCCGAGATGGCGAGCCCCAGCAGGCGCCGCGTATCGGCTGGATCCACCACGCCGTCGTCCCAGAGCCTCGCGCTGGCGTGGTAGGGATGGCCCTGGCGCTCGTACTGCTCGAGGATCGGCTTCTTGAAGGCCTCTTCCTCCTCCGCGGACCACTTGCCGCCCTTCGCCTCGATGCCGTCACGTCGCACGGTGGAGAGCACGCTCGCCGCCTGCGGCCCGCCCATGATCGAGATCCGCGAGTTGGGCCACATCCAGAGGAAGCGCGGCGAATAGGCGCGGCCGCACATGCCGTAGTTGCCGGCGCCGAACGAGCCGCCCAGAATCATCGTGAACTTGGGCACCCTGGCGGTCGCCACCGCGGTCACCATCTTGGCGCCATCCTTGGCGATACCCCCGGCCTCGTACTTCTTGCCCACCATGTAGCCGGTGATGTTCTGCAGGAACAGCAGCGGGATGCCGCGCTGGCAGGCGAGCTCGATGAAGTGCGCCGCCTTGAGCGAGGATTCGGAGTACAGGATGCCGTTGTTGGCGAGGATCGCCACCGGATAGCCGTGGATGTGGGCGAAACCGGTGATGAGCGTGGTGCCGTAGTTCTGCTTGAATTCGTCCAGTTCCGAGCCGTCCACCACGCGCGCGATCACTTCGCGCACGTCGTAGGGTTTCTTCGCGTCCGCGGGGATGACGCCGTAGATTTCCTCGGCAGGGTAGAGCGGCTCGCGTGGCTCGCGCACCTCCAGGGACAGCTGCTTGCGCGTATTCAGGCCACCGACGATGCGCCGCAGGATGGCAAGGGCGTGGCCGTCGTTGAGCGCGTAGTGGTCGGCGACGCCGGAGACGCGGGTGTGCACGTCAGCGCCACCCAGCTCCTCCGGCGTCACGATCTCGCCGACGGCGGCCTTCACCAGCGGCGGGCCGCCCAGGAAAATCGTGCCCTGTCCCTTGACGATGATGGTCTCGTCCGACATCGCCGGTACATAGGCGCCGCCCGCAGTGCAGGAGCCCATGACGCAGGCGATCTGCGGGATGCCCGCGGCGGACATATTGGCCTGGTTGTAAAAGATGCGGCCGAAGTGCTCGCGGTCCGGAAACACGTTGTCCTGCTCGGGCAGGAAGCCCCCGCCGGAGTCCACCAGGTAGAGGCAGGGCAGCCGGTTTTGCATCGCGATTTCCTGCGCGCGCAGGTGCTTCTTCACGGTCATCGGGTAGTAGGTGCCGCCCTTGATCGTGGCGTCGTTGGCGACGATGACGCACTCGCGCCCGGAGACGCGTCCGATGCCGGTGACGACCGAAGCCGAATGCACATCGCCGCCGTACATGTCCCAGGCAGCAAGCTGGCCGATCTCCAGGAACGGAGACCCCGGGTCGAGCAGGGCGCGCACGCGCTCGCGCGCCAGGAGCTTACCGCGCGCGGTGTGCTTGGCCCGCGCCGCCTCGTCGCCCCCCTGCGCCACGCGTTCGACCTTCGCGCGCAGGTCGCCGACCAGCGTCTTCATGCGCTCGGCGTTGGCGCGGAACTCCGCGGACCGGGTATCGAGCTTGCTCTTGATTGCGGGCATCAGGTCAACTCCAGGGCGAGGGCATTACGCGCCCTCCAGGGCGCGTCCTATCACCAGGCGCTGGATGTCGCTCGCGCCCTCGTAGATCTGGCACACCCGCACGTCGCGCCAGATGCGCTCGACGGGAAAATCCGCAACATAGCCATAGCCACCATGGACCTGGATCGCGTCTGAACACACTTTTTCCGCGGTCTCCGAGGCGAACAGCTTGGCCATCGAGGCTTCCTTGAGGCAGGGCGCGCCCGCGTCGCGCAGCGCGGCGGCGTGCAGGTACAGCTGGCGCGAGGCTTCGACTCCGGTGGCCATGTCGGCGAGCCGGAAATTGACCGCCTGGTGACCGATCAGGGGCTTGCCCATGCTCTGGCGCTCGGAGGCGTAGGCGAGCGCCGCATCGAGCGCTGCCTTCGCCATGCCGGTCGCCTGCGCCGCCACGTTGATGCGCCCGGTTTCCAGGTTGGCCAGCGCAATGCGGTAGCCGCGGCCTTCCTCGGCGAGCAGGTTGGCCGCTGGCACCCTGCAGTTCTCGAACAGGATCTGCGCGGTGTCGGATGCGCGCTGACCGGTCTTGTCCTCGAGCCGCGCCACCGTGTAGCCCGGGGTGGAGGTGGGAACCACGAAGGCGCTGATGCCTTTCTTGCCGGCGTCCTTGTCGGTGACGGCGAACACGATGGCGATGTCGGCCGTCTTGCCGGAGGTGATGAACTGCTTGACGCCGTTCAGCACGTAGTGAGCGCCGGATTTCTCAGCCCGGGTCGTGATGGCGCCGGCGTCCGAACCGGCATGCGGCTCGGTGAGGCAGAAGGCGCCCAGAGCCTTGCCTTGCGCCAGCGGCCGCAGGAACTCGGCCTTCTGCGCGTCATTGCCGTAGCCCAGGAGGATGTCGGCCGCGAGGTTGGTGACCATGAGGATGGTGCAGGTCGCACCATCGCCCGCGGAGATTTCCTCGCTGGCGATGGCAAGCGCGGTGGTATCCATCCCGGCGCCGCCCCATTGCTCCGGGATCGAGACGCCGCACAGGCCCATCGCGGCGAGGCCCGCCACTTCCTCGCGCGGGAAGTGCTTGTCGCGGTCCCAGCGCGCCGCGTTGGGCGCGAGGCGCTCGCGCGCGAACTTGCGCACGGAGTCGCGGAGCATGGCGTGGTGT
>Ga0194133_10008709_pt1 | contig 11786 bp, 12 predicted proteins | sample TA2KigOf40mmetaG_FD_155448 | JGI IMG/M metagenome (GOLD analysis project Ga0194133, IMG submission 155448) | Freshwater microbial communities from Lake Tanganyika, Tanzania - TA2015055 Kigoma Offshore 40m | ecosystem: Environmental > Aquatic > Freshwater > Lake | place: Tanzania: Lake...
GTTATGAGAAGGAGGGCAAGAAGCGCAGTAGTAATAGCTGCTCCAAAGCGCGGCCCTCTAGCATCGAGAAATTGTTGTGTATCACTTTTTTCAAATTTTAAAACGTTTAATACTGACATTTAAATTATTTCCTAATTCTCTAGTAGTTGGTTTTTTGATTATTAAAAAGAAATCAACCACTACTGCAGACAGAGCTGGCCAGCAAAGCGCGCAAAATCAATTACCCGTCTTTTGGTAAAGAGCGCTTTAATTATTGAAGCCATGGCCAAAGTGTAGAGGAGGCATTAGAACTTCGCTACTTGCAAATTCCTTGCATTACTTTCACTCAACTACTGAATAGCAGCAAGTGATGCTAAGACCTCAGCGCGCTTAGGAGCGCCGACTGCTCGCCCAACCTCTATCCCATATTTATCTAGAAGAAGAGTTGTAGGGGTAGTTCTAATATCAAGGCGGCGTACTAGCTCTAAATTATCTTCGGCATCAATATCAATATGTTTAACACCTTCAAGCTCAGAGGTGATATCAGCTAGTAAGACTCTAGTTGCCCGGCATGGGGTGCAGAATGCTGATGAGAATTGCAGCAGAGTCACTCTGTCTCCCAGCTCAGATCCAATATCTTCACTTGAAAGAAATGAGCTTTTAGCCTTTGAGCCTTTTATCTTGCCGCTCTTAGCCTGATACCAGAGGCCATAGATGCTTGCTAGCGTCAAAATCATTGCAATTGCTCGGTAATTCTCCATCCTAGTATTCTTCCACTCTTATGGCTCGACTTCTACTTCTAACCAATAGCACTGGCGCTAGCGCTGAAGTTCTGCCTGCTTTGAGCCTCTTGCAACATAGCGTAAAAATTCTGCCAGCAGTGGCTTCAGTATTAGTAGATATCCCAGAAGTTGATGTTTTATTCATTGATGCCAGGCGAGATCTAAGCGCCGCTAAATCACTTACTAAATTAATAAAGACAACTGGAGTTGGCTGCCCAATTCTGTTGATTACTACTGAAGGCGGCCTCTCGGCAACGAGCGCCGATTGGGGATTTGATGATGTTATCCTCGATAGCGCAGGGCCAGCAGAGGTTGATGCACGAATCAGAGTAGCAATTGGAAAACTAGAAGCGCTTCGAATTCAAGCAGATCCAACATCAGGTGAGATAAAAAGCGGCGATGTAATAATCGATGAGAAGAGCTACACCGCAAAGATTAAGGGTCGCTCCCTTGATTTAACGTTTAAAGAATTTGAACTTCTTAAATATCTAGTCCAGCACCCCGGCCGCGTCTTCACACGCGCCCAACTATTACAAGAGATCTGGGGCTACGACTACTTCGGTGGAACTCGTACTGTCGATGTCCATATCCGTCGCCTCCGCTCCAAACTCGGCCCCGAATTCGAAGCCATCATCGGAACTGTAAGAAATGTCGGTTATCGTTTCAACACCAGTCGCGATGCTGCCCTCCAAGATGAACGCTCTTGATTACTCGCTACTCACATCTAAACGCTGATCAACAAAATTAAGTCCTCGCGCTAATCTCATCGGCAACAGATGTCGATGGAATTCCGCCCGTTGCTTAACATGTTCTCCTTCACCTCCGCCACGGTGGTGATAAAGAGGATTTTCATTTACTTGCTGAAGAAAATGGTGAAGCTCTCGGCTATGCCCACTTAGATCTAACAGATGAGGTCGAGGGGCCGAGCGCAGAATTAGTCGTCTCACCCACACATCGCAGCAAGGGAATCGGCGATCATTTAATCGCAAGCATAAAGAGTTACGCGGACGAGAAATTAAGGCTCTGGTCGCATGGTGATCTACCAGGAGCCAAGAACATGGCTAAAAAGAACGGTCTAAAGCAATCCAGAACCGTCATCCAGATGCGCCACTCCCTCACTGATCCAATCCCAGAGATTGATTCAAAGATTCCAATTAGAAGTTTTCTTTCAGAAATCGATAACGAGAGCTGGTTGAAATTAAATAATGAGGCCTTCCAAGGCCATTCCGAACAATCGAATTGGAGCGATCGCGATCTTGCGATTCGCACCAAAGAAGTTTGGTTTAATCCCAAAGGTTTCTTAATTGCGGAGATTGAAGGTGAATTAGCTGGGTTTTGTTGGACCAAAGTCCATGGCGGCCACGCTCACAAACACTCTAATGGTGAGAGCGAACATGATCATGGCCCAATCGGTGTGATCTACATAATGGGCGTTGATCCGAATTCCCAAGGATGTGGAATTGGCAAAGCAGTCACGATTGTCAGGTTAAAGCACCTTCGCTATGAAGGGATATTTAGCGCCATGCTCTACGTTGATGCCGACAACACTAGTACGATAAATCTATATACCTCACTTGGATTTAAGGAGTGGGGGCGTGATGTCCTCTACAAATAACCACTTTGGCATCTCATCGACCCCGAGCGTAGAAATGGTTATCTACCACTCATAATGTATGAGTAATGCGGGAACCTAGTCTGGAACCGAGATAGTCGCGAATTCTGCGTAAGCCTGCTTCAATCTAGTTTCAAGATCGATCACAGAATTCCATCCAAAAGTCTTTAATTTTGAAATGTCTAGGAGCTTCAATTGCAGAAGTATGCCATTATGTATGCAAATTGGATTAAACTGACGTTTAAGTTGTCTACTACGAATCTAAATTAATTATAGAGTTCGTCACTCAAGTCAATTCCTACTTTGTCGAAGCATATTGTTGAGTGGAGATGCACGCGTAAATGTCCGCTTGATGATACCTTTTAGGAATGGATTATCTATTTATTGTCTCTGTCGGTCGCAGTGGCTCCACCCTTTTACAAGGAATCACAAACTGTCTTGAACGTACTCGCATCACGGGAGAGAATGGAATCGCTTTACCAGTAGTAACAGGATATGCGGAGTTGATACAAGGATATAACTATGCGACAGAAAGGAATTTGCAAGGCGTCCGACACATAATCTCCCATGGTAAGAGTGCAGTAAGGGGGCTTGTTTCCTCAACTAATCCTGGTCATCCTTGGTTTGGAATTTCGGAGTTAAATATCGAAGCATTAGAGAGACAAATAGTAAATATTATTTCGGAGAATGTCCTGAATGAAACTAAGTACATGGCAGAATACGATCAAATTGGATTTAAGGAAATACGTTGGCATTACCATCGAAAAGTATTCCAAGGAATGAATCTTCTTTTTCCAAATGCTAAATACATTTTTAATTATAGAAATTCGCCCGATATTGTGAAGTCAGGGTGGTGGAAGAAGATGAATACTGAGGTGGATTTCATTGATGAAGCGCAAAATTGGATGTCAAAAGAAGCCCAATTTCTTGGGAGTAGAGCTTTTGAAATTAACTACGAAGATTATGTCAATGACCCTTCAAGGTTGGTAAATTTAGAAATATTTTGCCAGCGGGCATTGGATTGGAATAAAGTTGGGGCTGTTTTGGAAAAGCGCTTGAGACACTAGTCCTAATCGTTTTTGAACCAATAAGTAGTAATAAACTTCAAGCGAAATCTATTATTTCAAATTGTTGTATGTTATATTCGAATATGGCAGCATTTTTCACTTTCTGGGAAGGGCCAGTCACAAAATATGAATTATTATGCTTTCTTTCACACATCCGAAGAGGTCACTCATTAAAAGTTTTTTCAAATGAAAAATTAAGATTGCCTAATGAGATTCAACAGTTTGCAGCAAGCTCGATATTAAAGGATAGCTCTAAATTAAATTTAGTGACTCCTGCTCAAAAAGCAGATCTGTTTAGATTCCAGGCGTTGAAACAATTAGATGGTGAAATTTGGGTAGACAGCGATGTGCTTTGTTTGACTGAAGGTCCGTTTGAAGAAGAAATTATTTTTGCAAGAGAGTATGATACTTTTGTTATTGGGACGCTAAAGTTTCCGGGAAAACATCCGCTGCTCGACTATGTAATAGAAAAACAGAAAATACTTATGACTTCGTTGGAAACATTAAGGTGGAGTGCATTAGGCACAGATGTATTTGATGCAGCAGTTAGAAAGTTTGAACTTGAGTCCCGAGCTTTGCAAAGTCGTCAAGTGTACCCTATAGGATATAACGAGGTTAATTTTCTGATTGACCCCCGACTGCACGAAGCCATTTGTGATAGAACTTCCAATTCATTATCTATACATCTTTACTATGAAATTCTTAGAAGAACCAAATTCCCAAGGAGTCTTTTACCACCAAAAGGATCTTTCCTTTTTGAAGAATTCAAGAATCTAGATTTTAATGTGTCTACAGAAAGTATCATGAATCAAAAGGAATTTATGGCGTGGAACAGGCGATTTATGCTTGAGATTGGAGTTATAACACTGAAGAGAGTGCTCAAAATTCTCAAATCAAATAAGTCGTTTTAATGACTTATTTAATGATTTTCTATTCGAAGTCGAATCTGGTCAGCTATGCTTGCCTTGCGATATTCGAATAATTCTAGAGTTTTTAGTTGATTTTCCACGATGGAAGCAGCTTTGTTTATAGTACTAAACAACAAGTCTTGCAAATTGATTTTCTCATCAATAATAATTGTAGATCCTTGTTGCATTAAAAAAGTTCCAAATTCAACCTGGTGATTGTCAACCGCCTCGCCTAGACGCTTTGATCTAGGGCAAGAAACAGAAACTGAGGAGTTTGCCCACGCTAGTTGAATTAGTCCAGGACTGGTTTGACTTATGAGAAAGTCGCTCCACGCCGCATATTCCGACATTTGGCTGGCCGTGATGAAGTCGACAACCTCAAACTCTTTCGGATACTTGATGTTTTTAGTCGCTCCTTCTTGCACTACAACATTGAAAACACTGGGATCTATATTTGCGATGACTTTGCAAAGCCGAGGAAATCCGACTTCGTGAGTACCTACAGCGACAAAAACATTAATCATGTGAGATAGTGCCGATTAGGATAATCTGACAATTGAGACGGCCAGTAGACAACGAATTCAACTTTTAGAATTCTAAGAATTTTTGCGGTCATAGTTGGGCTAACAACTCTATCAATTGGTTCTACGTAAATAAAATTCCTTCGAGTTAATTTTGCAATAAGTGCAAAGGGTACTGCAGGCGCAGCCCCGGTGGAAATTATAAAATCCGGTTTCTCGCGCTTTATCGCCCGAAATGCACGAAAAAGATTTAAAACATTATTTACTACTGCTCGATTTGTTGGGTAGCGCAATGAATAAAATCTGAATCTAGCCTTTTTATCTTGTGCATCTTCTTTATCAAATGATGCAATAGCAAGACTGCAAGTACCCTCTAGAGGCAAAAGAATACTCACTAGTTGATCAAGGTGCCCACCACTACTGGCAACCCCTAAAACACTCTTCACTCTTGTTCCTCATAATATAGCGCACTGCTTTTTTTTCCAGAGAAATGCATTCTTCCATGTACCAACACGCAAGTTATGACAATCGGCAATAATGAAGAAGAGGGTCCGAGAGCATTTTCAGAAAATAAACACGCTGAAATCCAACCATAAAAAACTCCTAAATAAGGAAGCCGTAAATTTTCGAATTCCTTCTGGAATGACTGCACTCTGTAACACAATAAGACGAACCCAGCGTAAAACATTAGTATGCCAAAAAGACCTAATTGTGTACCCAGAACTCCTATCGATGATTCACTTCCACTACTGATCCAAGTACGAGCATCAGTCTTTTCAAATATGTTAGTTAGATTTCCTCCTGATCCAGTCCCACTTCCAAGGGGTTTGGTGATTGCATTTCGGATTCCAAGATACGCGCCAACTCCATGTGAAATGGCACTGTTATTTCCATAGAATACGCTTAATGGGTGAGTGAAAATGTATAGGAGATTCAAGGGACTGGAAATAGAAGAATAGACAGTAAAAAATGGAAAAGGTAGGAGCACCAAGAAAAAAATTTTGGAAACGTTTAAAACTCTGTTTTTTGAATTGAAGGTAAAGTACCATATTATGGATAATAAGAACATCAACATCCCTGCTTTACCGAAGGTGAACAGCAAAGGCACAGTGGCATATATTGTATGTCTTATATTTCTGAGGCAAAAATGCCAAAATGCCAAACTCCCGAAAATGAAGCTCATAATGATTGGGTTTCCAGCTAATCCGAGGATTCGAGGTACAGATATACCGAAAAAATCTGAAACAGTACTGGTAGGACCCTTAATTTTGGTTGTTGTTTCTGAAGCCAAAAAAATCAACCAAGCACGTGTTCCAACCAAGTACTCTATTGAAGCAGCAACAAACAAAATTACAGTTAGTGACTTAAAAACCGTATCTAATTTCTTGTGATCTATTGAGGCTAAGGATAAACCAATCAACATGATTAATGCAGGAGTGGCAAAGTTTCGTAAGTAGCCTAAACCGTTGGGTGTGAAATCTTGCAACCTAAGTAGGGCGTAAAGCGCTAAGAAGATGTACGGAAAATAGTTTGTTACCCATCTATGACGAAATGATCTGTTAAATATAAGAGTGGTACATATGACAACAATAAGAATTGTTTTCATTTCAGCAACCAACAGAAAACGAGAGGCACTTTCCACTCCAAATCTCGCCATGAGCCCGAGGAAAGCTGCTGAGGCAACACAGGAGACAATTAACAGAATGAAAATAGAGAGAAGTCCCCTGGAAGAAAAACCAAGGACGAATACAATTAGACATAATAAGAAAATGATCAAGCTACTTAAGATGATGTTCACACCGATAACAAAATGAAAAGAAGCCAGACTCAAAGTAACAAAATATCCTAAAAATGAGAAGTAGATTTGGAATTGAATGAGAGTAGTCTTTTTGCCTTGAATGAGAAACAAGAAAGCCTCCAACTCCAATAACGCGATATCACACAAACAAGCTGGTCTAAAGTCTACGACAAAAGCAGACATTTATGGTGAGATACCATTTTTGCCAATGGATGCAAGACTCAATTAATGGTGCGATTCAGCACCGCTGCCCCATCCTTAAGGCATACACTCTCGTTCCTTGGCAGGCATAGCTATACTACGGTATTCTGTTTTCTAAGAAATTTGAAATTCATGAACCGGAAGAATAGTAAGAATTTAATGTATAGAGTTTTGATTGTAACGGTAGTAAAAGATCGGCCTCTAGATTTAGAGAAAACGTTGAACTCAATTTCTACGCAAACTTATGAAAATATTCATCATTTTGTGATTGATGGGAGCTCTAACAATCAAGTAAGAAATTTACTGACCGAAAAAAACACTTCGAAATCTATTTCAGTACTTTTTGAAACAGATACTGGCATCTACGAAGCAATGAACAAATGGGCCAAATGTAACTTTGAATTTGATTTAGTTTGTTGGCTTAATGCCGGTGATTTCTTTTATTCTCAATCAACCGTTGAAAAAATTGTGGCAAGCTACGAGAAAAATAAATGGAAATGGTCATACGGGAACATGATATTTGTTGGTAATCGTGGTGAAATTTGGAAGACTCCTCGACAAACACCTTTCAATTATTCCCTTTTTCGCCTGGGAATTAAATGGGTGCCGCACGGTTCAGTTTTTATGTCAAAAGAATTTCTTCTTGAATTAGGAGATTATAGAACTAATGTTGGCCCAGCTGCAGATCAAGAATTTCTAATTCGGGCTGCACGTAAAGCATTCCCTCATGCCGAGGATGATATCGTTTTGGTATTTGAAGATGGTGGTATTTCATCGCATTTGCAAGGTTATAGACGGGAGGTGTGCTGGCATAATTTTAGAGTTATAAATCATTGCTGTATTTTTAATTCAGAAAAAGCTGACCAACTTTTAATACCTTTTCTTGTAATATTCCAAGGAATACGCCGCCTAATAAGCCGGTTATTGAAATTTTGGTCAGTAGGTACCAAATCCTAATTAGGGAGAGTTCAGTGGTCTGAAAGACTAATCAGGAAAGTTAATGAGTTCAAAAGCAGAAAGGGAATATCTATTATTAAAGTTAAATCATTCATAAGAAGATATTCTTTGATGACACTGGTACGAGGATTACCTTTGCTTTTAAACTTATTTTTTCTGCCTCTTACAATTAGAAATCTGGGTATCGAACAGTATGGTGTTATCGCAGCAATTTTAGCTATCGTCAATATTTTTCTGGTGATAGATCTTGGTGCAACAAACAGCCTTTTAACCAGATTTTCGAGAGAATTCAATAACAGGGAATCAAAGATAGCAAATATACTTTTCACAAACTCAATAATTTTGCTTCTAGGATGGTCAATGTTTCTTTTCACAATATTTTTTCTGATTTTTAGAAGTACATTAAGCAATAAACTACCTGGTTTTATTACGGAATTGGAGCTTCAAGGATTCAACGGTGTGATTCTGTTCTTTCTTCTTTCATTAAATATGATTTCTAATATTGCCGGAAGATTGTTGTTTGGCATGGGATTAGAGAATAGGGCTTATGTTGTGTCTTTGTCAATCAACTCCCTTACCCCTGCAGCTATGTATTTAGCTTCCTTTAACGGATCAATGATGTTAATGGTATCAATTCAAATGTTGTGCTCAATCATAATCGGTGGAGGGACTTTGGGATACATTGTATTTATTTCAAAGGAAATCAAATTTGAAATTCATACCTTGCATGGGAGACACTTGCTTGAATTGTTGCGGAGTGGAAGTCTCTATCAGTACCTTCAGTTGTTTGCAGTTATAAATGCTCAGTTGTTCCCCCTTTACGCTTTATTTGCTTTTGGAGAAGGTCAAGCTGGAGTGCTGGTGGCGATATTAAAAGTATGCTCATTTCCAGTTGCCTTAATTGGCCTCGCCACATTGCCCCTCTGGGTCTCGGCGTCGAAAGAAGTACACAGAGGAAACACTTCACTACTATCCTTGTTTCGAAATCAATTCGCAGAAGCGGTCGTAATATCCATAGTTTTTGCTTTGCTTTTTGTCGCAATAGGTCAACAAGTAATGCAATTTGTCATCGGTGAGCAATCTACAGATATTGAAACTAAATTGATTTTGAGTGCAAGTGTATTTGTGATAGTCCTTGGGGCTATACAACCCCTCGCCAATATTCTTCACGGAGCCAGGATAAATAGGTTTCTATATGTTGTTAATCCACTTCTTCTTTTGTTTTCTTTAATATGCATGACTCTATTTACAAAGATTTTCGCAGAATCAGCAATGTTTCTTGGATTAGCAGCAGCTAATCTTTTTGTTTATCTAATACCAGGACTTGTTTACTTACATCGCGTCTCCCAGAAGCTGACTTGAGAGTGTTACCAATAATGAGCTAGTTGTTGGTTTTAGCGGTTATTAATTTCCTAGTTTAGGTTAGTCTCCGACAAAGTGGAATAGATTTATTTTGAAAAAGTGACACTAGTTATGATTCTTATTTGCGTAATCTTTTGTTCTAAAGTTTGTGTGGCTGTACAACTTTCAAAAGTCCTATTTGGGAGCCCTCGAGTGTATTCGCTGCATGACTCTCTGAAGTTCCCAATGGATCCCTTTTTGTAACTTTGTTCATCGATTCAACTCTATAGGATATAATGCGGCATGAGTGTTTTTCGCAACTTTTTTAGAATTACCTCAAAGGCTATAGACCCGTTCTTTTCCATTCTGATTGTGCCCGCAGGGCTGCTGTTTATTACTTTTAGGAAAGTTGGTTCAAAAAGACTACCCAAAACCCGAGAACGACTCAAGACTTTAGGTGTATTTCCAATAATCGATCATTATTACGAGCCTCTTTTCAATAACAAACGTTTGGTTGATCCGTTAGCCCAAGACAGAGTTCTTCCCGGATTGAACTTCGATATTGAATCTCAACTTGGTTTTCTTGCAAAACTTGAATACGCAAATGAATTAAAGGAATTGGAACTAGATAAGAAAAAAATTAATGACTCGGACTTCTCCATACGAAACGGAGGTTTTGCATCGGGTGATGCTGATTTTCTTTATCAATTTATCCGAGCAATTAAGCCCAAAAAAGTTATAGAAATTGGGTGTGGTGAATCAACGAAAGTCATTCAAATGGCATTAAGAGTGAATAATTATGAAAGTGGTGAGAGCTCGAGCCACTATTGTATAGAACCATACGAGCAAAGATGGCTAGACGATTACCCCGGCGTAGTTTTAATTAGAGAGCGAGTCGAGACTCTTAGTTTCGACTGGTCGCAAGCATTGGATTCGAATGATTTACTGTTCATCGATTCTTCTCATATGATTCGACCGCAAGGCGACGTGCTTGTGGAGTATCTGAGAATAATTCCCTCTTTAAAGAAAGGAGTTTTTGTCCACGTTCATGACATATTTAGCCCAAGAGACTACTTGGAAGAGTGGATAGTTAAAGACGTTAGGTTTTGGAATGAGCAATACTTATTAGAGGCACTTCTATCCCATACAAATCGATACAAAGTAGTCGCCGCGCTCAATCAACTCAAACAAAATCACTATTTTGAATTATCTAGGGTTTGCCCCTATCTCACGGTAGATCGTGAGCCCGGCTCACTTTATTTTCGTGTTGATTGAACCATTGCCAGACTGATCATGAACCATAAGCCGCAACTTTTTGATTCGGAATCAAATTAGTTAATTACTTTTCATTCGCTCAAGAGAAGAAAAAAAATTAAACTCATACATTATGAGTAGTAGCTAACCATTTCTATGCTCGGGGTTGATGAACATAACTGAATGAACTACATTCTTCGGAAAAATTGTTAACACTAACCCATTTCACTTTTCTTGCAAGTATGAGTCACTCTTGCATAATGAGTAATCGGATAACCATATTTGAATCGTTAAAGTGATCCCTTGCCTGAAAGAAGAACGCCGATTGTTCGAAAAATCAATGCAAAATCTGAAGCTAGACTCCAATCTTGAATATATGCAATATCGCCAGCCATCCGCTCTTCCCATGAAGTTAATTTCCTACCAGATGTCTGCCATAACCCTGTTAGTCCCGGCTTAGCGATAAAGCGAGATTGATGAGAGCCGAGAACCTGCGGTAGCTCTTGATGGAGAATCGGTCTCGGTCCAACGAGAGACATTGTGCCAATTACTACACACCAAAGCTGGGGTAATTCATCGATAGACCAACGTCGAAGGAATCTTCCAACTGGAGTAATTCTTGGGTCTTTTTCATACCTGTCTGGCATTCCAGCATCAGGTCTTCCTAAAACTTCTAAACGAAGATCGGAGGAGCCTACATACATGGTACGAAACTTGGGGAATAGAAAGGATCCACCTTCTAAACCCACTCGACTATCAAGGTAGAGAGCAGGTCCTTTTGAAGTCAACTTAACTCCCACCGCCGCCATAAGCATGATTGGAAGAGACATTAGGAGGAATATCGATCCAAGAGTGAAGTCAAAAGAACGCTTTATAAATCTTCCGGAGTCCAAAATCCTTGGTTCGCGAATCTTTAGCAAGCCGACCGATTTACTCTGAACTAATCTATTGATAATCGGTGAAATTCTAGAGACCATCAACACTTCCACAACGAAATCTCTGGTTTCATCGCTTAGGCAAAGAAATTGGCTCGTCTCGGTTATAGCGCCAAATCCAATCAGGATCGTATCCAAATTGTTTTTCTTGATTATGTCTTTAGTCTCCACCATCCAATATCTAGAGCTCCTCTTGTTTGGAGGGGAGATTCGAAAAAATTCAAAAATCTGACCCTCGGATATGTCTTCAAGTTCTCTTTTCGTTTGGGTAAAGTCCGCTCTAGAGCAAACAACCAGAACTCTTCTAGAGCTTCTTCTGGAAAACCGTTTACTTAGAAATTCCTGATAGAGAAGCCGACTAACTATAAGAAATATTGCTGTAGTTATCAGCATCGTGCCTACCCAGATACGGGAAATTGGCATCTTAATCA
>Ga0194133_10008711_pt1 | contig 11786 bp, 13 predicted proteins | sample TA2KigOf40mmetaG_FD_155448 | JGI IMG/M metagenome (GOLD analysis project Ga0194133, IMG submission 155448) | Freshwater microbial communities from Lake Tanganyika, Tanzania - TA2015055 Kigoma Offshore 40m | ecosystem: Environmental > Aquatic > Freshwater > Lake | place: Tanzania: Lake...
GAGATTAAAGAATGATCCCTGTTCGCCTGAAGATTGTACGGGACGCGACGTTGTTTGGTGACAGGGCAATCGCGTCGCGTGGCGACGACGTGCTGCCGTCCGGACACAGCCACCGACCGGTCGTCGCCGACGATGTGACGGAGTTCGCGTTTCGTTCTGGAAATCACCGCCGGTGCCGGAACCTCGCCTTAGCCTCAGTGCCATATCGATAACGTCACTGTGGAGGCGCAAGATGAAAAGCAAGCTGGCAGTCATCCTTGGAATCACGTTCCTCTCGCTGCTCGCATCGGGCTGCGCTTCCACCCCACCTGAGACGATGACGGTGGCGGAAGCGCATCCGGCGAGCAAGCCGGTCATCCGTCCATTCAGCGGCGTCGGCACCTACGGCGGCTACACCTACCGCCGCTACGAATAGGTCATTCCCGGGCAAGCCGGGCGCGCGTCCCACCCCCCCTACCGGGGCGCGCGCCCACCTCCGCCCACCGCAATGGGCCGCCGTGTCATGGCGGCCCTTTTCTTTTGTATAGACTGTGCGCATGCGCCTCGTCATTGCACAAATGAAGCACGAAACCAACACCTTCTCGCCGGTGCCGACGCCGCTCGCGCGTTTCGCGCGCGGCCACGCTGCGCCGCTGGAGGGGAACGCGATACGGGAGGCCTTCCAGGGCACCGGCACCGCGATCGGCGCGTTCATCGACGCCGCGGACCAGGCCGGCGCCGAGGTTGTCTACCCGGTGGCCGGGAATGCCGCGCCCAGCGGCCCGGTGCAGACGGCCGCCTACGAGCACATGGCCGGGCGGATCGTCGCCGCGGTCGCCAACGGCTGCGACGCGGTGCTGCTGGATCTGCACGGCGCGATGGTCACGGAGCGTCACGACGACGGCGAGGGCGAATTGCTGCGACGGATCCGCGCGGTGGCGCCGGAGGTGCCGATTGCCGTGGCGCTGGACATGCACACCAATCTCTCGCCCGAGATGGTGCGCCATGCCACCACCATCGCGGGCTACCAGACCTATCCGCATGTGGACATGCATGGGACGGGCCTGCGCGCCGCGCAGCCGGTGCTGGCGATGCTGGCCGGGCAGGTGAAGCCCGCGATGGCGGCGGGCACGCGCCCGATGCTGCCGCACGTGATGCGCCAATCCAGCCTGGACTCGCCCAACAAGGAGATCCAGGAGCGGGCGCGCGAAATGGAGCGCAGCGGCGAAGCCCTGTCGGCCAGCTTCTTCGTCGGCTTTCCGCACGCCGACATCCCGATCGCCGGCAGTTCGGCGGTGGTGGTGACCGACGGCGACGCGGTGCGCGCGCAGCGCCTCGCGGATGAATTGCTCGACATGGCCTGGCGGGCTCGCAAGCAGTTCGTCTACGCGGTTGAGCCGTTGCGCGACTCTATCGCCCGGGCGCGCGCGATGCATGCCCGCCCGGTGATGCTGCTGGACCATTACGACAATTGCGCCTCGGGCGGCACCATGGACACGATGACGGTGCTGGAGGCGCTCATCGAGTCCGGCATCGAGGACGCCTGCGCCTTCGCCATCTACGACCCGCTGGCGGTGGAGCAGATGAAGCGCGCGGGCGAGGGGGCGCGCATCACGCTTTCGCTAGGCGGAAAGTCCGACCTGCCTTCGCTGGGCCTCAAGGGCAAGCCGCTCACGGTCGCCGGCAACGTGCGCAAGCTCGTCAACGGCCTTTACCGCAACGAAGGGCCGATGGCGCGCGGGGAGCTGATGGACATGGGCGCGGCCGCGGTATTGGATACCGGGCGCATCGAGATTGCGGTGATTTCGCGCCATGTCGAGCCGCACGACATCGCTGCCTTCAAGGCGCTGGGCCTGGATCCGGAGAAGCGCCGCTATGTCATGTTGAAGAGCCGCGTGCACTGGCGCGCCGGCCTGGGGCCTCTCGCTCGCGCGGTGGTCGAGTGCGCGGGCACCGGCGTGTGTACCTCCGACTACGCGCAGCTGAAATTCCGTCGCGTGCGGCGTCCTATCTACCCGCTGGATGCGCAATGCCCGCCGTCGGGTTGAGCCAAATAGGGCAGATTCAGGCACATGGCGGGCGAATTCACACTGGACCTGAGCCTTCAGGTCGGCAAATACGACATCCAGAAGCTGCTCGGCAAGGGCGCGACCAGGACGGTCTACCTCGCGCGCGACACCTTCACCGGCAGGGAGGTGGCGCTCAAGACCATCGAGCCCGAGGTTTTCCGGGACCCGGAGTTCGGCACGGTATACCGCTCGCAGTTCCTCAACGAGGCTTCGCTTGCGGGCAAGCTGCGCCACCCGTACATCGTGCAGATCCTGGATGCGGTGGTCGAGGACAACTCCGGCCACATCGCCATGGAACTGGTGATGGGTGGCGATCTTTCCCAGTTCACCACGCCGGACAAGCTGCTGCCGGTCGCGGACGTGCTGCAGATCGGATTCAAGCTGTGCGGCGCGCTCGACTACGCCTTCCGCGAAGGCATCGTGCATCGCGACATCAAGCCCGCCAACATCATGGTGGCCAAGGGCACAGACGTGAAGATCGCCGATTTCGGCGCCGCGTTCCTGCGCAAGAGCCAGGCGGTGCAGACCGCCTCGATGGGCTCGCCCTTCTACATGTCGCCCGAGCAGATCGAAGGCAAGAACCTCACCTTCCACAGCGACATGTACGGCATCGGCGTCGCGCTCTATGAGCTGCTCACCGGCAAGCGCCCCTTCGGCGGTGCCAGCATCGAAGCGCTGGTGGACGCCATCCTGCATCAGTCTCCGCCGCCGCCCTCCAGCCACCGCGCCGACCTGCCCAAGGACATCGACGCGGTGATCCTGAGGGCACTGGGCAAGAAGCCCGAGCATCGATACGCGAGCTGGAACGAATTCGCGATCGATCTTTCCAAGGTGGGCCAGCTGGTGCAGCCGCTGGGGACCATTCTGGACAGCGAGAAGTTCGTCGCGCTCAAGAGCGTCGAGGTGCTCTCGGGCCTGACCGATGCCGAACGGCTCGAGCTGGCAGGGGCCGGCGCCTGGTCGCGCGTCGAGGCGAGGAAAACCCTGATCAAGGAGGGCCAGGCGGGCGCGAGCTTCTATTTCCTCGCAAGGGCGAGGTCAAGATCACGCAGAAGGGGCGGCTGCTGAACCTGGTCAGTGGCCGGGAATTTTTCGGCGAAATGGTCTGGATCTACGGCGGGCTGCTCGAGCGCCAGGCCACGGTGGACTCGATGACCGAGCTGCTGGTGGCCGAGTTCGAGCCCGCCGAGCTGGCCAAGATCAGCCTTGGCGCGCAGTTGTACCTCACGCGCGCGCTGGTGAGAAACCTGGTGGATCGGCTGACGCTGGCGAACACCAGGCTCGCGCGCTGACCTGAATCAAGGTGGCGCCACGCGGCCCTGGCTAGGGACGCTGGGGATAAGGCAGAATAGCCGCGAGGAGGAGGGCAACCATGAAGAGAATGATTGCAGGCGCGCTGGGTGCGCTGCTGGCCAGTGGCGCGCTCGCGCAGGGAACCTTTCCCAGCCGCCAGGTCACCATGATCGTGGGCTTTGCCCCGGGTGGCGGCACCGACACCGCGGCGCGCATCATCGCCAAGAAGCTGTCCGAAAACCTCGGGCAGCCCGTGGTGGTGGACAACCGACCCGGCGCCGGCGGCAACATCGCCCAGGAACTGGGTGCCAAGGCCGTGCCCGACGGGCACACCATCGTGCTCGCCTCGCCGGGGCCGCTGACGGTGGCGCCGCACATGATCGCGAAGCTGCCCTACGACGCGCAGGGAGACTTCGCGCCGATCACCATGGCGGTGTCCTTCCCCAACGTGCTGGTGGTGAATGTCTCGGTGCCCGCGAAAACGCTGGCTGAGTTCGTTGCGCTGGCGAATGCCTCGCCCGGCAAGATCACCTACGGCAGTTCCGGCATCGGTGGCATCGGCCACCTGGCCGGCGAGCTGCTCAAGACGATGACCAGGGCGAACATCGTGCACGTGCCCTACAAGGGCGGCGCCCCGGCGATGACCGATCTGCTGGGCGGCCAGATCCATTCCATCTTTGCCACGCCGATTACCGCTGGGCCGCACATCAAGAACGGCAAGATCCGCGCGATTGCCACCACCGGCGCGACCCGCGGCGGCGGCATGCCGGAGGTGCCGACGGTGGCCGAGTCCGGCTATCCCGGCTACGAGGCGGTGAACTGGTACTGCTACGTGGTGCCTGCGAAGACGCCCAGGGATGTGCAGAACCGCTTGCACAAGGAACTGACGGCGGTGCTGACCAACGCCGATATCCGTAGCCAGCTCGCCTCGCACGGCATGGATTCGGTGCCGGGCACCCCCGACGCCCTGCAGCGCTACATCGAGCGCGAGTACGAAACCTGGGGCAAGGTCGTCCGCGAAGCGAAGATCAGCGCCAACTAAAAGAAAACAGGGACAGTCCACGATTTCCGGCCGGAAATCGTGGACTGTCGCTGTTTTTCGTTTGGCTAGGGGATGCGGACGACGATTTTGCCGGCGTGGGCGTTGGATTCCATGTGGGCCTTTGCCGCGGCGAGGTCGGCGAAGTCGAACACCCGATCCACCAGCGGCCGGATCCGGCCGTCGGCGAATGCGGGCAGGAAGGCCTGGATGAAGCCCAGCACGCTTTCGCAGCGCTGCTCGGCGTTGCGCAGTTTGTTGGACACGCCATAGATGCGCAGGCGCTTGGCGTGCACCGCATCGAGGTCGATCTCGGACTTGAGCGAACCGTCCACGTAGCCAACGATGGCCATGCGCCCCCGGAAGCTAAGGGCGCGTATCGCCTCCGGGAACACCGTACCGCCGACGGTGTTGACGCACAGGTCGGCGCCACGCCCGGCCGTCGCCGACCTGACCGCATCATGAAAATCGCCCTTGCGGGTGAGCAGGGGAACGTCCAGGCCGAGTTCCTTCAGCTTCTCCAGCTTCGCGGCCGAGCCCGAGGTGCCCATGACGTTCGCGCCCAGCGCCTTGCCGGCTTGCAGCGCCGCTACGCCGACTCCGGAGGTCACCCCGAGCACCAGCAACCACTCGCCGGCCTTGAGATTGCCCTGCGCGACGAGCATGTCGTGCACCACCATGAAGGCGATCGGCGTCGCCGCCGCTTCCTCCCAGGTCAGGCGCGGCGGCACCGGAATAGCGTCGCAGGCTTCCATCAGCGCGTGCTCGGCGAAGGCGCCGATGATCCGGCCCATCAGGCGATCGCCGGCGCTGAAGCCGGACACGCCGGGGCCGGATCTCACCACCTCGCCCGCGCCCTCGATTCCCAGCCGCTTGGTGGCGCCCGCGGCGGTGAGGCCGTGGCCGACGATCAGCTCGCCCCGATTGAGCCCCGCGGCGCGCATGCGCAGCAGCAGCTGGCCGGGACCGGGCTCGGGATTGGGGATATCGCGCGCCTCCAGCGCGGTTTCGCCGCCTTGGGTCTGAATCCAATATGAACGCATAGGGCCCGCAGTTTAATATGCGCGAGGAGGTTCCAAAATGAGGATCGACCCGATGTACGTCCATTCCTGACCGGCGCGCCATGGCCTACAGCGCGTTCGACCTGAAAGGCAAGTCCGTCCTCGTCACCGGCGGCAACAGCGGCATTGGTTTAGGAATGGCCGAAGCGCTCGCGCAGGCGGGCGCCGCGGTTTGCATCTGGGGCACCAACCCGGAGAAGAGCGCCGCCGCGCTGGCCAGCCTGCAGGCGCATGGCGGCAAGGCTATCGCGCTCGCCTGCGATGTCGGTGATGAGCAGGCGGTGGAGCGGTGCTTCGCCGAGACCGTCGCGGCGCTGGGGCCGCTGCACAGCTGCTTCGCCAACGCCGGCGTGAGCGGCCGGGCGAATGTGAAATCCTTCGCCGAGATGGAAACGGAAGAGTGGCATCGCGTCACGCGGGTCAACCTCGACGGCGCCTTCTACACCCTGCGGGCGGCGGCGAGGCATATGGTCGGGCACGGGCAGGGCGGCGCGCTGGTGGGCACCGCGAGCCTGGCGGCGATCTCCGGCCAGGCGCGCGGGGAGCACTACGGCGCCACCAAGGGCGGGCTCATCTCCATGATTCGCGCGCTGGCAGTGGAGTTCGCGCGCCACGGCATCCGCGCCAACGCCATCCTGCCGGGCTGGATCGACACCGCGATGACCGAGAAGGCGCTGAATTGGGACAAGTTCCGCGACAAGGTGCTGCCGCGCGTGCCGGTGCGGCGCTGGGGCAAGCCCGAGGACTTCGGCGCGATCGCGATCTACCTGGTCAGCGACGCCAGCGCGTACCACACCGGCGACACCTTCCTTATCGACGGCGGCTACTCGCTGTTCTGACCCGATGAAGACGGCACAGGCGAGGTTGCGTGCAACGCGGCCCGGCGACATGGGGCGCGTCGTGGCGCTGCATGGCGAGCTCTACGCCCGGGAGTTCGGCTACGACACCAGCTTCGAGGCGCTGGTGGCGGAAATCGTCGCCGGCTTCGTGCGTGGCTTCAACCCGGAACGGGAGCGCTGCTGGATCGCGGAAATGGACGGCGAGGTGGTGGGCTCGGTGTTCGTGGTGAAGAGCTCGCCGACCGTGGCCAAGTTGCGGTTGCTCATCATCCACCCGAAAGCGCGCGGGCAGGGCCTGGGCCGGCGCATGACCCGGGCCTGTATCCGCTTTGCTCGGGCGGCCGGTTACCGCCAGATGGTGTTGTGGACCCAGAGCCACCTCGCGGCGGCGCGGAGCATCTACGAGCGCGAGGGATTCCGCAGGATCTCCAGCGAGCCACATCGCAGTTTCGGTACGCGGCTGACCGGGGAAGTCTGGGCCCTCGGCCTCTAGAGCCGATGTACCTCGGCGTCAATCGGGAACGGACCGGACGGATCGAACTGCGCTAGCCCCGCGCCATGTGCACGATCGTGCACATGGTCAGCCCTGCACGGAGTAGCCCCCGTCCACCGGGATCGCGGTGCCGGTGACGAAGTCCGAGGCGCGGCTGGCGAGGAACACCGCGATGCCGGAAAAATCGCCGGGCTCGCCCCAGCGTCCCGCGGGCGTGCGCCCCAGCACCCGATCGTGCAGGCCAGCCACGTCCTGGCGCGCGCGCTTGGTGAGGTCGGTGTCGATCCAGCCCGGCAGCACGCAGTTCACCTGGATGTTGTCCTTCGCCCAGGCGCAGGCCATGGCGCGGCTCATCTGCACGATGCCGCCCTTGGAACTGGCGTAGGGCGCGGTGAAGGAGGCGCCGAAGATGGACATCATGGAGCCAATGTTGATGATCTTGCCGCCGCCCGAGTTCTTCATCTCCGGGTAGGCGAGCTGCGAGCAGCGGAAGGCGCTGGTGAGGTTGCTGTTCATCACGTCTTGGTATTCGGCCAGCGTGTATTCCTGCGGCTGCTTGCGGATGTTGATGCCGGCGTTGTTGACCAGGATGTCGAGCCGCCGGTGGCGCTTCACGGTCTCGCTGATCAGGGCCTGCAGCGACGGTTCGCTTTTCACATCCACTTCGATGGCGTCGCCGCCGATTTCACGCGCCGCGGCGGCGCTCTTGGCCGCGTTGCGCCCGGCGACCACCACTTTCGCGCCCGCCGCCGCCAGGCCGCGCGCCATGCCCAGGCCGATGCCGCCGTTGCCGCCGGTGACGATCGCCACTTTTCCTTTCAAGTCAAATAGTTGCATGTGTGCCTCGCGATGATGGAGAAGCGATTGTAAGGAAACGGGCAAAACGCGGGCCTACTTTTCCGGGTGCCCACAACAACAACCAGCGAGGCCAGTCGATGGACCAAGCGGACGCCGCAGTCGTGAGCGCAGAAGAGATCGGACGCTGCCGGGACCAGTTGATGCGCTACGCGAGGTCGCGCTTGCGCAATCCGGCGCACGCGGAAGATGCGGTCGAGGACGCATTGGTCGCCGCGCTGCCCGCCGGCGGCAGCTTCCACGGCCGGTCCGCGCTGGGCACCTGGCTGACCGGCATCCTGGAGCACAAGATCGTGGATTGCGTGCGACGCACGGCGCGCGACCAGTGCGAGCCGCTTTGCGAGCACACTCTGGGGTGTCAGGCCAGCAACCCCGCGCAGGTGTTCGCCACCCGCCGGTCCCTTGGTGAAGTGGACCAGCGGCTCGCCGCGCTGCCGCAGCGGGCGGCGCAGGTCCTGGTGATGCGGGACGTCCTAGGCATGAGTACCGAGGAAGCTTGCCGCGCGCTGTCGATCTCCGCCAATCACTGCGCGGTCCTGTTGCACCGGGCGCGGCGGCGGCTGCGCGCAGAGCTCGCCGAGGCCGGCACCGGGGCCGCGGCGTGACCTTCGATGAAGCCGTCCGGGCCCATGCGCGCGAGCTGTATCGCTTCGCCTTCTGGCTGGCGCGCGATCGCCATCTTGCCGAGGACGTGGTCCAGGAAGCGCTGTTGCGCGGCCTGCGCGCGTTCCCGTCGCTGCACGACGGCACCGCGGTGAAGCCCTGGTTGTTCACGATCGTGCGCAACGATTTCTATCGCACGCGCGGCGGCGCGCCCGCACTGGAGAGCCTCGACGATGTGCACGCTGAGCTCGCCGATCCGCGCGCCAACCTGTTCGGCCTGGAGTTGCGCGACGCGCTGGGGGTGCTGCCCGCCGGGCTGGGCGAGCGGCTGGCGCTGCAGGTGCTGGGTGGATTTTCCTGCGCGGAGATCGCGAGCATGCTGGAAACAACCGAAGGTGCCGTGATGACTAGGCTGAACCGGGCGCGCCAGGCGCTGCGGCGCCTCGTCGAGCCCGCGCGCGCGCGCGATCGCAAGGGAGCACAGCCATGAACTGCCTTGACTACCGCCGGATCCTGCTCGCGGGCGAGGGCGAGAGCGAGGCGATGCGCACCCATCGCTTGGGCTGCGCCGCCTGCGCCGACACGCACCGCGACCACTTCGCGTTCGAAGCGGAACTGCGGGCCGCAATGGAGGTGCCGGTGCCCAATGGCCTGGAATCACGCCTGGCGAGGCGCAGCGCAACGCCGTTCGATCCCGCGCGGCGGCGCTGGCTCGCTGCGGCATCGGTTGGCGTGCTCGCCGCCGGCGCCGGACTCTACGTCTGGCGCGGGCGCGACGATTCGATGGCCATGGCCTGCATTGCTTTCGTCATGAAGGACGAGGCGAAGTCGGTCATGATGGGCGCGATGCCGCGTGAAGAGGCATTGCGCATGCTGGCCGAGACCCTGCCGCTGCAGCGCGTCGAGCGCATCGGGCGCGTGCAGCACATCGTGCCCTGCCCGTTCGGCGAGGGCACCGCCTATCACGTCATCCTGATGGTCCCGCAGGACAAGGTGACGCTGCTGGTGATGCCGGACACGCCGATGCCGCGCCGCGGCCGCGCGACCCAGCATGGCATGTACGCCAGCGTGGTGCCCGCCGGCAGGGGCAGCGTGGGCGTGGTCGGTTCCAGCGCTGCGGTCGTGGACAGCGTGGTGGGCGCGATCCGCGCCTGAGGCATTCGATGCGCTCTCTCCGGCAGGTGAAGGAAGCGCTCTCCTGCCAGCTTTGCTGGCGCATCACGCTGACGGTGTTCGGATTGATCCTGGTGGTCGAGAGCGCGATCCTGGTGCCCACGGCGCAGCGCTTCGTGCAGGGCGAACTGGACCGGCTTGCGAACCACGCCGTCATCGCGCTGGAGCCGGCGTTGCTGGTGGGCGGCGAGGCGCGGCTGGCGGAATTCGGCGCCATGGTGGGCCAGTACAACCTCGCCGGCATCGCGCTTTACGGACGCGACGGCCGCGCGATCCTGCGCGCCGGCGAACACGGCTCGCTCGCCTACACCGACGACCTGTCCCGTGCGGCGGGCATGATGGCCGAGCGCATCGGCCGCTCCGTCGACGGCAGCCGCCTGGACATCGCCTGGCGCAGCGGCCGCGCCGGGGAACCGCTGGTGATCGCGCGCCTGGATGCGAGCCATATGCGCGGGGAGGCGCGCGCCTACCCGAGAAACATCATGGAAGTGCACGAGATGGTCAACGACACCCTGGGCGGGCGCCGCATCGCGATTCCCTACTGCACCCTCTGCCGCTCGGCGCAGGCCTACTTCACCGACGAGGCGCCTGGGTACCGGCCGCTGCTGCGCACTTCGGGCCTGCTATCGCGATCCAATAAGTTCATGTACGACCTGAGCACCTGGTCGGCGGTGGATACGTTCACGGGCAAAGCCATTTCCGGACCGCTGCGCGCCGCGGTCGTGACCTTACGCCAGGCGACAGCGGTCACCTCGTCGTGCGGCGCGTGGCGCGCGGCGCACCCGAAGACGACGATCGTCGCCCCGGACGGGGGCATCGGCCGCAGCTACCCGTGCGATCCGTTGCACGGGCGCGACGACAAGGGTCCCATCTTCCCGGTTGGCGACGTCGATCCCCGCTTGGGGGTGCACGAAGTCGTGCTCGGGGTGACGGCGGCGAACGGCAAGCCGGTCTCGTTTGCCCGCGCCGCGGCGCGCCTTGCGCTCAGCGCGGGTGAGCGGGTCACCATAGCCGGGGTTTCGGTCCGCGCCGACGGCGACGGACTGCGCGCGTTCATCGGTGCTGCCAAGGCGCCGGCCCACGAGGCGTTCTGGTTCGCTTGGAGCCAGTTCCACCCGGGCACGCTGCTGTGGGAGCGTGGGCGCTAGGCTGGATCCCGGCGCCAGCACCAGAGGTTCGCGCGACGGCGTTGGCGACGGTGCTATGCTGCGCGGCGCCGCCCATCACAGCAGGCGGTAGAGGCCAAGCCCGATGCAATCCTCCGATCAGCCCGTCCTGAGGGACATCGTCCTCGTCGGCGGTGGCCACAGCCATGTCACGGTGCTGCGGCGCTTTGGCATGCGCCCGCTGCCGGGCGTGCGCCTGACTCTGATCTGCCGCGACACCCATACCCCGTATTCCGGGATGCTGCCGGGCTACATCGCGGGCCACTACAGCTACGACGAAGTGCACATCGACCTGTCGCGCCTGGCGCAGTTCGCCGGCGTGCGCTTCTACCGCGACGAGGCGGTCGGCCTGGACCTAGGCGCGGGGCGCGTGCGCTGCCGCGACCGGCCGCCGGTGCCCTACGACCAGTTGTCCATCAACATCGGCTCCACGCCGCAGATGCACGACGTGCCGGGGGCCGCGGAGCACGCGGTGCCGGTCAAGCCCATCAACGGCTTCGATGCGCGCTGGCGGCGGCTGCTCGATCGCGTCCGCGGACATGCCGGGCGCATGAGCATCGCGGTGGTTGGCGCCGGCGCGGGCGGCGTCGAGCTGACCCTGGCGATGCAATATCGCTTGCGCGCGGAATTGCGGGCGCTTGGCCGCGATCCGGGCGCGCTGCAGTTCCATCTGTTGACGCGCGATGCGCGGATCCTACCCACGCACAACAGCTGGGTGCAGGCGACGTTCCTGCGCGTGCTCGAAGAACGCGGGGTCGTGGTTCACCGCGAAGCGGAGGTCAAGCAAGTCTCCGCATCCACGTTGCACACCGCGGGTGGCGAGACGCTGCAGGCCGACGAGACCGTCTGGGTCACCCAGGCTGGTGGCGCAGCCTGGTTGCGGGACAGCGGGCTCGCGCTAGACGAGAGTGGCTTCATCCGCGTCGAGGACACCCTGCAGTCGGTCACCGCGCCCAATGTGTTCGCCGCGGGCGACATTGCCGCGATGGTCCATCATCCGCTCGAGAAAGCCGGCGTGTTCGCGGTGCGGCAAGGGCCGCCGCTGGCGGAGAACCTGCGCCGCGCGATCGAGGGCCGGGCGTTGCGGCCGTACCGGCCACAGCGGCGCTGGCTGGCGCTGATCAGCACCGGCGATCGCCACGCCGTGGCCTCGCGCGGTGCGCTGGGCCTGCGGGGTGACTGGACCTGGCGCTGGAAGGACTGGATCGACCGGCGC
>Ga0194133_10008716_pt1 | contig 11782 bp, 6 predicted proteins | sample TA2KigOf40mmetaG_FD_155448 | JGI IMG/M metagenome (GOLD analysis project Ga0194133, IMG submission 155448) | Freshwater microbial communities from Lake Tanganyika, Tanzania - TA2015055 Kigoma Offshore 40m | ecosystem: Environmental > Aquatic > Freshwater > Lake | place: Tanzania: Lake Tanganyika...
AAATACTTTTTTGTTAGTTTGGGGGGTAGTATGTCATGGGGGGTTGGTTGGATCAGGTTAGGTTAACAATAAAATACTTTTTTGTTATTTTGGAGTGGGGGTAGGAGGTTATAGTGGGCTGGTTTGATCAGGTTAGGTTAGGTTAGCAATAAAATACTTTTTTGTTAGTTTGGGGTGGGGTTAGGAGGTTATTGGGGGTTGGTTAGATCAGGTTAGGTTAGGTATTTAACAAAACTCTCTTGGTCATTGTTTTTTACCGTGAATCTTAGCATTGAGGGTTTGAAAATTCGAGTTTCACTTTCGCTTTGGGTAGCAGCAAAACCAAGCATGTCGTGAAGTGGTTTCCAGAGCAGAAGACTTATTAAAGTCTTTAATGCTGAAATTTTGAAAGACAAGAAGAATGTTTTATTCTTTTAAAAAAATTTAGATAGTAAAGCTTTTGATCAAAAGATTTTTTCCTTTGATCTGAAGTTCAGAGCGTAAAATTGATTAAGTTCTTATAAAATCAGAATATTGATTTGTGTAAGATAATGCTAATATTATTGGTATTTTCGCTGATAAGTTCCCAAATAAACTTTGGTGACGGTGAGTTGCTGACTCCTCATTTGAAATACAATCATTAAATTAACGGCCATCAATTGATTCATTTTGCAATAGAGCTGAAACATTTGGCAATCTCAGTGAGACTGATCAAACAAGAATTTAACTTTTGTGTTTGTAAAAATTTGTATATGGGATAAATTATTTAATTATATCTTAAAATCGCGTATCTTCATGGCTAATTTGCATTTGTATAACTGATTCTAACATATATATAGGTATCCCAAAGACAAACATTTTAAAACTTTTCAAGATTATACTCAAATTTGATTAGCTATTTTCTTTAGATGAAAATTTCAATTTCATATCCTTCGTTTAATATTGGAAACTTTTTTAGCATTAGTTTATGGTTCATTGCTTTCATATTCTTCAACTCCAGTCACTACTTTGGGAGCTGCCAAAATGGTAAGTATTTTTAGTTTTGCTTGTAGCTTCGATTCATTAAGTTCAAAAGCCACAAAGGTATATTTAACACAATGGCTAAAGACGTAGTTGTGGCTAATGTTTTTGTATTGAACCGTGCTCCAACTTCAAACTTTGACCTTGTGATGAAATAAAATTCTTTACCTCAGTGTGCTTTTAATGAAAAGGTGTACTTAAAATTTTTTTTAAAAGGACCCATGGGTCGTGGGTTCGAACCTCAGCTTGGCCAACTATATCCCAGGTTGCCAAAAAAAATCTTTTACGGATCTACAGAACAAAAATACACAATCAGGCTTAAATTAGGCTAAGAAAAAACCATAAATGGTACAAAAAGTTTGAAATTAGTCTCAAAAAAGGAAAAAGTCAAACAAAAGTTCTTAAGTAAAATTGAAGCCAAAACCAAAAGTACCCCATTCATTGAAACTTTTTAACCTCCCCTCATGCTTGAAACGTCAATCCTTAATCTCTTCATTTTCTTGTACTACAGGCCCTCAAATATCTAAATACTAAATAGTGAACTGATTTATAAAATTATTTTTTGAAGTTTTGCAGAAGATGGAATTGGTCTGTTGTGAAAATTGACAACCGCAAGGATCACTTAGCCTTGCTTGAGGAAATTTCTACTTTGCAAGATTCAAACCGTTACTTTTGGTTAGGATTACAAGGTTTGGTACATATTTCACTTTACTTTTCGTTTAGTTTTAGCATAGAACTACTTTATTTCAAATAGGAGCACCTGTTCCTTGGAACTTTACTTGGGAAGATGGAAGCCCTTCTACGTTCTATGACTTTGCCCCAGGACAACCTTCAAAAACAACAGGATCAGGTCCATTTTATTGGAAAAATAGAAATTTTGATCTTAAAATTGAAAAATAGGTTGCGTTCTTTTGGATTCTTATTCGCTTGGAGGAACTTGGATTTCATCAGACTGCGTTACGGGACCAAGCAAAGCTGCTACAGTAATTTGTCAAACAAGTGAATATATCTTCTTTGGTGGTTAAAGTAAAGAAATTCTGATTATTTAGGAACATTGTTTGTAACTAGATATTTTTAAAGCTTATCGAAATTTTGTAATGTTACAAAAATTTTAGGGATTGAAACGGCTACGGACATCAACGGTAAATATAAAACTTCAGAGAAAAATGATTCAAATAACTTGAAAAACTTTTCGACATCACCAAAATTAGACCAAGTTGAAATGGAGAGAAAGTATCCTTTCAAACACGGATCAGCGTCAGTTGTCGGAGCAGTTTGGACTTCTTTAACTCTATGCCTCACAAATATTAAGATTCTCTGCTTCTGAAAGGAGTGAAAGAAAAATTAAAAATATATAGAAGTAATTTAAATGTCTCAAAAACTGCATCAAAAAGTTTGCTTTTGATTTAATCATTAGAAAGGCCAAATGATTTTGTTCCTTTGGACCTGATAGAGAAGAGTTCAGTTCTGGCAATATTTTTTTCACTCTCTCGAAACCTCGAATTTTGTTTCTTAAAATAAGTAACTCAAAGATGTTCCGATGAAAAGCTTTACCATATACTAAAAATGCTATTACAAGCTCACATCTCCTAACCTGGATTTTTACATATGTATTGCCCCAATGGTCATGACATCTGGTTTGGGACCTATAGGTCGCTGGCTCTAATCTTTAGTACCCTTTGAACACATTGATCCCTAGTTGCCACAAATTAAGTAGATGTGCACCTAATCGCATTTTGTTAGATGTTAAGTAAGTCCTTAAGATGTCTAAGAAACAACCACCTGATTTTTTTCAAGAACAAAAAAACGAATGCTGAAAATGAAAATTGAATAAAATGTCTCCTTCCTGAATTTCTAAGTCTCTTTTATGTCAGAAATCATTTGCATAAAAAGGCACGCAGACTCCAACAACTATTTTACATTCTTTAAATTGTTTTTGTAAGATACTACCATATCAAGTGGGTTCTCTTATGGGATTAGAAGATCAAGAAAAAATTGACCTAATTAACCCTAGCCTGACTGAATTTTTTTGTGATGTTGGTTTAAGACAACTCTGCCCCTTGCTTTTGTTTTAGTCATAAAGAGTTATTCCCGAGTGATTAAAGGGTTAAGGGTTCTTAAAAAATCTGCAACAGAAACTCTGACAATAAACACCTTTTTTGTTGCATAAATTTTTTTGTGAGGGACCGCCTTATCATGTTTTTGAGCATGGGATAAGGGTCAATTTTAGAGGGTCACAAAAAATTTACAACCATCAAAAATTTAGCCTTACTGAGGAATTTTTGCTTATTGTAGACTCTGGGGATAAATCAGTTTTATTGTAAAACAAACATGCTGCGGCCAGACACATTTCATGAACTAATGTAGAATAAAATCACACGAGACTTACTGGGAATGCTGGAAGAGTTTCTTGTGAACAGAAAGTTCTATGTAGAAGTCAATGCAAAGTCATCTCTTGTAGTACAAATTGACAGAGGCTGCCCTCAGGGCTTGGTGTGGGGCCCGGTTCTCTTTAATCTCTATACCGGTGCAATGAAGGAAAAGTTACCGGAAAATGCCTTCTCGACATCATATGCTGATGATTCTTACGTAGTTCTGCATGACCAAGATCAAGATTCCATCATAAGGAAAATAAAAATAGAGGCATGTTTATTGTGCAACTCATATCGATCATTTAGAGGAGATTGGGATGAAAGTCAACTAGGTAAAGACTGAAATTATACTCTTTGGGCAAACCAGCCAAAATGCCTTGATAAATGTGAAGAGAGTTTCTCCAAGAAAGCTAGAAGAAGACGTGACTCTGCAAAGTATCTTTTTATACTTTTTATACCTTTAAGTATACAAAACCCAATGACTTTTGACTTCAAGATAAACGGTTTGCACTGAAGGTTGCCAAGGACTTTGCTCTCGGCGTGGGTAGAGATCAAGAAGACCTCATGGCAAAAGGTGCTCGCCTTCTCAATGTAGATTTGGAAGAAGCCATGCAAAAGGAACTGGAAGAGTCACGGAAATGGATCGAAGCAGAATACTGTCAGGTACTTGACACTTAATGAGATATCATGAGACATTTTCTTTAGGTATTTGTAAGGCTTTTTCAATTCATCCAATCCACAAACATACACTTCAAAAGCAGCCCTCCAAAAACCAGCATCTCCTACCAGCAAGTTGCCTGAAACACTAACCAGCATGCCTCTAATGACACCAACCAGCGAAATAACACTGTCTGGTGGCAAACGTATAAGACCAACGCAAGGTGAAGACAGCTCTGACGATGACTTTGTGGAACGTGCTCCAAAAAACAGTGAGTCCTTTCATTGTAACTTTAAACTTATTCACACACTAACTTGAGCATTCTTCCCTTTAGCAAGTACACAAATCATATGGCACACGAACTGTCCCAAAAGCTTTTCACACATGATGAATTGATGACACATTCTCTCGTGGGCCGATCTGGCATCATTGATGAGGAAACAGGTGTAAAAATCAATTACCCACCACTTGATCAAAGGAAAAGAGAAGCCATTATTGGTAAGAAGTGATAATGACAAGCAAGTTTCTGTTGCTTCTTTTACACAGTCTTCCACTCTTTCAGAGTACTTGCCTTCGCTCAGTGGGATACGATGTGAGAGCTCTGAGAAAGGACAAGTTAAACAAAAACTACAATACCATGATCAATGATGAAAAGGCCATCCTTTGCTCGGTGACAGACTTTCTTCGCGATTTCAAAACAATGGACCACAGTAAAAGCCACGCCTCACGACTTCAATGCAGAAGCTGAAAGAAACAGGGATCGACATCCACACTGTGCTTGAGTACAACATCAGAATCTGAAGCTGCTGGCACAACACCAAAGACAAAAGCAAAGGGAACCCCAAAGTCGACACCAAAAAACCCTAGAAACAAGTTCATCATGTATGAAGACGAGGACAAACAAAAAGAAAAGGGTGAAGATAGTGAAGAAGACAAAATATGATTGTTTTGCATTATTTCTCTTTCTTTTGATGTGTTTAGCATTAAAGGATGTGTTCTTGCCTTTCCCTTGATGGTTTTTTCACCCAGTCACCCTTTAAAACTGTTAAACCTTGTTTGCGTTTTCATAGGTTCCCAGTCACCCTTTAAAACTGTTAAACCTTGTTTGCTTTTTCATAGGTTCCCAGTCACCCTTTAAAACTACACTTTTGAGCTTAAACAAAGTGATATATTTTCTTAAGAAGCTTAACAGTTGTCAAAGTTGTTTTTGGATCTCAATAAGAAAGAAGTCAGAAGATTTTGTTTAAAAGTGATATATATGTTTCAAAGTTTCTTGTGTGATAACAATATATGTTTTGGTTCAAAGCCCAAAAATCTTGTCATATATCAATTATTTAATATAATCCGCCAGCGAGCGAAGCGAGCGGCGAGTTTAGAAAAACATAGGGCTAGCGGTTTTTAGGGAATGTCCGTCCGTCGTACCTTTTCTCATATAGAGCTCCAATGTGGTTCAGTTAAGATGCATCTCCTCCCTCAATTCTCAAGCTTTTTTAAATATTTTTGGATATTTGGATAGCTTATAAAAATATCTAAAACTTCTCTAGCCACTTTTTTTGAATTTTTGCTCTGGGAGTTTTTTGCCTTTATCTCCGTCAATTATTAAGCTATTGAGCATATTTTTAGATTTTTGGATGTCTTAATTCAATGTGCTTCTTTTATGTTTTGTACGTTTTTTGATCTGATGTCTAGAACTTGAGATATTGGAGTGGAAAGGGCGTGTGCGTACAATGACGACGACGCAGACGACAACAACAATGACAACGAGCGCGAGCATGACGACCGCGCGTGCGTGACGTCACACTAGTGTTTGTCGTTTTCTATGTCTTGATGGTAATTTTAACTGGCTGCATGAACAGTGCTTCTCCACTGAGCGCGCGCACGCGTGTACAACGCCACTGACGACGATGAGCGCGCGCGAAGTAGGCAAAACGACGACGACGACAGGGATTTTTAAGAGGTCACGTGACCTCTTTAAAAATGACCTGTGAAAAAATTTCAGAGCCGGCCCAATTTTTGTGTGCTCGTTGTGTTAATTTTTCATTGCTTTAAAATATTAATTTTGAAGCCTAGGACACCCAAAAAGCTCTGCGACGGATTAGGTAGCCCCTCAGGATTAGGCAGTCCCGCAGGGCTAGGTTAGGGGGTTGGTTAGGTTAGGTTAGGTGAGCTATAAAGTCGTCGTCGTCCAAAAATCTAAAAATATGCTCAATAGCTTAATATTTAACGGAGATAAGTGCAAAAAATTATAACTAGCCCCCAGGTCAAAATTTCAAAAAAATGACCCTAGAAGTTTTAGATATTTCCATAAGCTATCCAAATATACAAAAATATTCCAAAAAGCTCAAAAATTGAGGGAGGATGATTTATTTTATTCATTACTTATCAAAAGAGGCTTCTGATATTGTTTCAAGGTCTGGATTATAAACATCAACTAGAGAATACGAACGGGAAACACGCAACCTTCAGTTTTTAGACTGCTTAACAGTGAACAAAAAGTGCCTACCTTTTGATGAAGTTGCCGTCAATCCAAGTTGCCAATCTGTCACAAAGTTGAGTGCCACTTCTGTGTCAAATTTTGGATTTTGAATTTTCCTCGAGGTCAACACTTGTTGTCATCAAAACAAACACCCCATAGATGCCTACATAAGATAAGTTGCACAGTATCTCATAACTAACAAAGCTGCTTATTTCTTTTCTAATGCTCTAACTTAACCTCTCTGTTTAAACCGGTTATTGATCATAAATAAAAAATGAAGTTTGATCAAATTGGAAATGCTGAGAGGACAAGCAAAGAAACAAAAAATGAGCAATACAGAAGAAAATATGGAAACAACACCAGCCAAGAATCCTAAGCTGGATGAAGGACTTTCTCCATCTTCAAAAGCTCGGGTCATCAAACTTGAAGCCTACCTCTGCAACGGTAGACACATCAACAAGTTAATTAAGCTTGGAGACGACGACCACCAAAGAATTTGGACTAAAGCCCTCGGCAGGGACTGGGATGATGTCAAGGGGTGCATTGGCAAGAAGTTTGATAACGGCATCAAGATTGCTCATGAGCTTTTTCACAAAGTAACAATAAAATCCATCATCAATGATCTCAAATTTCCCTACCAAAGGAACGCTCTAATTGGACCTAAAACTTTCATGATCAGAGTCCAAGGCTTGCACAACTATAGAGAAGCAAAAATTGGAGAAGTCGTTCGTGTCAATGCAAGAGGAATAAACTTTGAAGTCACTCCTGGGGAGATCATCGAATGGATGGACGAATATGGAACAGTCATTGGTGAACACAGGTATAGCTTGCCAGTTACTGTATTGACCTTCTAACCTCACACTTGCTGTACATAAGAACAGTCGTTATCAGTACTAGCATTGATCTCAGTTCCAACAGTCAGTCAACTGGAACTGTTATCGTCGTGTGAAAGATTCTTTAATAACTACAATAAAAGGACAGTCGTCCACAGTGGCTAAAGAAACCTATTGTTAGAATTTCTTGACCTGTTCCATTTCTAATCTTTCTATTCAATCTTTCACAGTTACTTAAAAAACTCAGTTGGAAAAGACACTGACGGGATCAGTTTTGAGTTAAGATTTAACGAGCACATCCCGGAATGGACACCTTCCTACACATGTATAATTGGTGGAAAAACAAATTTAATTTTTTCAACTGCAAATTCTATGAGAAATAATAAAAATAGTATCGAATTTCTTCCTCGGATGTGTTACTAACCTTACCTTACTACTCTAGAAACTTTTTTCAGAGAAACAAATATTGGACCTGCTGGGAGTTGAGTTGGGGTCCTCCAGTTTATGAGGCATTAAATTTGTTTTTCCACCAATTATGTATGTGTGTGTCTTATTCAATCTTATTCATCACACTTTTGATTTAGATTTTACGATAGTATTTTGTTCAATATCCAAACAAGGTACAAAATGCGCTTATTTCTTGGTCTCAATCGGCTGTCTCATTTTCAAAATAAATGGAATTTTTTTCGTGTATATGTCTGAATTTGTGTCACAATTGTGCAATGTCCTTATTTAGTAAATAAATTGCATGAAATACGGTCATTTTTCTGGCCAGGAATGCAACGCGTGCTGGGAAGAAGGCCATCCCAAATGGCAATGCAAAGGAAAAAAGACGAATTGGAGAGGTAATGTCGATGGTATGATAAACTCGGGCCGCTTTGCCCCTGTCATGTATGGGAAATGGGCTCAAAAGCCCAAAAAACTCACTACCAAACAAGAGGAGGACCTCAGGGCCATGCTAAGACCCAGCCAAGATCAAAGTGATGCAAAGCACTTCAGAGAAAAGCAGCCAAAAAGATATGAAAAAAACAAGTTCAAGAAAGAAACTGGTAGCCAAAAAGTGAGGTCCTGCCCTAAAAAAAAGGCAACAATCAGGACAACAAGAAGAAAAAGTAAGTGCCTTCTGGTGGAATGTTGTGGGAGGCTTAAATGCAAAATTTGACTCTTTTAAAAAGTTAATTAATGAGCTTAAACCAATTGCACTTTTTATTTCTGAAGCAAATCTTAATAAAGACAAATCTAATAAATTTCTCACAATAAATGATTACAGTCTACTATAAACTAATAACAATTTCTCAAGATCACTGCTGTGAATCCAGATTCTGTGTTTGAAGATGATTCCATGGTTGCAATGCCCCTGGCTAATGATTCAGTGCTGGAAAACATTTCTTATCATTTGAAATGGCCAAAGCGGGAAGCCAGGGCTGCTAGTGAATTTATGACGGGTTTCTTTTCAAAATCTTTTCCAGAGTCAGGGTGGCAAAGTGGTAAGGAGCTGGATTTCTATCCCAGCAACCCAGGTTCAACTCCCGCCCGGGAATCGACCATGAAAAAAAAACCATCAAAAAACTGCCCAGTGTGCCTTTCATGACCTCGAGTTGCAAGGCGTACTTAAAAATATAAAAAAAAATTTGTTGGACGCGGTTATCTAACAAAACCAATTGGGTAAGAATCTCTCTCTTATAAATGTGTGCAGTCTGCTTGGGATATGCCTTCTTGTGGGGCAGACTAGTAACAACTTATTGGTTGGCTAAATATCCCCAATTTGCTCCTTCACTCACAAAAGTTATAGGCATTTTTCCCCTGACAAAAAATACCCATCTACTTAATTTAATAATTTATTTAATCAGTGAAGTAAAACTTTGAATAAGCTTAATTTTTTGTGATATCTTACTGATGCTTACCGAGGGCTCCAAATCTTATGTTTAAATGTTTTAATTTTTCTTCATAAGTTTTGGAAAGATTATCTCGGTATCATGCCTAACTATTCAATTTTTTAGAACCCTCAAAGTTTTTAGTATGACATTTCGGTTCGGTTGCAAGAAAAATTCGGTTGAAAAGGATACCATTGTTTGCGTTGGAGAAAGAAACATGGCTTTTGTTCTATTGGATGAAAAGAGAAACTTCCCTCCTTCTTTCTCTTTGAGTGAAGAAATAGCTCCTAAAGGGGCATGGGGGAGAGATCAGACCAGCTTTCTTGGCCGCCAAAGCTTTCAAAAAAAGACTGCCTTTTGAAGGGTTAATAAATAGGGGGAAAACAACGTCAGAGTCAGAAAGCCCAGGATGATACCATTCTTGTTCCATTTTGCCTTTGTGTGGAAACATGAATAATAGTAATCATAATTTTCAAAATAGTCTACTCAAAAGTAAGTGTTGGCTGGGAATAAATTACTTCTTTTGTTGACAACCCACAACAAAGGTCTTGGTAAAATATTTCCTTTTTACTTTCTTAATATCTTGATTGTTGAAAGTAAGCAAAGTTGATTAGAGGTTTTGATCCCAATCAGATAATCGTAAACCAAATCAAATATTTTCGAGTTTGATCTTTGACCTGAAACCTTTTAACTTGCATTTGTCTGACATATATTTCGTTTAAAAATGTCTATAGTCCAGACTTATAGACAAAGAGAGGCAGCTGAATTGTTAAGATGACTTGAAACAAGTCTTTAGAAGATACAAAAAGTTTCACGGCATTTTAAATCAGAATTTTTTTGCAATCCCAGTCTTGTTTGGTATATGAAACATTTATATTTTTAATGGGCACGTAGATATGTTCGAATCCATCACCTCCAGAAACCTTTGACCCCAAGTTGCCAATAAATTCATATACAAAAATATTTTTAGCGAGAATATAAAAAAGCGTCTGTTATGATTATTTTCGCTAGATGCTCAAGTCAAAAAAAGTCGATTTAATATATATAAATTTTTTGATAAAACAACAAGAATAACGACTTTTTTTGACAATTGATTTGCCTGATCTTTTAAATTCTTAAAAGGCATTTCAGAAAGGCTTTTGAATAAAAACGGACGAATATGTCTCTATTTACTCTCCCACAAGAAGTATGGAAAAACTTTTTTTGGAAAGGAAATAGCATCCATTTGGATTCAAACTACACCCTTTTAGTGATTCTCAGGAAAATTATTATTCAAGTTTAAAAACTATATGTTTTTTCTATGCTAATTTTAACCCTCTGGACATAAAAGAGGCATTACAAATGAATATACTTTCAAAAAAGGGATTAAATTGTTACAAAAAGAAAAGAAAGCTCTCTGTGTAAAATGATAAATTTCAAGTTGAGCCACTATTTTGTCCTTAGCCAAAGTAGAGTATTGACAAATTGTAAATCTGTTACTGCCTCTATGTCATCAAAATAATTTATTTTATCAACTAAAATTCTGGATGTATCATTTGGCGAAAGCTGTATCGAGCAGTAAAACGATCAAGCAAGGTTCTTTGTTAACGTTTGACACATTACATACGGACCATGATAGATGATCTTTTATTTAGCTTGTAATGGTAAAACATCATGCAAACTTACTCTTGCGATACAAAAAGATAAAAAGAGGCTAAATCTTATAACAAATATTTGAGATGTCCTCGTTTGATCTTAAATACATTAGATATTGTAATCTTATTTTTATGCAATAAAAGAAAAAATGAAGAGTTTTTTATAGTTTACAGCTGAAAAATAGATCTTCCATGAAGAAAAGAGAGCCATATTTTTATACTAAAAGAACAAGAAAATCGTCATTCCAAAAACTTTTTTGAATCAATTTTCTTCCTATAAAGATAATTTCCGACGATCTGTTTCATAAATTCTGGATAGTTTTTTGTCGAAGAGTTGAATGGGTTGTTACTTGAACTTTGCATTCTCCCAAGTCAAAGCCTTTGTCACAAGGGTTTGATTTTAATCTGGAAAAAAAATATGTTCTATAGAATAAAAACCTATTTTGCATTGCAATACTGTAAATGCTGAAGACCATCCGTTGAATTGATTTATTTGTCCTTATGCAATGAGGCTGGCTGAAGAATCTTTTATATTGGATGTCTTTATTGGTTAGAGGGCATAAAAAATGTTCCCTCTGAATATCAATGAGTCTACCGACTTTATGCATAAAAACTTTTTTAGTCTTAGGGAATTTCTGCCTTGGTGATTTCCAAATGCATGCAAAAGAAAAAAGTGCCCAATAATTGTACAAGAAGATTTAAAAAATATACAAGATAAAGTTTTGTTTCCAAGAATGATCCTATGTTAATTGAATGGTCGAATCTCGAGACCAAAGAATAACTCCGTTGAATATGCTAACTATGCGTCCGATCAGCATATAAAGCGAGAGAGCGTCCGATCAGCATATAAAGCGAGAGAGCGGCGACCAGCTCATAATCAGCCTAAAAAGCGAGAGAGAGCGTCGAAAAACGCGCCTCAGCTGTTGTGTAACCGGG
>Ga0194133_10008717_pt1 | contig 11782 bp, 11 predicted proteins | sample TA2KigOf40mmetaG_FD_155448 | JGI IMG/M metagenome (GOLD analysis project Ga0194133, IMG submission 155448) | Freshwater microbial communities from Lake Tanganyika, Tanzania - TA2015055 Kigoma Offshore 40m | ecosystem: Environmental > Aquatic > Freshwater > Lake | place: Tanzania: Lake...
CGCCGCCTTCGCGGCCTCGACGGCGATCGGGCGGCTGATCGAGCCCGCGGAGATCGCCGAGGCGATCGCCTTCCTCGCCTCGGAGCGGGCCGGTGGCACGGTCGGCGCCGCGCTCGTGGTGGACGCGGGCTACACGACCCGCTGACCTACCCGCACCGCCGCCACTCGCGCTTCGGCTACGAAAGCCCCGTCAGCTACGAGCAGACTGGACCAACCGAAGCCGTGCCGGCATGATCAGAACCCACATACCCCGTGTCCACCAAACCGGGACAACTCCACCTCCGCGTCCACGTCCACCATGCGGACGTCGCCTAGGGCATCGCGCACGCGCTCCCACAGGGCCGCCGAGACGACGTCGAGCCCGGCGACCCTGAGCCGGCAGGCGGGGTCGATCATCTGCGACACGGTCGCCACGACCGCCACGTCGAGGAAGGGGTCATCGACTCCGGCGTCGCACGTCAAGCCGCTCACCGCCCACTCCCCGGCAGGGATGTTGGTGATCAGCGTGACCTCCCCGCCCGGCCGCACCAGCGCCGCGCAATAGGCCCGACCGCGCCAGTACTCGGAGTCGGGAACCGACGGCCACGGATTCGCAAACCCCGCCAGCCCTTACACCCCTGCGAGCTGGTCGACCGCGCCGCCGCTGCGCGACCAGATCAGGATCGCGTCCACGTCCAGCGCCCGCACGAGGTCGCCGACGCGCCTGGCCCGCCGGCGACGCACCACATCGCGTCCTGGCGGCGCAGCCACGCCTACGCCACCTCGAACCAGCGGACCAGGTCGCGGTCCGTGACCTCCCGCCGGGACACCGACAACTCGTGCTCGGTCATTTGCACCAGATGGGCGTGCACCTCGGGCCCGACGGCGTCGCGGGCCACCGCGCTCTCGGCGAAGAGGGCGAGTGCCTCGGTGAGATCCCGCGGCAGGCGCGGAACCTCGGACGCGTACCCGTCGCCCGTGACCGGCTCCGGCAGCACGTGGCCGTCCACGACCCCGGCGAGCCCGCTCGCGATTATCCCCGTCAGCGCGTGGTACGGATTCGCGTCCGCCCCCGGCAGTCGAAACTCGATCCGACGATCGGGCCCCGCGCCGATCACCCGGACCAGGCACGTCCGGTTGTCGTAGCCCCAGGTCAGATTTGCGGGCGCCCAGGAGTCGGGCTGCAGGCGCCGATACGAGTTCGCGTTGGGGGCGTAGAGGACGCACATCGAGGGCGCGTGCGCCAACAGCCCCGCGACGAACGCCCGGCCGAACTCGCCGAGCAGCCCGTCCGCGCCGGCCAGGGCGTTGCCGCCCGACGCATCGCGGATCGAGAGGTGCACGTGGCACGACGAGCCGGGCTGGTCGTCGAACACCTTCGCCATGAACGTCGCCGACAGGGCGTGCTTCAACGCAAGCGCCTTCACGCCGTGCTTGTAGACGACGTGCCGATCGGCCATCTCCAGCGGCTCGCAATGGCGGAGCGTCACCTCGTGCTGGCCCGCACCTCCCTCGCCCTGCGACAACTCGATCGCGATGCCCGCCTGCTCCATCGACCGGCGCACATCGCCGATCAGATCCTCGTTGACGCCGCTGACCAGGATGTCGTGATCGGCGTGGCGGTGGTAGGCGGGCACGAGCGCGGCCCGGCCGGCCAGGTGCAGATCCTCGTACGAGTTGCGGAAGACGTAGAACTCGATCTCCGACGCGCAACTCGCGACCAGTCCGAGCCGACCCAGCCGCTCCGTCTGCGCGCGGAGGATCGCCCGCGGGGCGACCAGCGCCGGCGAGCCGTCGGCGCGATGCGCGTCGCAGATCACCCCCGCCGTGCGCTCGTACCAGGGGTAGCGCCGAAGCGTCTCGAGATCGGGGATCAGCGTGCCGTTGCGGAAGCCGACGTGGATGCCCGCCGCGGCCATACCGTCGACCGGAGCGTTCGTGGCGTCGGTGATGAGGTGGAAGTCTGGCATCGCGATGCCGCCCTCCGCGACGTTGCTCCACGTGTCGAGGGTGACGCGCTTGCCGATCAGGCGGCCCGCGCTGTCCGGCACGGCGATGGCAACGGTATCGATATCCGGATCGAGTCTCACGACAGCTCCCCTCCGTCCACGACGATCGAAGCACCGGTGATGTAACTCGACGCCGGTGACGCGAGCATCACGCACACTCCGGCGATCTCCGCCGGATCCGCGAAGCGCCCGAGCGGCACGCCATCGAGATAGCGGGCGCGGATCTCCTCGAGCGTCACGCCCCTCCGCTGCGCGGCGATTGCGAGCACGTCGTCGAGCATCGGCGTGGCCACCGTGCCCGGGCAGACCATGTTGACGCGGATGCCGCTGGGCGCGAGCTCCTGGGCGAGCGACTCGCCGAAGCCGATCACGCCGAACTTGGACGCGCAGTACGCGCTCCAGCCGCCCCCGCCCGTGCGGCCCGCCTGCGACGAAAGCAGCGTGAGCGAACCTGCGGTCGGAAGGCGGCGCGCCGCCTCGCGCGCGACGACGAACGAGCCGACGAGGTTGACGTCGATCACCGCCGCGAACTCCGCAGGGCTCGTGTCGACGACGTCGCCGATCGCGAGGACCCCGGCGCAGTGCACGACGTCCGTGACTGATCCCGCCCGGTCGAAGGCGGCGCGGACCTCCTCCTCGGAGGTCACGTCGCACACCACCAAACCCGTCGCCTCGTCGACGCTGCGATCGACGCCGACCACGTGCGCGCCATGAGCCCGGAAGGCCTCGAGGCATGCGGCGCCGATGCCACTCGCCGCCCCCGTCACCAGCACCCTGCGCCCGTCGAAATCCGTCACCGGCGTCGTCCTATCGTCCTCTCCAGCCCCTCATGACGTTCGACTGTACTGTACGATCTTGCACGGTGTCGTCGCTCAATCCCCTCCGCACCTACCAGACGATGGTGACGATGCGCATCTACGAGGAGGCCGTCGGTGCGGCCGTCGAGACCGGCGAGGTCCACGGCGAGATGCACCTCGGTATCGGACAGGAGGCCGTGGCCGCCGCGCTTGCCGCCGCGCTGCGCCCCGAGGACGCGATCGTCTCCACCCACCGACCCCATCTGCACGCGCTCGCCCACGGCGTCGACCCGGTCGCGATGCTCGCGGAACTGCTGGAGCGCGACGGGCTCTCGCGCGGCAAGGGCGGCCACATGCACCTGTTCGCGCCCGAGCGCAACTTCATGTGCACCGGCATCGTCGGCGCCGGCGCGCCGATCGCCGCCGGCTACGCACTCGCCCTGCGCGGGACGGGCGCCGTCGCCGTCGCAGTCGCCGGCGACGGCGCGATGAACCAGGGCGCCGTTCTCGAGACGCTCAACCTCGCCGCACTCTGGAACCTGCCGATGGTGTTCCTGGTGGAGGACAACGGGTACGGCATCTCCGTCCGCCGCGAGGACGCGAGCGCAGGCGTCCTCGCCGAGCGCGGGGGCTCGTTCGGGATCCCCGGCGCGACCTGCGACGGTACCGACCCGCAGGCCGTCCTCGACGCCCTCGAGCCCGCCTTCGCGCGAGCGCGCGGCGGCGAGGGACCCGCGGTCGTCGTCGCCGAGGTTTACCGCTTCCGCGGCCACTACGAGGGCGACGCGGACCAGTATCGCTCGCCCGAGGAGAAGGCCAGCTGGATGGGCGAGGACCGCGACCCGGTCCACCGCCAGCGGGCGCTGCTCGTCGCGCAGGGCACCGACGCGTCCGACATCGAGGCCGCTGAGACGGCCGCCGCGGCTACCGTCGGGGGCTGGCTCGCCGCGGCGCGCGCGCTGCCGATGCCGGACCCGGCTCGGGTCCGCGAGGACGTGATCGCGTGAGCACGTCCACGAAGGTCGCGCCGTTCGGCTCGCAGATCGTGGCCGAGACGCTGCTCGAGGCCATGACCGAGGACGAGCGGATCATCGTCCTCGGCGAAGACGTCGCCCGCCTCGGCGGCGTCTTCGGCGCAACGCGCAAACTGCACGCCCAGTTCGGATCCGAGCGCGTCCTCGACACGCCGATCTCCGAGACCGCCTTCATCGGCGCGGCGATCGGCGCCGCCCAGGCCGGCCTGCGCCCCGTCGTGGAACTGATGTTCGTCGACTTCCTCGGCGTCTGCTTCGACCAGATCGTCAACCAGATGGCCAAGCACCGGTACATGTCGGGCGGCCGCGTGACGGTACCACTCGTCCTGCGCACCGCCGTCGGCTGCATCGGCGCGGCGGCCCAGCACTCCCAAGTGCTGTCGGCGAGCTTCGCGCACATCCCGGGCCTGAAGGTCGCGTTCCCCGCCTCGCCGGGCGACCTGCGCGGCCTGCTCCTGACCGCCCTGGCAGATCCCGACCCCGTCGTCTTCCTCGAGCACAAGTGGCTCCTCAAGACGCGTGCCGATAGCCAGCCCTGGCACGAAGACGAACCGCTCGCCGTCGAGCCCGTGGAGTTCGGACGCTTGCGTCGCCTGCGCGACGGCGGCGACATCACGATCGTCGCCGCGGGCTACATGGTGCAGCTCGCCTACCTGGCCGCGCAGGAGCTCGCCGGCGAGGGCATCGAGGCGGGCGTCATCGACCTGCGCACGCTCGTGCCGCTCGACCGGGAGGGGCTGGTCCACGAGGCCGCAAGCGCGCCCACCCTGCTCGTAGTCGACGACGACTACGCGGACTACGGCATGAGCGGCGAGATCATCGCCTCGATCGCCGAGGCACTCGGGCCGGAGGCGCCGCGCATGCGCCGCCACGCCGTCGACGTGCCGATCCCGGCGAACAAGGCGCTCGAAGAACTCGTCGTGCCCTCCCCAACCTCGATCGCCGAGGCCGCGCGTGCCGCGCTCGGTTGCGGCTGAGACGATGCCGATCACGGCGTTCAACCACGGCGGGGTCACGGTCGCCGACCTCGACGCGTCGCTCGCGTTCTGGTGCGACCTGCTCGAGCTGGAGCTGCTCGGGCGCGGCGAGGTCGCCTACCCGCACCTTGACGAGATCATCGGCCTCGGCCCCGTGCGTCTGCGCTGGGCCGAACTCGCGATCCCCGGTGGCGGCATGCTCGAGCTCTTCGAGTACGTCGAGCCGCAGGGCACCCGCCTCGCGCAGCGCACCTGCGACCCCGGAGCCGCCCACCTCTGCTTCGAGGTGCAGGGCATCGACGCGATCGTGGAGCGCTGTCGCGCCGCCGGCGTCACGACGCGGTCGGATCGCGCCGTGCGCATCGTGAGCGGCGATTGGATCGACTGGCGCTGCCTCTACATGGTGGACCCCGACGGATTTACGGTCGAACTGGTCGAACGGTCTCTTTGACCTGGGTGAACAATCCTGATAGAACCACCCCCCATCACCCATTCGGGTAAGGGAGGGAGGACCACCATGTTCGAAGCACAGCGATACTCGCGCCGACGGCTCCTCGAGCGCGGCGGCATGCTCGGCGGCGCCGTCCTCGGTGGCGCATTCCTCGGCGCCTGCGGCGGCTCAGATTCGACGACCGGAGGCACGACAACGGCGGCCGGAGGGGCCGCAACGACCGACGCCGGCGCCGCCACCACGATGGCCGCAGCGGTCGCGGGCACTATTCGTACCCTCATGTGGGAGGGCTACGAGATGCCGGACGCCTTCTCGCCGCTCGGCACCGACATCACCGTTGAGGCCGCGTTCATGGCCGCGAACGAGGACGTCATCAACAAGAAGGGCACGTACGACATCGGCTGCGGCATCGAGGGCATCTACCCGGCTCTCAATGCGGCGGGCGTGCTCTCGGCGATGGACACCGCGCGACTCCCGAATCTCACCAACGTTATTCCGGGCTTCGAGACGAACGAGCTGATCACATTTGATGGCAACCAGACCGCCATGCCGTACGTGTGGGCCAGCCAGGGCATGACCTACCTCGACGACGGTCAGGCCGCACCGCAGAAGCTCGAGGACCTGCTCTCGCCCCAGTTCAAGGGCAAGGTCGGCATCGGCGACGACGGCAACAGCGTCATCATCCAGGTCGCGCGCATGCTCGGCTTGGGCGGCGAACGCCCCGCCTTCCTGACCGAAGCCGAACTTGATCAGGTGTTCGACGCGCTTCAGGAGTTCAAGGCCAATGCCTTCGGGGTCATCGCCAACCCCTACGGTGAGTACGCGGGCGCATACGCGCGCGGTGAGATCACGGCCGCCTTCCCCGACTGGGGCCCGACAGCGGTCGCAGCCTCTGAGCAGGGCAAGACGGTGAGCGTGATCTTCCCTCCAACGTCCTTCTCCTGGATCGACGCGCTGTTCATCGCCAATGGCGTCGAGCAGACGGACGCGATGTACGCGTTCCTCAACCAGGCGATCGACCCGGAGACCCAGTACCAGGTCGGCAACACGCTGCAACTCGCAGTCGTCAACGCGGACGCCCAGCAGCGCCTCGTCGACCAAGGTGGGGCGTGGGGCTACTACGCCGATCCGGACACGCTCTTCGAGAACGCCCCGAACGTAGAATGGCCGCCGGTCGACGGCGGCGGAGAGTACGCGGACTACGCCACCTGGCTCAAGCGCTGGCAGGACTTCAAGGCGTCGTGAGCTATGTCATGACCGTCCTCGGGCCGATCGAACCCGATCGGCTCGGGGACGTGCTCATGCACGAGCACCTCCTGCACGACCAGGTCGACGATCCGTGCTGGTTCCGGCCGGATCCGTCCCCCGAGGTAGCCGCAATCGCCGAGGCACCGATGGCGATGGACATCCTCGGCTACTTGACCCGCTCGCCGTTCGGCAACCGCGACAACTGCCGGCTGACGCGTGACGACCCCATCGTCGACGAGGTCCTGCGCTTCAAGCACCAGGGCGGCGGGACGATCGTCGAGGTGACGAGCCGCGGTCTCATGCCCGACCCCGAGGGGGTCCGGGCGATCAGCGAGGCGACTGGCGTCCACGTCGTGATGGGCTGCGGCTGGTACGTCGACCACGTCCTCCCCGACGACCTCCTCGACCGACCGATCGACGATCTCGCCACCGAGATCGTGGCGGACATGCGCGAGGGCATCCTCGGTACCGACGTCCGCGCGGGCATCATCGGCGAGATCGGCACCTCCGCAGAGATCACGCCGCGCGAGGAGCACAGTCTCCGCGCGGCCGCCCGCGCCGCGGTCGAAACCGGCGCGAGCATCATGATCCACCTCGCCTACATTGGCCACCAGGCCTTCCCCACCCTCCGGATCCTGACCGAGGAGGGCGTCGCCCCCGACCGGGTCGTGATGAACCACATGGACGAGGCGAACGACCTCGACTACTGCCGCCGCGTCCTCGACCTCGGCTGCGTGATCGAGTTCGACACGTTCGGCTGCGAGTGGTACTACGACACCTGGGGCCTCTGGGAACCGCGCGACACCGACCGCGTCGCCCAGATAGCCGCCCTGTGCGCCGAGGGGCACGCTGACCGCATCACCCTCGCACACGACATCTTCTACAAGCAGTCGCTCCGCGCCTACGGCGGGCTCGGCTACGACCACCTCCACCGGTCCGTGGTGCCGATGCTCCTGAACTTGGGCGTCTCAGAGGCTAACCTGACCGCGATGTTCGTCGACGCGCCCCGCCGGCTCCTGACTCTGCCCACGGGAGGTGGACGATGAGCATCTCCCTTGCCGAACAAGCCCTCGTCGACGTCTTCGCCGATCTCGACGCGGAGCGCTTCGAGAAGGTGATCGAGCGACTCGCGGAGGACTGCCACCTGGCGGACGAGCTGACCGGGACGTGGCTCCACGGCCGCGACCGGATCGCGGGCTACCTGCTCGCGCAGCAGGGCGTCGTTACCAAGATCCAATCGCACCTGACCGGGATCGTCATGGACCAGGTCGGAGCCGATCTGGCCCTACTCACGTTCAACATCAACCAGCGCTACTTCCTCGACGGCGTTGAGCGCCGCGAGAACCTCTCCGCGAGCGTGATCTTCCGCGACGTCGTCGGCGAGCAGCAACTCGTACTCTTCCACCTCGGCCAGGCCGGGACCGCTCCGTCCGGCGGGAGCGACGACATGCCGGACGTGGCACCCGCCGCGCCAGCACCCGGCTTCGGAGATCGCCTCCGCTCCCGACGCGAGGCATCGGGGATGAGCCTGCGCGAACTCGCCCGCTCCGCGGGCCTGTCGGCGAGCTTCCTCAGCCAGATCGAGCGCAGCCAAGCCGAGCCGAGCGTGCAGAGCCTACGACGCCTGTCCGAGGCACTCGACGTCGACATCACCACGCTGCTCGGCGCGCCTGACGTCGACCTCCCACGACATATCACGCGCGCCAGCGAGCGCACGCGCCTCTCGCTGATCGGCGCAGGCTACACCGTCCATCCGTTCGGCACGCTCAAGAACGGGTCGCTCGAGGCGAGCGTCGTAGAAATCGAGTCGGGTGGCGAGATCGGCGACCCCGAGCGCGCCTGGTCCGGCGAGCAGTTCGTCTACGTCATCGCCGGACGACTCCACCTCCGCGACGGACGACAGGTCACCGAACTCGGTCCCGACGATGGAGGATTCGTGTTCGGCGAGCGGCCGCTCCGACTCGGCTGCAGCGGCGCCACCCCGGTCCGGCTGCTGCTCGTCCAGACGACGGAACCGCGATGAGCGGCGTCGGCGTCCTCGACATGCGCGGCATCCGCCGCTCGTTCGGCGAGGTCGAGGCCCTGGGCGGCATCGACCTGAGAGTCCCCGGCGGCTCCTTCATCACCCTGCTCGGCCCGTCGGGATGCGGCAAGACGACGCTCCTGCGCGTGATCGCCGGCTTCGAGCATGCTGACGCGGGGCAGGTGCACCTCGATGATCTCGACCTCCTGCCGCTGCCGCCGGAGCGCCGGCCGATCAACCTCGTCTTCCAGCGCTACGCGCTGTTTCCCCACCTCGACGTGCGCAGTAACGTCGCCTTCGGGCTACAGGTCGCCGGCGTACCCCGCGGCGATCGAGCGGCGCGCGTGGCGGAGGCGCTCGAGATGGTCCGCCTCACGGGCTACGAGAAGCGGCGCATCGACCAGTTGTCCGGCGGCCAGCAGCAGCGGGTCGCCCTCGCGCGGGCGATCGTGAACCGCCCCAAGTTGCTACTCCTCGACGAACCCCTGGGCGCCCTCGACCTGCAGCTGCGCAAGGAGATGCAACTCGAACTCCGGCGCCTGCACCGGGAGATCGGCAGCACGTTCATCTACGTCACGCACGACCAGGAGGAGGCGCTCGTCATGAGCGACCGCATCGTGGTCATGCGCGGGGGCGGGATCGAGCAGCAGGGGACGCCTGAGGAGATCTACTCGCACCCGGTCACGCGCTTCGTGGCCGGCTTCGTCGGCGAGACGAACATCCTGACCGGCGAGGTGCGGGCGGGCCGGTTCCTCCAAGCCGACCTCGGTCTCGACATTCCCCTCCCGGGGACGGCCGACGGCGCGGTCGCGCTCAGCATCCGGCCCGAGGCGGTGAGCCTGCGCGGGCGCGGCGGAACCGTCCTGCGGGGCGTCGTCGACGACTCGATCTTCATCGGGTCGATCGTCCGCCACCAGGTCCGGCTGGCCGACGGCTCGATTTTCGTCGTGCAGGAGCCACCGGCCGACGGAGGTGTGCGCCAGCGAGGCGAGTCCGTCGAGGCGTCGTGGGCGATGGACGACGCCGTGGTCCTCGAACGATGAGCGCGACCGAGGTCGACTCCACCGCGACGAGCGGTCGCCGGCGGATCCTCCCGCTCGGGATGACCCCAGTCGGCGTCTGGCTCCTGTTCGCGCTGCTCGTCCCCGTCGGCATCTTCTTCGTCTACGGCTTCTGGCGGGCCGGCCTGTTCGGGCTCGAACGCGACTGGAATCTTGACCAGTACCGCACCGTGCTCACCGACCCGCTCTACCGCCGCCTGGTGGTGCGCACCGTATGGCTCGGCTTCCTCGTCGCGGTGATCGTCGTCCCGATCGCGTACCTCATCACCTACGTGATCACCTTCTCGATCGGCCGGGCGCGCGAGGTCGTCCTCTTCCTGATCCTGATCTCGATGCTCGCGTCGTACCTCGTTCGCATCTACGCGTGGAAGTTGATCCTCGGGCCCGAGGGCGTCGTCAACGCCGGCCTCGGGCTGATCGGACTCGGGCCGTACGACGCCCTCTTGTACGGCAAGCTCGCCGTCGTGGTCACGCTGACGCACATCCTGCTGCCGTTCGCGGTGCTCCCGATCTTCGCCGCGATGGTCGGTGTCGATCCCGACACGCAGCGGGCGTCGCGCGACCTCGGCGCCGGGGGGATCGTGACGTTCATACGAGTCACACTGCCGCTGACCTGGTTCGGCGGGGCGACCGCCTTCCTGTTCACGTTCATCCTGGCGGCCGGCGACTACGTCACGCCGCAGCTCGTCGGCGGCGACGGGGGCATCATGGTGGGGCGCGTGATCTACGACCAGTTCGGGATCACGGGTGACTTCCCGCTCGCGTCGGCGCTCGCGTTCACGCTGATCGTCGCCCTCGGCGTCGCCATCGCGATTCTGGTCGCAGTGACCACGCTGATCCGCCGGCTGCCCACGCACGAGTGGTTCTCCACGCGTCCGACCATGCGGCCACGCAGCGCACCGTCGCGTGCACTGCGCCGGCTGCCCTGGCCTTGGATCGTGACCGGCCTGGCACTGGTGTTCCTCTACGCGCCGCTCGTCGTCGTCGCCCTCTTCTCGTTCAACGGGCCGGCGATCGCCGCCTTCCCGCTGCGCGACATGACCCTCGGCTGGTACGCCGAGGTGCTGCAGAACCCCGCCTTCCGATCCGCAGTGCTGTCCAGTCTGCGCGTCGCGCTACTCGTCTGCGCGGTCTCCCTGCTCGTCGCCGTGCCGGCGGCGTTCGCGCTGACGCGCAAGCGGTTCGCGCTTGCAGGGGCCAGTACGCTTGCGATTACGCTGCCGATCGCGCTGCCGGGGGTGATCCTCGGCATGTCGATCCTGACGCTGTTTCGCAACTTCGAATGGCAGACCGGTCTGATTGCGGTCGTGATCGGCCAGGCCACGTACATGCTGCCGTTCATGGTGTTCGTGATCGCGGGGCGGCTGCGGGGCCTCGACCGCACCGTCGAAGAGGCGGGCCGCGACCTGGGCTGCACGGCCGCGGGCGTCCTGCGGCGGGTCACGCTGCCGATCATCCTGCCTACCCTGCTCGGCGCGACGCTGCTCGTCTTCGCGATCTCGATGGATGAGTTCATCATCACCAACTTCCTCGTCGGCGCAGACGCGACGATTCCGACGCTGATTTGGAGCCTGATGGCCAAGCGCGGCATCCCGCCGACCGTCAACGCGATCGCGACGCTCCTGCTCCTGGTCTTCCTCGTGACGCTGATGGCGGCACTGCTCTACGCCTGGCTGCGCGGCCGCAGCGGCGCGGTGACGACCATCGCCCGCAGCGTCGGCGAGCAGAAGTGAGAGAGCAACGCGGTGTAACGCAGGGGTTTGACCCGGTCGCCGCACTCGCGCGGTAAGCCCCCACCACCCCCACCCGACGTCTGTGGGGGTGACTCGGGATGCGTCGCCCGCGACGAGAGGGGGTTGTCGATCAGCCAGAGCGCGGTGATGATCGCCCCGGTCGCGTTCGTCGAGGAGTCGGCGGCCGAGGCGGAGCCGAGAGTGATTGTGGCGGTCGGCGTCGGCTGGGTCGAGACCACGCAGCGGCCAGTGCTCGGCGACGGGCTGATCGAGCGGGAGGCGATGCGAGTGTTCGCCGAGACGACGGCGGAGGACATCGGGTATCTGATGGCGTGGCACGAGGGGCGCGACGGGGAGTTCGTGCAGGCCGCGCTCACCGACGGGCGGATGTTCCGGATCGAGATCCACGACGACTCGACGGATCCGGGGAACTGCCTGGCGGTCAACGGGGTCCGGCCGGGCGACGTCTC
>Ga0194133_10008718_pt1 | contig 11781 bp, 15 predicted proteins | sample TA2KigOf40mmetaG_FD_155448 | JGI IMG/M metagenome (GOLD analysis project Ga0194133, IMG submission 155448) | Freshwater microbial communities from Lake Tanganyika, Tanzania - TA2015055 Kigoma Offshore 40m | ecosystem: Environmental > Aquatic > Freshwater > Lake | place: Tanzania: Lake...
ACTCAGCCTTGATTTTGCTTGTCAACTCAGGCCCAAAAGTTACCGTTCCATCCGTGCCCAAGGCAATATCCAAATGATCGGCCAAGCGTTCGCGCAAGGTATCGCAACCCTTTATGGCCGTCGTTTCTGATTTCATTTGTCTGAAAAGATCATTTAGTCGCGTAGCCGTGAACCCTTGGGAAAACTTGCGGTAGACCATGGCTAACTTGGCCACGGTATTGGCCCGGCCGGGTTCCTGAATAGCCCCATAAATGGCCCGCAACGAATCAGCCAACGAATCAACCGGCATAGGGCCCGGGCCGTTGCCTATTACGATTTGCAGGATTATTGGAGGGCTTGGAATGTCGCCTTGCGCCGAGTAAGCCAACAACCGATATTTTCCGGGGTTTATTGCAATAACAACGGTTGCCTTTTGATCGGCTAATTGCCCGGACGGGAAAACCGAAAGCCCGGAATCAAGCCCGACATAGCGAACAACCTTGCCGCTTGTCTCAGGCCGAATTAAAACAAATTCGCCTGGAGCCCCGGAAATGGATTCCGGCAACCGTATTTCTTGGCCAAATAAAAGACACAAACTAAGGGTTATTAGCCCCATGCCCGCCCCTCCCCGCTAGGTAATTTCCGCAACCGATAGCCGAAATCCGTTCAACTTGTTCGACCATTTTTCCTTGCTGCATAACAACCGTTTTTAGAGTGTCGCTCATTTCATTGACTGCAACTTCTAGCCGGTCAATGAATGTTGTTGTTTTGCCCACCAAGGGCCTCACTACGGTTTCACCGATCCAAATAGCCGCCCGCCATGCTCCAAACAGAATAAAGATAAGCAAAACGGTTGGTAATCCCAAATCTCTAATTAGCGTAATACTTGACGGTTCCATTAGCGCAACCTCATGGCCAAAATTTCTTTATGCAAGTATTGCCCTACCGGCCTAAATCCAAACTGGCTAAGTGGCAATTTAGCATGATTCAAGGCACGATAGCCCCCCAAATGGCAATCTTTGTGGGCGTCTACTTGGTTTCGATCTTGGGTAAAAAAAGCCATGTCCCATTTTGGATTGCGTTTGATCCAAGTAATGAAATCGACCACCCAATGCGTTGGCCAATGGTGCAGAACATCCTTGACCAATAGCCATTCCCCAACCGGTATCAAATCGCGGTCATGGTAGAAATCCAAGGTTTGCCAAGTTTTTTCGCATGATTCCAACTTGAGCCGCGCAATATGTGGTTCATGGCAATCAATACCTGTATACCAATCAACCTTGAGCTGTTTGGCAATGTAACCATCACCACAACCCAAATCGACTACCGAATTAATTTTCCCTAACTCAAGTAGGAAATTCATTTGGTCAATGTAAGGCTTAGCTTCCAGATTCTTAGAACCCGGCCCGCTTTCTCCCCAAAGCTTATTTTCATAGATTTTTCCAAAGATTTCTTTGGGCTTTTCTGGTTGGTCTTTTTGAAGAAATTCAGCCAGAAACCCAAATACTTCAGATTCCCTAGGTAGATTATATTTTGGCGAATTGTAGTTTTGACGGCCGCTAGGTATATCGCTAATCCTAAATAGCTTGCCTTGGCAACGATGAACAATCCGATTGATTTTGTCAGGCCCCGCGACAACAAAAGCCGTTGCAATCCATGGGGCTTTTCCAAGGTTTTTCCAAAGCCGAACATCATTTAGAGCAGATAAAACTACACGCCAAGTATCTTGATCGCCAAACATATTAGCGTAATAAAAATCTGAATGCTGATTTAGCCAATGGGCCAATAAAATAACTTTCCAAGCCTTTTCTCTATCAATTAGGATTTGCCCGCCTTGGATGGATGGAACGCCATTTTTGCCGGTTGGCCAAACGATTTCGTATTTAACCGTATTTTCGTTGTGGGCCATATCTTCCCAAAAAACAAAAGGCTTTTCGACCAGTTGAGCAAACAACGGCCCAGGGCTTTCAACACAGTACGCGTCAGCGTCAAGGTAAAGGCAATGCCGCAATCTTGTATGCGACAACGCAAAGAGCTTTTGCTCCCAACCGCGCAAAATTCTTGCGCCGCCATTTGCGGCCGCGTAAGCCATTGAATCAATTAGCCGAACCGGCCCAAGGCCTGCCAAATCCATTGGATTTGCTGGTTCTATTTCCCCCCGGTGCCAAATTTCAACGGGCGTTTTGTCGCCAAGGCTACGCAACAGTTTTAGCCCGACAATGATTCCGGGCCAAAATTTGCCGCCTCCAACAATCAAAATGCCATTGCCTTGATCGGTTTTGTAGGCGGCCGGCTTGGTTTTTAGGAATTCTATCAATCCGCTAAAAGCCGCCAAATGCTTAGCAATTATCGCGGGTTGTCGGGCCCATTCAGCCGGCCGCTTATTACTCTCAGGTTCAGGTATTGGATCGGCAAGCCCCGGGAAAAAATCCATCAACTAGACTCCCGCGCAAGATAATCAGGACAACGAGAACAAGCACGGTATTTAACGCTTGTTCCAGTCAAAACCGCTTGGCCATATTTGGCGCAATTGTGTAAAGGCCCGCAACCGCAAGCCGGTTTAGCGTTAAGCAAATCACCAAGATATACGCAAGGAAGGTTAAGCCGTCTTTTGCTTGCGGCCGCTTGGGCCTTGGCAAGCCTTACCCGATGAGCCCAAACCGGATTTTCTAGGTATTCCAGAATCTTTTGTTTTTGAGATATCCAAGGCCTTACTATTTCAATCCATTCAGTAGGTAGTTGACCATAAAATGAAAGTTTGCCGGAATCATTGAATAGCAGAACCCCAAGGCTTGCAGCAAAATCAACAATTTCTTCAGGGTTCATGACGGGCACCCACAAACTATATTTTCCATAGTTTGGCCATGTGTTGTTCCTGCACTAAACGAAGTAGGACAAGTGCAGTTATAAATACTGGCTTCACCTTCAGGGCCCAAACAAGTTCCAGGATTCCATTGCTCCAAAAATGCGTCCCAAGTAATTGTGCAACTAAAACAATTGCATTGGTCTAATCCCTCGCTAGTTGGAAAGCAGCTAGTAGTTCGCATTTCTCCCAATACTACGCCGGGAGTGTTAGGCTCCACACAATCGCAACAAGGTTGGGTAGAACCATCACCACCGCCACAAAGTTCAAGGGCTACCCACATATTGTCGTTAATTGGTTCGGCTACAAATTCCCAAATAAAAAGGCAATTGATTTGCGAACACGGACAAGGCGCGGCTTGACCGCAACATTCACAAGGGCCGATATTTGTTGTACTCATTAGCAGACTGCCCCGCCTGGGATCGCTATTTGTGTTTTTGTTACAACTATTTCACCATTAACGCATTGGACATCTGTTACAACCTCAATTACAAGTGAACCGGAATCATTGCAAGGGCCCGAACCAGAACCAACCGAACCGGATTCAACCGAACCCGAAACCGAACCAGATTCAAAGGAACCAGATTCAAAGGAACCAGATTCAACGGAACCTTCAAAGGAACCAGATTCAAAGGAACCAGATTCAACGGAACCTGAAACCGAACCGGATTCGCCAGAGCCGCTTCCCGAACCGCTACCGGAACCCGAACCGCTACCAATAACCTGTAGCTTTTCCTGAACAAAATAAAATGGGTAATCAGTACCGCCTTCAGATTTTCGCCCAGAAAGACGGCCTAAATACTTAATACTAGACAGGTTAAAATCGTTTACGTCGAGTATTCGGATAACCGCGCCGTCCGTCCATGTTGCGGTTGTCGCATTGTAGAATTTTACCAATCCTGGATAGGTATAATATGTTCCATCCCTAGGCCCTGTTACCTCGACAACTTGGATTGAAATTCCCTTGTTGGTTTCCGCGTATACGCGGTTGCCTATGCTTCTATCGGATATATTGCCGGATTCGTAATCCAAAACCATGTCTTGGATACGGGCAAGGCTTTGATCGTCAACCAGATAACCGGGCATTGCAAAACCTCCCGGTTAGATCGTTGCAGGAAATGTTACACGCGGGAAAACATGGAAAGTGAGCCAAACTTCAGCCGCGCCGCTTGCTAGGGCCCCCCCGGCAGCATCTAATGGAACGGGCGCGCCAACCTCTTGCCCCGTAGCTGCATCAAATATCGGAACCCTTACACCCGCCTTGATTTCTCGCCGGCCTTGGTTCAAAAGCACAAATGCCCAACTAGCCCGGTACTGGAATACTAGACTCCAACGCCAATAGCGAACGCCATTTTCATTCACCATTTGAGCGGAAATTGAATCAAGGCGAACCTGGGCCGCACTAACCGAATAGGGCCCAATTATCATTGCGTTGTTGTTCAAACAACCAACAGAACCTAGCCAAGCGGCCGTTGGGCTAGAAGATTGGTTAGTTCCAACTGTAATCGTTGCGCCCGGCCGTTGAATTTCTATGGGAGGCAAAAACGGATCATTTGCAGTATTTTTTATAGCTTGGCCATAGATTGTTTCAGTTACCGCGTAAGGATATGTGACTGTAGAAATTTGATAATCATTTAGCCTTGAAAGCGGGTTTTCAGCTCTATCGGCCGGGTTCTGGCCTAGTTGCTGAGAATCAATTTGAGGGTTTCCCGTGCCTACGCTAGTATTGGAATCAGGGTAGGTATATTCGACGGTAACGCGCCACAAGGTTGGATCAACGGAATCTTGGGCCGGGGTTATTGAAGTAGCCCTTGCAAACGCATCTTCAGGATGAGCCGCCCAAAGAATTGGAAGGCTTGGATGAGAACCGGCATAGTATGGGCCATAGGTAGCCGAATTTGTCTTGACGATAAAAACCCGCGTATACGAACGCGAATAGCGGGAATCAGCCTTGCCGGTTCTTCCCTCATGCGTTTCACCAAAAAAAGTATATGCCATATATTATTTGCCCTGCAAAATGAAGGTTCCGGGTTTAACCCGCATGATTGCATCTATCATTTTTTCTGATAACCGTTTTTGTTCCTTTTGAATAATTTCTTGGCGGGCAATACCTTGGGCTATGCGTTCTTGAATATCCATCCCTCTATCGCCCATGCGGTTTCGCAAAACGGCTTCAATTGCCCCGGCCGTGCCAAATTCCGAACGGCCAGCTATAAATGAGTCGCCAACCTGATTTTGGGCAAGAAAATCTTGAAGTTGCTTTCCGGCCTTGCGTGCCAATGCCTGGGCGGCTTTGGCCCTATCGGCCGGATCAACTACCCCTGCATCAACGGCCTTTTGTAGTTGCTGGCTTTGAATCGTTATAGACTCTAGGCCCTTGCTAAATGTTTCAAGGGGAGTTGCCAATGAGTTCATGGTGTCGCGGCTTAGTTCGTCAATTGTCCGCTTGGTTGTTTCAACCCTAGTGTTCAGGTCTAGCATTCCCTTTTCAAATTCAACAAATTTAATCCTTCCGGCCTTAAAGGAATCAATAAGCCCCCTTACTTGTTCGTTATTTGTTGAAATAACAAATCCGTTTTCCTTAAGGCCCTTAGTCCAATCTTCCCAAGTATTCCAAAAAGCGGCATTGGCAAGCAATGGATTAGCTTTATTCATTCCAGCCCTTGCAATTTCATTTAATTGCGCACGGTTCAAATCGTTAATTGAACCAATAAATTGGCCAAATGTAATTTTATTTTCGCGCAACGATAAAGCTAATTTCTGTACCGCTTCATCATTTGCCGTTATCACATAGCCTGCCTGTTTAAGCGAATCACTAAGATTGAGAAAAACTTGGTTTACATCCTTCCAAGTTTTTGTTTCAATTTCTAACTTAAACGGAAGGGCTTTTGGCTCCATTCCTTTAACAATTTCCGGGCCTTCAGCCCTAGCCCTTACCTTGTTAAAAAACAAATCCATACTTGCTAAAGTTTTGTTTAAGTCGGGAAAAGCCGATCCCTTACTGCCCATGGCGGGAATATCAAAAGCCTTATCAAATTCTTGTTGTGCGGATTCTAAATTGCCTTGTTGATTTTTTGAATAGAAAAAGGTTTGCTGAAATTCCATCCATGCCAATTTGAATCCAGCAAAATAACCCTTAAATGTGTTTATTACAGATTGTGCGCCTGAAAGTATAACCTTGCCAAAATTTATTGCGCTAACAACCAAAACTTGGGCAATATCTATTGCAATTTTTTTGCCTTGCTCAAACGCGGTTTTGATGTTGCCAAGTCGTCCGGCCGGATCAAAAATCTTGCCAACATCGGCAATAACAACCGAAACAATATCTTTCATTCCAGAAAGCAATCCGCGCAAGCCCGCAAAGATTTCGTTTAGCGGAAGGTTGGTTAAAATCATTTTTGAAATGTCAGTCATGAATGATTCAGCCGTTGTTTTTAGCCGATTAAGCTGGCCTTCAAAACTTGATTCGAACCTTTTTCTGGCCGCGTCGGCTTCCGGCGCATTTGCGGCCCCTTGAATGGCTTGAATTGCGGTTGCAGAAAGAACCGTACCGCGCCGTAATTCCTCAATTGCATCACGAACGGTAAAGGCCCGGCCGGTTAGTTGCGTAAGGCTTTGCGCCAGGCTTTCAAATACCCTTAACCCCGATGATTGCATTTGCCCAAGGATTTGTTCCGTTGCCAACGATTGCCCGGATAGTTGCGCCATTGCTTGCCCAAATGCTTCAACGCCTTGGGCACCGCCAAGCAATTCGGAAAACTGCATGGATTGCCGCACAAGGTTTAGGCTTGTCGCGGCTGACAAACCAGACAAGCTTAGGCTACGAAATGATTTGACGGCCGATTCAAGCGGAACCCCGGTTTCAGCCGCAACATCCCGTAGATTCTCTAACGCGGCCGCTCCCTTTTGGAAATCACCAAATAGGTATCCAAATTGGATTTGCGTTGTCTCAAGCTTTGCGCCGGCATCAACAAACGCAATTACCTTGTTAGCCAAGCCTTGGACTAACGAAATTCCTGAATTGATTTCAGTTAGGAAATTGCCCGACAAAAAGCTTGTTCCCATTTTCCGCATTTGATCCGAAAGCCCGGTCAAGGATTTGCTCAAGCCCGCAAATCCGCGTTCGGCCGGCTTGCCATCAAAGCCGGCTTGGATATTCATTTTCCCGACATTAGCCACTAGGTTTCCCCCCAATGCTAATTAAGAACGCCCGCAACTCATGCGGATTCATTGGGCGTTCATCTTGTTGCTCAAAGTCTATCAAAAAGTCGGTTATCTTTGCCGTTTTTGACCATGGGGCCGCGCTTGCGTAGGCTTGAATTGCCGAACGCAAATCAGCGCGCCGTTCTCCCCAGGGCTCAAGATTTGAGAATGCCCACCATTCCGCAAGTTCCCTTGCGGATAATCTTTGTCCCAGCTCGGCAACGGTGCAGCCCAAAGCTAAGGCAAGACGAAAAAGAAATCTGCGCCTTGGGCTATTTTTTAGTTTTTTTCCGCACTCTTGATTGATTCGCCATTAAGTGCATTAAGTTCAAGAATCGCGGAGAAAACCCGATCCAAGCCCCGGGCCGGCAACTCCCCAAGCTTGGTTGAATCCTCATCACTAAAAAGACGGTTGCCGGACTCATCGCAAATGCAGTACGCAACAATCTTGGCCCGAACGCCCCGGAATCTATCCGCGTTTCCATCATTGTGCAATTGCCAAGCCTCAAACCAATCGCGTTCATTGGCCAACAATTCGCGCACAAAAACCGAACCGTTCCACTCGGGCACTTCAACGGCCAAAACCTTGGGCTTAATCCCAAGGATTTGGGCCGCGCTAAGAATCGCCATAAAGCCTCCCGCCTTACTAAAAAAATCAGGCCGACGAAACCTGAAGCGTTACCGTGTACTGAAGGGCATCATCAGTTGAGCCTACTTCAGGGCTACCAACCGTCGAAATATAGCCATCGTATTGAATGATCTTCGTTGAAGCGTCAATAGTTCCGGGCAAATCAACCGCAATTCTAACCTTAGTCTTGGAGCTTTGTTTTGTCCGCAAAGTTGTAAGTTGATTTGAGGCCGTAGCCGTATCATCCAGGAAAAAAGTAAACTGCACGGTTCCCGGATCAATCCTTGAGGGAAGCCGCTTAAGTTCCGAATCGGCTAGAGCGGTAACATCCGCAAACGCCATGGTTGCATCATTGCCACCAATAGTTCTAAGGTTTGCCAAAGATGATGGCGCGCCGCTTGGAAGGTCGGCAATCGTTGCGGTAGTACCGGCCGGAAGGATTGGGCTAGGCATTGTCAAGACTCCAAATAGGCCCCAAGGATATCAATTTCAACCGTTCTTACTGACTCATCGGAACCATCGCCAAGTAGTTCGGCTTGGGCCGATTCATCATCTACTTTTAGATAATAAACTTTGGTGCTTCCGATTGTTTGCAAGCCCGGGGCTAATGATAATTTGTCGGCAATCCATTGGGCCCCGGCTTGCGCCTGGGCCCGCGTCATTGCGGCAATTGAAATTTGTATTCGCTCTACCGTGTACCAAACCGCGTTAGTTAAAAGTCTTTCCCTAGTGCGGGAAATCCCTTGGTAAACCCCAAAAGGCAGAGCGTAATCAACCGGGTTACTATCGGGGTTTAGCCCTCCCGGAAAAGTTGCAGCAAACCCGGTTTGGGTTATTAAGTAATCCCTTACTAGCTTGCCTAGCATACTCACGCGGCTTTTTTCCTTGATTTACCGGATTGTTTTTGAAATACCTTCTCAAGACTTAAAGCCAAAGATTTTGCAGTTATTTCAATGATTGCGGCCCGGCTTTCATCCATTGCCGGCCGGAAAAATGGCTTGGCGGGAATGCGCTTTGTGCGCCCGCGAATCTTTTGGACAAACCCCAATTCGACTAAATGCGCATATCTACTAGCCCTGACCGTAATCATGCGCTTGAGCCAAGGGCTATAAGCGTCTACGGTTTTATCCTTGTTTGGGCCAACAATCAAAATGGTTCGGCCGCGCCGGTTGGTTACTACCTTTTTGATAATTGATTTTTTCAAAAGCCCGGTTTTTCCGGCAACCAAGGCCTTGCCTTGCCCGCCTGGAATTGGCAATTTCTTGCTACTAGACTTAGGGATCTTGGCTTTAACGGCCTTGACCAATAGGGTTCCGGCCCGATTTGCGGCCGCTCGAAATGCCTTGTTGACTTGCTTGGGCCCGTTGACGCGCAACGCATTGGCCAATGCGGTAATTTCCGCATTGTCGAAATCTATAACCAATTTGCCGCCAGTATTTTTATCCACCAATCAGCTCCGTTGCTTGAATTTCAAGCCACCTAGACCGTTCCTCAAGATTAACAACGGATTCAAAATTGAATACCCTTGCGCCCATTGTGGCCCGATGGGTAGACGCTACGCCCGATTGGTAGCGAATTGTAATTTTGAATTTGGCTTGTGGGGTTTGCTGATTTGCGATTGAAGGCTCCGAAGCTCCCGTTGGCATAAGAGAAGCCCAAACTGTCGAATATGTTGTCCAAGTTCGCGTTGGTTGGCCGTAGGAATCCAAGGCATCCGTAGAGGATTGCAGCTCAAGCCGTTCGCGCAAATCGCCAATTGTAGGCATTACTGATAATCACCGGTTCGGTAAATTTTAAGAATCGAATCAACCGCCAAAGCTATTTCCGAACCAACGGAGCCCACGGCCTCCCGGTTTTCGTACCAATGGCCAACCAACAACAAAACCGCAGTTTTTAGCAATGGTGGAACGGTAGAGGCCGTTGGCCCATAGCCCGCGACAAAATCAATGGAAACGGCCTTGGCTTTTCCCGCTTGCGTTAACGGCCAATAGATTTGAGGCGGCAAATAAAGGCTAGGGGGGTTTTCGGCCAAATCAACTTCATAATCGGTATTTTCAACCAAAGTAATTGTATTGCCTTGTTGGTCAACATAATCAACGGCCGGCATAGCATAGGCATAGTTACCCCCCTGGGCAATATCTACGGCCGGGCTACGGGGCAGCTTAATCGGGCCATCGGGGAATGTATCAAGCCTTAGCCGATAGGTGGTGTAAATCAATGTGCGCCGAGTAGTGCGCTCTATGTGATCGGTAGCGGCTTGGATCAATCCGGCAATCAAAGAATCTTCGTTTGAGCCATCAACCCGTAGGTAGGTTTTTGCATCCGCTAACGGAACGGCCAACGCAACGGGAGGAGTGACAACCGCCAATGACATTAGCGTTTCTCCCGCGTTTTCCTTGCTTTTTCTTCGGGAATTTCTTTTTGAATCGGGGCCGGGGCAACATCAATAGCCACCCCGGCCGCAATGAGGCGCGCGCCCTCATCCTCCCCTACCTCTATTACCTCCCCGGCATCAATAAAGTTAATCGGGTTGGCAAGGCAGGTGAGAAGTTGGACGCGCATAAAACCCCCTAGATTAGTGGAGAATGTGCTTGATGGCGGCTGAAACAAGCACCTTAGAGTCGGAACGGGAAAGAGCCGTGAAAGCCACTTGGCCGTATTCCCCGTAACGCTCATCCATGCGGATAATGTTGATATCCTGGGCATCCCGAATGACAAACTTGGAATAGTCGCCAAAAAGAACGGTTTTCTTAGTGGCAACAATGGTCGAATCCATTGAATTATTCACAATAACCGGATACCCCAAAAGGCGATCCGGTTCGCCTTCCCGATAGCTTTCGGTAAAGATCGGGCGCAGTTGGGAATCTTTCAGCTTGCGGATGGCAAGCAAAATAGAGTCGTGAACCATCCAAGCCCCGTTGGTTCGGTACGCCCGATCAACGCTATGAAGCAAACCCAAAAGATCATCAACCGCAAGGGCCGTTGGGCTTGCTGCATCAACGCCCTTGGTTGATCCGGTAACAATTCCCTGTGGTTGGCTTGCGCCGGTTCCCGTCGTGAAATGATCGGCTTGAATGCGGCCGATTCTTTCGCCAAGGGCTTGGCCTAGGAAAGCCGGAAGGTCAATAGCGGAATCCTGAAGCAGTTCAACGCTGACAAGCACAAGCTTTGCGCTGTACTTGTACGCATTCAGGCTTACCTTGCTAAATGTAAAATCCTGAGCGTTGAACGCCGTATTTTCCGCGATAATTTCACCCTTGTTTGCGGTATCGTTGCAAACCGGGAGATCAAGCGGGTTGCCCGTAGCCGTACGCAAAACTTGAGCAACGGATCGGACATTTGCGTAATCTAGCAATTGCTGCTCAAGGGTTGTTGAAAGAGTAGTTGGCACCAAAAACCCACCGGCCGAATTGGTGCCAATGCTCTGGGCGCGGGCCTCGGGCTCATAGGCGCGGGCCTCGGCCGCGTTCCTCGGGGCCTTTGTGAAAAGCTTGGCAATACCGTTTTTGCCAACAAGATCAACGCCAAGCCGGCTTGCAGCCGCCCGATGTTCGCTTGTGGCAAGGCCGGCCGATTGGAGGGCCCAACCGCGAAGAACCAAATCCTTGTCGCGTGCCGCGCCGCGATCATTCAAATCACGAACAAAAGCGGGAGCTTTGCGGCCGGTTCCGCGCCGTTCGGCATTTTCAAGGGCTTTCACAAGCCGGATTTGAGATTCGGCAAGGGCCCTACCGTTTGCCTGGGCTTCCGGCATGGGAGAAGCAACCGGGGCTTCTTCTGGTTGTTCTTCGCTTGCCAAGTGGCTTTCAATATCACCAATCCGGGCATCAAGTTCGGCAACCTTGGCTTGCAGATCGGAAAAAGCTTGGGCTTCTTCCGGGCTCAATTCGCGGGTAGCCATTTCGGTAATCTGCGCAACCAATGCGCCCCGCTCGGCAAGAGCCGCACGGATTTCAGTTAAACTCGGCATTTAGAAACCTCCAAAAAAGGGATTGTCAAAAATCTACTAAACACTCGGCACGATTAAACGGGCTTTTGCCATGCCCTAGGATATTTGACGGCCAACGCCACCATGGCCCGTTGTTGCATGGCCCGGGTTCCATTGATT
>Ga0194133_10008722_pt1 | contig 11775 bp, 12 predicted proteins | sample TA2KigOf40mmetaG_FD_155448 | JGI IMG/M metagenome (GOLD analysis project Ga0194133, IMG submission 155448) | Freshwater microbial communities from Lake Tanganyika, Tanzania - TA2015055 Kigoma Offshore 40m | ecosystem: Environmental > Aquatic > Freshwater > Lake | place: Tanzania: Lake...
CGGACGGCTGAACTGTCGCGGATATCCCCGGCGAAGAATTCCAACCGCTCGGCCACGGCCCCGAGCTTGTGGATTGAGCCTCGCGAGTCGTCGTCCAAGATCCGCACCCGATGGCCGGTCTCGAGCAATCCGGCGACCAAAGCGCGGCCGAGAAAGCCAGAACCACCGGTGACCAAGATCGTTTGATTTTTCACGAAAACACTATTTCTAGCGGAAGTGATCCGGAATGCGTACGTCGATCTGGTGGGTTCCTTGGGCCCGTTTTTGTAGCCCACGTAAAAACCAGCGACCGTACTCCCGCATCCAAGATAGCGGTTGGAAAGTGGATTCGCCTCCATAAAGACGATCGATGGAAACAATTGGCACTTCACCCAGCTTTAAACCGGCCTGCTGGGCCTTGATGGCCATCTCGAAGGCGCAGGCCCAGCCGATCGGGCGGCTTTCCAGTCCCAAACGGGGAAAGACATCCCGCCGGAAAAGTTTAATGCCGGTGGTGGCATCGGAGAACGGGGTCCGAGTTAGGACTCGGAAAAGAAAATTGGCCACCCGGGAAAGAACTCCCCCGATCAACGATCCTCCCAACCTGCGGCCCCCGTGGGCATAGCGAGTGCAGGAGACAAAATCACACCCGTTCCGGAGGAGACCCATCATATCCTCAATCGCGAGGACCGGACCAACCTCGTCGGCGGCGAAAATCAATACCGCATGCCCGTAAGCGGCCTCCACTCCGGTCCGAATCGCGTTTACGACCCCTGGTCCTTTCCCATTAAAAACCCAACGAGCTTCAGGATAAACTAGTTGGATTTTTTCCACGACCGCAACACTGCTGTCCCTGGGATCGTCCACCACCACCAGAACCTCATGACTTTCCTCCACGACGGCCCGAAGGATTTGGAGCATGATTCTTAGATTTAGACCCTCGTTACGGACGGGTAGTAAAATCGTCAGATCCATCGGTTTCAGCCTTGGAGAAGAAATCGACGGATTTGAGAACAGACTCGTCGAACCTCCTCCTCTCCCATTTGAAAGGCGGAAGGCAGCCAAAGCGCCTTGGGCACAAAGCTGGAACTGACCGGAAATTCCGAGTCCGGCCGGCGATACGGCGTTTGGGTGTGTAAAGGGTGCCAGAATTTTCTACACTGCATGCCCTGGGCAGCCAAATGACGTTCCAGTGGGTCACGGTTTTCCGCCAGCAAGTCCGTCCATTGCGGTATTTCGCCCCTGTCCAAGGCTGCGGGAAAAAGCCGGATCCCCGGCAGGTCCGAGAGTCCGGCGCGGTAGCATTTTCCAATGACGCGCATCTTCTCGAGCCGGGCTTCTAGTTGCTCGAGTTGCACGAGCCCGACGGCAGCCTGCAGGTTGGTCAACTTGAAGTTAAAGCCCAGAACGGGATGGGCATCGTCTCCACCCGTGCCACGATCTGCCCTGCCTTGGTCTTTGAGTTCGCGAAGGCGCCGTGCAAGTTGGGAGTTTCGCGTGACCACCAGACCTCCTTGGCCAGTGGTTATGGTTTTATTGGGTGAAAAAGAAAAACACCCCAACTCCCCCAGGGTACCCAGAGGTTTGTCATCGGCTTGGACTCCTAAAGCTTCAGCCGCATCTTCAACGACGGGCAAGCCATGGCTTTTGGCCAGCGAGATAATTTCCGTAAGGGTGCCTGCCCTTCCGCTGACATGGACAGGCAGCAGAGCCTTGGTTCGGCGGGTGATGGCCCTTCGTGCGGCATCAGGATCCATCGCTAGCGAGACCGGTTCCACGTCCACGAGCACAGGCCGGGCGCCGGTCAAGGTGACGGCATTCGCGGTCGCGATAAAAGTCACATCGGGAACGAGAACCTCGTCGCCCGCCCCCACCCCGAGAGCAAACAAGGCGCAGGCAATCGCCGCCGTCCCGCTGGTCACGGCGACCGCGTGGGGAACGCCCAGCTTTTCGGCCAGACGGCGCGCCAGGGCATCCGTCAGGTCACCGTCATTCAAATATCCACTCGCCACGACCTTCGTCAGCATGGCGGTCTCCCCTCCAGCCATGGCTGGAGTCCACCACGGGAGGAAATTAGCGCGGCTCATGGGAAACCCAGTGGCGGCGGACATGGTCGGCTTGGCGGAGGATTTTATCCCGATCCCGTTTGCCGATCTTGCGGACGGGGCTGCCGGCATAAAGAGTCCATGACTCAAAGGGGAATTCAGCTGGAACGAGGCTGAGAGCCCCGATGGCCACACCTTCGGGGATGCAATTGGCCGGCAAAATCACCGTATTGGCTCCCACCCCGGTGAAGGGACCCAGCGTCACATCCCCGCAGCGGATTCCCAGCTCAGCGGCCGGGAATCCCGGGGGAGGCATGGCAATCAAGCCGCTCGCAAAGTCATTCGAGGAACACCAGATTTTCACCCCTGAAGACAGGCTGCTCAGGTCCCCCATGGAAAAAAGCTGCTCTTTTCCTCCGGCGATGCTGCAACCCGAGGCGACGTGGCAACCCAAGCCCAGCGTCACGCGGGTGGAAAAATAGCAAAAATCGTCAACGATCGAATATTCCCCGGCCTGAAAAAGTTCCGGATGTCGAATTCGGATATGGGGGGAGAGAATGGCTTTCAAGCGCCTGCCGAGTTTCGAAAAAACCCCCATGGATCAACCACCGTGATCCGTGAGGGAATTTTCAATTTTTGGTAGGCCCGGTGCGGAACCCCCAGGATTACAATGCGGCACCGCTGGAGGATCTCCCGTGGATGAACCAGGCTTTTGTCATTTATGTAAGGATCCGCACAAAGCACCTGGGCTCCGGCAAAACGAAGGATCTTGCGCAGTTTGAAGGAAAGGGAGTCCCGGATATCATCGCTTTCCGCCTTGAAAGCCATCCCGAGGATTCCCACTTTTTGACCGGCCAAACTGCGATTCTGGGTCAGCCTCGAAACCAGATAGTCTGGAAGTCCCTCGTTGATGGTCATCGCAACCTGGCCCAAGGCAAAATTATGTTTCTCGAAAGCAAAAAGCTGCATGGTGTCTTTCATTAGGCATGGGCCGGCGGCGAAGCCGGCCCGCGGAATCCCGGCCATCCGCGGGTAGCCTTCTTTCATGCCGTCAAGGAGCCGGTGGTAATCCAGGCCAGCGGACTGCACCATCATGTAAAGCTGGTTGGTGGCTGCAAATTGAATGTAGCGGTAGGCATTACAAATAAGCTTGGCATATTCGGCTTCCCGGGGATTCATTTTCACGGTTTTTTTGGCGATGTTGCGAAAAAGCTTTTCGGCACGCCGGACGGCTTCTGGCGAGGTTCCGCTAATGATTTGAGGCAAAGACTGGATTTCCTCGATCGCTTGACCTTGGACCACCCTTTCGGGGCAAAAGGCAAGCAACAGGTCTGGGCGCTTTTGTTGAATATGCCTCTTTAAAAAAAGAGTGGTGCCGGGAGCCACGGTCGAACGAAGAATGAGCAGGGCGCCGACACGTAAGTGGGGAATGAGGGAATCAAGGCAACGGGTTAACAGGGAAGTTACCGGATTATGGAATTCATCAATCGGGGTACCCACCGTAAGAATTACTGTCTGGGCGGCGCGGATGGACATGGGTTGATCTGAAAATTCCAGCCTTCCCCGGCGCAACATCTCCCGCAGCAATCGTTCCCCGCCTTTCTCGTAAAAGGGCATTTTCCCGTTTGCCATTTTGTCCATGGACTGGCGATTGATGTCGTGGATCAGAACCGGAAAACCCGCTTGGGCCAACACCAGGGCCAGGGGAGCGCCAACGTGTCCGGCTCCACCAACGACCGCGATTTTGGAAAGAAGTTGTTTCACCGCTGGGGATTGGTTTGCCGGAAAATCCAAGCCCCCAAAAGCCCCAAATGCAACTGATGGCGAAAGCTCCCCTTCCGAATCATCTGCTGAAGCTGCCTCCGGGAGACTTTTCGAACCTCAAAGCCACCATGCCGTCGTCGCGCCGAACCCCGCCACTGGCAATGCGCAACATAACCGTACGAAGCCATGGCCAAACGTCCGGTGTCGGGCCAAAAAACTCCCAATCGCGACCAGCGTTTCGTCGTGAGACCGGTCTCCTCGAACAATTCCTGCCTCGCCGCCTGGAGAGGAGTCACCCCCCGGTCCACCGTGCCGGCAGGAAACTCCCATGTCCACCGCCCAAGCACCGGTCGGTACTGCCGAAGCACAACAAAGTGGCCGCCGGGAAGCAGGGGTAAAATGCCCACGTAGGGATTTTGCCTCAACCCATGGTAAGGGAGTTCGCCCGTTTGGCCGGGCACCTCGATCAGCTTTACCCACCGGGAAGACCAAATCACCCTCTCTGTTTTCGTGGAAGGCATTTCAGCGGGTCCGAAGAACCCAATTCTTGAGGCGGTAGAAAGCCCGCCCCATCAGTTCCCGCACGGCCACCTCACTTCGATGGAGGTAACTGGCACGAGGCAACAAACAAAGGACAAAATCCCCTATCGAGGGGGGAATTTCCGTGGGCTGAAAATCAACCGCGAAGGGCTGGACTTCCAATCCCTGAAGAATAAAAAGCTGACGGGCCCGGCTCATGTGGGATGCACTGGTGACAAGAATAATCCGGCGGCCGATCTCCGGTCGTTGGCGATGCATGGTCTCGATCAACTCCCGGACCGCCACCGCCTCTTCGGCCGTGTTCCCTGCCTTGCCGGTGACCCGAATGCTGTCTTTCGACACCCCCCGGATAACGGCCCGCTCCTTTAAAAGATCCCCTTCCGGATTTTCCCGGGGCCGCCAAGGGATTTTGCCACCCGTGAACACCAAAAAAGGGGCTTTTTTCGCCTGCCACAGATCAAGCCCCGCCTCAAAACGATCCACTCCATCGGCCCACTCCCCCAGGGGAATTCCGGGTCTTTGGTCCAGCATGCCGCTCAGCACGACGATCGCGCCGGCCTTCTCAATATCCGCGACTCTCTGGGGTCGGTGGTCATCCTCGGCAAGACGCATCAGCAGGGCGGCGGTCAATCCGTTCCCGAAGAAAAATAAAATCGAAATTCCGAAAAAGGAGAAAATCCTTTTCTTGAAAAACAGCCCGAGCAACAAAAGCCCCAGACCCAGACCCAGGGGCATCAGGAACGCGGGCAGGAGTTTCGCGAGATAAATCACCGCGGAGGCCCGATCTTCAATGGGAGACTCCCTCCTTGGAGATAACCTTAAGAATAGTGAGGCCAAGAATCCTCAAATCCAGGACCCACGAAAGATTTTGAAGATAAAAAAAATCCATCTGCACTTTTTCGGAAATGGAAAGCTCATCCCGGCCGTGGATTTGGGCCCAACCGGTGATCCCGGGCTTTAGGCGATGGACGCCCAAAAGGGTTCGGGCTTCCCTAAGGTCGGTTTGGTTATAAAGCGCGGGACGCGGCCCCACCAGACTCATCTTCCCTGTCAGCACGCACCAGAGCTGGGGAATCTCATCCAAGCTCCATTGCCGGATCCGGCGGCCACCCGGCAGGAGGTGGAGGCCGGGGTCACGCAGAAGATGGGAGGCCACCTGCGGGGTCCGGGTCGACATGGTTCGGATTTTTGGCATGCAAAACTCCCGGTTGTTTCTGCCGATCCGCCGCGACCAGTGGACAACCGGAAGACCCGAAACCAACAGGATCCATGTGGCCAAAACCAAAAAAGCCGGAAGAAAGAGAATTAATCCGAGGAACGCACCCACGATATCCGTGATTCTTTTCCATGGTCTCCCTGCCGGGCCGCCGGGCGGAGAGCCGGAAGTTTCGGCCGAAGACTTTTTTATGCTCTCCTTTCTCTCGCGGAGAAGTTTTTGGCCGTGCGAATCAGCTCCTCCGCCATAGCCACCGTCGGCTTCCAGCCCAGGATCGGTTCGGTCTCCCGGGAATCGAGACAGAGGCTTCCGGACAGCTTCCGGTAAAGATCGGTTTTTCCCGCAAGCTTGCAAACTGTTTCCAGCAGCCAGGGGGACACGGGAAGGTGGCGAGCCCTCCTCCCCATCGCGAGTGCCAATCGTTGGATCAGCTCCGCCGTGGAGACATCCTCACGGTCCGTGGCGTGAAAGACACGTCCGGCCGCCTGGGGATGGACCAAACAAACCTCGATCAGGGAAACCAGGTTGCTCAAACCGACAAAGCTGCGCTGGTTTTGCGACCATGCTTCAAGAGGAAGGGGGACTCCCCAATCGAGTAACCGCATCAAAAGACGGATGTTTCCCTTGACTCCGGGGCCATAAATGAGCGGGGCACGGACCGTAACCACTTGCAAGCGGGTGTCGCGGGAGAAGGCATGAAGTCGGTCTTCCGCCTGGCGTTTGGAGATTCCATAGGCATCGACGGGTTTGGGCGGGTCCTGCGGCCGCAGGGGCCGACCGGGACTACTTTCCTCCCCCAAGGCTTTGGCCGAGCTGAGAAAAATGAGGCGTTTCGCCCTGTTTTTTTCAGCCCATTGGGCAAGCGCAAGGGTACATTCCACGTTGACCCGAAAATATTCCTCGGGAGCTCCCCTTTGGTGGGCCAACCCCGCCAAATGAACCACGCTGAAGCCCTGCCCCAATCCGGCCAGGGATTCCGCCCAAGGCCCGCGCAGGGATACGCCCACCGCGCGGGAACCAAGATGGGCCAGCAAACCCCGGCCCACAAAACCCGAGCTTCCCGTGACCAAAACTTTGTCCGACATCAACAAGCGGCTTTCGTCTTTCGGAGGGAGCTTCGCATCAACCGCTCCATTTGGCCGGACAGCAGATTCACGGAGAATTTTTTCCGAACGGTCGCGGCCAAGGCTTGGCCCATTTTTTTGCGCACCTGGGGATGGTGCATCATCCAACGGATTCCCTTGGCCAGGCTGTCCGAATCCCGGGGCGCCACGAGCAGGCCATGAGTCCGGTGCCGGATAATTTCCCGCACCCCGGGAATGTCCGTGGCCACCACCGGTAGCCCGGTTAACCCCGCCTCCAAAATAACCCGGGGCAATCCTTCCCGGTACGAGGGAAAAACCAGGCAGTCCGCCCGGGACATCTTGTTTCGAATTTCCCCGGGCGCCACCCGGCCGGAAAATTGCAAGCCTGGGATGGCCTGCCATTTTTTAAGGGTCGCGGGCGGCACACTGGCCGGATTGGCCCGATCTTCCTGGCCAACCACCTCCAAACGAATCCGGGATTCCTCCTGCCGGAGTCCACGATAAGCCTCCATCAGCTCCCCCAGTCCTTTGTCATAAAGCAGGCGGCCGACGTAGAGCAGGCGAAACTCCCTGCCTTTCCGGAAGCCGCGGGTTGGCCCGGGGAAATCGGCAATCCCGGTTCCGCGGATCAGACTTACCTGCCCGGGAGAAATTCCCGCCCGCCGGGCCAACCCGGCGCGGTCAAAGCGGTTTTGGGCAACAATTCGGCAGTTTTTCCCTCGGAGCGCCAATCCAAGCAGATGGTGAACCAGCCATCCGAGCCAGCTTCCTTTTCCCGAGGTCTGGTGACCGGAAAAAAGGCTGCCAAGACCCGCCACCACATGAATCGTCGGAACCGGACGGCCTGGCCGGATCCACGGGACCAGTAAAATCGGCCGGAGCGCAACGGCGACCAGGACGTCGGGCTGCTCCGCCTGAATCAGCTCACGAAGCTGCCGAAGGGTCGTGAGAACGCGCCATGGCGAAAGGCTGCTCCGGTGAAAGTCAATCGCATGCAGACGGATTCCTTCCTCCAGGATTTTTTTCCCGTGGTCCCGGACCGTGCAGGCCACGTGGATATTCCACCCTTTTTGCAAAAGAAACCGGGCCAACTCCAGGCGATGGGAACAGAAGTACCAATCCTCCGTGACCAGGAAGAGCGCCTTGCCCGCCGGAACGGTCGCGCGGGGAGGGGGACGGAGGCCGGACGGCATGAGCGGATTTAGGGTGCCCAGCGTGTGCGCCATGCCAGGAACATGAGAACATTCCAAAGGGGATGCGCCCAATTCCTTGTTCCCGCAAGATGCTCGTTCCATTTTTGGCGGATCGGCCCGGCTCGGACCAAGCAGTCCTCGTTTTTGAGGGACTGGAATAGATCCTCCGCCCAACCCCGCAAGGGACCGCGCAGCCACTGGTCGACAGGAACCCCGAACCCCATTTTGGGCCGCTCGATAAGACGTGGCGGAACATGGCGCCCCAGCACCGCCCGCAGAACCCTCTTGGTGACCCCGCGATCGATTTTCATGGCCAGGGGAAGGGTGGCAACGAATTCCACCACCCGGTGGTCCAAGAAAGGCGCACGGGATTCCAGGCTTACCGCCATGGAGGCACGGTCCACTTTGACGAGAATATCGTCCGGAAGATAATGCGCCGTATCCAAAGCCATCATTCGGGCAAGCAGGGGCTTTCCCGCCGTCCGGGCAAAATCCGAATTCAGAAATTCCGGCGTGATTTCCCCGCCGGCAACGAGGTGGCCAGGCGGATCCCACGAGGACAAAAGTCCGAGATAAAAAGACTCGAAATCTGACTTCCCGAGGAGACGCGCCCCTTTGTGGACCTTGTCCCCCCACCGGGCAAGCTTCCAGGAGGCCGGCAGAAAAGTCTCCAGCGTCTCAAAACATCGGTCCCAACGCTCCACGGGAATGCGCACCAGCAACCTGCCCAACCCCTGCCGCAGAGGGCGCGGCACCCGACGGATCTGGCCCCACGTCCGGGCACCCCAAAGGTAGCGATTGTAGCCGCCAAACACCTCGTCTCCCCCGTCCCCCGAAAGGGAGACGGTCACATGGCGCCGAGCCAGCCGGTTGACCAGATACGTGGGAATTTGCGAAGAGTCGGCGAAAGGCTCGCTGTAAACATCCGGCAGGAGGGGGATTACCTCCCTGGCCTCCCGGGGAGAAACCAGAATTTCAGTGTGATCCGTCCCCAGGTGACGGGCAACCGCCCGGGCGTGCTCAGCCTCATTGAAACCCTCTTCCGCAAACCCCACGGTAAAGGTGCGCACCGGTCGGCTGGAATGGATCTGCATCAAGGCCGCGATGGTGGAAGAATCCACCCCCCCGGACAGAAAAGCCCCAATCGGGACATCGGCCACCATTTGCCCCCGCACCGCCACCCCGAGCTTTTTCTCCAGAAGGTCTGCGGCTTCATCCAGGTCGCGGATCGCCGAGACCTCCCTTGGTTCGTCGGTCGCTTCCTCCAGTCTCCAGTAGGGTTGAGGTCCCGTACTTTCTCCGTCACCTGCCAGGTCCAGCAGGTGGGCCGGCTCAAGTTTCTGGATGCCCCGAAAGATGGAACGGGGCCAAGGCACATAGCCCATCCGAAAAAAAAGGGACAACGAAACTGGATCAATATTCCCCTCAAAACCCGGATGGGCATGGAAAGCCGCCAGATCGGAGCCGAATAGAAACGAGCGAAAACGGCCTGACTCCAACCAGCCATAGTAGAGGGGTTTTTCACCGAATCGGTCTCTACCCAGGGTGAGTCTTCGCAAGCGTCGGTCCCAGACGGCGAAGGCAAACATGCCGACGGCCTTCCGGACCGTGGCTTCGATGCCCCAGGCATCGAAGCCGGCTAACAACACCTCGGTATCCGAATGACCCCGCCAAGGCGTGGCCTTGGCTCCGGACCCACTCCTCTCAATTTCGGTTCTTAAGGCTCCGTGGTTGTAAATTTCGCCGTTCAAAACCAGCACAAATCTTCCGGAAGGGGAAATCATCGGCTGGTGCCCGGCAGGGCTCAAGTCAAGGATCGCCAGGCGCCGAAATCCAAAGGCAACGGAGCCGTCCTCCTCGGCCCATGAGCCGGCATCATCCGGGCCCCGGAGATGAAGGGTCTCGGCCATTTTTCGCGCCAACTTCTCGGCATCCTCCCGGGGGCCCGGTTGACCAAAAAAACCAGCAAATCCGCACATCAGATTTCGTTATTCCGGAGGAGTTCCCCGCCAGGACGGATCCTTGGCTTTGGTGGGATGCAAGGCTTTGGACGAGTAGGATTGATAAGGAAGGCAAGCAAATGCCCCGTGCGGGAAAAAACCTTCAGACCGATGTTGTCAGGAGGTGCGCGGGTAAATTCTGTGTTTTTTGACGATCCGGAAAAGATCAACCAAGACCCGGGTCCCATGACGAAAAATCCTTAGCTTGGATCCGGGGACATCCCTCCATTCCCCTAACGGATATTCGAGCAACTTCCCGTGAGGTATCCGCATGACGATTTCCAGATCAAAGATCCAGGGACTTAAAAAAGGTCGCCGGAACAAGTGAATCACTTTGCTGCGGCGAAATAACTTGGCGCCGCATTGGGTGTCATACGTCCCGACCCCCAGGCCCCAGCGGGCAAAAGTGGCAAAAACTCTTCCGGCGTAATGACGAAAGATGGACCGACGGATTCTGCTCCCAGCCCGGAGCACCCGCGAAGCCCAAACCGCATCATAGCGACGATCCTGCATTCTTTCATACTGAATCATCCGGATGACCTCCGGAAGGGGCGTCGCCTGATCGGCATCCCAGAATCCGATCCATTGGGCTTTTGGAAATTTTTTTTCGGCCTGCAGCATGCCTTGCCGGACAGCCTCGGCTTTCCCCTGATTGACCGGAAGTCGCATCACGTGCCAAGCGGCGCTTTGGTTGGTCTGCAGAAGCTTCCCGGTCCCGTCGTTGCTGCCATCATCAACAAAAAGGAACCGGAGATATCCCTCGTGCAGGGCTGTGCGAAAGCGTCCCAGCTTGATGCGTTTTTTTTCATTAAAACAGGGAATCACCAAGGCGATCTGCGGGGGGGGGTCGCGATCCTCCCCTCGCCTGTGTTTTGCGCGAATCCTGGTGGCGGGCTGATTTTTTCCCCGGCGGGAGTGCGGGAGGTGCGGAGAAGTCACGGGATATTCCCTTGGCAGGTGAATTTCCTCATTCCTTTTGACACACGGCAATCACGCTGACCCCCGCAAAGTGGTTTTTTCGCATCCACACCGTTTCCCATTGGAGCAGACCAAGCGCCAGCCACCCCATCCACTGCGGGGTTCTTTGCATGTCAGATCCTGGATGCCAACTCCAAACTCTCCTCAGCCATCGCTTGATCCCCGCCAGGGGAAAAATGGTGGCATAGTAGTAGTAAAGCTGCCGGATTTTCACCCCTCCTGCCGCCTTCGCGGTTTTCCTGAAATCTCGCAAGGAGTAGCGCCGCTGGTGGCCAAGATAGACGTCATGGGGGGACCAGAGCGCCTTCATGGCCGGCAAAGTCAAAAAGAGATAGCCCCCCGGAACACAATGCTGCAACGCATGCCGAAGACCTCCCACGTCATCCTCCAGATGCTCCAGAATATCCATCAGGAGAATCAGATCATATTGCGAGTCGGGCGGAAACCGGGGAACAGCCCGGATGGCAAATTCCGGCAATCGACAGGGGTCGGGGTAGGCGGAATCGATCCCGATGACCTGTTCCCTGGCAAACAGACCCCGCTCTACCAGCATCTGGAGAAATACGCCGGCCCCGCAGCCAAAATCCGCCAAGCTTGGCGGGGCCGAAGAAAACCTCATTTCCTGAATTTCTTTTTGGAGTACTGCGAATTTGCTCCGGTAATACCAATGGTTCACAGCCTCCCGCGGGGAAATTTGCTCTGTTTCAATTACATCCATGGCGCAAAACCAAGCGTGGCTCCCGTCTACGGGGACGGCATGGGCCGGTAACCGATGGCGGTCCAATACGGGGCGTTCGGACTGAAGTAAATTTTTTCCAGCCCGCTTTCTTGCATCATGCGGATCACCTCCTGCTGGCTGTATCTTTTTTCAAGCGGGGTTCCAAAACGGTCGCGGGCGTCTGTCCTCATCGTATAAAAAGAGCTTTGACGGTAAAATGCCAGGGGGAAATGTCGGGCCTCGAGTCCGAGAGCCTC
>Ga0194133_10008724_pt1 | contig 11771 bp, 13 predicted proteins | sample TA2KigOf40mmetaG_FD_155448 | JGI IMG/M metagenome (GOLD analysis project Ga0194133, IMG submission 155448) | Freshwater microbial communities from Lake Tanganyika, Tanzania - TA2015055 Kigoma Offshore 40m | ecosystem: Environmental > Aquatic > Freshwater > Lake | place: Tanzania: Lake...
TGTTGTCTCAGGATCTGAATTTAATTTTTTTGGTGATGGTAGCGTTGAAAGAGATTTTACCTACATAGATGATGCGGTTAACTCAGTGATTGGACTAAGTCAAGAGTTAGCGAAGAAAAAGCCAGGTTATTCTGATGTAGTTAATTTAGGAGGCGGCAGGCCACTATCAATGAATTACCTACTTGAGAACATTAATAAAATATCCAAAGCTGAAGTTAAATTTAATCGCCAATCTAGTGACTCTAACGATGCTAAAAAAACTATGTCAGATTCAAGTTACATTCAGTCATTAATTGGTTGTAAACCTGAAACCAAGTTAGAGGATGGAATAAATAAAACTTACCAATGGGCATTGCAATCAGAGATCTCAGCTCAACTAAATAATTGGGTCAAATCCGTTCAATGAAAGCCTTATTAATTTCAGGAATCTATCGACCTGAAATAGGTGGACCTGCAACTTATATTCCAAAATTAGCGTCACGATTGACTGAACTTGGTATTGAAGTCGAAGTTATAACTTTGAAGAATTCTGATTCAGCTAAGTTAAGTGAACCATGGAACATGAACTATATAATACGAAATCAAAATATATTGATAAGAATAGTCAAGACGTCAATGATTATTAGAGCGCACGCAAAAATGTCAAATTATATTTTTTCTAATGGACTTTTTAACGAGACATCTATCGGATTGTTTTTGTTAAGGAAAAAATCTGTTGCAAAAGTTGTGGGTGATCCAGTTTTTGAAAGGGTCAAAAATAAAGGGAAGACCACAGTAAGTAGAATTGACTTCAATAAATCTAGACTGACATTCGTTTTAAAATTACAGAGAGCTTTCTTGCGTTGGAGTCTTAATCAATTCTCTACAATAACTTGCCCAAGCCTTGAATTAAAAGCCTTAATTCGCGAATGGGGTGTCGATAAACCCACTGTATTTATTCCAAACGGAGTCGCTGCAGTAAAAAATGTAAAGGCAATTAAAGAATTTGATGTTGTAACAGTCTCAAGGTTAATTCAATTAAAAAATATAGATAAATTAATTATTGCTTGTGCTAAAACTAAAGCGAAGCTAGCAATTATTGGAAGTGGACCAGAGGAACTGTACCTAAAAAACTTGGCGTTGCAATTAAACGCTCCAGTAGAGTTTATGGGCCAATTGAAGGAGCATGACGTTATAAAAATGCTCTGTAAATCCAGAATATTTGCACTTTTATCTGATTACGAAGGTCTTTCATTTGCACTATTACAATCAATGGCATGTGGAATACCAGTAATAGTCTCAGATGTAAAGGGAAATACAGATGTGATCACTGATAAAAAAGAGGGGCTTGTCGTAAATATTAATAACCAGGCCGAAATAGAGAGTGCAATAAAAAAATTATTAAATTCCCCGAATTTGTTGATTGAATATGGGAGCGCTGCAAAACTTAAGTCTAAAAATAATTATGATGAAGTAAGCCAACTTAATAAGGTAATTGACTTAATGAAACTTGATTTAAATGAGTAAGTCTTGCGTGGTAATCCTTGACCCACGAGGAATAATTACTAAAGGTGGTAAAGATGTAATTTTGCGTCATGCTACATATGCCCAGTCTTTATCAAAAAATGTAAGTTCTGACAGACTTTATCTTGTAATTTTCTCTTCAGGTAGAGATAGGAATAGTGTATATTCAGATAATAATTTGAGTATTGAGAGAATTTCAAAGTCAACATTTAACTCAATTATATTTGCAAAAAAAGCAGCAAGTCTTGCTAAGTCAAAAAATTTGAATGTTAAATTATTAGTCGCAGGAGACCCCTGGGAGAGTTTTTGGTCTGCCTACTTTTTTAATATGTTTTGCTCCAAAAAGGTACCTATACAAATTCAATTACATGGTGATATTGCAAACCCAGCTTGGAAAAGTATAAATCTTCAAAACAAAATCAGATTTAATCTTGCAAAATTCTCAATGAATAAAGCAAATGGAATTAGAGCGGTTAGTAATAGTCAGGCACTTAAAGTAGCTAAGATCTTTAAAATCAAAAGGGCTCAAATCTCGGTAATCCCTGTTCCTATTAATCATTTAAGGCTTACTTCTTCCGTATCTTCTAAAAAGCCAAAGACTTTAGGGCTAATTGGCCGGATCCATAATGATCGAGGAATTTATAACTTTATCAAGCTTGTTAAGTCACTTTCTATAGTTAGAGCGGACTTTAATGTTGTAATTGCAGGGAGTGGACCTGATGAGAGTAGGTTTTTAGAAGAAATCAAAGATCTCTTGCCAAAATCAAAGATTAGATTTTTGGGGCACCTACCTGAGAAGGAATTGAAAAAGGTTTGGAGAGAGGTAGGTGTTTTAGTCTCCACCGCACCTGCTGAGTCTTACGGCAGAGTAATGCGAGAGGCGCTAGTTGCAGGTGTTCCTGTCTGGGCAACAAAATCAAGTGGAGTGGAGGATTTAATTTCAAAGGCAGGCAAAGATGCTGTGAAGATATTAGATCTAGAAAAAAGTAATTATGAGCTAAGTAAGGAGTATGACCAACTTCTGAAAAGTAAGGTTTCGCAAAGTATAAGAAAACAGTTTATAAAAGATAACTCAACCTATGCCCACCTACTGGCTAAATCTTGGGTTAATCTAATAAATAAGCAAAAATAATAAGCTAGATTTACTTGGAGGAAATCTCCTCATAAATACTTGCTGGAACATTTCCTGCTAAAAGCTGAGCCTGCTGCGGGGTATTTCGCTTGATAACGCCAAGTGCAATTGGGCCTAACTCAAAGTGTCGAGCAACTGTTCCGATATAGCCGATCTCTTTATCTTCTAGAGTAATTTTTGTACCATGCTCTGGTAGTTCAACCATGGAACCATCAAGGTGAAGGAGAACTAATTTTCTTGGGGGCTGACCTAAATTAAATACCTTAGCAACAGTTTCTTGCCCTCGATAACACCCTTTTTGCATATGTACTGCCCTGTTTAAAAAACCTAACTCATTTGGAATAGATTTATGATCGACCTCAAATAATAATCTAGCTCTACCTTGAGCAACTCTTAATGCTTCAAGCGCCCAAATACCTACCTGAGTATGGGCCTTATTTAAAGCACTGACCGTATCTACTAGCTCACCTCTTGGAACTAAGGCGTAAGGCCCACCAAGATTATCTGCCACACCTGCAGCCCGTAGCACTGCGTAATTATTAGATTGATCAATAACTTCAACCTCTAACATAAATTTCATTTTCTCTAAATACTCAATTAAGGGTTCAACTCTTTGGCATTCAGTATGTATCCAGATAGTACTTCCATCATCCACTAAAAATAATTGCTCAACAATATGACCTTGCGCGTCCAGTATGAGCGCCTCTTGCCAATCACCTGGAGTTAACTTTTCTAAGTGTTGGGTAGTTAAGGCGTGCAGCCAGGTAAGCCGATCTTTGCCGCTAATTGCGATTATCCCTCTGTGGGAAAGATCTGCCCAACCATTGCCACTTACTAACTCATTTTGTTCCTTATTTGGCTCACCAAAGTGCCAGATCGCACCCTTATCAGGACCTGATTCAACTAATACTGCACTCATTTATTATTTGCGTTTATCAGCAGCGTCAGCACATTTTGCACAAAGACCATAAATAGCAAAATGGGTAACATTGGTTTTAAAACCAAAATCATCACTTAATGTGTTTACAAAATTTGCAGCAGTCTTAATTGGGGCATCCCCAATATCTCCACAATCAGAGCAGACTAAATGCAGATGGGTGAGCTCTTCTGCTGCGTGATAGGTAGCACCGCCATGACCTAGATGGGTATGAAGTACTAAGCCAACATTTTCTAGTGTCTCTAGATTTCGATAAACAGTTGAAAGATTAATTCCAGGGTGAGTCTGTCTTACCTTCTCCGCTACCTCCTCCGGGGTGGCATGGCCTAGAGATCTAACCGCAGCCAGTACTAACTCTCGTTGTGGAGTAAGCCGTAATCCCTTTTGATGTAGCTCATGTTTGGTAGCCATAGAGATAAGTCTAATGGCTACCTACTAATTACTAAAGGTAAGTGTATTTATGCGCGAGAAAACTTTGATCTTATTCTGACTAGCAACAAATACATCTGGCAGCCTAAGCAAAAGCCAAAAGCAGCATTTAAGAAGGCAGCTACTAATGCAAAACTTGTGGCAGTTAGAAATATGGCAGTATTTCCAGTAACTCCACCTAGTAAGGCAACAAATGCAAAGAGCGCGCCAATTAATTGGGCAAATCTAGGAGCTGCCTCATTCTCACTTGGAACTGGCCCCGACAACCTAGGCTGAATTAGATTGCGATATACAAGGCCATAGATTGATCTTCTTAGCCCAAAGAGCACAGCAGATAAAAAAACGGCAAATTGAAATCCGATTAGGAAATTAGATTCAGTAATTAAGGCAAGGGCTAAGACAGTGGTAGTAATGCCGGCAGAGTATCTCGGGCCTCTAGCATCAATAAAGATAGGTGATTTTTCTTTAACAATTACATTTGACATTTACTTCTCCTTAAAAGATAGTTGGGGGTTTTAAATTTAAAAAGATTAAGCTAGTTAAATTAATACCCAACACATATAACCCTTAGCGCGGGCGTAATCAATCACGCGGCGCTTTGTGAAAAACACTGGTTGTATGGAGAACATAGGTGAAATTTTATACTGTGGTTGAGAATTCTTCCTGCAAGTATTTTGCAATACTTAAGCCTGGATAGGCTTAGAGAGATGCCACTACCTTGATAAGTTGATCACGTTTAGGTTTTCCAGTGGCCCGGGCAATCTCAAAGCCAGAGCTATCTAAAAAAAGCGTAGTTGGTGTTGATCTGACATCTACCTTTCTTACCAATTCTAAATTACTCTCAGCATCTACTTCAAAATAGGAAATATCTGCTTCATCTCTTACCACATCTTTAATCAACGCCTTTGCTGCCCGGCAGGAGGAGCAGAAGGTGGTGGAAAATTGCAGGATGGTTGCCCGCTCGCCATAGGCCCCACCAAACTCACTAGGTGAAAGCTTGAGCCGTTTTTTGCGCCTAATTAGCCCAAAGTTTTTTCGATAGTACAGGCCCATAAAAGTTGCACCAAGGAGTAAAAAAGTAAGTAGTGAGAGGGAATCCATAAGTGTATTCTTAGCACTCTTATGGCAAAAATTCTAATGCTGACTAACTCCCTTGGCGCAAGTGCTGATGTATTACCTGCCCTTGGTTTGCTGCAGCATGATGTTCGCATCTTGGCACCTGAGGTCTCAGTTTTAATTAACGCACCAATTGCCGATTGTATTTTTGTTGACGCAAGGCGTGATCTGCCAAATACCAAGGCCTTCACTAAGTTAATTGCCACCACAGGTGTTTCCACACCGATTGTAGTAATTACGACAGAGGGCGGACTCTCTGCAATAAATGCTGATTGGCAGATTGCCGATGTTATGTTAGATACGGCAGGACCTGCCGAGGTGGATGCTCGAATTAGAATTGTAATTGGCAAAGACGCGATTACTCAATTAGCAAAAAATCCATCATTAAAAGAGATAAGAAGTGGTGAGGTGGTAATAGATGAGGATTCCTATACCGCCAAGATAAAGGGGCGAACCCTTGATCTAACCTTTAAAGAGTTTGAATTACTAAAGTATCTAGCCCAGCATCCAGGAAGAGTGTTTTCTAGATCTCAATTACTACAAGAGATCTGGGGTTATGATTACTTTGGTGGAACTAGAACTGTTGATGTACATATTAGGCGCCTTAGATCAAAGCTAGGACCTGAGTTTGAATCAGTAATTGATACAGTGCGCAATGTTGGCTATCGCTTTACGCAAAATGGTTCCCCAACCCCAGTTGATGTAATCTAACTTAAGCCAGTTAAATTATCCCTTGCTACATCTACCAAAACTTACCAATACCCAACAAGAAGCGGTCTTAAAGTTAATTGCCGGCACAACCGCCTTTGATAACACACCCCCGATTGCAGAGCACATCCTGCTACATCTTCGCCACGGTGGGGATAAGGCAGATTCTCACCTATTGGTAGAAAAAGAGGGAGAAGTAATCGGATACGCTCACTTAGATCAAACTGATCTAGTTGCTGGTCCTTCAGTTGAGTTAGTAATTGATCCAAAGTTTCGAGGCGCAGGAGTTGGCAAACAATTATTAAGTAAGGTGATTGAGATCTGTGGCAACGGGTTGCGGCTATGGGTGCATGGGGATCAGCCAACAGCGAATGCCCTTGCAACCTCCTTTGGCTTTGAAAAAATTAGAGCAGTTTTGCAGATGAGTCGAGCACTTACCGATATCCAGCAATTACCAAAAGTAGGTAAAAAAGAGATTGATCAAGATGTTGTGATTCGAAGCTTTTTGCCTGGAATAGATAGTGATGCTTGGTTATCGCTAAACAATAAAGTGTTTAAAGAGCACCCTGAGCAGGGCAATTGGCAGATAGCTGATTTAAATATCAGACTGGGTGAGGAGTGGTTTGATGAGCAGGGATTCTTTTTAGCAGTTATAAAACATAGGTTAATTGGCTCAAGCTGGACCAAGATTCATGGCGCCCATACCCATTCACATGCTAGAGAAAAAGAATCCCATGCTCACCCTGCAATTGGTGAGATTTATATAACTGCAGTAGATCAAGATTACTCAGGCCGTAGGATTGGAAAGGCACTAACAATCTCTGCCCTTAACTACTTAAAGTATCAAGGCTTAAATAGTGCGATGTTGTATGTTGATTTTGATAATAAAGCAGCATTAAATCTCTATCAAAGCTTGGATTTTATGCAATCTAGTATGGATATTTTATATAAGTTAAAAGCTTAATGAGCTCTTAAAAATCCTCACTAAAAGTAATGAGGGTTTCGATATAAGTATCTCCTGTTATTCCTAGATTTTGGGCATCAGGGGGTGCGGTAACCGGTTCAAAACAAATTCCTTCATCATCTTGGGAGTAGATCATCAAATATGGTGAATCAAACTCCATGCTCAATCTAGCTGCCCCTGGCCAGATTATTTCTGGTGCATCAATTACTTCTGTAAAGGTGTCATCCCAAGGAGGTCGGGTAGGTGAAATCAACTGCCCAGTTGGCAAGTAATCATCTCCTCGCTCAAACATTTTCTTTGCCTTGAAAATAATTTCTGCACTACCTCCCTTACCAATTTCTCTTGGAAACCAGGGATGAAAACCAAGTGTTACCGGTAAATCACAACCTGCCGCGTCATAATCTAATGACCATCTAAGGGCATCATCTAAGATTTCAAATTTTTGGATAACTGATGCGCCATTAAATGGCGATGGCAGCTCTAAATATTGAGCGCCATTTCCAATATCCTCCCAAGAAGATGAGGCACCAAAGCCAATTAAGGCATGTGGTGGATCAAAATTATTTGGTAATTGAAACCCTTCACCCTTTGAATTTCTTATCACACCATCTCTTATTCGCCCAGCAAAGGGGGCCATAGCAAACCAACCCCAGGTGTAACTTTGCCCTCTAAAGGGCAGTACAAATTCCATATCTCGCCATTGCACCGATGCCAGTCGTGCTCCTTGATCTAAATCAATTGCAATTGATATTTGATCACAATCAATATTAAGCACTTTGTAATACCCCTTTTTTACTTAATTTCAGCCTTTGATGGTGGTAGGGCGCCTGTCCTAGATACCGTAATAGCAGCTGCCTTTGCTGCTCTATCTAGCATCATGCTCAATCTCATCCCCGTTAACTTATCTAAGCCATCCTCAATTATCGCCTCAACCAGTATGGCTCCCACTGTATCTCCTGCCCCTACCGTGTCTGCCACAACTACTTTTTTAGCATCTACCGCTACTTTTTCGTCTTTTCGATATCCAGTCAAGCCTTTATCACCAAATGTAACTACAACTAACTCTGGTCCCATGGCAAGCCATCTATTTGCCACCTGATCTAATGCAATACCTGGATATAACCAGTAAATATCATCATCGCTTACTTTAACGGAAGATGAGATCGATACCCATCTTTCCACCTGCTTTACATACTCAGCCCGATCGCTCATTACCGCAGGTCTTATATTTGGATCAAATACAATTGGCGAAACCTTGGCTACCTGTTTAGCCCACTCAAATAAGATGGAAGCTGCCGGCTCTATGGCAGTAACTAATGTGCCAATATGAAGTAGAGCTAGTTTATTTGCAACTGGATCAGGTAGCCAGGTGGCAGAGAAATCAAAGGTGGCTGTTCCTTCTATAACAAATTCATAGGATGCCCCACCTTTGCTGTTTAAGGAAACTACTGCTAAACAGGTTGGTTTATCGGAAAACTTCACAAAATCAAGTAGCACACCATCTTTGTGTAATTGCTTTAGAGCCATTTGGCCATACTTATCAGTTGATATGCCATCAATAAATTGAGTATCTATTCCAAGCTTTGCTAAAGCTTTGGCAGTATTGGCAGGGCCGCCACCAACTACCGCCTTACGCTCTATGCCATCTGGAATTAAATCAATTAATACCTCACCACATACCCAAACCTGATTACTCAAAGTGATTCACTCTTACGAACTAAAAACTGAGTTAATACCTCAACCCCAAGTAGGTGATCCTCAACCTGTGGCAAACCACTTATAAGTAATACCCCAACAAATCCCTTATCTTTAGTAATTAAGGGCAGCCCGCCCCCATGGATAGCATGGGTTTCATGTAGTAAGTTGTTTTCCTTATGCCAATCAACCCTACGCTCCTGGGCACTTACTCTTTCATACAATGGTGAGTGGTGCTTAAGCATCACAACTCTTACTTTACGAGCTATCCACCGATCATTTTCTGGCTTGCTTTCAGGGAGAGAAGCGTGAGAAACAATACAATCACCTAGCCTTACTTCAATAGCCACCGGTGGGTTTCTTGTAGCGCTTATTGAATTAGTCAGTTCACCTATTTCGAGCGCGTCTAAGATTTCTAAGGATGTCAATGTAAGTATCTGCTCTTCTTTGAGAAGTTGGGTTGACGTAAATCCCCTAATTGTTTCCACCGCCACACTTTATTAGAGCACTCTAGTAAATATATATACTGGCCACTAAAAAAGCGAAAAGATTTCGCCTTCTACACTAGAATATTCGAATGAAAGTATTCATAACTGGTGGAGCAGGGTTTATTGGCTCACACCTTGCCGATGCTTACTTGGCTCAAGGGGGTCATGTGAGTATTTTGGATAATTTAAGTACAGGATCATTGGTAAATATTGAACATATAAAAAATAGGATTCAGATCAATAAAGGAGATATTAGAGATCAAAAACTGGTTGAGACGTTAATCGACCAAGCCGACCTAGTATTACATATGGCTGCTGCAGTAGGAGTTCATACAATCCTCAAAGATCCAATCCAATCTATGTCTACTAACTTTGCTGGATCTGAAATTGTATTAAATGCTGCCTCAAAATATGACAAGAGAATTATTATTGCAAGTACCTCAGAGATTTATGGTAAAAATGAGAGTAGCTCATTATCTGAAGATGATGATCGAATTATTGGATCCCCACAAAAGCTTCGTTGGTCCTATGCTGATGCTAAAGCACTTGAGGAAGCTATGGCTCATGCTTTATTCCTAGCCAATAACTTGAGAGTTACAACTATTAGGTTTTTCAATACAGTGGGTCCAAGGCAGAGCGGACGGTATGGAATGGTAATTCCTAGGTTTATAAAAGCTGCGATTAATAATCAGCCCTTAGAAGTTTATGGTGACGGCCAGCAGACCAGGGTCTTTTGCCATATTTACGATACTTTAAAGGCGATTTTGGACCTAGCCGCATCAAATCTTACGATTGGTGAAGTTTTTAATGTTGGTGGAGTTGAAGAAATATCAATTTATAATCTGGCTGAAAAAATAATAAAAGAATTTAACACTAATTCAACAATTCAAATGACAACCTATAACGAAGCATATGCTCATGGTTTTGAAGATATGAGAAAACGAGTTCCTAATATTGATAAAATTTCAAAATTCATAAAATGGGTTCCTCAACGAAATTTAAATAACATAATTGCTGATATCGCAAAAAATATTTCTAGAGAAACTTAGGCCAGCCAAAATTAATTAGATTTGGTGATAGATCTAAGACCTGAATCTTACTATTTTTCCAAATAGAAAAATCAAATTCTTTGTGTGGTGTAATAATTAAACCTAAATCAATGTCTATTGAAAGTGGAGTACTTTTTTCCCCATTATATTCACTAACAAGTGGATCACACCAAATCACTTCTCCCCCTAATTTCTCTAATTCTTTAATAAAATACAGAACCGGAGACTCTCGCATATCAGGTACGCCAGGTTTATAGGCAATTCCTGCGATTTGAACCCTCTTTCCAGATAAACCGCCTTGAATAAAATTATTTATTTGGTGTGCAACAACACTCGGTATATTAAGATTCGTAGAATTTGCAAGTTTAATAAAATTAGGTTCGATCCCGACACTCTCGGCAATATGACTCAGATATATTGGATCGACAGGTATGCAGTGCCCCCCAACACCAATGCTTGGGAAAAAAGGCATAAACCCAAATGGTTTAGTCGATGCTGCTTTTATAGCTTCATGAGCAGAAAAACCTAGGGCTTTTGAAATTATCGAAAATTCATTAGCTAACGATATATTTACTTGACGAAATGTGTTCTCAAATAATTTTGAGGCTTCAGCGATTTCTGGCGATGAGACTTCATATAAACTACTGCAGAAAGTTGAATAAAATTGAATTGCTTTTGAGGTAGCCTCTGCATTTAGCCCCCCTATTACCCTTGGGGTGTTACCAATATTCCAATCGGAGTTTCCTGGATCAACACGCTCAGGTGCTGAGGCAAACATGAATTCTTTTTTTCCTGCTTTTTCAACCGTTGGTACTATAACATTTCTTAAAGTTCCTGGGTAAGAAGTACTTTCATTAATTATCAGAGTACCTGAATGACAATTTTCTACGATAACTTTACATGCACTAAATATAAATGACAGGTCTGGCTGTCTATTTACATCCAAAGGTGTTGGGACTGCGATTATAACTATCTCAGAGTTAGAAATTAATTGAGCGTTAGTACTTGGAGCAAAATTACCTTTTTTTTGAAGTCCAAATAAAAGGTTAGAGTTAACTCCAGGCACGTAACTCTTACCATCTACTAATTGATTGATAAGATCTGAATTAACATCATAGCCCAGCACTATGTGACCTGCGTTAGCAGCCGCAATAGCCAAACTCTGTCCCACATATCCTTGACCAACTATTGAAATTTTCATCGTAGCTCCTGCTTAATAGTATTGGTTTGATCTGCTCGATTAAGGTGCCGTCAGCTTAAAATCTCTTATCTCATAATTAAATGGATCCATTCGCAGAATTTCTGTTTGAGCCTTAATTCTTTCAGTAAGCGGTGCGCTCTCATTTGCAAGTATTAAAGCCCATCCTGAAATTGCATTTGGATTAAATTCAACGGAAGACCTGGCAATATCCAAAGATTGATCTAATAAGCCAGAGTTTAAAAGTTCTAACCCTATCCTCTGATATCTGACCACTGATTCTGGAAAAGCCTTTGCTGATTTTATTGCTAAGTTGGCGTCTCTAGTATTTAATGAATGTAACTGCATTCTGTCCACGTTAAAGTAAGGGTAGGTGATCAATAGAGAAAAAAATACCAAGAATATACTGAATGGTCTCGAAAAATCAGACTTTCGGAATTGAAAATCTTCCTGCCTTAAACCATGGATACCTACTTTAGAAGCTACCCCTATAACTGCTCCACAGATTAAAAAGCTCCATGTTATGAGTACAATGTTTATAGGGCTAATCAA